>Ga0163144_10006655_pt1 | contig 25465 bp, 20 predicted proteins | sample OliLak19BULKMAT1_FD_123175 | JGI IMG/M metagenome (GOLD analysis project Ga0163144, IMG submission 123175) | Freshwater microbial mat bacterial communities from Lake Vanda, McMurdo Dry Valleys, Antarctica - Oligotrophic Lake LV.19.BULKMAT1 | ecosystem: Environmental > Aquatic > Freshwater >... | reverse complement strand
CCAGGCGCCATTCATTGGCGCCATCATCATGGGTGACAAACAACCAGGCCTCCCAAGCGGTGCCGGACGCCACGGTCTCAATCTGCTGTGGAGCTGCGGGATTGATGAGGCGCAGCGTGCGGTACACATCATTGCCGCCGGGGAAGTAGATGCCGGCTTCAAGGGTGGCAATGGTGGGGTCCGCTTCAAAACACGGCGTGGCGTCCAGGTGGACGTCACCGGAAGTGAGCAGCGTGTCCAGCTCATCCACCGGAACATCAGCATCCGCATAGACCAGCTTGAAGACGTCCAGGTCCGTCAAATCCTGGCCAAACCGGCGCACCACAGCCGGGACATTGTCCAACATGGCGGAGCCGTTGAGGTCCAGCGTGGGCCAGATGTTCTCCATCTCACCTTCAAGCACCTGGCTGTTGAGGTTGGCGTCCAACATCAGGCTGCCCGGCCCATCCAGCGCCGCACCCTGGCCGGACAGGCTCAACATCAGATCCCGCAGCACACGGAAGTCCTTGATGTCAACAAGTGTATCACCCATTCTGGTCACCGTGTTCACCACGCTGCCATCTGCGCGCATGCGGGTGTTCCCATCCAGCGTGCGGTCATCCACATCTGCCAGCATACGCAGCACGCGGTCCCCCGCCGGGTGCTCATCCAGGAGCAGGAGGGCGTCAAACGCGTTGAAGGAAGGCGCCGCGCCATCTGGCGGGACAATGCTGGCACGCGGATCATTGAGGATGGAACGCAGCACCGCGGGTGTGAGGGCGGGCTCCACGGTGAGGAGCAGCGCAAGGACGCTGGAGAACAACGGCGCCGCCATGGAGGTGCCGTTCATCAGCATCCAGGAGCCGTTGCCCACGGTTGAGAGGATCAGCGTGCCCGGCGCGGAGTGTGTCCCTCCGTGGTTGGAAAAAGGTGCACGTGTTCCGTCATGTTCCAACGCCTCAATGCAATAGACATCATTGCGTTGCTGGCCAACGGCCAGGCGGCATCCCGCGGACACCGAACCTGCCGGCACAACATTCCAGTGGTTGCCCGCGGCAAACACAAACACCGGGGCCTGGCTGCCGGGTGCAGCGGCCAGATCATCCATCAGCGTGGCCAGGGCGTCAGCCCGTCTGGCAAGGGCCTCCTCCTGTTGCGCAGTGAGGGAGAACGTCTGCCCACCGCAGGTGTTGGTGGGAACACAGCTGCCCAGGTCCCCGGGCATCTCACTCCAGGAGTTGTTGACCACACGCGCCTGGAACATGGCCACCGCCACGTAGTTGCGCTGGATTCCGCGTGAGAACGACGACAACCGGCGCTCCGGATTTGCCGGCAGCAGGGTTCCGCGCAACGGAAGGCCAATGACCCTGGCGTTGGGGGCGGCGCCTTCCGTGCCGCTGCCGTTGCCAAATGAAGAGGAGATGATCCCAGACACGTGCATGCCATGGTTGATTTCACCGTCATCTGTTCCCGGTGGATTTGGTTCCGCGGCCTCAAGGTTGCCCACGTCCGGATGGCTGGTGGAGAACGCGCCATCCACCACGCCAACCACCACCTGCCGTGATGAGATTTCCGGATTCACCAATGCATTCCACACCGCGGGAATGCGCAGGTACTCAAGCCCCCAGTTGGCATCCACCAGCGGCCACACGTTGGGCGGAGTTTCCCAGGACCACAGCACGTTGGCAGGTTGGTCACCCACAAACCTGGGATTGGGAATGACCGGAACAACCCGGTCCGCGCCCGGCACACGCTCCAGGAACACCAGCGAATCCAGCACCGCGCTGCTCACCACGCCACTGGCCACCGCAGCAGCCACGTCCGCCGCACCCTGCACCAGCGACGTTGATTGCGTCCGCAGGACCACCAGGCCCGGGCCGGACGCAGACAGCGGCGGCATGGTGCCCACCACCTGCGCGCCCAGAGAAACCAACAGCGCATTGACCGCACCCACGGTGACGTCCGGCGCAAGCACTGCAAGGAACGTGTCCACGCTGATGGGATCATTGGCCATGTCCGGATGGGACAGGAAGCGGTCCAGCGCGGGTTGGTAGTCAACCCACGGAAGGTGCTGTGCCGCGGGCTCGCCGTCCGGGCCGGGCAGAGCGCTCAGTGGATTGCTGGCGGCGTCCGGCGGGCCTGCATCTGCAGCATCTCCGCCGTCAGGCAGGAGCGCGGCGTCTTCACCACTCCCCGCATCAGACATCATGCTGGCGTCCGGCGTGGTGACCATGGCTGCGTCCGCAACTGCGCCGTCAGGCTGGCCCGCATCAGGGTCCAGGGTGGCAGCGTCCGGCGTGGAGACCATGGCTGCATCCGCAACAGCGCTGTCAGGCTGGCCCGCGTCAGGATCCAGGGTGGCGGCATCCGGCGTGGGGGCCACACCTGCATCCGCAGTAGGTGGCGCGCCTCCGTCACCCGTTGGAGCCGCGGTGCATGCCAGCGTTGCAGTGACAACGAGCAATCCAACATACGGCAGCGTACGGACATCCATGCCGCCACGGTACGGGCACACCACTTTCCCTACAAGCCAGCGGGTTGCGCGCTCAGACTGTGTGATGCCCCAACACACGGTTGACCAACTCCGCTCAGAATGGGACACGTGTCCCAATGCGCCTGGTTCCCTCGTCAAGATTCCCGGCAGCGCTGCTGCTGTTGCCTGTGGTGGTGATGGCGTGTGCGCAAGACCGCAGTGATGTGCCAGCCACGTCACCCGGTTCCGCCTCCCGCGCCGCCATCACGGACCCGCTCTCACCTACGCGTCAGCTCCGCCGTATCCATCTTGCGCTGCGCGGACGCACACCGCCGCTGGCAGACTATGAAGCGTTGCTGGCCGCCGCGGATGACAGTGCGCGCAGCGCCATGCTGAACCAGGCGGTGGAAGACGCGCTGACATCCGTGGAATTCTACAGGCAGCTGGTGGCGTACGGGCATGACCTCATGCCCATCAATGACTATGCGCAGGGGTTCTCCTGGATGACGTACCTGGGCAACCAGGCCGGCCACCTGTTTGCGTGCGCCGCGGGAACCGCCAATGCCGGGGCCGCATTTGTGCCGGATGAATCCGCGCTGTGTGATGACGCTGGCGCTGTCTCGGCCATGGTGGAGCCGTGGTGGGCGCTGGGCTTGCAGCTGCGGGTGCTGGGCAAAGCGCGCCTGACGGCCACAACGTCCAACGGCCAGGACTGTGGCCAGGTTGATTACCATTTCCAGCATCCCAGCCTCAATCCGGCCGCGGGCTGCGGGTGTGGCCCCAACCTGGTCTACTGCTCATGGTCTGACATTGAGGTTGAGCGCAATGGTATGCGCTGGAATGACAACACCATGGATAATGACGGCCATGAGCGCCGCCAGGTCTGGGAAGAAGCCACGCGCCTGTTTGCCCACCTGGCCTGGCATGACCGTCCGCTGAGTGATCTTGTGGTGGGAAACTACAGTGTGCAGCCGTTGCGGTTGCGTCACATGACGGTGCGTGCGGGCCGCATGACGGGGGCAACGCAGGCGGACGCGGCACCCGGTTGGTTCCAGCCCACCACGTACGGCACCACGCCGCATGACCCGGAGCACCAGGCCGGTGATCCGGAAGCGTGGCATGAGGTGGTGTTGGAGACGCTGCATCCAAAGATGCTCTCATTGGTGGGCAACACGCCGTCCGGGAGCCTGGAGCGTGTCTACCGTTTTGATCCCCGCGTGGAAGACGGCGAGCCCGCCGGATGGCCCGCCGCCGGCGTGCTGACGACGATGGCGTCTCTGGGCACATGGCCGCGCGAGCGTGTGCGTGCAGCGCGCTGGCTGGAAATCCTGGCGTGCCGGGAGTTCTCACCGCCGCCGCCCGGCGTGGCGTTCAACGCTTTTGAACGGGACCCCGCATCTGAGGGCTCCTGCCAGCATTGCCACAAGACGCTGGATCCTGCCGCCATCCACTTCAAAAGGTATGACTTCTGGGAGAACAGCAGCGCGCAGCGTCCAGTGATTGGCGGGCTGGGGGTGTTCACTGCGTTGGGCAACGGGACCAATGTCATGGGACGGTGGGCCAAGAGTTTTGTGTATGACACTGTACTGACCCCCGTCACCCAGGCACAGCTCACCGCCCGTCCGCAGGCCCGGCTGATGGATTTCCTGCCGCCGGACCAGACCCTCTTTGGCATGCAGTCAGACGGCACCATGGGCCCGCTGGGATTTGGGAAGTTGCTGGTGCAGTCCGGTGAGTTTGACCGCTGCATGACCCGCCGCCTGTATGAGCGCTTTGTGGGCCGCCCGTTGGATCCTGCGGTTGAGAACTTCTACATTGACCTCCTCACCCAGAAGTTTGTGGATGAGAACCGCTCCCTCCGCGCGTTTGTCCGCTACCTGCTGCAGACCGATGACTTCAAGAGGGGGCTGTGATGAACGCGCAGCACATCCTGCCCGTGCTGGCTGCCATCAGCCTGGCCGCATGCCAGCCCACCAGCACACCGGGTGAGTCCACGTCCTCCTCTTCATCCAGCGGGGGCGCGCAGAGCGGCGCCTCCAGCGGCTCGGGGATGTCATCAGGCACCGGCGGTACCAGCACCAGCACGTTGGACGGCGGCGCCACCTCCACCTCAGATGGGGGTGTGGTCATCAACCCCGGTGATGGCGGCGTGACACTGCCGGATGCCGGCCCGCCCTCCAACGCCACCCAGGACGTCTACACCCGCCTGCGCCCCACCTGCGCGGCGTGCCACGCGGCAGGCGCCAACCTTCCGTTCTTTGATTCATTGGGTGCGTTCCAGTCACTGCTGGTTGCGGACCCGCGTTTTGTGGTGCCGGGAGAGCCGGATCAGAGCTCCCTGGTGAACCTGCTGATGGGAAACAACGTGGGCACGTGGCGGCAGATGCCGTTGGGCCCCAGCAGCTTCCTGCAGCTGGAGATGGCGGGACAGACGGGTATTACTGTTGTGGAAATCCGCGCCTGGATTGAGGGGCTGCTGCCCACCATGATGGGGGATCCCACGCCGGACCCGGCGGCCACCACCATGCGGCGCATGACGGTGGAACAGATTGTGGCCAGCCTCTACCAGGAGCTGGGCATTGATGAAATGTATGACATCAGAAGCGGGCCGGATGACCGGGGCTCACGCAACCAAAGCTTTGACGTGCGTTCCCGCCATGAGCCGCTGCGGCAGTGGAGCAACGCGCCCTATGACCGCTTTGAGAAGCTGGGTGGCCCCAACTGGTTCACCGGGCGGCGGCGCAGCCAGGAGCTGACACCTGCATTCCTGCAGTACTTCACGCAGCTCACGCAGACCTGGTGCCACATTTCCATTGGAAAGAGTGTTTCTCCATTGTTTGTGAACGTGGGCCGGGACTCACCGTCCAGCACGCATGAGGCGGACATCCGGATGAACATCCGGACCATGCACCTGCGGCTGCTGGGTGACCCGGCCACGGATGAAGACGTCAACGCGCTGTATTCCATCTTCACTGGCATGGAACCCGGAGGAACGCGCCGCGCCTGGTTGGGCGTGTGCAGTGCGTTGCTCCGTGATCCCCGCTGGGTCCTGTACTGAGAGCCGGAGACACCATGAACTTCAACAGACGGCACTTGCTGAAGATGGGCCTGGGCGCTTCCCAGCTGGCCATGCTTGACGGCATGGGACTGCTCACGCGCAACGCCCGCGCGGATGTCACCAACGGACCCAAGCGTCTGTTGACGCTCTACCTTCCCGGAGGCTGGCAGCCGTGGTGGTTGTTTCCGCCGCTGGCCGCCTCTGAGATCAACCGGATGCTCCCCACGCAGCGCAATGAGCTGGGTGAGGCCTGCTATTTCCGGGGAGACCAGGTGGCCAACCTGGACGGCAGTGGTGACGCCGGAGCGGATACCGCCACGCCGCGCATCCGCACGCCGCGGCTGTGGCATGAGACCATGATGTCCGCCGGCACCCTGCCGCCGCAGGGCACCCCACTGCCGTCCAATACCAGCGTGTTCTCCTCGGAGCTGGGTTGGAGCTGGGCGCACCACCGGCTCTGGGAGAACACCTGCATTGTCCATGGTTTTGACGTGCAGACGGCCTCGCATGAGAGCGGAACCATCTCCAGCATGTGTGGTGTGCCCGGCGCGGACTACCGCTCACCGGCGGTCCACTCCGTGGTGGCCAACGCGCTGTTCAACACCTACGGAGATGCGCGTCCACTGCCCTGTGTCTCCATTGGTGGCGCACCCATTCCCAACCCGTTGTCACTGAGCGCGCACGGTTCACCCACGCGGATGGATTCCGTGGGCTCCGTGGGTGAGGCGCTGTCCCAGCGCAACACGTACGCGTGGACGGGGGTGACCCGCCAGGCGCGCGCGCAGACACTTTTTGGCGGCGGAGCACGCCCGGATGTCTCCACCACGCTGATTGAGCAGCACGGCATCAACCGGGCCCGTGCCCTGCGTGGCCGCACCAGCGCCGGCACGGATGCGCTGCTGCAGCAACTCCATGACGGCATGCTGCGCACCAGCTCCCTGCTGGCGCGGGACGTGACGTCCATCCTGGAGGGCACGGAGGGGGTCCCGCTCAACGCCGCCATCCCGTTCTGGGCGCCCAAGCGTGAATATAAAGAGAATTACTTTTCACTCAACCTTGGCTACAGCCAGGCGGGCGGTGACGGCGCGGAGTGGTACCCGGAGCTGGACCTTGCGCTGCGGCTGATGAAGACGGACATGGCCAGCGCCATCAGTGTGACCATTCCCAGCATTCTGGATGGCAAGCTGGATACCCACGGCGCGGATGCCAACCAGTTCCCGCGCGTGTTCTCCTGTCATGAAATTGTAGGACGGTTTCTGGGGCTCATGAAGGATACGCCCACGGCGGGCGGCCGTACGCTGCTGGATGACACGCTGGTGATGGTGTTCTCAGAATTCTCCCGCACCTGGAATGGCAACTCAGACCACTGGCCCATCACCTCCGTGGCATTTGCCGGTGGCGGCATCCAGACCAACCGCATGCTGGGCGGGTACGCCACGGAGAACCTGGACCCGTTTGCACTGGGCTACATGGGCAAACCGCTGGCCGTCCATGAGGAGAGCGGTGAGATGCGCACCCGCGCCACCACCAGCGCGGACGTCATCCACACAGCGCTGCGTGTGATGGGCGTGGAACAGTTCTTCATCCCCGGCGGCAGCGGGGAGATCATGGGCGTCCGCGCGTGAAATTAATGGGGGACATTAAGTGTCACCGGTGAGGCTGGAGCCTTGCGGTGCTGACGCCGGGCCCCAGGCAGGCTAGGTTGCGCGGCCTCTGCATCCCAGGAGCTTCTATGGGTGGGGCCAGACCCGCGTGGTTGTTGGCGGCCGTGTTTGTGCTGGGGTGTCCCTCTCCCTCGTCAAAGCCGTGCGGCAGGGAGATGCAGCGCGTGCGTGAGCGGGAGGCGCTGAGAATCCACGGGCTCTCCCAGAATGACGCGCTGCCGGAAACAGTGCTGCGTTTCCAGCTTGCAATGCGGTGCGCCAGCGAGGAGGACCAGCAGGAGCTGCGCCTTCACGCGTCCCTGCTGCAGGCCCGCCTGGAGGCCAAGGGTGACCTTGAAGAGGTCACGGAGCTGGAGCGGCTGCTGGCAGAGATGGGCCTGGAGGTGGAGTCAGACCCGCGGCTGCGCCTGGCGGGCAGCGCCGCACGTCAACGGCTGAAGGTCCATGCCACTGCACTGCGCAGCGCCTCCAACATGGACCCCGGAGACACGCTGCGCGCGCATCTTGCCGCCAACGCGTGGGAGGCGGATGAAGGGCTGAGTCTTCCGGAGGGCACGCGGGCCCTGGTGGCCTATGCTGGGTCGGTGGAGAGCTGTTTTGTCGTTGTCAACCATCAGGATCCTCCGGTTGGCACCGGGCTCATCTCATTGAAGCGTGCGGACAAGACGGTGGCGCTGCACGGTGATTCGGTCACACTGCCCATTTCCCGCGGGAAGCCCAAGGTGGTCCGGCTGTGCGTGCAGGGGGCGTTGCAGACGAATGACACGGTGCACATCTCCGTGGGCGGAGCGCCGGTGTTCCAGCAACAGCTCACTGTGAGGCCGCAGGACACCATCCTTGGCTCCTTGCGCAGCGCGGCCACCACGGACGTTGGCGCGCTATGCCAGACCGCCACCGGGCATTCCGCGCGCGTGGTGTGTGCCATGGCAAAAGGGACGCCATGAGCGCCTGGTCCGTGCGTCCGCTCAGGCATCTGATGGTGGCCACCGCGCTGGGCCTGACAGCGGGTGTCTTCCTGGCAGTGTGGCTGGTGGGTCTTGGGTTGGGCCGCCGCGCGGAGGAACAGCAGGGCGCGCTGACGTCATCACTCCAGTTGAATGCAGACCTGGAGAGCCAACGCCTGCAGGCCGCGCTGCAGGAGCAGCAGCGGGGATTGGACCGCATGTTGTCCGCGCTCCTGGACGCCACCGCGCGTGCTGCACCTGCAGACGCGCCACTGGCGGCGCCAAAAAAAGTGTGTGACACCATTGAGCTTGCGGCCGGTGTGGTCCGTGCCGGCGTGGTGGACCTGGCAGAGGCAACGGTGGTGGCGTTGGTGGAGCCGGGTGAAAAGGGCTGTGTGGACCGCTGGTGGGCGTTGCAGGTGCAGGCGCTCAGTGGACCGCCGTATCCGGCGCCCGTGGACATTGCCCGGCAGGCACAAGCCGCCATGTACGGCATGGGCCACGTTGTGGATGGACAGACCGTGGTGACCGGAGTCCACCGCAGCGGCATTGGGGTGCATGTGCGTCTTGCCAGGGCGTCCGCTGGGCGCGCCGCGTTTGTGGACGTGAAGTTGGCGGACCTTCCACCACCACCTGCCGTCTCCGGCGTCCGGTTGGACAGCTACCTCACCGTGGGCGGTGTTGCGGTGGGCTACATCCACGGCGGCCCGGGCGTGGGCATGGTGCCCGCCGCGGTGAAGCGCATCAAGAAACGCGAGGAGCTGGTCAATCAGCTTCCCGTCGTCGTTGAAGCGGCCGCATCACGCGCCGTTCTTGCGTGGGAGTTCCCGGAGCATTTTGATGACGGTGACCTTGCGCTTGCGGCGCGTGAGGTCCCGCTGGAATCCCAACTGCCACATCCGCTTGGGTTGAGTGTGGTGTCCTCCGCGCCCTGGCCGTCCGCAACAGCGGATCTGCGGTGGCGTCTGCTGGTGTTGGTGCTGGCCGCGGCGGGCATGCAGTTGATTTTGGTGGTGTTGCTGACCCGGCGGCTGTCACGCGCGTTGTCCAACACGGCCAACCAGGTGCGTGTGGCGTGGATGCCCGCCTTGGAAGGAGAACCTGAGCCCACAGATGATGAGCGCGCTGCCAGACTGCTGGCGGCCATGTCCGAGGGCACACGTGACACGCTGGGTGCCGCCTATGGCAAGGATGCCCGTCATTGGTCTGGCGGTCCGCTCCAGCGCCTGCTGGATCTGCTGCACAGCAGGCTGGGACCGCGCGGATAACACTCCCGTCGTCACGCGGCGGTGTCAACCCATTGGGGTAAAATAGTATTACCCGCCGGCGTGTGCGCGGAGCCCCCCCTGGTGAAGGGTCCCACGCTCACGCGCTTCTCAGTAACCGTCATTGAGCAGTGAGCGGTTCAAGACGGTAGGTAGTCCCGCGGCCGCAGTGCTTTTGCGCGTCACGCAGGAGGACCGCGGAGCCCATGACACTGGTGCGGACCAGTCACTGCACCTGGAACGTCACCAGCATCACCGCACCCGCCACATCCCGGCCCGCTTCCAACGCGGCATCCATCTCCCCAATGGAGCAGGGTCCGTTGAACCTGGCCATCTGGATGTTTCCCTCTCCCACCGTCAGCGCCGGCAGTTCCGTTGTCATCGCAACCTGCTGTGGCTCCAAGCCCAGTGCGTGGCACGCGGGCGGGTCTGTTCCCGGTCTCCATTGTGGCACCAACCAGGTGACCCGTCCCCCACCGTCCTGAAGGAAGACCACCAGGTTCTCCGCGGGGCCCGGCAATGCGTTCACCGCAACGGAGAGCACCACCGGTTGCGTTGAGAAAATGATTCCGTCTTTCACTTCCTCAGCACGGGGTTGGACCAGCCGCATGGTGACCTGCACGCGCTCCTTCCGGGTGCCGTCTCCGCGTGGAGCAGACGCTCCATCCCGCAGCAGCGCCACGGAGAACATCAGAAGCAGCGCCGTGGAGAGTCCGCCCATAGCCACCCAGAGCCGGGTTGTGCGGTGGTCTGACTGGGCTGTGGCCGCAAGCACCCGCTTGAGGAACTGGGGGTCCGCCGCTGGCGCAGCCTTGGCGCTCAACACCGCGCGCTGGAGCGCATCCAACGTCCTGCTGCACTGCGTGCATGAGGCAAGGTGAGCACGCGTATCCGCAGAAGGTGCTCCTTCCAGCGCCGCCGTCAGTTCTTCGTTGTCAAGATGACGGGCACTCATGGCGTCTTGTGCTCCAGTTGTTTTGCCAGCAGGCCCACCGCGCGGCAGACGCGGGAGCGCAGCGCCACCTGTGAGACACCGGTGACCTCCGCCATTTCCGCGTAGCTGAGCTCCTCTACAAATTTCAGGATCAACAGGTCCCGGACGTCCGCAGGAAGCTGGGCAAGACGCGCGTTGAGCTGGCCCGTGGCCTCGCGCTTGAGCAGCTCCGCCAAGGCGCCATCCCCGTCTGCCGGAGCGGCCATGGAGGCTGATGTGACGTCTGGAGTGGGGCGGGCCGCAAACAAGGTTCTCACCTTCCTCCACCGCAGATGGCTGAACGCTCGGGAGCGCGCCACGCGGTAGAGCAGAGACTTGAACCGGCCCTGCGGTTGGTAGCTGGCGCGCAAGGTCCACAGGGCAACAAAGGTTTCCTGCGCCACATCCTGCGCCTCCGCGGGTCCAATCATGCGCGCCAGGTATCTCTTCACGTTGGTCTCATGGCGGCGTACCAGCTCTGCAAATGCCAGCCGGTCCCCGTTGCGCATCCGCTCCATGGCGGCGTCATCTGCGGCGTCACCGGTGAGGCCGGCAGCGGATGGAACGTGGGCGTCCAAGGGGAGGGCCATCTGGTTGCACGCTATCCGTCCGGCGGCAGTGCACCAAATCCTCCGTTCACCCGTCTGGCGCCTCCGCTGTCACCGCCGCAATTCCCGCCGCCACGGGCGTGGCAAGCGCTTCATCCGCAACAAATCCCACCACCATCAACGCCATCAGCGGAGGTGCCAGGGCGGGCAGAATGAGGAGGAGCTCCGCGCCCACCAGCAGCGCCAGCAGCAGGCCAACCGGCGCAGAGACCGCAAGGGCCAGGGCAGCAAGCGCCACAAGGATGCCCGCCGCAACCTGCAGCACACCCATGGACAGGAAGATGCCCTGCAGTGCGGCCAGGCTGAACGCACGCGTTGCCAGCCACACATCCACAGCCACCGCTGATGTTGCTGATGGAGCGCGCCCCGCCACGCGGTGGGCCTGGTCCACGCGCTGGTGCATGCCGGCACGCGCCAGTTTCCACGCAATGAACGGACCCACCACGGGCACAAAGCTCCAGGCCGCGGAACGTGTCCAGCTCCCGCTGATGGTCATGGCCAGCAGGCCTGCCAGGGACGGTGTGCTCCACGTTGGGCTGGGCTGGCTCTTCATGGATGGTTCCGCCCTCCCCATGGCACCAAGCGCTGCGTCACCGGCCTGCACCCGCGCCATGCTCCCGGCCAGACGGGGAACCTGCAGCACGGTGATGAAGAACAGGAAATTCATCCCCTGAAAGATGGTTCCCAGGCCCAGGTAGAAAAGCAGCAACGGGAAGGGGATGGAGACCACGCCGTTCTGCGCAAGCGACGACGTCCAGCCGTACACAAGGGCGTACTGTGCGGCGTAGAGCGGCACTTGTACCGCGGCAAAGAGCACACCGGTCACCAGGATGGCCGCAAGGGCCGCCGCCTCAAACGCCATGGCGCCGGCGTACGCGGCAACCACCAGCGCCGGTGTGGCAGCCACGGGTGCCAGACCCTCAGCGGTGGCGCGCCCAGCCCAGATGCCGGCAAGCGCCGGCACCAGCAATGGTGCACCAGGCAGAAAGGCCAGCGGCCCCAGCACATCACTGCCCGCCAGGTAGACATCCCGTCCCACCGCGTTGGCGTCCAAGGAAGCCACACGTGGTGACGGGGGGATGGCATCCACAGGCGGCGCGGGTGTGGTGGCGGCCGCGCCTGCCGCATCACCTTCACCGTGTGTTTCCGGGCCAGCTTCAGGGACACCGTCATCCGTGTCCTCGGTCTGCTCAACATCTGTGAATTCCTGGGCCAGGAGGGCCGGCGGCCAGGTTGCCAACATGAGCACCGCGGCGAGCGCACGCTTCATGGCTGCTCTCCGTCCACCGGCTTCACCGCGTCCGCCATCAGCCGCGCGTACAGCAGTTCCTGCTGGGGGATGAGCAGCGCCACGCCCACACCGGCCAGGAGGACCCCCATGGACAGCAATGCGCCCACGGCCACCACGGCGCCGGCCACCTGCTGCGTGACAGCTGCGCCCTGGACAATCTGGATGGCTACAAACAGGACTGCTGCTGCCATGCCCGCGCTCACGGAAGCAACCGCCACGCTCAACGCGCCACCAACCAGCACAACGTTGCGCAGGCGCCTGTTCAGCGCGTCCGCCTCATAGGCTTCCAGGTCCGCCACCAGGCGTGCGGCGCGTTCACGCGGTTCCTGTGGCCCGTTGCGAAGACGCTGCGCCCACGTGCCCTCCTTACCGGCACCCGGCCCTGACGTGCCCAGCACCACCGCCCACGCCAATGCGCCGGCGGCCGCCAGCATGGGGAGCAGCACCAGGTGCTGTGCCACCAGGGATGCAGCAAGCGCCACCGCCGCGCCGCCCACCAGGGTTGCAAGCACAAGGGGAGCCGCCGTTACCTCAAGCCGGGTGGCGTTGGAGAACTGGCGGGCGTTGAGCCCGGCGCGGTCACTGGCCGCCAGCACCACCGCCGCGCCCGCAAGCCCCACCACCACCGGCACGGGGGCCAGCAACAGCAGCGGAACAGTCAGCACACCCACCAGCTGCTGCACCCGCCGAGCGTCCGCCAGCGACGTCAGCTGGCCCAGCAGCCGTCCTTCCGCTTCACGCGAGAGGCCAAACACCGGGGGCGCCTCCTCCTCCTGCCGGACCTGCTGCACCGTCATGGCAACCGGGCCAAAGGGGATGGAAAAATACTGCTCAAACACCGCCGCTGCGCCACGGGAAGACACCTCCGCGGTGTTCAACATGGAGGCGTCAATCACCGCCTGGTTTCCAACCATACACTCCGCAAGCACGGTCCCGCCGCGTGGGGATGGACGCTGGACGTACAGCATGTCCTCCTGGGACGTGACAATGAGAACCGGCTCAAATCCCGCTTCCGCGTGGACATCCCAGAGCCGCACACCGTGCGTGGTGCGCAGCGTTGCGCGGCCCAGTTCACCCGCCAGCCGCACGCGTTGTGCGGTGGTTCCGCGCAGGTCCACCAGCGTCTGATCATGGTTGGGGGCGCGCACAAAGAGTTGGGGACGGTAGAGGCCGTTGGAAATGCCCGCATTGGCCGTGGACACAAAGGCGCGGAGTTCGTCATATGTGATGCGCTGGTCCTGGTTGGCGTCTGCCGCGCCCATCAACCCGGAACGCACTGCATGGCTGAACAGGCCGGACTGCAGCTGGGTCCACTCATAGACCTGCGCGTCTGCATCCGTACTCAGGAAGACACCCAACTCAGCGCCGGGCACCTGCATGCCCTGCGTCAGGTCCGCGGGGGTGGACCATGGCCGTCCTCCCGCGCGCCGCGGATGCACCACAAAAAATGAATTACAGCTGTCCAGGATGAGGTGCGTGGTGTCTGCGTGGAGGCGCGTGAGGACGTCCTGCAACGCTTCCCGGGTGAGCGGACCGTCCTCCAGCTCCAGGTATCCGCGCCCCTTCTCCACATCTCCATGGCCGGCAAACACCACGTAGACACGGGTGGTCCGGCCCGCGGCCCGTGCGGCGGCAATCAAACTGGAGAGTTGTTCCACCGCGTCCCGCAGCGCCGCGTGGGTTGGCGGGCGCGCGCTGGCGGCATCCAGCGCCATCAACTGCGCGCTCTCATCATCCGGACGGGTGAGCAGCATGATGTGCTCCGGCGGCATGAGCTGGCGGAAGAGCATCCGGTACTTGAGCGCGTCATCATCGGCAAAGCGCAGGTCCGGACGCAGCAGTTGCAGGGAATTGTTGTTGCCCATCACCAGTGCAAACGCAGCCGGCGGTTCACCGGATGACACCGTCAGCGCGGCATGCAGGGCAAACAACAGGACCGGCGTCATTCACGCCCGGACAACCCGGCCAATGCCCCGGAGCCAATGACCAGACCAAGTGTGGCACCCATGTTCAGCAAGGATACCAGGAACAGCCCCAACCCCACCACGCCCAGGGCAAAGGGGACCGCCAGATTGCCCTGCAAAGATGTCAGGGACGCCTGAAGCTCCAGGTCCTGACCTGTGGATATCAGGCCGATAAGCAGAAGGGGGGAGGCAACGGAAACCGCCAGTCCAGCCAGGGCCAGCGCCAAGGATGCGCCTGCGCCGGCCACTGCAACCACGGACCCGGCGAGGGCCACCCTGGTCAGTGGGCTGGCTGGTTTCCCTGCCTCCGCCACCGCGGCGGGGGAGGCCGGCTGCACCGGTGTGGGCTGTACGGCTGGCGCGGACGGGACGGAAGGCGGGTCAGACGCGGGCGGGGGCCCGTCCTGCGCCATGGCAGTGGCTGAAGACGTCAGGATGAGTACGAGGAGGGCTGCGCGCATGGGGATTCCTTGGTTGATGGGTGCGGCTGTTGCCGCGGGGGCACCCCCTCAACGCGCCATCCGGCCATGTGTTGCAGACTTTGTTTGTGGATCCAGATCCGCCTGGGTGGTCACAGGCGCGGGGCAGGCTGCTGGATGCGTTTGCCCTTGACGGCAACTGCCCTTGCGGCACGCGTGCCAGGTGCATCGGCGCGGTACTGGCCGTGCGGGATCCCGCGGCCGCGGATCTCCACAACGGAGTCCCGCGGCCACGGTGTTCCTGCATACACTTGTGACTGCTCAGGAAGCGCGGAAGGCCAACCCGGTCAAGGTCTGGTTGATATGCCCCAGGTAGCTCTCGCCGTTGGTGTGGATGCCGGCGTGCGGGAAGGTGCTGAGGACGGCGTGGTAGGCGGCCTCGGAACCTTTGATCTGCGCTTCCAGCATCCGGTACGCGCAGTTGAACAGCACCGCGCCGCCAATGGGACCACCCAGCTGCTGCTCAATGGCCAGCCGCTGTTCCTGCGTGTTGGCCACCAGCTCCACGCCACGCATCACGTCCAGCTTGGCGCCTTCCAGCACGGAGCAAGCAAAAAGAACACCTTCACCATCCACCCGGACGCCGCTGCGCAACCACGGCGCCCCGTCAATCATCAGGCCCAGCGGATGCGTCAGGAAGTCCACAAAACCCAGCTCTGCGGACGGCTTGCCGGCCAGCTCGGCAAAGAGCTGCACTGCCGGCCGCCCATCAATCTCACGGATGATGCGCGTGCCCGGCTCAACCCGCGTGACCTCCACAACGCGCCCGGAGGACACCATGTTGCAGGCCTGCACAATGCCAAAGGGTACGGCCATTTCCAGCACCGCCAGCGAACAAGCGTCATACCCTAATTCACCGTTGCAGTAGGCCCAGGTCCGCTTGAACTGGATGTCATCCCCGGCGGAACCGCCCACAAAGCGCAGCGCCGGAGCCACATTGCCCAGGGCCTCATTGACCACTTCTTCACGCTGCGTGGCGCCTTCCACCAGCATGAGGCCCACGTGACGCTCAGCGTCCAGCTCACGGAGTGATGCTCCAAATGCGCGTGAAAGCTCCACACCGGCCCTGGCAATTCCGGCATGCGCGTCCGGGTCCAGGTGCGCCATGGCAACTGCCACCCGTGGTGCCACGTCACGGGTGATGACAATGGCGGAGCAGCCGCTCTTGCCAAACCCATGTTCTGAGAACGCACCGTTGGCGGAACAACCAATGACAGGCACGCCGGAAAAATGCGCACGCAGCCCGTCACCAATGAGCTGGCCGTCAAAATCCACGTGGGCAAAGAACACCACCAGCGCCGCGTTGGTGCGTGTGTCCCCCAATTGATCAATCAGCGTCTTGGCAAGGGTGCCGCCCGGTCCGGCGGCAAAAGCGGTGCGGGTCATGCAGCCTCCATATCAATGCCCATTTTACGAAGCCCGTCCGTGACCTTCATGAGCGTTGCCGGGTCCTTGTTCTGTTCGGGGGTGAACTTCTTGAGGTTGATGCCCGTCTGAATGATGAGCCTGGTGTTGATGCTGTTGAAGACCGCCGCCACACCAAGCTGCTTGCGCAGTCCTTCAGCCAAAGACTCAAGCGATGTCATGGTCAATGTTGCCTCCCTCTACACGGGGACCTGCCCGCACCAGGCCGCGGTCCGTATCCCAGCCCAAACACAAACACAGCACATTGTGACTGATGTATTACCGCAACCGTCTTGGCATCCGGATTGCGTCATTGCGCAGTTTCTCGTCGGAGAAGGCCCTGAGCGTGGGCTTCCTGCGGTGGCCTTCACCGCTCGCTCCCTGCTCCGTGTCAGAAAGTATGTGCCGGGCAACCAGCCATGAATGGCGCGGCGGGATACCCGTTTGTCACCGCGGGTCATCGCACCCGGCCGCGTCCGGGTGGCAGGGTGCCGCGCATGAGACCATCCATCCTGCCGTCCGTGGCCTGTCCGTTGTTGCCGTCCGCCTGCGCCGGCACCACCCCTGGCAATGAGCCCACCGTAGACGCAGGCATTGTTGCCGCATCGTCATCACTGGCCACTTCCAGCAGCAGCGGCACGTCCAGCAGGCCTTCAAGCTCCGGTCCGTCCGTCACCAGTGGGGTGTCCTCAAGCGCGGGGGCGGCGTCCTCTACGGTGTCCTCGTCAGCGGAAGGGCCATCCTCCGCGGCGGCAGTGTCTTCATCCGCGCTGACACTTTCTTCCAGCGCAGGCACTTTGAGCAGCTCTGCCACTGTCACCACGTCTTCCTCCCTGTCTGGTGGTGGCCAGGGGATCCTGTTTGCCATGGACTATTCAGCGGCTGCTGAGGAGGAAGCAGGGTGGGGGCGCAGCGCGGATGGAGTCTGACACTTGGAGCCGGAGCCGCATCCCCGGCGCGGGACCAGGCGGCCAGGACGTCTACCGCATCACGCAACTGGCCAGTGACCTGGTCGCGTTTGGTGGGGACTTCTCCTACGGGTGGGGCGCCGGCGATCTCCTTGCACTCCAACCCAACGGCCAGTCCCGCTTCTACCGGTTGAGGTGGAAATTCACGTCGGAGACGGACTTCAACGGACGGCGGCAGACTGGTGGCGCGCCCGGCAATGTCCACCGCAACAAGCTGATCATCGTTGGTGACGGGTCTTCGGTGCCGCACTCCCGGGTGATTGCCGGGCTTGCGGGGACGCCGGTGGAGGGAGGTAGCCCGTCCTGGAACCTCAACATTGGCAAGGACGGTGGTGATGACCAGTTCACCAGCGCAGAGTTCACGGCGTTGGGGACATGGCAGGATATCCAGATTGAAGTGCACTACTCATCCGCGCCTGACGCCACGGACGGCTACTACCGCGTCTGGATTGACTCCGGCAGTTACAATCAGCCCACCCTCACCTCCGGCAACATTGTGGTGAACCGGCCGGACAGCAACGCGCTCAGCTTTGGCTACATCCACAACGGCATTGCGGAAGGAAGCCAATACGCGTTTGAACACTGTGAGTTCCCGGTGGCGTTGTCATTTGACGCTGCGTGGGACCGCTGAGTGTTCTGGCAGTTGACGGTCAGGCCCAACCCGTCAAGGGTCTCCGCAGAACGCCGGGGGCGGACCAGGCATGGCAGGCATCAAACGGCATGAGCTGGGCATTGCGGCTGATGTGGTCTCGCCGGTGGTCCGCGCCCTGGAGGAGATGGGGTTCAACGCGCAGAAGGAGCTGGGTGAGCTGCGTCTGAGTCCCGTGGTGGAGGGCAGCACAGCGGATCAGATTCTCAACCGGGCCGCGGAACAGCTCCAGTGCCCCACGCTGGGATTGGTGCTGGCCAGGAAGATTCCCATTGGTGCGCTTGGGGTCCTTGACTACGCGCTCTGCACCAGTGCGTGCCTGCGTGATGGATTGCTGCGCGTGGCGCGGCACTATGGCGTTGTCACGCAGCGCGTGACGTTGTCCCTGGTGGAAGGGCCTGCGCGCGCGGGTCTGTCCTTTGAGCGGCGTCCCAATGTCTCGCACAGCCGGCATTGGATGGAGTTCTCATTGGCCATGATTGCGGAGCGCATCCGGCAGACCACGCGCGCGGATGTGGTGTTTCCACGGGTGGACTTTGCGCATCCGGCCCCTGCCAACCCGCAACCGTGGCGCACGTTCTTTGGTGACGCCGTCCGTTTTGGGCAGAGCAAAGACCACCTGGGATTGATGCCGGCCATCCTGCAACATCCGCTGAAGACGGCGTCAGCCAGCCTGGCCACACTTCTGGACCAGAGCATCCATGAGCTGGAGCCGCATGCGGGAGACCCCTTTCTGGACCGCGTGCGCCGAGTGCTGGTGACCCAACTGGACCGCCGGAACCTGGGCGTGGTGGATGCGGCGCGCCAGTTGAAGATGACCGCGCGGACGCTTCAGCGGGAATTGGAGACAAGAAAAACGTCATACAAAGCGCTGATGGATGAGGTGCGCCGGGAGCGGGCGCTGCGGTTGTTGGAAGATGGTCACACCATTGCGGAGGCGGCGCACTACCTGGCGTTCTCTGCGCCCAGCGCCTTCTTCCGGGCATTCAGGCGCTGGACGGGGACCAGTCCCGGCGCCCGCCAGCGTCCGCGCAGCGAATGACGACGAAGCCAACCCAACCAAGACCCTGCTGAGCAAGCCTTACGGGCACGGCGGTGAAGACGGACAAGCGCCGTTGCTGTCCCTGGGCTCCACCTGCTTGCACAAGGCAACGCGGGTGAACGTGTTGCTGATGAGGAAATCCACGGCGCCGCCGCTGAACGCTTGGAAGACGCCGTACGCGGAAGAATCCACAATCTCCGAGTTCACGAAGAACTGGCTCGACGGAGGTGAGAACAGTTTGAGTGCTGCGTCCGTTCCAACTCCCATGGGCTGGGGGAGTGGGGGACAGCCAAAGCCCTGGTCACCACCATGTGCGCCCGCGGCCACAATGCGCACGTGGTCCATCCGGTTGTCACTGGCAAGCGGGCCTTCAAAGGTCACACCCTCCCAGGTTCCGGGCGGCGGATTGGCGCCGGCGGCCGTGAGCGTGATTGGGGCCGCCCCGGTGCCCACGGCAACCAGCTTTCCGGTGGCGCCCGTTGTTCCGGTATTACCAATAAACAGGCCGCCAATGTTGGAGCCTTCACCCGCAAAGCGCACTTCCACGCCCGCCTCCAGGGTGAGTGACGCAAGCACGTTGGTCCCATCCACTTCAATCACACCAAAGGCGCCGTTGCCGCCCACGTGGTACGGCACGCCGCGCTGGTGGAAGACCTCGTCCACTTCAATCTTGTAGTGTGGTGACTCAGAGATGACCTGAATGAGGTCTTCATTGTTGCCCGTGAACGTCCCCGTGGGCAGCGTGTGCACTGCGTTCAGGGTCATGCGCAGCGGAAACGGGTGGGTCAGATCTTCATTGCCGCAGTTGGTGATGGTGAGGTCCGAGGAGCCAGGAGCGAAGCCGGCCCATTTGCGCAGGACAATTCCGTAGCCGGCCGAATCATGGATGGTGACGTGGTCAACCCTCAGTGGCGTTGAGATTGGCACCACGTCCCCAACAACTTCCAGGCTGGCGCCGCTGGTCTGCCCGGGAAGATCCCCGCCTTTGGAGATGTCCACGTAGGCCAGCTCCGCGGAGCCAGGCGCCGTGATCACCATGGCGCGGAACCGCTGACCCGTCTCACTTGCCGTGGTGAACACAATGGGCTGCCGGTCCACACCCCGGGCCAGCAGGGTGCCCGCCACGTAGAAGTACCGGGATGCGGCAATGCGCACCTGCGTGCACGGCAGGATGGTGAGCGTGACGCCGGCAGAAATGGTGAAGTCGTTGGCAAGGATGATGGGACCACCGGTGGGCCCCCAGGTCTCGTTGGCACTCAGGTAGCCGCCGGGGTGCGCCACGCTCAGCAGGGGGTCCACAAATGCGCAGTCATTGACCGCCAGGCCGCTGCTGGTGTTTCCGCTGCTGGCTCCGTCGCTGGTGTTGCTGTTGGCGCCACTGCTGCCCAGGCTGGTTGCGCCGCTACCGATGGTGCTGGTTGCGTTGCTGCTGGCACCACCGCCGCTGCTGCCTGCTGGGCTGCCCGTGGTGGTCCCCTCATTGGGGTCACGCGGCGGGCATCCCAGGGTGAAGAGCAACGGGACCAGGAGAACAGCAAGACGCCGGAATGAACCATGCATCCACTGCTCGTGCATCAGCGCAAAGGCGCCGTCAACCGCGCTGGCGCTGCGCCTGGAGGTGACCACCTTGGTGACTGATAGATCCGCGCCGCGGAGTGAGTCAGTAACGATGTCGTTACATGGCCACACCGTGTGGTGAAGCGCAGCCGGCTTCCAATGGGTTGCTGCCAGCCGGCGCCATGGCGCCGGCTTTGCTTAAATCCGCTTAAATGTGGCGGCGGGGTCACCTGGCGCCGGAGCGCGGCGTATTGTCCGTCCATGAAAACGCATTTTGCACTCTGTGCAACCACCGTTCTTTTCCTTGCATGTGACACTCCAGGAGTGAGCGTCAGGGACACCGGCATCACCACGCCGGACGCCAGCGTGCTGGCCAATCCCTTGCCGGACGCGGGTTCTCCTCCCGACGCTGCGGGCCACGCGCCCGACGCTGCGGGCCACACGCCCGACGCTGCGGGCCACGCACCCGACGCTGCAGGCGCATTCTGTGATGTGGATGGAGATGGGTTCCTGCGGGACGCGCCGGAATGTCCAAGGGGCGGACTGCCCGCGGACTGCCATGATGAGGATCCCTCGCAGGCGCCCGGCGTTGTTGAGTGCCGCAATGGACGGGATGACGGATGCGGCGTCCACCAGGACCTGGGAATGGCCATTGGCATTCCGGAAATTGGGCGCACGGTCACGCAGGTGATTGCAGTCAATCCGTACACCGCCGCCGGCCTGACCTCCGTGGTGGTGCCGCGTGCGTGGGGGCGCTTCACCCGTGGTGTCACGGCGCGCCTGGGCCAGAGCCTGGCCACACTCACCATCCTCCCCAGTGACTTCACCCTTGCCCCTGATGAGTTTGTTCTGGATGACATGGGTGACGCGCTGGTGGAGCTGGGGCACCGCCCGGGCTCATCTTCACCGTTGCTGGCCATTGCGCGGCGCAGCGGTGAAGTGTCCTTGCTGGACATCCGTGATGGGCTGCCGCGGGAGCTGGTGTCAGACAATTTCTCCGGGGTGATTGCCCTTGGTATTGCGGGCCGGGAGAAGACGGCGCTGGTTGTGGCGGAAAGCACTGCCGCGGCAACGCGCCTCAACATCCGGGATGAAGACGGAAACCGCGTGTTCATGCTGCCCGCGGTGAACACGTCTTCCTGGATTGCGGCGCGGGGTGACCTGGCGGTGTTTGGCGCGTATGCGCGCACGGTCCACGTTGTCTCGCTCACTTCAGAAATGTCACACACCATCCAGCTTGATGCGGACATTGCTGGAGAGGGCGCCCTGGTGTCCACGTCCAACGGGTTCCTGGCCATGGTGCCCACCACGGCGGGGCTGCGCGCCATCAGGTTTCCCCGGTGTGACACCAACGCGGAATGTGCGGGTGGCGGTGTTGTCACGCATGCCACGGACCAGACCATCATCAACGGTGCGCATCTCTCCATGACCAACATTGAAGGGAGCGGAGACCTTGTTGCCATTGCACTTGCGGCATCTGACCAGGTGGAGCCCGCAACCCATGTGGATGTCATCTTTGTGAACGGCAATGCGCCGCAGACGGAGCTGGGGCGGACGGTGGCGTTTGGTGCGGGTTCGCTGGACGGGCGCACCATCACGCGTGCGCTGGCGGTCTCCGTGGACAACAGCGCTGATATCTACGGCGGCGCGTTCCTGATGGTGAGCGCCATGGTGCAGACGGGCTCCACCATGGAGGAGTGGTCCACAGGTTTCACCATGTGCCTCACGTTGTAGGGCCAGGGAGTGAGCTCCGCGGCAAAGTGTGCCACCAATACCGCCAATACTGGAGGTGGCATGACCCCAAGACTCCTGGTCCTGGTTGCGGTGTTGCAAGGCTGCGTAACGTCAACCAGCGGCCAGCCGGACGCTGGTGACGCCGGACAAGCGCTTCCGGATGCCGGCGCGCCGGACGCAGGCTTTGTGTGGGAGCCGGCAGCGCCATGTCCATTGGAGCGTTTTGAAGCCATGGGTGTTGAGCTCCATGGTGAGGTCTGGGTGATGGGCGGCTTCACCAGCGCCAACCTGGCCGTCACGTCACGCGTGGACATCTACGCACCGCAGACCAACACGTGGCGGCGGGGGCCGGAACTTCCCGCAGCGGAGACCCATGCGGGCACGTTTGTCGTTGGGGATGACCTGTATCTGGCAGGCGGGTTGAGTGGATTTCCGGGCAACCCCATCCGTTCCGTGCACATGTGGAACGGCACCACGTGGGAGGAGCTGCCGGATCTTCCAGCACCGCGGGCGGCCATGGCGCTGGTGATGGTGGACGGCGCCCTGCATGCGGTGGCGGGGTTGGCGGAGGACGGAAATTCAGATTCCAATGCGCATACCGTGTTGCGGCCGGGCGTGGATTCCGCCTGGTCTGCAGCCGCGCCGCTGCCCAACGCGCGCAACCATCTGGGTGGTGCGGCTGTGGGTAATACACTATTTATTGTTGGCGGCCGTCACGGTTGGGATGAGGCCAATGGGCACCAGGGCTCCATGCATGCGTTGGACGCCGTCACCGGCGCCTGGAGGGAACGTGCGCCGGTGCCCAGGCCGCGGTCAGAAATTGGGGCATCCACGTTTTCTGTGACCGGCGGGCTGGTGGTGATTGGCGGGTCCATCCAGAACGTGACACCCACGGACTCGGTGGCTCTGTATGACGCGGCCACGGATGTCTGGCGGGAGCTTCCGCCGCTGCCTGAACCCAGGAAGGGTGCGGTGGCGGTGCGTGTTGGCGCTCAAATCATTGTGACCACCGGGTCTCCAACCTCCACGGACCCGTCCACAACAACGTGGGTTGGGTGTTGTCTCTGACGTACTTCAGGGAGGATGGTCCGGTTCACGTCAAGCAGCGCCACCACACCCACGCCCGCAACATCCGCATCCTCCGGCCCGGCAATGCTCACGGGGTCCGCGTAGAACAACGGAACCACCAGGGTCTCATTGTCATCATCACCATCACCGTCATTGCTGAGTGCCAGCGCCATCACCGCTGCGTTGTACGGGAGCGGACCACCCGCAGCAGCCGCTGCGCCGCGCAACGCAGTGGCGCCAACCACCGCTGGCCCCGCAGTGTCCACCTCCACCACCACACCCTCCAGGCACCCCACAAATGCGCGGTTGCCAGACGGGGTCAGCACCAGCGCCGTCGGTTCGGCACAGACGCTCAGCGCTGCGCCCGCGGCCGTGGCACCGGCCGCGCCGTCAACCCGGTAGAATCCCCGGCGGTCAATCACAAAGAGTGTGCTTCCGTCTGGATGGAGCGCCACGCCGCGTGGCGAATCAAATCCGGAAATCACCGCCGCGGTTGCCGGCGGTCCCCCCAACACCTGCAGCACATCCACACGGTTCCCGGCATGGATGGCCGCCGCAATGAGGTGGTCCTCAGCGGTGATATCAATGGTCGTTGACCGGCTGGGGCGGAACGTTTCCGTCACCGGCTGTCCGCTTGAGCTGGTGCCGGATGACGAACTGCGCGCATCTGAGGATGGGCCGCTCACCATCCCAACCGAGCTGGTGGCAGCCGGTGCACCGCTTGAGGACGGCCCACCTGCCGTGGTTGTTGAGGACGAGGTGGATCCGCTGGCACATGCTCCCGCCGTCACAAGGAACAAGGGATGAATCTGCGCATTTGTCATCCTTACTGCGCACTGCGTTGCTTGTCGAGAGCCAGCGCCGCTGGTCACTCAGTGAAGACCGTTGAAATGGTCATGCACTTGATTTGGGTGACGTCTGGACCACGCGGCGCGGTAGCATGACAATGCAGGCCATTTCTTGAGCAAAACACCCGGCGAGGACACACCATGACGGCAGCGGCAAGTGGCACATTCAGGATTGGCGGAGACATTCCCGTCCACCGGCTGGGCTTTGGCGCCATGCGCATCTGCGGCGCGGGCGTCTGGGGTCCCCCGCCTGACATGAACGAAGCCCGCCAGACGCTGCGGCGCGTCTGGGAGCTGGGCATCAACCTGATAGATACGGCAGACAGCTACGGGCCGTTTGTGAGCGAGGACCTGATTGCGCAGGCGCTGCATCCCTACGCCCACGGGCTGGTGGTGGCCACCAAGGGTGGACTGACAAGGACGGGGCCCAACGTCTGGCTTCCGGTGGGCCGTCCGGAATACCTGCGCCAATGTGTGGTGATGAGCCTGCGCCGGTTGAAGCTGGAGCGGATTGACCTGTGGCAGCTTCACCGCATTGACGCCAAGGTGCCGCGGGATGAGCAGTTTGACTGCATCAAACAGATGCAGGCGGAGGGGCTCATTCGTCATGCCGGCCTGAGTGAAGTGAACGTGGAGGAGATTGAGGCCGCGCGGAAATTCTTCCCGGTGACAACGGTGCAGAACCTCTACAACGTGGTGAACCGGCAGAGTGAAGCGGTGCTCAAACACTGTGAAGTCCGCGGCATTGGTTTTATCCCGTGGTTCCCGCTGGCGGCGGGCAGCCTGGCGCGGCCGGGTGGTCCGCTGGACGTCATTGCACGCGGCATGAACGCCACGCCGTCCCAGGTTGCGCTGGCCTGGCTGCTGCGCCGCAGCCCCGTGATGTTGCCCATTCCCGGCACCGGCAAGGCGCCGCACGCTGAGGAGAACGCGCAGGCGGCCGCACTGACGCTGCGGGATGAGGACTATGAACTTCTGGACGCCCAGGGACGTGAGGAGTGGAAGAAGCAGCAGGGCGCCCTTTGACCCATGGTTGCCCATAGCGGGAGTCCGCCTGTCTGCGGCCGGACGTCCGCCTGTCTGTGGCCGGACGTCCGCCTGTCTGTGGCCGGACGTCCGCCTGCACGAAGCCTCGGAGCGCTTCTCGCTTCAGTCATCCGCGTCCGTGCTGGCGCGGTGTCCGGCAAGGGGCCCGGGCGCGTGGCGGAAGTCAATGTGTTCGGCCGCGCTGTCGTCGTAGCGGTAGCGTGTGTCGGCATCGGAGGCGTCAGGAGACATACGCGCGCTCCCGTCGGATTCCGGCCAGGGATCGTACACAACCCGCCCACTGTCCGCGCCGCCCACGCCCAGCACTGCGTGCCCCACGCCAATGCGCTCACCGGTTTCAGAATCGTGCGGCGGGGGCAGCGCCACAACGTCCACCGGCTGCCCGTCAAGGGTGGGCGGGTGTCCTTCCCACAGGTAGTCCCGGTATTCGGCAATCCGGCCCTCGCTCAT
>Ga0163144_10006652_pt1 | contig 25467 bp, 24 predicted proteins | sample OliLak19BULKMAT1_FD_123175 | JGI IMG/M metagenome (GOLD analysis project Ga0163144, IMG submission 123175) | Freshwater microbial mat bacterial communities from Lake Vanda, McMurdo Dry Valleys, Antarctica - Oligotrophic Lake LV.19.BULKMAT1 | ecosystem: Environmental > Aquatic > Freshwater >... | reverse complement strand
GGGCCTCGACATCAAGGCCTACGAAGTCGCGCACGAAGTCACGCTCGGTTAGACGGCATTTCTCCGACGCGAGCCCGTTGCGTCACCGACCCGAGAATCTCTCGGGTCGATGACTACGGATCGCTGCGGTGCTCATCGCGTCGGACCGGCTTGCCTACTGGAAGCACTCGCCGTTGTTCGGATCGCCGGTCGGGAAGAAGCACCCCACGCTGCCGTCCGGAGCGTGACAGCAAGCCTGGATGAAGTTGCTGATCGTGCAGGCCCCACCGGGTTGGTGGCACGCGCCACACTGGTTGGCGACGTCGAGCCCGCATACGTCGGTCCCCGAGCACGTCCCGCAATCCACCGGTTGGCCGCCGCATCCGTCCGCGAGTGACCCGCACGCGTCCGCTGGACATTCCGCTGCACTAAAGGGCTCGCAATCGCACCCGCATTGGTCCGTACAGATTTCGTTCGCGTTCTGCGGACACGTGGGCGTGTCGCCGTCGCAGTCCTCGCCCAGGTCGAGGGCCCCGTCACCGCAGATGGGCCCGCACGTACAGGTCGCGCTGCAAGCCCCCGGACACGCGCCGTCGTCGGTTCCGTCGCAGGCCTCGGTCTGCTGGTTCACTTCGTCGTCGCCGCAGAAGGGATCGCACGTGCACGTCCCGTTACAACGTCCGGGACAGGCGGCGTCCGCGCTGCCGTCGCACACTTCCCCGGGCCCGACGACATCGTCGCCGCACTTGGGATCGATGAACGCCGGCACGCAGAGGTCGCGGACGCCGAAGATGTCGTACGCGTCCTGCTCGAATTGGTTGTTCGTGAAGACGTGCTTCGACGTCTGCGGCGTGGTCCGCACCTGGAAGCACATCAGGCCGAGCGCACCGTTGAAGATGCCTTCGCCGTTCTTGTCGACGGGCACGCAGAGGTCGCGCGGCCGCTTGATCGCGACGGTGAGCGACCCGAACTGCGTCTCGACGCTCACGTTCGAACGCCGGAAGCGGGCGCCGCGCACGCGATAGCACTTGAAGTGGTCGAGGTTCACTGACAGCGGCGGCGGAAAGTTCGGGCCGGTCAGTGCCTTCGACGTCGGAACCAACATGCGATCGGCGCGCACCAGGTCGACCGTGAGATTCGGGAATGATTGGCCGCCGAACGTATTCGCCACCGTGATCGGGATGTCCTTCTTGCGCTCGAACTTCGGAGCGGTCTGCTTGATCGTGTAGAACGTCTCATGGCCCGGATGGGTCGGCGCCGTCGGGTCTTCGCCGTTCTTGTTGACCGGCGCGCATAGGCGCTTCGCCTGCCGCACCTTCACCGTGCTGGCCGGGAAAAACCGATCGCTCGTCGACACGCCGGCCACATTGATCGCCGGCCGATGGATTTCGTAGCAAAGGAAGTGATCGAGAGGCGCAGGCGACGCCGTGGCCGTCGGGCTCGGCGCGACCGTGAGAAGCGGGGTCGTCGTCGCGGTTGCCGCAGCCGGCGTCTCGGTCGCGGTCGGGGTAGCAACGGGCGTCGCCGCAGTGGCCCCGGGCGTCGCTGTTTCGGTCGGTTCGGGCGTCCCGGTCTCGGTCGGCTCAGGTGTCGCCGTTTCGGTCGCCGTCTCAGTCGGCTCGGGCGACCGACGACCAGGGCTTCAGCGACGAAGCGACGACGAGCATGACATCCTCCGGCAGCGCTGTTGAGTAGTTCGGAGTCGTCGGGAGGACGGCTCGGGTTCATCGAATGAAATGCGACCCAACGACGCTACGAGGTCCAACAGCTAGCAAGCGCTGCGACGGACCGTCCACCACAATCGACCGTTTCACGAGTCGCCATCGCGCGACGTCAGTCGACGCACGTGCAGGTCTGGAAATCCGGCTCCCCAAACTCGCAAACGAAAGGCGCACACACACATTGGTTCAGTGAACACACGAACGCAGGCGCGCAGCCGCCGCACGCGAGTATTCCCCCACAGGTGTCTGGGACGTCCCCGCATGCACCGACCGGGCACTGCTGGAGCGGCGAGCAGCACGCGCAGTTCGTACAGACGTCCGTCTGATTGGGACAGCCCGTGCTCGAGCCGTCGCAGCTCTCCATCCCGTTGATCACGCCGTCGCCACAGAACTCGCTGACGGTGCAGTCGCTGTCGCAGCCGTCACCGTCGATCACATTGCCGTCGTCGCACGTCTCGGCGCCTGCGACGACACCGTTCCCGCACGCGCTCACCGTGCAGTTGTTGTCGCAGCCGTCGCCGTTGACCGCGTTGCCGTCGTCACAGACCTCGGTACCCGCGGCGATGCCGTTGCCGCACGCGCTCACCGTGCAGTTTTTGTCGCACCCGTCGCCGTTGTCCGCGTTGCCGTCGTCGCACACCTCGGCGCCGGTGAGGATGCCGTTGCCGCACGTCGGCGTCGGACAGAGGCATCCGGGTTGGCACTGCTCCGTATTGCCGTTGCACGAGAATGACCTCGGAGGCTCGCACTCCTCGGTCGCCGGATCGACGACACCGTCGCCGCACGGGTCGCAGGTGCACTGTGCGCTGCATGGCCCTTCGCAGATGCCGGGGTCGGCGCCGTCGCACTGTTCCGTTTGCTGGTTCATGACGTCATCGCCGCAGAACGGCGGCGGCACGCACTGGCAATCGACGCAGGTGGGTCCGATGGGTGCGACCGCCACCAGGCAGCGGGGACCCAAGCACGACACGTTACAATCGTCGGCCGTTTCGCATTCCTCGCTCTGCTGATTGATCACACCGTCGCCGCAGGTCGGCTCCGTGACCACGGGGCATGCGCAGGTCTGGAGGTTGCAGTCCCCCGGGCACGCGCCGTCGTTGTCCGTCTCACACTGCTCGCCCGGTGCATTCAGCTTGCCGTCACCGCACGTACCCGGGCCCGCGAGCAACGGCACGCAGAGATCGCGGATGCCAAAGAGCGGGTAGTCGGCGCTCTCGAACTGATCGGTCGTGAACACGCGCGGCGGGCTCTGCGGCGAGGTCCGCACTTGGTAGCACATGAGCCCGATCGTCGAGTTGAGAATCCCCTCGCCGTTCTTGTCGACCGGCAAGCACAGATCCCGCGGGCGCTTGATCGAGACCGTGATCGGGCCGCCCGGGTTGAATTGCGTCTGCACCGTCACGTTCGGCACGCGCACCCGGGCACCGCGCACGCGGTAACACTTGAAGTGATCGAGCGGCGTCGCGAGCGGTGGCGGCGGCGGGGCCGTCAGGCTCTTCGACGTCGGCACGAGGAGACGCTCCGGTCGGACGAGGTCGACCTGGATCGTGCCGAACTGATCGGTGATGGTGAGATCCTTGACCTGCGCGAAGCGGGGGCTCGTCTGCTTGATCGTGTAGAACGTCTCGTGTCCCGGGTGCAGCGGCGCCGTCGGGTCCTCGTTGTTCTTGTTGACCGGCGCGCACAGGCGCTTCGCCTGCCGCACGGTGATCGTACTGTTGCCGAGGTCGTCGTTGGCCGAGACACCCTTGCGATTGAGCGCGCGACGGTGCGTCTCGTAGCAGAGGAAATGATCGAGCGCGGGCGTCGCCGTCGCCGCGGGCGTTGGCGACGCGGTCTGGACGGCGACGAAGGTGCTCGTTGCGGTCGTCGTCGGGGTTGCGGTTTCGGTCGGTTCGGGTGTGGCCGTCTCGGTTGCCTCCGGCGTCGCGGTGTCGCTCGGCTCCGGCGTGGCCGTCTCGGTGGGCTCCGGCGTAGCCGTCTCGGTCGCTTCGGGTGTGGCCGTCTCGGTGGGCTCCGGCGTCGCGGTGACCGTCGGCGATGATGGGAGCGCGCCTGCGATGACCGGCGGGACCCCGAGGAGCAGCAGCGCAAACGTCGCCAGCGTGCCCCATGCCAGCGCACGCTGAACGCGGCTGAAGGATCGATCGCGGACCGTCGCCGACACGTGGGTCACGTCAAGCATCGAAGCCTCCGTCGGGAAGTGAAGATCGGTTCGGAGTCGCGCCCAGGGAGGCGCATAGCTCAGGTTCGGCAGACGCAACCGGAGTCGGGTGCTACCACCGGCCGCTGCGTACCGTCAACGACGAAGGCGTTGGCTGCGCCATAGCGGCGCAGGCTTTCCCGTGAGGTGGGCGGATCAGGCGGCGGCGCGCGCCATCAACGCCGGCAGCGCGACCGCCAACCGCTCGTAGTCCGCCATCGTGTTGTAGAGCGCGGCCGCGATCCGGATCAGTCGGCGCGGCGGCGCGGGCCAGGACACGATCGGGACCTCGATGCCGGTCTCCTCGCGGAGCGCGTCCTGGAGCGCGTCGCGATAGAGCCCCGAAGTCTGGGGCGTGTCGGGTCCGTCGGCGATTGGCAACGCCGCGAGCGACCCGATCATCGACGCGGGCGCCGGCTCCGGAATCCCGAGCGTCTCCGCGAGCAACCGTCGGCCGGCGAGCGCCAGATTCCGATTGTGCTCGCGGATCGCCGGCCACCCGCCTGGAAGCGCGGCGCCGACGACGCGAATCGCCTCCGGAATCGACAGGGCCGCCGTCGGGTCGACCGTTCCCGTCCAGTCGAACTCCATCAGGAAGCGCGAGCGATCGGACCGCTTCAGACGGGCGCCATGACTGATCGCGAGCGGCCGCACGAACTCCTGGACGTCGCGCCGGACGTGCAGGAACCCGACGCTCTTTGGCGCGCACAGCCACTTGTGGCAGTTGCCGGCGTAGTACGCGGCTCCGATCGCGGAGAGATCGAGCGGCAACATGGCGACGGCGTGCGCGCCGTCGACGAGCGTCTCGACACCCCGCTCCGCCAGTACACGTACGAGCTCGGCGATCGGGAAGACGAGACCGGTTGGGCTGGTCACGTGATCCAGCAGCGCCAACCGCGTGCGCGACGTCACGCGCGCCAGGACGGCCGCGATGACGGCATCGGGGCCGCCGATCGGGAACGGGACGTTCGCCGTCACGACCGTCGCCCGGCTGCGCTCCGCGACGAAGTGCAATGCGTTCCGGCAGGCCCCGTAGGCGTGATCGGTCGTCAGGAGCTCATCGCCGGGCGCGAACACGAGCGAGCGCAGCACCGCGTTCACCCCGGAGGTCGCGTTCGGCACGAACACGAGATCGGACGGCACCGCGCCGACGAACGCGCCGACGGCCGCGCGCGCCTCGTCGAGCAGCCCTTCGAGATCGCGAGACATGAACTGCACCGGCTGGCGCTCGAGCCGCGCGCGGAGCTCCTGTTGGAACGCGAGCACCGGACGCGGGCACGCGCCGAACGCGCCGTGGTTCAGGTACGTCACGCCCGGATCGAGCGTCCACAGTGCGGCGTGCGACGACGGCGCTGGCGGCGACATGGCGCCGCATGATGAGCGACCAGCCGGCGAGCGGCAAGTCGGACGGAACCTCCTGCTGCAATCGTTTGTTAACTAGACTTCGAACGCGCTGCGCTATACAGGTCGACCTCGGACGCGGGCACCGCGTCATTCAATCGGGAGGCAAGAAAGACCGTTGCTCAAAGTGGCGTCGCAAACCGACCTCAGAGCCTGGACCATTCGAGATTCTCTCGAGCTGTACAACGTCAACGGCTGGGGTCGTGACTTCTTCACGATCAACGACGCCGGCAACATCGAAGTCACGCCCGGCGGGCCCGGCTCCCCGCGCATCGATCTGAAGGAGCTCGTCGACGATCTGCGCAGTCGCGGCTTGAAGCTCCCGCTCCTGATCCGCTTCTCCGACATCCTGAAGACCCGCATCCAGCAGCTCGCGGGCTCGTTCCAGCAGGCCATCGTCGAGAACGACTACAAGGGCGCCTATCGCGGCGTGTACCCGATCAAGGTCAATCAGCAGCGCCACATCGTGGAGGAGCTGATCGAGTACGGCCGCGCGACCAACCTCGGCATCGAAGCCGGCTCGAAGCCCGAGCTGCTCGTCGCGCTCGCGCTGCAGGACAATCCCGAGGCGCTGATCCTCTGCAACGGCTACAAAGACCGCGCCTACATCGAGACCGCCATGCTCGCCCAGAAGCTCGGGCGGCAGATCATCATCATCATGGATCGCATGGGCGAGCTCGACACCATTCTCGCCTGCGCGCGTGATCTCGAGATGCGGCCGTTGCTCGGGGTGCGGGCCCGGCTCGCCACCAAAGGCGCCGGCAAGTGGATCGAATCAGCCGGCGATCGCTCGAAGTTCGGTCTCACGACCGCCGAGATCGTCGACACCGTCGAGCGCCTGCAAGAGCAAGGCATGCTCGACTGCCTGCAGCTCCTGCACTTCCACATCGGCTCGCAGATCACGAACATCCGCGCGGTGAAGGATGCCCTCCGCGAGTCGACCCGCATCTTCGTCGAGCTGCACGCACTCGGCGCCAACATGCGGTTCCTGGATTGCGGTGGCGGCCTCGGCGTCGACTACGACGGCAGCCAGACCAACTTCCACTCGTCGGTGAACTACACGCTGCAGGAGTACGCGAGCGACATCATCAGTCAGGTCGCCGAAGCGTGCACCACCGCCAACGTCCCGCACCCGGACATCGTGACCGAGTCGGGTCGCGCGCTCGTCGCGCACCACTCGGCGTTGATCTTCAACGTGCTCGGCACCAACGAGATCCTCGACGGGAAAATTCCCGCGGCGCTGAACGGCGACGAGCACAAGGTCATCCAGCAGCTCTACGAAACCTACGATGGCGTCTCCCGGAAGAACTTCCAGGAGGCGTACCACGACGCGCTCCAGATCAAGGAAGAAGCGATCACCGCCTTCAACCTCGGCGTCCTCGATCTGAAAGCGCGCGCGCGCGTCGAGCAGCTCTTCTGGGCCACGTGCGAGCGCATCCTGAAGGTCGTGCGCGACCTGCCCTACGTCCCCGACGAGCTCGAAGGTCTCGAGAAGCAGCTCTCCGACACCTACTACTGCAACTTCTCGCTCTTCCAGTCGGTCCCCGATCACTGGGCCGTGCGGCAACTCTTCCCGACGCTGCCGATTCATCGCCTGAACCGCCCGCCCACGCGGCGCGGCGTCCTCGCTGATCTCACCTGCGACAGCGACGGCAAGATGGATCAGTTCATCGACCTCCGCGACGTCAAGCACACGCTCGAGCTGCACGCGCCGAACGGCGAGCCTTATTACATCGGGAGCTTCCTGGTCGGCGCCTACCAAGAGATCCTCGGCGATCTGCACAACCTCTTCGGTGACACCGATGCGGTGCACGTCCGGCTCGACGGCGACGAGTACCGGGTCGAGCACGTCGTCGAGGGTGACTCGGTGAGCGAGGTGCTGTCCTACGTCCAGTACTCGAAGGACGATCTGGTTTCGCGCGTGCGCCGAGCGGTCGAGGTGGCGCTGCGCGAGAAACGGCTCACGATGGCCGAGTCGGGACGTCTCCTCCGGCGCTACGAAGAAGCGCTCGAAGGCTACACCTACCTGACCGAGAGCGACTGAGCCGCTGCCACGCCGTTCGCGACCACCGCGCGTCAAAAAGACCCGCCAACCAAGGCCCGGGAAGGCGCGCTCCAAGCAGCCCCAGGCGCGCGGACGGCGCGGCGAGGCGAAGCCGCAAGGCCGGCGGAGCCGCGAAGACAACGGGCCCCGTGACGAAGGGGCCGCCGTCGAGGCCGTCGAGCGCGCGCTCGCCATGCAGCGTGAGCTCGCTGCGATCGAACAAGGGCTCGCGGCGATCGAAGCCAACGGCGGTTCCGGTTTGCCCCCTGCCCCCGACGCGCTGGCCGCACTCGCGGCCGAGCACGGTCTCCGCTCCGGCACCGTCAGCGTGCATCCCGACGGCTTCGCGTTCCTGATCGAGCCGGGCCGCATCAGCGTACGCGGCCAGGATCTCTTCATCGGTGGCGCCAGTCTCCGCCCGGCGATGCACGGCGACACCGTGCTCGTGAGCGCGCGCCATGCCCGGCACGGGCAGCTCGAGCGCATGGAAGGCCGCGTCGTCCGCGTCGTCACACGACGCTGGGAGAAGCTGCTCGGCGTCTGCCGACAGGGCCGCAGCGGCGCGTACCTGATGCCCCAAGATCCGCGCATCCTCTACAGCTGCCGGCTCGCATCGACGGGCAGCGCCGTCGATGGCGACATGGTGATCGCGACGATCACCGAATATCCCGCCGCGTACCACGACCTCGAAGCCCGCGTGGAGAGCGTGCTCGGCCCGGCGAGCGATCCGCGCGTCGAGACCGAGGCCGTGATCCGCCGGCTCGAGCTGCCGAGCGAGTTTCCGGCCGCGGTGCTGGCCGAGGCGGCGAAGATCGCGCCGACGCTCGACCTCGCGGCCCTCGGGACGCTTTCGACCGAGCTGCCTCCGCCGGCGACGGCACGCCGGCCGTGGCACGAGTCGCCGGCGCTGCAAGAGCGCATCGATCTCCGCATGCAGCCGCTCGTCACGATCGACGGCGAAACCGCGCGCGACTTCGACGATGCCGTCGCCGTGCTGCCGGGTCCGGCGGGCGGCACCCGGCTCCTGGTCGCGATCGCCGACGTCTCGGCCTACGTGCCGCGCGGCAGTGCGCTCGACCTCGAAGCGCGCGCCCGCGGCACCAGCGTCTACTTTCCCGACCGCGTGCTGCCGATGCTCCCCGAGGCCCTCTCGAACGGCATCTGCAGCTTGAACCCGGGGGTCGATCGTCTGGTGCAAGCCGCGCTGATCGATTGCGACGCCCGCGGCGAGGTGCTCGGCGCCGCGTTCTTTCCGGGCGTGATGCGAAGCCGGGCGCGCCTCACCTACACGCTGGTGCGCCAGATCGTCGTCGACGGCGATCTCGCCGCACGGCGCGAGCACGCCGACCTCGTCGACGACCTCGAGCGCATGGCCGCGCTCGGCGAGCTGCTCGCCGCCAGCCGCCGCCGACGGGGCTCGATCGATCTCGATATTCCCGAGGCGCAGGTCCTGGTCGATGCCGAGGGGAAGCCCGCGAACATCGTCCGCGCCGAGCGCAATCTCGCGCACCGTCTGATCGAGAGCTTCATGCTCGCCGCCAACGAGGCGGTCGCGCAGTACCTGACGGCCCGCCGCCTCCCGGTGCCGTACCGCATCCACGAGCCGCCCGGCGAAGACTCCGTGCGCGACCTCGCGCGCTTCCTCGAAGGCTTCGGGCTTCGGCTGACCCTTGCCGAGAACGGCACCATCAAGCCGCTCGCGTTGCAGCGCGTGCTCGAACGCGCCGCGGGCCGCCCCGAAGAGCGCCTCGTCAACACGATCGTGCTGCGCTCGATGACGCAGGCCCGCTACTCGCCCGAGAACGTCGGCCACTTCGGGCTCGCGGCCTCCACGTACACCCACTTCACCTCGCCGATCCGCCGCTACCCCGACCTCATTCTCCACCGCACCCTCGCCGCCCACCTGCGCGGCGACATGCGGACAATCGCCGCGGTCACGAACGAGATCGCCGTCGTCTGCGACGAGACCTCGAAGCGCGAGCGCGTCGCGATGGAGGCCGAGCGCGAGGTCGTCCAGCTGAAGAAGGTGCAGTTCATGCAGGACAAGGTCGGCGAGACCTTCGACGGCTTCGTCTCCGGCGTGGTGCCGTTCGGCTTCTTCGTCGAGCTGGGGGAGTACTTCGTCGACGGGCTCGTCCACGTCGCGACCCTCACCGACGACCACTACGATCTGCTCGAGCACCAGCACCGCCTGGTCGGCCGCCGACGCGGACGCGCGTTTCGCGTCGGCGATGCGATTCGGGTGCGGGTGGGCAGCGTGTCCATCGAGCGGAAACAAATCGACCTGGTCGTGGCCGAGGAGCGCCGTTCCCGCGGTACCGACGCGCCCAAGTCGCGCGCTGCCGCGAACCCGCCCGGTGATGCTCAGCGCGCGCGCGCCGACGACGCTCCCACGTCGCACCGCAAGAAGGGGGCGCACGGCAAGGGGCGCTCCAAAAAACGGCGGCGATGAACAGCCGGATCGCGGAGCCGCTGCCCGACGAGGCGCACGCGCTCCCGTTGGACGACGCGCACAGCGGTCCGCGCCTGCATCGAGTGAGCGGCAGACGCGGCCTCGGCCTCGCACTCACGCTCACCACCGTCGCGCTCTGGTCGGTGCTGCCGCTCGGCCTCCGCATCGCGCTCGGCGGCCTCGATGCCGCGACCCTCACCTGGTACCGCTTCCTCTGCGCGGCGCTCTTCATGGGCGCCGTCCTCACGGTGCAGGGCGGGCTGCCCCAATTCCGGCAGCTCGACCGACGCGACTGGAGCCTCCTCGCGATCGCCATCGTCTTCCTCTGCGTCAACTACATCCTCTACGTCCTCGGCCTCGAGCGCACGAACGCCGGGACGGTTCAGGTCGTGATCCAGCTCGCGCCGCTGCTGCTCGCCGTCGGTGGCGTGTGGGTCTACGGCGAGCACCTCGGCCTCCCGCAGTGGCTCGGCTTTGGCACCATGCTGACCGGCTTCCTGCTCTTCTCGTACGAGCAGATCAGCCACCTCGTCGGCGTGCTCGACCGCTACTACACCGGCCTCGCCTGCATCGTCGTCGCCGCGATCGCCTGGGCGATCTACGGGCTCGCGCAGAAGCAGCTGCTCGACCGCATGCGCTCGCCGCAGGTGCTGCTCTGCCTCTACGTCGGCGGCGCCGTGCTGTTCGCGCCGCTCGCCGAGCCGCTCCGCTTCCAGCGTCTCACGGGCATCGAGATCGCCGCCCTCGTCTTCTGCATCGTCAACATGCTCGCGTCGTACGGCGCGTTCGCCGAAGCCCTCGCCCACCTGGAAGCGTCGCGTGTGAGCGCCGTGCTGGCGATCGTGCCGCTCTCGACCCTCGGCGCGATCTGGGTCGCCCGGCTCGTCATGCCGACGCTCGTCGCGCCGGAGCCGCTCACGCCGCTCGCGGTCCTGGGTGCGGGACTCGTCGTGGCGGGCTCGCTCGCCGCGGCGCTCGGGCGGCGCTGACGGCTTCCGCCCAGACTCTCAGGATCAGCTCAGCGGCTCGTCGGGTCCAGCACGCGCAGGTCTCTGAAATAGTCGCGGTAGAACCCACGGTCGCGGGTGAGGAGTGCGCCGGCTTCCCGGAGCGCGTGGGCCCCGATCAGAAAATCCGCGATCACCCGTCCACGAGGATTGCGCCGTCGGCCGAGATACTCACGCCACAGCCGACCGGCATGCAGCGCCGTCTCGGCAGAGAGCGCATCGAATCGCACGCCGAGCGACGCAAACACCTCTCGGCAATCGTCGTCGGTGGCGAAGTGGGCACGCACCTCTGCCCAAACCACCTCACACGCCACGAGAGCCCCCGCACCGAACGCGCGGCGCAACGCTTCTCGTGAAAGCTCGCCATATTTCGGATCTGCCCCCAAGACATCGAGCAGCACCGAGCTATCGACCGCGGTGATCACCGGGGCGAGCGCGCTCGCCGCTTTGGTGCTTTGCCCGGACGCGGGCCGCGCATCTCGTCGATCAGGGTGTCGACCGGCTTCGGAAGCTTGATCTTGCCGTACATTGCGTCGACGGGATGAACGCCGTCAGCGCGCTTGCGCATGACCGCTTCCCCCTCGCGCACCATGAACTCGACGGGCATCCCCGTCACGAGACCCAAGGCCTTCCGAACGCCGACCGGAATCGTCACCTGACCCTTGCTGGAAATTCGACTCTTCATCGCGAAGTAAAGAATGCCGCGCTTTACTTTCGAAGTAAATGTCTGATTCGCAGACGGTTAGCGGGCGCGGCCCGGTACCGGGATCACGAGCTTCCCGTCCGACTCGGCGACCAAGCACGCCGACGTGCTCGTAGACTTGCCGTTCGCGTCGTCGGTCGTGATCGCGACGACCAGCTTCTTCGTCGGCACGAGCGGCAGCACCATCGGTCCACCGGGGCCGTCCTTGGGCTTGGTCGCGTCGGCTTTGTCCTTCGGCGTCAGCGCTTCGAGCGTAATGACGGCGCCCGGCTTGCCGGCGTCTTGCGTCTGCATACTTTTGTAGAAGTCGATCACCATCGGGTCGGCGCCCTTGGTGTAGAGGAAGCCCGCGAGCTTCGCGGTGTCCTTCGCGGCGAACGCCGCGCGGTAGGCATCGAGAAACGCCGCTTCGTCCGCAGGCGAGACGGCCACGGCGGGGGATACCGTCACGAGGAGCCACGCAGCCACTGCCCCGATCTTCATCAGCGTTCGCATCGTCGACCTCCTCATACTCTCAGCGGCTGGAAAAATTCTTGATCTTCTGCCCGAACCCTTTGATACCGCCTTGGGCCGGCGCCGCCGGCGCTGCGGTACCACCAGTGGCCATGGCGCGCGGATTTTGCTCCCTCCGCGCCCGGATCGTCAATTGCGCGTGGGGCGGAAGGGCCACGCGAGCTGGGCGAGCACCCCTGCGGGCGCGGGGTCGTCGGCGAGGCCATAGCGCGTCGGCCAACGCCGGGGCTCGTACGCGGTACCGAAGATCCGGTCGAGCCAGGGCAGATGGACGGCGTAGTTGCGATTCACGGCCTCCGGCTCGGCGGCGTGATGCCAGTGATGGAAGTGCGGCATCACCAGCACCCGCTCCAGCCCGGCGACCCGCGGGGCGAAGTTGGCGTGGATGAAGACGGCGTGCAGCGACACGAACGTCAGGTAGGCGTAGATCGCCGACGGCGCGAAGCCCGCGACCGAGAGCGGCACCAGGACGAGCCCGCGCGTCACGACGACGTCGACGAGATGGAGCCGCGATCCCGCGAGCCAGTCGATCACCGTGCTCGAATGATGGACCCGATGAAAGCGCCAGAGCAGCGGGACCTCGTGAAAGGCGCGGTGCAGCCAGTACTGCGTGAGATCGGCCACCACCAGCACCAGCGCGAATTGCACGACGAGCGGCAACGTCGCGACGACGCCCTGCCATGCCGGCACCGCGAGCCGCGGCGCGAGCGCCACCGCCGGCCACATGATGACGAGCGAGAGGGCCTGGACGGTGACGTGGCTCGCGAAAAACCAGCCGAGGTCGGTGGTCCACTCGCGCCGGAAGACGCCCTGCTCGGGCCGGAGCGGCGCCGTTCGCTCGAGCGGTACGAAGAGCAGCGACCAGAGGAAGACCGAAAGCAGGAACCAATCGAGACCGAGGTGCGGCGCGACCGGGACCGGCGTCTCGACCGGCACGGCGGCGCCCCCAAGCAGCGTCGCGACGGCCGCGAGGCCCATGCCGGCAATCCCGAGCGCCTTCCGTCGCCGCAGCAGCGTGGAGAGAAAGCCGCACGCGAACCCGACGACGATGCCGGCCTGGATGAGGCCACGAATGACGCCCATCGGATAGACCGCGCGCAGCTCGGGCGCGGTCAACAGCGCCGGAAAATTGAGGCAGAGCACGGCACCGACCGCGAGTACGCCGAGAAAGACCGCCAGCACGCCGCTGATCCAGCCCGTGCCGAGCGCGACCGGCGCGTCGTCGCCGAAGGTGCGCGCGAGTCGTCGTTCGATGCCGGTCATGCTCCCGACGTCGAAGGCTAATCGACGGCGGATGCGGCGACTAGACTCATTCGCCGGGTGGTGCGGTGAAGCGTGACGCCATCTCGCGGGCAAAGACCTCGTAGACGATGTTGCGACGCTCGGCAACGACGCACTCGATTCTTCGGCGCTCGCCCGGCGCGAAGATGACCCGAAATGCCCCGACCCGCAGGCGCTGATAACCGTCGAGTGGCGGTTCGAGGTCGCGAATGTCGCCCTTGCCCGCCGCCAAGTCGCGCAGTGCCCGACGAAGGTGTCGCCGCGGCTCCGGCCCCAAGCGGCGTACGAAGCGCGCCACTTGATCCGAGACGACGACGGTCACTCGTTGCGATCGAGGCTCGACAGCAGACTGAAGCGAAGCTTTCCCGCGCGATGATCGGCGATCGCCTTCATCGCGCGTCCATCGGCGAGAATCTCGAGCGTCTCGACGATGGCCTCCATCCGATCGCGTGACACCAGGTACGCGACGGTCTCCCCGTGGCGACTGATCGTCACCGACCCGCTGCGCTCGGCCTCGCGCACGAGCCCGGGCAACTGGCTTTGGGCGTCGCTGATCGAGTACGTAGATTTCATGGCGGCTCTACATCCCCACGGAGACTCGGCCCGGCAACCGAGATCACCATACGAGCAGCGGCAAGTTTGCCCGGCGAAACCGTCCGGGAGAAGCGCCGGAGCGCTAGCGCGGTCCCGCTAGCGCTCGATCACCAGCTTCACCGCCGGCTCCGCCATCGCGGTCGCGGCGTCCTTCCACGCGACCCTGCGCGTCGCGATGATCTCGCCGTGCAGGCGACCCGCGGCGATCGCCGCCGCGACGGCCGGGATCTCGTGGCGCGCGTGGCAACGGCCCGCGTGGAAGTGGATGCCCTTCGTATACATGCGGCCGAGCGGCACCGGCGTCGACTCGCCGAAGTAATAGACGGGGCAGATGCAGACGCCCTCGTGATCGGTCGAGCGGATCGCGAGCGCCAGGCCAGCGGGATCGACCGAGCCGTCGATCGTGATGTCGTAGGGCCCGTGCTTACCGTCGAAATTCGACTCGATCGGGTTGGCCCCGATGCGACCGGCGACATCGAGCACGTCGGCGCGCGGCGACAGCACGTCGACGCGGCTCGCGCCGAGCGCGACCGCCGCGTCGGCCGCGTAGAGCGCGATGCTGGACGCGATACCGACGACGACCAGCACCGTGGCACCGGGCCGGGCCGCGAGATGCGGGGCCACGCAACGCCAGCCGTCGGTCGCATTGTCGGCGGCGGCCGCGAGCGCCCACGGCGGGACGTTGGCGGGCGCGGGCACCAGCATCGCGTCGGCGAACGGGATGCGGATCAGATCCGAGAGCGCCCCGCCCCACTCGCGCGGCTGGAGCGGCAAGCCGAACGCCGAGAGAAACGGCACCGCCTCGCAGCTGCCGGTGAGGCCGCGGCGACAGCGCCCGCACGACCCGCACGAGATCTGGAACGGCACGATCACGCGATCGCCGACGCGAACGGTCGCCACGCCGTCACCGATCTCGGTCACCTCGCCGACGCACTCGTGCCCGAGCGCGAATGAGCGCGGCGGCGGCAGCAAACCCGTGGCATACGGCAGGTCGATGTCGCAGCGGCTGACGGCGAGCGGCCGCACCAGCGCCTCCCCCGACCCTTCGAGCCGCGGCGCGGGGACGTCCTGCCATTCGATCTTTCCCTGTTCGACGAGCGTGAGCTGTTCCATGGCGTCGGACCCTAGGATCGGCGCCGGGATGCCGCAAACGATTTTTCCTCCATGAGCCTTGCGCCGGGTGCAACGATGATCATGGGCCGCCGCTCGCCCAAGCCAAGCGCAACGACTAGACTCCGCGGGTCGCCCCACCACGCGAGGAGGTCGTTGCATGCTCACCGGCGGTTGTCTCTGCGGTGCCGTTCGCTTCGAGATCGACGGAACCATCGGTCCGATCACGTGCTGTCATTGTTCACTCTGCCGACGGTCCTCGGGCTCGGCGTTCCTGGCGGCCGCGTCCGTGGATAGCGCCGCCTTCCGCGTCGTCGCCGGAAGCGAACTGCTCGGCGATTACGCATCGTCGCCCCAGAACCACCGCGCCTTCTGCACGCGCTGCGGCTCCCAGCTCTTCGGAAGACACGACGCGTATCCGATCATCCGTGTGCGCGTCGGCGCCCTGGACGACGACCCCGGCACCCACGTCGCTGCGCATTTCATGATGAGCTCGAAAGCCCCGTGGTTCGAGGTCGGCCACGACACCGCCGAGCACTTCCCCGAGCTGCCGCCGATCTCGTACTTCCTGCCCGAGGCGACCGTCGCCCGCCGCAGCACCGGGAGCGGACGGAAGAACGTGCAGCTCGTCGCTCGCATCTACGACGCGTTCCGCCAGCGCGACCTCCCGACGATCTTCAGCCTGAGCCACCCGGAGCTCGAGATCTTCCAGGCGAGCGAGATTCCCTGGGGCGGCCAGTATCGCGGTCACGCGGGCGCCGCCGAGTTCTTCGGCAAGCTCGTGGCGGCGATCACGTCCACCGTCACTGTCGAGCGCTACGTCGACGCCGACGACCACGTCGTCGCGATCGGCCGCACCCGCGGCACCGTGAACGCCAACGGCCACCCGTTCGACGTGCCGATCGCCCACGTCTGGACCCTACGCGACGGCCTCGCCATCCGCGTCGAGTACTTCATCGACGACCCAACCATGCTCGCGTCCCTCTGATTCTCGCACATGCAGCCCATCCGGGAGCGATCGGGCCCGCGTGGCGCGACTCCGACCGCGACGCTCGACGCGTCGCGGGTCCATCTGGCCCATCGAGATCCGGTCGCGCGACCAGGCCGCCGATGACGGTATCGCGGTGAGCTTGCGAGGTCGCCGGCAGCGGACGTAGCCGAGCGTTTTGGCCAGCCCGCTGTGAGTACGGGGGGACGGTTCCGCATTACGTTAGCGTAAGCGCGAGGTGCGTCCGCAAAGGCGACTCCGCAAGCGAGCCCGCGCAGCCCGGCGCGAATCAACGCGGACACACCGACGACGGATCGGCGGGCTCAGCCGACCCGATCCGGCCCGAGCCGCACCAGCATCTTGCCCGCATTCGCGCCCGTGAAGAGCCCGAGGAACGCCTGCGGCGCGTTCGCGATCCCGTCGACGATCGTCTCTTCCCACTTCATCGTGCCGGCGCGGATCCACTGGCCCATGTCGCCGAAGAACGACGGCACCATTTCGATGTAATTCGACACGATGAAGCCCTGCATCGTGATGCTCTTGCCGACGATGAGGATAATGTTGCGCGGGCCGGGCGGCGGCTCCGTCGCGTTGTATTGGCTGATCATGCCACACCCGACGATGCGCCCGAGTCGGTTCATGTGCTCGATCGCGACCTCGAGGTGCTCGCCGCCGACGTTCTCGAAATAGATGTCGATGCCCTTCGGCGCGGCCTTCTTCACCGCGGCGCTCAAGTTGCCACAGGTCTTGTAGTTCACGACCGCGTCGACGCCGGCCTCGCGCTTCAGCCACGCGCCCTTCGCGTCCGAGCCGACCGACCCGATGACGGTACAGCCCTTCTGCTTCGCGATCTGGCAGACCACCGAGCCGACGGCGCCGGCCGCCGCCGACACGAAGACGGTCTCACCCTCTTTCGGCTGCCCGATGCGGAGGAAGCCCGAGTAGGCCGTGAGACCCGGCATGCCGAGCACCCCAAGGTAGGCTTGGAGCGGCGCCAGATTGGGGTCGACCTTCTGCATCATCGTGCCGTCGGAGAGCCAGTACTCGCGCCATCCGCCGGTCGCGAAGCCGCACACGTAGTCCCCGGCGGCGAAGCCCGGATGCTCCGACGCCACGACCTGCCCGACCGAGCCCCCGTCCATCGCCTGCCCGACCTGGAACGGCGGCACGTAGCTCTCGCGGTCCATCATCCGGCCGCGCATGTAGGGATCGACCGACATGAACACGTTCCGCACCAGAAACTGTCCCGCCGCGGGCTTCGGCATGGGCGTTTCGACGAGCTGGAAGTTGTCGGCCGTCGGCGTTCCGACGGGGCGGCTCTTGAGATGGATCTCGCGGTTCACGGGCGTGCTCATGGGGGTTCCTCCGGCCGGGCACTCTGCATCCCCCGAGGTGCCAAGTCCACGGCATTGCATCGGTCCCAGCGCGCGCGATTCTGCTTGGTACCGGCGCATCGCCTGTGCTACCCGCCAGAGCGACTTTCGCACTCGCCGACCAGGAGGGAACCCCCATGACCCGCGCGATCCGATGGCTGCTCGGTTTCGTCGCCGCATCCTTCCTCATCGCGCATGGCGCCCACGCCGACATTCCGTACTGGCAAATCCGCGCCGGGGTGAACGGCCCGTTCATCCGGACCATTGCGATCGACCCGACGAATCCCGACCTCGTCTACGTCGGCGCGACCAATGCGGCGACGCCGTGGGGCGAGTTCGGCAACCAGGTGGGCTCGGGCATCTCCAAGAGCACCAACGGCGGAGTGTCGTGGACGCCGAGTAGCGTGGGGCTCACCAGCCAGCTCGTCACGGCGATCGTCATCGATCCCACCGATCCAAACACGCTCTACGCCGCCACGGCCGGCAAAGGCGTCTTCCGGTCAACCAACGCGGGCGCGTCGTGGACCACGAGCAACACCGGGCTCACCGACCCCGACGTGTGGGCGCTCGCGATCGCGCCGACGACCCCGCCGACGCTCTACGCCGGCACGGACGCATCGGGAGTCTTTCGGAGCGTCGATGGGGGCACGAGCTGGACCTCGGCCACCACGCCGGGCTCCTTTCCCAAAGTCTTCGCCTTCGCCGTCGATCCCAGCGATCCCGAGACGGTCTACGCGGGCATCGACGGCAACGTCCTTCGATCGACGAACGGCGGCGCGAGCTTCGTGTTCACCGGGACGATCGGAGCGTCGCCGTACGGGCCGGAAGTGCGGTCGCTCGTCGTCGACGCCAGCAATCCCTCGACGCTGCTGGCCGCCGGCTACGGGTTCGACAGCGGCATCTGGCGCAGCACGGACAGCGGCGATCATTGGGCCGAGAGCAGCGTCGGGCTGCTGAGCCGGTTCGACAACCACCAGCACATGACGACGCTGGCGCAGGATGCCCTCGATCCCGCCGTCTTCTACGGCTCGGGCATCTGGGAGAACTTTCGCTCGATCGACGGCGGCGCCACGTGGGCGAAGTTCGCGACCGGCCTCGCGCGCGAGAACCTGCCGGCGATCGCCGTCCACCCGAGCGGCACCGTGTACGCCGGCTCCACCTTCGGCGAGTTTCATCGCCTGCGGGTTCGCAGCTCCGGCGTCAATCACTTCCGCTGCTTCAAAGCGCGCGCCAAGGGCTTCGTCCCGCAGCCCATCACCATCACCGACCGCTTCGGGACCCAGACGACGATCGCGCAGAAACCCTTTCGCTACTGCACGCCCACCGACCCCATGAACGAAGGCGTCGTCGATCCGACGTCCCACCTCGTTTGCTACAAGATCGCCAAGGACGGCTTCGTGAAACAGATGGTGTCGTTCCTGAGCCAGCGCATCGACGGCTACCGCGGCTATCAAGTCGACAAGCCCGAGACGATCTGCGTGCCGGCGACGGTCGGCGTGGCGGCGGCAGCCCCGCGCGACGCCTATCGCTGCCTCGACGGACCGCACTACAAATCCGACCAGCTCGATTTCACGATCAGCGACGCCTACGGGTCGCAGCACATCGTGCGCAATAAAATCCAGCGACTCTGCGCCCCCGCGGATCTCGACGGTGCCGGCGAGAACCGCATCGAGGCCGACGTCGACCTGCGCTGCGACAGCATGAACGGCCGCGCGACGTTCACGCCGACGACCATCACCACCACCGACCGTTTCGGCACCTTGAGCCTGAAAGTGATCAAACCCGAGACCCATTGCTTTCCGGCGATGGAGAGTCGCAACTAGCTCGGCAGAGTCGTTGCAAGGCGACCCACCATTCGCTAGGGGCGCTCTATGCGGATTCCATCCTTCGTCGCAGCCGTCGTCGTCGCGGGGACACTCGGTACCAGTGCCGTCCGCGCCGATACCGTCGTCACGCCCCTCAAGGGTCAGAGCCCGGATCAGATCCAGAAGGATCAAGGGGACTGCCATGCCATCGCGGCCTCATCGGGGGGCGCGCCGCAGCAGCAAGCCGCTCCGCCTCCGCCCGCCGGCGGGCGGGCCCGTGGCGCGGCTCGCGGCGCGGCCGCAGGCGCGGTCGCGGGCGAGGTGCGCGGCCAGCAATACGATCGCTACGACGACGTCTCCGACGACGCGAAGCAGGAATACCGTCAGAACAAAGCCCGCGCCGGCGCGGCCGCGGGTGTCGCGGTCGGCGGGTCGCGTCAGCGGCAAGGCCGGCGCCAAGAAGCGGCACAGCAGCAAGCGAACCAAGCGAACGCCGCGGCCGGCTCGGAGCAGGCGTACCGCGCGTGCCTCATGGGGCGCGGCTACTCAGTCCAGTAGTCACCGACGCCGTCGGGCAGAACGGATTCCCACCCTCGCGGGCCGCAGCCCCACGGTTACCATGGCGGCAAACGCCCGGGCGCTCGCGTCGTGAGCGCAGTGCCCACCGACAAGAACGGCGAAGGCCGCCACGACACGGTCACGCAGCTACGCGGTGAAGCCCGTCAAAGGCTCGCCGAATCGGCGCTCATCGCCACGGCCGCGCTCGAGGACAACGAGTTCGGAGGCTTCGAGGGCGCGATCGGACACTTCCACCGCACGCTGCGCGCCGCGCTCGCCGCGCGGGGCGTGGGCTCGGAAGCGGCGCCGTAGCGCGGCGCGACGGCGTGCGCGAGACGCCGGCTCGCCTCGCGCGCACCCTTCACGCGGCCCCCGCTATCTGTCCTTGGCGAATAACCCGTGGACCAGAACGAACCCCGTCGCATCGCCGATGATCTGGTAGCCAGCTTCGTCCCCGCCTTGGCGGAAACCCCCGACGGCAGGACGGCAGGTGCGCGGCATGCTGTCACCGCGTCGCGCCCGCGTCGAATCAACGCAGGGGTCCAGCCGCTCGAAATCACCTACATGCCGATCTGCGCAAACGCCTCCGCGATCCGCGTCACCGCCTTCGGCCGCTGGTACATGCGCTCCAGGTACGCCACCAGCGTCGGGCACTCGCCGAGCAGCTGCGCTTCGTTTCCCCAGTCGAGCGTGTAGGCCGCAATGAAATCGGCGACCGACACGCGGGTGCCGGCGACGAACTCCCTGCCCTGCATGTGGTCCTCCAGCACGGCCGCCATCTCCTTGAACTGCGGCTCGCGATCGCGACGTCGGACGGCTGCTGCTCCTCCGCCGCGTAAAGCCGCGAATTGCGCGCGATCCGCCACAGCGGCTGCTCGAGCTCGGTCGTCGTGAAGAGCAGCCAGCGATAGAACTCACCACGCTCCGCGAGATCGGTCGGGATCAGCTTCCGATCGGGATATTTGTCGGTGAGATACAGCACGATCGCGACCGACTCGTGGATCACGCGGTCATCGTCCACCAGGACCGGGATCTTCCCGGCCGGATTCACCGCGAGAAACTGCGGGCTGTGGTGCTCACCCTTCAGCAAGTTGACGGTGATGGGCTGAAAATCCACACCCATTTCCTGCAGCGTCCAGCGCGCCCGCAGCGAGCGGGTCGGTCCGAATTCGTAGAGCTTCACGCGACACCTCCATGGCGGCCGTCCTGGCCGAGTCGTCATGAGGGTGTCGTTCGGGGGCGAGGGAATTCGACAGGCGTCAGCGCCGACCATCCGCGCGAAACGACAGATTGAAGAACGGAAAGAAAATGGCCGCCCAGATCCCGAATAGGATGAACAAGTGGGCGGAGGTCCAGTACGCGACGGCCCCGGCGACCAGGGTCGCAACCAACCCGCCGAGCAGGAACACGAGGCACCCCGCCCCCGTCCGCCAGTAGATGTACTCGCGTTCCACGAGCCTACGACAAGGAGCTGATCGTCGCGAAGTAGCCGTCGGTCGCAACCGACGTAGCTGAGCCCCTTATGAAAGCCAGATTGTGCTCTTTCTTTTCATTGAATTCGTTTCCTGGACAAAACGAGCTGCCTTCATCTGTCCTGATTTTTACAGCACATGACAACACCTACTCGCGACTACCGCGGCATCTCGTACGCCCCACTCAGCGGCGCCACCTGCTCCTGCCACACACGATCGTAGCGCGCCTGATCGTGCACGGCCTTCTGCATCATGCGGCGGCAGCAGGCGACCTGCTTCTCCGTGCTCGAGGGTTGGCTCAAGAGCTGGAGCGCGAACTTCGACATGTCGCGCACCATGAAGTCGAAGATCTGGTCGAGGAGGTCGTCGTTGATGCCGTAGAACGGGGCGTTCTCCAGGATCAGCTGTGAGTACACGACGAGCGCGAAGATTTCGCCGCCGGCCAGGAGGAACGCGATGTCCTTCATCTGCGCCGGGCCCGGAGGATCGGTTTGCAGCAGCTCGCGGAAGATGTCGGCTTGCTCGGCGAAGCGCTGCACGTTCGGGAGGTTCACGCCCTCGAACGCCTTCCGGTAGTCGTTGAATTGGATCTGGCTGAGGCCCTTGGCGCCGCCCTGATGAAAGAGGAAGTCGTCGTTGCGCGGCTCGCTCTGGGTGGCGACCGGCGGGTACTCGCCCGGCGTGAAGAAGAAGTTGGGCATGAACTTCACGATCAGCGCGATGTTGACGTGGACGGTGCCTTCGAGCTTCGGCAGGCCGCGAATGTCGGTCGCGGCCTGGCTGAAATACATGTCCTTCTCGAACCCCTTGGCGGCGATCGTGTCCCAGAGAAGATTGATGACCTCTTCGCCCTGGGTCGTGACCTTCATCTTCACCATCGGGTTGTAGAGCAGGTAGCGGCGATCCTCGTTCGACGCGGTCCGCATGTAGTCGGCGGCGCGTAGGGCGAAGAGCTTCATCGCGACGAGGCGACAGTACGCGTCGACGAAGTTCTGCCGCACGTGCGAAAAGTCCGTCACGTGCATCTTGTAGAGCACGCGATTCGAGGCGTGGGTGATCGCCTCGTAGAGCGCGTGGGTACAGATGCCGATCGACGCCCAGCCAAGGTTGTACTTGCCGATGTTGACGGTGTTGAGCGCGGCGTCCCACGCGTCGCGGCCGCGGTGCAGGATGTCGCCCTGCCCGACCGGATAGTCCTTGAGCTCGAACTCGGAGATGTAGTTCTGGCTCGCAACGACGTTCTTCACGAGATGGTAGTTTGGATGCTGCGGGTCGGCGGCGAAGAACACGTACTCGTCGGCGCCGCCGTCCTGACCCGGAATGCGGCCGAACGTCGACACGATCGCCGCCGCGTTGCCGTTGCCGATGTAGTACTTGCGGCCGCTCGCCTTCCAGCCGTCGCCGGACGGCGTCAGCACCATGTCGGTCGAGTAGATGTCGGCGCCGTGCGCCTTCTCGGAGAGGCCGAACGCGAAGATGCCGCCGTCCTCCAACGCCTGGACGGTCTTCTTCCGGATCGCCGCGTTCTTGCTCATCCAGATCGGCCCGAGCCCGAGCACCGAGACCTGCCACGTGTACCAATACTGCAACCCGTAGAAGCCGAGGATCTCGGCGAACTCACAGATGCGCCAGGTGTCCCAGCGGCCGTCGGGAGCGCCCTCACCGGCCGGCGTGCACATGGTCGCGAAGATCCGGTTGGCCTTCACGAACTCGAGGAAGTCGGCGTACCACTCGCGGTCGTAGTAGTCGGCGAGCAGCTTGTCCTTCCCCTTGGTCTCGAAGAACGCGATCGTCTTCCGCATCACTTCGGCGGAACGGTCGTCGGCATAGGGACGGGTGTGCTGCTTCGGGTTCAACAGAATCATCGGAGTCTCCTTCGTGGGCACGAGCTCGGGCTGGAACGGTTCGTCGGGGGACTCTCGTAGACCGCGCGCGAAGGGTCAAGCTAGGCTCGCGTCACACGCTGCCTCACCCGAAACGGAGGACTCATGGACACACCCGGCCCGACGGCCGTCGCCACGGCACCCGCAGCCCGCGGGCGCCATTTCCGCTTTCACGCCCCGCACGCGCATCTCCATTCGGCGTTCGGCGGTGACTGGTTCGGTCTCCGCGCCGAGGCCTTCGCGCGCTTCTTCGGCACCCCGACGTTCCTGATCGCGCAGACCGCGCTGGTCGCGCTCTGGATCGCGGCCAACGCGATCGGCTGGACGCAGTTCGACCTCTACCCGTTCATCCTCTTGAACCTGGCCTTCAGCACCCAGGCGGCGTACGCCGCGCCGCTCATCCTTCTGGCGCAGACGCGGCAGGCCGACCGTGACAAGGCTGACGCCGAGGCCGACGCCCTCCATCGCGAAGCCCTCGCGGCAGCCAACCTCGAGCGTCAAGAGACGGCGGCCCAGGAGACCGCGCAGCTCCGGCAACTCCTCGAGGAGAACACCAAGCTGACGCGCATCACGCAGGAGCTGAGCGCCCGGATCGAGCACCTCACGCAGGAAATTCATCGCAGCCTGCACCCCCCGCAGGCCTGACCCGCGGCACGGCTCGACGAACGCGGCGGGATTTGCGAAGGGCACGCATGGACGCGAACGGAAGAGTGCTGGTGCTCGGCGCGAACGGCTTCCTCGGAAGCCACGTCACGCACCAGCTCGTGACCGCGGGGCGCGACGTCCGTATTCTGATCCGCCCGACGAGCGACACACGCGGGATCGACGGGCTCGCCGTCGAACGGCAGACCGGCGACGCGCTCGATCCGGCGACGCTCCGCACGGCGATGGAAGGCTGCGCGACCGTGTTCCACTGCCTGGTCGACACGCGCGCCTGGCTCCACGATCCGGCGCCGCTTTTCCGGGTAAACGTCGCAGGCCTCGGGCATGCGATCGACGCCGCGCTCGCGACCGGGGTTCACCGCTACGTCTTCACCAGCACGATCGGCACCATCGGCACGCGCCACGACGGTCCCGCGACGGAAGCCGACGAGATCGACCCACGCGAGGACGTCCCGGCGTACGTGCGTTCGCGCCTCGACGCCGAGCGGCTCTTGCTTGCCGCGTGCCGTGAGCGCGGTCTCCCCGGCATCGCCCTCTGCGTCGGCAACACCTACGGCAGCGGCGATTGGGTGCCGACGCCGCACGGCAATCTCGTGAAGGACGCGGCCCGCGGCCGCATGCTGTTCTCGTGGGACGGCGGTGGACCGTCGGTCGACGTCGACGACGCGGCTCGTGCGTTGCTTCTCGCCGAGACCCGCGGCCGGATCGGTGAGCGCTACATCGTCGCCGACCGCTGGGTCACGTTCCGCGAGCTGATCGAGACCGCCGCCGACGCGGCCGGGGCGCGCCGCCCGCTCTGGCACATCCCCACCCCGATCATGGAGACGGGCATTCGCGCGATCGAGGCCGTCGCGCGCCTCTTCAACCTCGAGACCCGTGCGACCATGGCGTCGCTCGAATGCTCGCGCCGCATGGGCGACATGGACTGCACCAAGGCGCGCACGGAGCTCGGCTGGCAGCCGCGGCCGATCGTCGACGCGATCCGCGACGCGGTCGCGTTTCATCTGCGGCGGGCCGGGTAGCCGCGCCGCCGACTACCCGCGCATCGTCGGCGGCCCCGCGAGATTGGCGACCGCGACCTCGGGCACGGCACCAGCCGGCGCGCTCTTCAGCTCGATCAGGATCTCGCGGAACGGACCCGCGCCACCGTTGATCGCGCGCTCCGTCTCGCCGGGCGGCACGAAGAGCACGCTGCCTGGCTGCACGGGAATTTCGAGGTGGCCCTTGCCGACGATGTCGGCGTCGATGCGCGAGCCCTCGATGATGCACATGACGTACGGCCGATCATGCCGGTGCAGCGCCGACGCCTCACCGGGGGCCAGCGTCATCTCCCACACCTTCACGTGCTCGTTCTCGAAAAGGACACGGGTCGCGACGTCACCGAGCGGTTCGGACATGGCTCACCTCCGGGGCGCGGTCCTAGCACAGCTCGCGAACGAGATCGGACATCATTCGAACGCCGACACAAGGCAGTGAACAGGTCGTGCCAGGTGCTAGTCAAAGCTGCCTGATCAGCTCCCGATGCTTGGCATCATATTCGTCCCGATCAATCAGCCCGCGTTCCAGGAGCTTCTCGAGATTTCTAAGGCGTTCCTCTAGGGAAGCTCTGCACAGGTGGCAAAGCTGCGCAGATCGGCGATGGAGTTCATGACGCGACCGCGCGCGTGCGGTTCTGATGCCCGTTGGGTGGGTTCGCGGCGGGCGTCGCCGTGCTGCC
>Ga0163144_10006651_pt1 | contig 25469 bp, 19 predicted proteins | sample OliLak19BULKMAT1_FD_123175 | JGI IMG/M metagenome (GOLD analysis project Ga0163144, IMG submission 123175) | Freshwater microbial mat bacterial communities from Lake Vanda, McMurdo Dry Valleys, Antarctica - Oligotrophic Lake LV.19.BULKMAT1 | ecosystem: Environmental > Aquatic > Freshwater >... | reverse complement strand
GGCCACCCAAGCTAGCGGCGAACCGTGAACGAACGCCCCATCCCACGCCGCCGCGATGCGCCCCTCGAACGCGGCCAGCACTGCCCAGCAGGGCGTCATCGGAATGGCCCGCACTTCGGCGGCAAACGCATGATCGCCGAGCAATTCGGCCGACTGTGGAGCAGGGAGCGACACGATCAGGTAATCGAAAGGCTCATGGATCTGTCCCGCAGCGTCCGTGACTTGCCAGTCTTGCCCGATACTTTGAAGCCGGACAATTCTCGTCTCCACGCGGACCCCCAGGTCAGCGCCAAGGTGATGGGCTATGGCCTTCATACCAGGCACGCCAACGTATCGATGGGGCTGCTCGGTCTTCGGCCGCACATTGGCGCCGTCGATAGTTACGATCCGGCCGGTCCACTCTGCGACGATTTTCTGCTCAATCCAGGTCTCAACATGTCGGACGAAATGTGGATCCCGGGCGGTAAAATACTGGGCTCCGTGATCAAAGCTCAGCCCCGGATCGGCTCGCCGCGTCGCCGTCCTTCCTCCAAGGCCTCGGCTCTTCTCGAACACCGTCACGTCGAAACCGAATTCATGGAGTGTTCTGGCGCTGATTAGACCCGAAATGCCGGCGCCAATCACGGCGACTCGTGGAACTGGCAACCGCCGGGTATGCATAACCATTTCTAGCTACCTCTCAATATCAAGCCGGTTCGTGCTGTCCGCTCTGCTAAGATGTACTTGGTGGCGGCAAGCAAAGCCCTAAATCCACAGGGCAGGAATCCGAGGCTTAAATGCTGACCTTTTATCTCAAGTTGTATTTCTGTACGCTGGTGGCCTTTTTTGCCATCGACATGGTCTGGTTGGTTCTGGTCGCTCGCGGATTCTATCAGAAGCATCTCGGCTTTTTGATGCGGAGCAACCCCAACTGGTCAGCGGCTGTCGTATTCTACCTGCTGTTCGTGTTTGGCCTGCTGGTCTTCGTCATCGTTCCCAGCCTGGAAACTGGCTCGACGAAGAAGGTGCTAATTCTCGGAGCCTTGTTCGGCCTGATCACGTACGCCACGTATGACCTGACCAACCTGGCGACGGTCAAGGACTGGCCGTGGGTCGTGACGGTGGTGGATCTATTGTGGGGCGGCATCCTTGCCACTTCGGTCAGCTACCTGGGATTCTTGGCTGGCAAGTGGTTGCAGTGAACCGCTTCAGCCCCAACGACGAGACAGGCAACGAGGCGTACTCATGCTTAGGGGTGACCGCAGCACATTCTGTCGTAACTTTTTATTGCCAGAACGCGATTGCCAAGGCGCATGATTTGGAATCGCAAATGATTGAGTTACTGGACTTTGGGATCCTTGCCTGTGCCGTTCGTCGGGTAGCACAGTCCGCTGCGTGCCGGACGGTCCAGTAGGTCAAAAATGCTGTTGGGCAAAAAGATGATGATGAACGCCGGCGAGCCACTCTTCGATAGCGACCCCAACACGGATTTGCGTGAAGCATCGAATCCGGCTGTTCGAGCGCTAATCCAATCCTTAGTGAACGAACAAGCCTATGCGGTGCTGTGCGTCCAGGGGGGAGGCCAGCCCTATGGTGCGCTGGTAGCGTTTGCGTTTTCAGAGGACCTGCGACATGCAGTTTTCGCCACGCCGGTCACCACTCGCAAGTACCGTTTGTTGAGCGAGTGCGATCACGTCGCCTTGGTCATCGACAATCGGCCAGATAAGGCGGGCGAGCTGATGGAGGTCGAAGCCGTAACCGCTACGGGCCGTTCGCAATTGATTGTCCGAGGTCGAGAGTTCGACCAATGGGCCGAATTGCTAATTTCTCGGCATCCTTACCTGAAATCATTTGTAAGGGCGGAGACTTGTGCATTGTTTCGCGTCGACATTGTACGTTTTCTGCACGTCGCGCGATTCCAGGAGGTCCGCCAGTGGATCCCGACCGCCCACTCCTGATACCACTTGACGCGCCGGGGGTACCTGACGATCAGATCGTCGGCGGTAAAGCGGCGAAGCTGGCGCAACTCATGCGGGCTGGTTTTACAGTGCCAAGGGGGTTCTGCCTGACAACTTGGGCCTATGAAGCCTTCGTCATCGATGCGGAGATCATGGCGGCGATTCGCATGGAACTCGGCCGCAAATCGATGGACGAAATGCGGTGGGAAGAAATCTGGGATGCAGCTTTACGCATTCGATCGATGTTTCTGGCGCAGCCACTTTCCGAACTGCTGCGTGTAACCGTCGCAGAAGGCCTAAAGCTATTCAACTCTTCCACGCCACTCGCAGTTCGTTCGTCGGCTATCGGTGAAGACTCCGCCGGCCACAGTTTTGCCGGTTTACACGAATCGATTATTGGAGTCCGCGGCAAGCGAGCCGTAGAGGATGCGGTGCGTCTTGTGTGGGCCTCGCTGTGGTCAGACGCGGCCTTGCTCTATCGTCAGGAACTTGGCCTGGACCCGGCGCGAAGCCGCATGGCAGTGGTTGTTCAAGAGATGGTCGATGCCGACCGTTCAGGCGTCGCCTTTGCGCGTGATCCTCGCGACATGCGGAAAGACCACGCAATCATCGAGTCCGTTCCCGGGCCATGCAGTTTGCTCGTTGACGGCTTGGTGGATCCCGATCGTTGGGTAATGAATCGCGCAACACACGGCGTCGTCGCCTGGCTGCCAGGTCAGCGTGAAGACTCGGACAACAAACCCCTCTTGGAGCCTCAGGATCTACAAACGATTTTGCAGACGTTGCTTTCGGTCGAGCAACTGTTTCGCTGGTCGCCTGACATGGAGTGGACGGGCCGCTCTGATTCACTCACGGTCTTGCAAGCTCGTCCCATCTCTACGGCCGTGCCCGACGACGATGAAAAACGAAGCTGGTATCTTACGCTACGGCCTGGCGATGCTCGTTTAAAAGAACTGCGTCGGCGGATCGCAGGACAACTTATCCCTGAGTTGGCAGCGGCGGGCGAGGCTTTTGCGGCCGAGCGACTGGAACTGCTTGACAATCAGCAGTTGGCTGATGCGATTGAGAAACGGAGCCAGTCACTCGCCAAATGGAAGAAGATCTACTGGGACGAATTCATTCCATTCGCGCACGGCGTCCGTCGGCTCGCAACCTATTATAACGACGCCGTACAACCGGATGACCCCTACGAGTTCGTCGGCCTGCTTCGCGACCAGCCGTTGTTGGCGGCCCAGCGAAACAGCGTTATCAGCGAGCTTGCTCAGCAGCTCGGATCGAATAATGCCGTCCGAACGGCTGTCGAAGAACTCCTGGCGAAGCATGCCAACTCAATACAGTGGTCAACATTCCGCGATGAGCTGCTGGAAAGGGGGGTTGCAGCGGAGGAGTTCGCCCAGAGATTCGACGACCTGCAGGAGCGATTTCTCGATGTGACGTATGACGACGAGCGGCTACGCGACCGTCCCGGACCTCTGTTAAGCAACCTTGTCGAGCTATCCCAGCATCCGAGTCCACCCGAAAACCATCGCGTGTCGCTGAGCGATTCTTCTTCAGAGTTGGAGGAGAGGCTGCTTACGGCCGTCGGCCTTGAGCGACGTGCCGAAGCGATGGATGTTATTGAAACTGGGCGTGTGAGTTGGCGACTTCGCGACGACGACAATCTGCTTGTTGCCCGATTGGACAGTCAGTGCCTGCGTGCTTTGGACGTGGCTGCCAAGCGCCTTAGAGAGTTGGGTAGATTGACCGGCGACGGACACCTTAACGACTCACATCTCGCGCTGCTCGTTCGCGGGCTTCGCGAGCCGTCGACTGGGTTGATCACGATCGAGGACAGCACTGAATCAAAAGAACCGAAGTTTTCTGTGACGCCGCGGGGCCAGACACCTCGGCAATTGATCGGACAGCCAGCTTCACCAGGCCTCGCGACTGGTGTGGTTCGCTGCGTCTATGGGCGCGACGACTTGGGCAAATTCCGACAGGGTGAAATTCTCGTCTGCGACGCGATTCAGCCGACGATGACCCACCTCGTCCCACTTGCCGGTGGTATTGTCGAACGACGAGGTGGAATGCTCATCCACGGCGCTATCATTGCTCGTGAATTGGGGATCCCCTGCGTCAACGGTGTCCGTGACGCGGCGGAGATTCTAAAGAACGGCGACTTAGTAACCGTTGACGGTCATTTAGGAATCGTCACTGTCGGAGCTGCGGACTTTGACTTAGAACTGCAAGTCTAAGGCGTGTGAGTCCATGCCCTGGCCGCCTCGGCTACTTCCTCGCCTTGTGTCCGAGTGCTGGCAAGGAGAGTCGCCATCTCGCCAATGGGGCGCGGCGATATTGGTTTTCCTGTAGATTCCCGACGGCATTGTCACTTTGGTCTGCAGCGCCCCGCCTTTTATAGCGAATCCGGCCGCTCAGAGGTTGGCGCCTCCCGCTGCCCAATATTTTCTATTGAACCGCGCGGCCGGGCCGGCAGCGACATGGCACAGGGTCGACCGTGCCGCAAGCGAAGTTTTACTGTTGCAATCTCTGTGTGGTATTCTCGGCTGACCCCATTTCTCATTCTTCGTCGCGAGGGACACGACTATGGCTCTCCGATCATTTCCGCTCTTCGGCATTGTCTGTCTTGCCAGTCTCTTGACGCTCCTCGCCGTAGTGGCTGGCGTGCCGTCCTACGCAGCCGAGAAGACGCCCACCGACGTCTTCTTGGGCCTCACACCAAGTGCCGCCAAGGGTTACGAGATCCTCTTAGGCGAGCCGATGGCCGCCACGGTCATGAAGGTGACCGATATCAACCGCTTGTGGATCGTTTGGGAAGCAGAAGAAAAGTCCGCAGCCGAAAAAGCCGAGATAGTCGAGCGGCGACGCCTGACTTTCGAGCGCTACGGTTGGGCGAAGCGGCCTGGCGAAGACTTTTCCAAACCGCCCCTCGACTACACGGAGGACGGCAAGGGCAACCTGGTCTCGAATTGCTTCTCCTGCCATGGAGGCAAGATCGCCGGCATCACCGTGCCGGGGGCAGGTAATACGCATGTCGATCTCACCACCCTGTCGACCGATCTAGCCAGGCTTCGAGCGCTCGACAGCGGCAAGGACCCCGCGCTGGTCAAAGACGTCCTCGCGCCGTTTCAAACGCCGCTTAATTTTCACCGTGGCGTGACGAATGCGGTCATCTTTGCGCCTGTCTTTGCCGGCTTGCGAGATCCCAAGCTGGGCCGCCAGTATGCCGAGCATCCTGAGATGCTATTGCATCACGACATGAATCCGCCGCCCTGGTGGAACTTCAAGAAAAAGACCCGCATTTATGCCGACGCCTTCGCTCCGAAGACTCCTCGTCAGTTGATGCCCTTTGCCATGTCGCCGACATTTTCCGACGAGACGTTTCGCTCGTTCGAGTCCAACTTTGTGCATATCTATCAATACATCGAAGAGCTCGAGTCCCCCAAGTACCCGTACACTGTCGACGCTGCGCTAGCAGAACGAGGCAAAATTCTTTTCGAAAAGACCTGCGCGGAGTGCCACGGCACTTCTGGTCCCGGCGGCGAGTTCCCCAACTATGTCGTGCCGATCGACGAAATCGGCACAGACGACCGCCGTTTCCGCGCCATCTACAAGGAACGCCGCGAAGCCGCCAACAGAGGCTGGCTGCAATACGACGGCGAGCACCCGCTTGACGTCGAAACGGTAGGCTACCTGGCCCAACCACTCACCGGCATCTGGGCGTCGGCTCCCTACTTCCACAACGGCTCGGTACCGACCCTCTGGCACGTTATGAATCCCTCGCAGCGCCCCTCGGTTTGGCAGCGAACCGAGGATGGCTACGACCAGCAGAGGGTCGGTCTTGAAGTCAAGGCATTCGACACCGTGCCCAGCAACCTCTCGTCGCGTCTGCGTCGCCGATATTACGACACCACGCACGTCGGCAATGGTGCGGGCGGCCACACGTTCCCCGACGTGCTTGACGACGCGGAGAAGATGGCTGTGATCGAGTATCTAAAAACACTGTAGAAAGTGGTCGCGGCAAGGGGCCGGCCGACGCGATTGGGCCTCACCGCCGGTGTTCGCCGGCGGCGACTATTGATTGCTATTTGCGATCAATTCCCTTGAGAAACTCGATGATCTCCGCATTGACCTCGGCAGGACGCTCTTGTTGCGTCCAGTGACCTGTATTCGGCAGAAGCTTCACTGCCCGCAGGCCCGGCACCGCATTCTTCATCGAGGCTGTCAGGCCTTCCGCGGTCGCGCCGCGGATGACGACGTCCTTGTCCCCTGCGAGGAATAGAACAGGCGCGGAAATCTTCGCACCAGTGAGTTGCGGGGTCGTTTCCCAGTTGCGATGAAAGTTTCGGTAGTAGTTAATGCCGCCACGAAAGCCCGCTTCTTTGAACTCGGCGACGTAGTAATCAAGGTCGGCCTGCGTAAACCAGGTCGGCAGGCTCTTCGGTGCGCCAAGACGAGGAATCCAACCTCCCGCCGCGCGTTTTGGATCGGTCACCTGCGGTGCCTCGCGAGGAGAATCCGGCGAGAGATACAGTCGACTGAGAATGGCGCGCGGGTCGGCATCGAACTCCTTCTCCGCAATGCCCGGCTCCTGAAAATAGAGAATATAGAAGAAGTTCTCGCCCATAGACGCTTTTAAGCTCTGCACGAGAGACTGAGGACCGCGCCCGCTATAGGGCACGCTCATCGCAACCAGCGCGCTGAAGCGGTCCGGATGCAGCAACATCGCGTGCCACGCCACGATAGCGCCCCAATCGTGTCCAATCAGGATGGCGCTCTTCTCGCCGAGCGCGTCGATAATGCCCACTAGGTCTGCGGTAAGGTGATGAATGTCGTAGTCTTCGACGGCCTGAGGCTTTTCGGTCTTGCCGAAACCGCGCATATCCGGCGCAACGGCCCGATAGCCGGCCGCCGCCACCGCCGGAAGCTGATGCCGCCAGGAGTACCAAGACTCCGGCCAGCCATGGACTAAGATGACCAGTGGACCTGAGCCGGTCTCAGCGATGCGCATTTTGATGTCGTTTGACTCGATGTAACGCATAGCAGGTTGAGGCATTTGTGCGTCGGCGCGCTGCAGCATCTGAAGTGAAGTACAAATTGTCAGCGCGGTTGCCAGATAGCGAACACAGAAGCGCGAAGTCGCCATTGGTTCTCCGAACTAGATCATCGATGACCCGAATACAGGGTGGGTGACAAGCTACCGGAGCTGACGAAGGATTCTCCTTCGCTCAATCCTACGGTCCGACCCAAGTTTAACCACCTCACACGGCGGTCTCAACACAGCGGCGCGACAAAGTTACCGACGGCCCCCGACCGGAGCGCCGAGACTTGGCACCGGCACCACTACGCTGCCGCCGGCCTGAATGCCCGCAACGCTTTCCGTTTAACGGGGAGATCCGTGAGGAGGTGATTCCGATGCGCGAGTGATTTAGCAATTGGCGAACTTTCTGGTAAAGTAAAGGGCGCTCGGATCGCCGCAACGCCGCGGCACGATTCACGGACGACACTCATGTGCAAGGAAGCACACCTATGCTGCAAATCCCTGACGCACCAACCGACCGCCGCCGTGTCGGCCGGCCGACCTCTCTAACGCCCGCGGTGGCCGAGACCATCATCGACGCGATGTGTGGTGGAAATTACATGGAGACCGCCGCCGCCTTAGCCGGCATCTCGGTTGCAACATTGCGAAACTGGCTACGTGCAGGTCGGCGTGGTGAGTCCCCTGAACTAGCAGACTTCGCTCAAGCTATTGCTCGAGCTCGAGCCGTTGCGGAAGTCCGCGATCTGGAGCGCATTGGTCGCGACCCGTCTTGGCAGTCGGCGGCTTGGCGGTTGGAACGCCGACATCCCAAGCGCTGGGGGCGTCGGACGTACGAACCAAAGTCCAAACCGGAGCCTCCCCCGCTTTCACCAGCTGAAGTTGCCGATGAGATCCGGGCCGTGCTCGCCAATTACTCGCAGGAACGGCCCTCGCCATGAATTTTTGGCGGCTATAAAAAAGGGAGGCACTTGCCCGGAAGCTGAGGGCTCAGAGTGTCGGGGCTTTGGTCAGCGAATGTGAAACTGGCGGCACCTCGACGCCCGCTGAAGTATTGCACGCCCTAGTCTGGCCGAAGGAATCTGCCGCCCGCAAATACCGTTTTGGAAAACCGAGCTACCGATAACCCCCGCGAGCGAACGCAATCTCTTGAAGTGTATTGCGATGGTGCCCACAACTGATAGAATCGCAATATCTCCCGGGAAAACAACCGATTTCTGCCTGATTAACGCGGGCGTTTACACCGTGGATGTCGGGGGTTCGAGTCCCTCATCGCCCATTGCCCTCCCATCGAGACCAGGGATAGATTCAGACCGCGGAAGCGGATTCCGCGGCCAGGCATTCGGCCACCGATCTGACTTAAGGATTATGAAGATGAACCTGCGACGACTCTTACCTTGCCTGAGCATGGTCGCTCTGGCGTTGTCTGCCTGGCTGCATCCTGGCCTTGCTCAAGTGGGCTCGGCCGAGCAAGCGGCTGCCGAAGCGTCGGAACCGAAGGCCCCCGACGGCAAGGCCGCCGATGGCAAGGGCGCCGACGGTAAGGGCGCGGAAAAAGAATCCGGCCAGGACTCCTTCTCGGTGCGCTACGCGAAGCTGCAACTGCGGCTGGCCGAGCTGACCCTGCAAAAGGCCCGCGAAATGAATCGCCGCATGCCGCAGACCTTGGCGCCCGGAATGGTCGAACAGTTCTCTGACGACGTCGACTTTGCCAAGAAGCAGGTCGAGTATGCCACGCAGCACGGCGAGGTCGATTCGTTCAACGTCTGGATTCACCAGGCCGAGATCGACGTCCGCATCCAGGAAAGCCGGCTCAAGCGGATTCAGAACGCCGCCCGCATTTCCAAGGAGGCCGCCCAGCCGATCGACATTGAGCGGGTGCGATTGTCGTTGGACATCGCCAAGCTGCGGGCCGAACGCGGCCGGTCGCTGGTGAGCGCTTCGCCCGACGAGCGGCTCCGCTGGCAGATGGAAATGATCAGCGAGCAGATGCGCCGGCTGGACAACATGGTCACGCTGTCGCTGCAAAACCGCCTGTCCGAGTTCTTTTGAGCCCGAGTACTTCGAGGCCCCGTTCTCTTAGACCGCAATTGCAACATCCGGCTCGTAAGTTTTACAACCGCCCGACCCGCGGGTGGGGCGTCGCAAGCAGAAGCAAGCAGGCCGGTCTCCCACACGGGGAGGTCGGCCTGTTTTTTTGCGACGTCGACCTGACTGCCCGCCTCGATTCTCCGCGCGGCTAGCGGGCCACCGAGAACGAGAAGCCCGGGGTCGAATAACTGAACGCGGCGCCGTAGGGGTACGCCGGGTAGACCGGGTACACCGGAGCAACCGGGGCCACGACCGGCACGGGAGCGACCGGGTACGGGTAGGCATAGGGATAGTACGCCGGCGGCGCATAGTAACCGGGCCCGTAGGGGCGATATGCCGGCCCGTAGCCGCCGTAAAACCCGACGCGGATATTCGGCCCACCGCGACCATACCCGCCGTGATACCCATGACCGCCATGTCCGTGACCGCCGGCCAAGGCCGGTTGCGCGGCACAAACGATAACGGCCGAAGCGATCAATCCAAACAGCATTTTTTTCATGGCAGCCCGAGTCCTTCGTGCAATCGATTCCAAGGGGGGTGTGGCCTTCCTGCGCCAGGTTGTTAATTGCACACTGCGTGCCAATCGCGGAAACGGCCGCTACAAAGGTTCATCGGCGGTGACAGTGCCCTCGCTTTCGCCGGATGCTGGGCCCTCGCTTTCGCCGGATGCTGGCGTCACTATCGCAGATAGTTGTCGTCAGACTGAGCGCAGCAGGAATCGAATTGATGTGCGCGGTCGACGCGCCGCTGCTGTCTCGTGCGGCGCCCGTTGTCGCCGGCGGCACATCCGGCACAGCTTATCGCGCCGTCAAGACATGCGTGATCGCGATTTAACGCGCGGCAGCGGCCGCGGCACCGCGCAAGAAAACTGTGCGTGTGACCGTCCGCGAATCTCGAGCGTAGCCGCTCGGGCATCAGGCCAGTTGCCGTACCACGTCCAGCACGGTCGTATAGGCCATCAGGCCCAACAACAGCACCAGGCCGGCCATGGCAAAACCGGTGTGCAACCGGGCCAGCCGCGGATGGACCTTCTCGAGCAGCGCGCAAAGAATCTTGCCGCCATCCAACGGCGCGATCGGCAGCAGGTTGAAGATCGCCAGGTTCAGGTTCAGCAGCACCGCGAACTGCAAGGTCTTGAGGATTCCGCTGCCGACAAACGACTCACCCGCCGCCACGATTCCCACCACGCCCGAGAGCTGGCTGGGATGCATGAACGCGCTCGGCAAGATCGTGACGATGTGCACCGACTGCACAAACACCTGCCGCCAGGGCTCCACCAGCAGGTTCCAAGCAGTTGCTCCACCGCTGACGGGAATGATGACCATCAGCAGCAGCCCGGCCAGCACGAAGTTGGCCAGCGGTCCGCCCAGCCACATCACGATCCGCCGCGAGACGGGAATGCTGAAGAACTCTTCCTCGCTCTCGAACGCCGGCAGCACGTAGCCGCCCAGCGGAATCGCCGACAGGCAGTATTCGGTCTCGCCGCGCCGCCACGACCAGACCACCGGGCCGAAGCCCAGCGAGAAGCGAGCGACCGGCATCTTGACCCACCAGGCGGCCAGCAGGTGCCCCAGCTCGTGGAAGAAAATCAGAAAACCGATGATGAATATCGCGGCCAGGTAGCTCATCTTACTTTTGACTCGTGCGTTTGACTCGGGCATGTGGGATCGATATCAACGACGTGGTAGTGCGCATCGTGATAATAATAGTTGCCCAGCCGAGACGGGGCAAACGCAAAAACCGGCTCAAACACGGTCCATCGTGACCCATTCGCCCGACGAAATCCTGCTCCAAGCGCTTGCCTGCCATCGCCAGGACAGTTGCCCCGGCAGACGTTTACCGATCGGCCTGGTCCGTCCTGAGCAGCAGGGCCGGGGGCAGCCGGGTGACGCGACCCTCGCGATTGATGCAGGCCACGACGCTGCGCCCCTCGGCCACCAGTCGGTCGCCGTGGAAGGCCTCGTAGCGATTCACGATCCGTGCCCCGCGAGCCTCTTCGACCGTGGTCACCAGCCGCAGCACGTCGTCAAATTCCACGCCCAGGTGATAGCGGCAGGTCACCTCGTGGACCACCAGCATCCAACCTTCCTTTTCGATCTCGCGATAGCTGAATCCGGCCGCCCGCAGCAGCTCGGTCCGACCCTGCTCGAAGTAAGTGAGGTAATTTGCATGGTGGAGCCGCCCCTGGGCGTCGGTCTCCTGGTAGCGGACGCGGATTTCGATTTCGTGTCGGGCGATCATGGGCCAATCTCTGAACACTCGGCTTGTTTGAGGTCATCTTATCGCATGACCACTGCCGACCAAGGCCCACGCGGGCCACTGGCGCGCTCGATTGACGAATCGCATCCAATCCCTTATAGTCGTGCAGTTTACGTTCGATTCGTTCGGCCTGCCGACACGCTTGCACGACAGCCGGCGATGACCTCGGTCTAACTCCGCAGCGATCCCTTATGAGTATCGGCGAAGGCACCGGAACGGGATTTTCCACGATGCGCGGGCGAAACTACCCATCCATTCGCCAGTTCACCGTGTTCATGGAGAACCGCGTCGGGCAATTGCTCGAGGTGATCCGCCGGTTTGAGGGGAGCAAGGTCAAGATCGTGGCCCTGTCGATTAACGACTCGGCCGAATGCGCCTTCGTCCGCTTCCTGCTCAGCCATCCCGAGCAGGGTCGCGAGATCCTGGAACGAGCCGGCCTGGCGCTGATCGAGACCGACCTGATCGGCGTCGAGTTGCCCAGCGGCAGCCAGCCCCTCTTGCAGGTCTGCACGGCCCTGCTGCAAGCCGAAGTGAACATCGTGCAGGCCTATCCGCTGCTGTCGCGTCCCCACGGTCGCCCGGCCGTGGCCCTGATGGTCGACAACATCGACATGGGCCTGGAGACGCTGGACAATAAGGGCTTCTCGATGATCACCGAAGCCGATCTGGCCACCGACGAGTAGAGCGACTGGCGAGTAGAGCGACTGGCGAGTAGAGCGACTGGCGAGTAGAGCGACTGGCGAGTAGAGCGACTGGCGAGTAGGGCGACTGGCGAGTAGGGCCACCGACGTGTCGAACCACGACGACGGCACGTCTCGCCACGCGGCTCCATCCCCCTCTCCAGCGGCGAGTTGATTCGCATTCTCTCGCGTAATTTGTGCCAAAGCTCTAGCCAGTGCGACTGGCTTCCGTGGAAGCTCCAATTACAATAGATCTTGCGTGGACATCAAAGTCGGGTGGGACCAGGCGGGGGCGACTCGCGAAATCGCCCCCCCGAGCTTCGCTGGTTGACCGCGTCAACGAATCCCGGGTCACTTCCCCTCGACGTCTCGCGCAACCAAATGCTCTTCGCGAGAGGGCGCCCGGGATCCGTACGGCTCGCACCGCTTGGTAGGCGGGGTGGTTCTGGCCGTGCTTCGGGAACAGAAATTCCCGTGGACTGGCTACAGTCGCGTGTGCGGCTGCGCGCTGGTCTGGCAGAACGAGTTCGAGGCTGGAACCATGAGGTGGTGGCGATCCGCAAGGATCCGCCGGCGCGCACCGCGCGCCGACGCGGGCGTTGGACCGTTCGGTGCGCGAGGCTTTCGCAGGCGTTCGGTCGAGCTCCTCGAATGCCGCGCACTCCTGAGCGGCGTGCCGGCCGGTCCAGAGTTGCACGTCAACACGACCACGACGACCGACCAGCGCTATCCTGTCGTGGCGGCCGACGCTGTCGGAAACTTCGTGGTGGTTTGGAACCGCTTCGACCAGGGGGTGGATGGCAGCCAGATCCTCGCCCAGCGCTTTAGCGCCGAGGGCGAACGGCTGGGCGATGAGCTCGCCATCAATCTGCTTCCGGCCGGGTCGGCGACTTCGCCGAGTGTGGCGATGACGGCCGATGGTGACTTCGTCGTCGCCTGGACCGACGCCGAGACGCTGGGGGTCTTGGCGCGACGATACAACGCGGCCGGCCAGGACCAGGGCGATGCGTTTCGCGTGGACACCGAGGACGCCGGCGGCGACGACTTTGCTCGCGTGGCGATCACTCCCGGCGGAGACTTTGTCGTCTGCTGGATGAGCGATGGCCAGGATGGCGACTCCACCGGGATCTTCGCCCGGCGATACAACGCGGCGGGCATCGCGCTGGGAACCGAGTTTCAGGTCAACACGTACACCGACCACTACCAGGCGTATCCCTCCATCGCGGCCGCCGCGTCCGGCGATTTTATCGTCGCGTGGGAGAGCTACGCCCAGGACGGCAGCGGCGCGGGCGTGTACGCGCAGCGATACGACGCCGCCGGCGCGACTGCAAACGGCGAGTTCCGCGTCAACACGACCACCGCCGAAGATCAGTTTGCGCCCAGCGTGGCGATAGGCGCCGCGGGCGACTTCATCGTCGCCTGGACGAACTTCGACCCCTTTGCGCCCAGCGACGGCGTCAATGTTCGTGCGCAGCGCTATAGCGCGGGCGGCGCCCCGTTAGCCGGTGAGTTTCAGGTTAGCGCCAGCCCGACGCACGACGCGGCCTATCCCAGCGTCACCGCGCTCGCCAGCGGAGGGTTTGTCGTCGTTTGGCAGAGTTACGGGCAGGACGGCAGTGGCGCGGGGGTTTTCGCTCGTCAGTACGATGCTCTAGGCGTCGCGATTGACGGCGAGATTCAGATCAATAGCTTCGTCACCGGCGATCAGAGCGACGCCAGCGTGGCGGCCAACGCCGCCGGAGATTTTGTCGTGACCTGGGAGAGCGCCGCCCAGACCGGCGGCCCATGGGGCATCTACGCGCAGCGGTTCATTCAAACGGCGGCGCCCGTGCCGACGGTATCCCTGGAGTCGGATGTCGCCGAGTTCGAAGGCGATGCGGGCAGCACGATTCTGGTCTTTACTGCCTCGCTCGCATTCGCCAGCGAACTGCCGGTGACGGTATTGTATTCCACCGCCGATGGCACGGCGACCATCGCCGACGGCGACTATCAGGCGACGACGGGCACACTGACGTTTGCGCCAGGTGAGTTGAGCAAGCAGATCACGGTGCTGGCAAATGGTGACACACGGTACGAGGAGGATGAATCCTTCGTATTGGCCCTCAACGGACCGACCAACGCCACGCTGGGCGCCGCGGTCGCGGCGGGCCTGATTCAGAACGACGACCCGGTGTCGTCCACTGTGGTTGGCCGCTGGCTGTTCTACAATCAGTCGGCCTTTGACGGCAGCAGCGCTGCGATCAACTCCAGCGACGACGCTGCCATCGCGCCGGATAAATCGGCCTACCTGCCCACGGGCAATCTGGCCGTTTCCGGCAACGTCTCAAGTTACACCCGCGGCATCAACGGCATCATGATCGACCTTGACGGCAACGGCGACCACGCCGCGATCTCGGCCGCCGATTTCGTGTTCCGCCTGGGGAACGACAATTCTCCTAGCAGTTGGCCAACCTTGACGGCGACCGCGACCATCTCGGTTCGCAACGGGGCCGGCGTAAGCGGGTCGGACCGAGTCTCAATCACTTGGGCCGGCAACACGATCAAGAACGCCTGGCTGGAAGTGCAGATCCTGGCCAATGCGAACACGGGGTTGCTCGCCAACGACGTCTTTTTCTGGGCCAGCAAGACCGGCGATGTCGGCGCCAATTCCCCCGCTGGACTGTTTCTTACGAGCGCCGCCGACAAGACCTCGGTGCTCGGCAACTATGCCGACGTCGCGCCGATCACCAACACCCGAGACTTCAATCGCGACGGCCACGTCACGGCGGCCGATGCCACTGTCGTAGTCGGCAACCAGGGCACAATCGTACGCTTGCAGATCGGCGCGGGCGAATCGTTCGCGCCCCAGGCGGCGGTGTCTGGTCTCGCGATGTCGGCGGCAACCGCCCCGGTCGTGGCAACGGCGACGAAAATCTTAAACGACGGAAACGCTACCGTGGCGCAGGGCGACGCAACCCTGGCGGCGAAGTCGCCGATCGAGTTCGCTTCGCACGAGCCAGCTCGATTGCCGACCAGATGGTTCAACCCCGTCCTGGACGACCTGGTCGAAGAGGCCCTGTTAGACAAATTGGCCCGCGCGATCTGCGCCCCGAAAAAGTGCCTCCCGGTCCGACCGCTTTCGACCTAGAATCTAGTGTTCAGGTCGAATGACTCAGGGGGCGCCGGGCGAGCGGCATGGCCACGATACCAGAAACACTGCAAACGGCCGTGAATCATCACCTGGCCGGACGTTTGAGTGAGGCCGCCGCGATCTATCGCCAGGTGCTCTCAATCGACAGTCAACACGCCGAAGCCACGCACCTGTTGGGACTTGTCGCGCACCAACAGGGCGACCAGCCGACCGCCGTGACCCTGATGTCCCAGGCCATTAACCTCGATGCCACGCAGCCCTTCTACCACAACAACCTGGGCGAAGCCTACCGAGCCCTGGGCCGGCTTGACGAGGCCATCCATTGCTACCAGCGGGCTCTCGCGATTAACCAACACACATTCCAGGCCTATTACAACCTGGCTCTGGTGCGGCACGCACAAGGCGACGCAATAGCGACCGTCGCACTCTGTCGGCAGGCGATCGCGATCAGGCCTGATTATGCCGACGCGCTGCATCTGCTGGCTGGCGTGTTGTGGACCGGGGGCGATTCTATTGGCGCGCGTAGCGCCTTCGAACAATTGCTCAAACACGACCCCAACAACCTCTCGGCGCTGGTGAACTTGGGCGTGCTGTTGCGAGACCTCGGCGAGTATCCCGAATCGCTGCGACGGTTTCACGCGGCCTTGGCGATCGCGCCCGGCTCTGCCGAGTTGCACGTACACCTGGGCGATGTCGCGGCCGCCGGAAAAGACTGGCCCGCGGCCGTGGCGGCCTATGAGACGGCGCTGGCGCTCGACCCTCGCTCAGCAACGGCGCAACTGCACTTGGGCTCGGCCTGTCAGGCCCAGGGGCAGTTTGACGAAGCCGTCAAACTATACTGCAGCGCACTGGCAATCCAGCCGGACCTGATCAGTGCCCACTACAACCTGGGCACCGCGTTGGAAAAGCTCGGCCGTGGCCAGGAGGCAGCCGAGAGTTTTCGCGCGGCGTTGGCGATCGACCCGCAATTTGCCGACGCCGGCTTGAACCTGGGCGGATACTACCAGCAGTGCGGTGAATTGGACAGGGCACTGGAGTGCTACGACCAAGCGCTAGCGATCAAGCACGACGCGGCCAAGGCGCATTTCAACCGCGGTCTGATTCTGCTAACCAAGGGGCGCCTCGCCGAGGGTTGGGCGGAGTACGAATGGCGAACGAGGATCCCCGGCTTTCCCATGCGACCATTCGACCTGCCGCGCTGGAACGGCGAGCCGCGGCCGAACGCGACTCTCCTGGTCCACACCGAACAGGGACTGGGCGACGTGCTGCAGTTTGTTCGCTACCTGCCGCAGGTGCGGCAGCGGGTGGGACGGGTCGTGACGCTCGTGCACTCGCCGCTGGTGCAGATCCTGCGTCAATCGGGTTTCGCCGACGTGTTCGACGACGAGGCCGCACTGCCGCAGCCCGACCTTCAAGTGCCCCTGCTGAGCCTGCCCGGCATTTTTGGCGCTACGCTCGAGAACCTGCCCGAGCAATCCGCATATTTGTCCGCGTCTCCAGACCTGGTGGCAAAATGGCGCGAACGACTGGCGCCACTGACCGGTTTTCGCATTGGCATCGCCTGGCAGGGAAGCCCCAAGAACCTCAACGATTCGGCCCGATCGTTTCCGCTCTCGGCGTTTGAATCCATCGCAGCGCTACCCGGCGTGCGTCTGGTCAGCCTGCAGAAGCGTGACGGGCTGGACCAATTGCAGGCGCTCGGCGAGCGGTTTGCGGTGCATTCGCTCGGCGAGGATTTTGATGCGTCGGCCGGCGCGTTCATGGACACAGCGGCGGTGATGAAGAACCTCGACCTCGTGATCGCGGCCGATACGGCGACGGCGCACCTGGCCGGCGGCCTGGGGGTGAAAGTCTGGGTGCCGCTGGCCACCCGCGCCGACTGGCGTTGGTTTCAGGATCGTGAGGACACGCCGTGGTACCCGACGATGCAGTTGTTTCGCCAGCGCCGGCCCGGTGAATGGGGCGAGGTATTCGCGCGAATCGCCGACGAATTGCGGCGATTGGACACGGACCATTTCGATGCGCATCTGGCGCGGGCCCGTTTGGATATGTTCGCTGGCCGGTCGGCCGCCGCCATGGAGCATTACCGTCGGGTGCTTACGCACGATCCGAACCAGGTTGAGGCGTTGGTCGAGCTGGGCGTTCACGCGCTGGAACACGGCACAGCCGCGGACGAAGCGGCCGGCGTTGAGCACCTGCGGCGAGCGCTGGCGATCGATCCCGCGCACACGCGGGCCGTGGTCACGCTGGCGACTCGCGCAGAGTTGGCAGGAGACTTAAACGAATCGAAAGTTTTGTACGATCGCGCCTTGGCCCAGGCCCCGGACGAGGCGCTGTTGCACTTCCAGCGTGCTCGCGTGCTGTTGACCGCCGGTGACCTGTCGCACGGCTGGGTCGAGTATGCTTGGCGCACGAAGTTGTTTCCCTCGCCGGTTGACGCGGTCGAAGGGCCAACCTGGGACGGCTCGCAATTGGGTGAGGCGACATTGCTGGTCGTCGGCGAACAAGGTATCGGCGACGTGCTGCAGTTCGTGCGGTTCCTGCCGCAGGTCGCCCAGCGGACACCGCACGTCGTGCTCACCGTGCGCGACCCGCTCGTCCCGCTCGTCCAGCAGTCGGGCGTTCAAAATGTGCAAGGGTTCACTCAGCGGTTGCCAAAGTTTGCAGCCAAGATCGCGCTCTTGGACCTGCCGCGCTTGCTCGGCACGACGCTCGCGAATCTTCCCGCCGACGTGCCTTACCTTTCACCGCGCGCGGACCTGGTCGAGAGCTGGCGCACACGGCTGGCTACGATCGTGGGCTTTCGCGTTGGCATCTGCTGGAAAGGAAGCTCGACCAATCCGTCGGATCGCAGCCGCAGCGTGCCTTTAGCCGCGTTTGAGCCCTTGGCCCGGATTGCCGGAGTGCGCTTGATCAGTTTGCAAAAGCACGAAGGGCTCGACGAGCTGGCCGCGGTACGCGACCGGTTCGAGGTCGTGGATCTCGGACCCGATCTCGACACGACGGCCGGGCTGATGATGGACACTGCGGCAATCATTCCACAATTGGACCTGGTGATCTCAATCGATAGCGCCATCGCCCACCTGGCCGGCACGCTGGCCGCGCCGATCTGGGTAGCCCTCGCCCGGCGGGCCGATTGGCGGTGGCTCGCCGACCGCGACGACAGTCCCTGGTATCCCACGATGCGGCTGTTTCGGCAGCAGCGCCAGGGCGATTGGGACGAACTGTTTGCACGGATGGCCGCGGAACTGGCGACCCTTGCCCAGCGCTGGCTCGCCGACCGTCGCTAGGCGGGTGCGCAAAACCGTCGCTTACGGCAGCTCGCGCAGGCGAATGTTGCGAAAATCCAGCCGCGTGCCGTGATTCTGCAAACCGACATGCCCACGGTCGCGCAAGATGCCGGGGTGTGAGGCGACCTCGCCGGGATGCTGGTCGAGCTTGGCACTGACGATTGGCGTGCCATTGAGAGTGACGTCGACCTGCTTGCCGTCGCAACGGATGTGCATCTTCTGCCATTCGCCCGCCGGCTTGCTCGCGCGTTTCGTGGGTGCGGAGATGCCGTACAGGCTCCCTTCGTACTGATACTTTTCCAGCTTGGCATACTCGGGCGCGGCGTCATCCAGGATCTGCACCTCCATGCCGGCGAATGCCGGGTTGCCCTGGTGGGGCGCCCGCAGGAAAACGCCGCTGTTGCCGCCGGGCGGCACGCGAAATTCGAGCTCGATCTCAAAGTTGGCATACTCCTTGTCCGTCGACAACCAACCTCCACCGCCACCGCTGCAATACAGCATCCCGTCTTCGACCTTCCAACTGGCCAGCGGACCGTCGATGGCTTGCCAGCCGCTGAGGTCCTTGCCATTGAAAATCGTCTGCCACTCGGCAGCGGCACAGGGCACGGCGAGGCCGCAGGTCGCGGCGACCAGCAGGAAACGAATCGAGGAACAAAGCATGGTGGTTCTCCGGCAGGTGGTGCTGGGCAATGGGCAGGAACGCGGGCAGGTTGTGTCAAATCTAGTGCGAGCCGAGGTCCAGCTCGCAGGCGGCCAGGTGGCCGAAGCAGTCGTCGATCTCGACCAGCAATCGCTCGGGCCGCGCGCCGCGCGCCGCCAGCGCCGCGGCGAGCTGACCGGCGACATGCCTTGCCAAAAGCTCGGTCGTGGTGTTGGCCACGGGCAAGAGCAGGCAGTCGCCGCGGGGAAAAACCCAGCGGCGCTCGGCAAACCGGGCCTCGACCTCGCGATCGTTGGCCGTCACACGGATCAGCGGATGCTCGGTCGGCAGTAGCATGCGATGGTCCAGTTCGTCGACGATGCGTTTGAGTGCGTCGCGCAGAGCGATGAAATCAACGACGTAATGATTCTCGTCGAGCGGGCCGTGGACTTCGGCCGACACGCGGTAATTGTGACCGTGCAGCGGCTCGCAAACGTCGCCGTCGTAGGTGATGAAGTGTGCGGCGCTAAAGACCAGGTAGTCTTTGGACATCCGCACGTGATAGCGATCGGCCACGGCAAGCGTTCCTGCGAGCGAGTTCATTCGTCCAGCGGGTCGTCGAGACGCGCCAGGCGAAAAGGAGGCTTAATTATGCCATCGCGCAGCGCCGCAAACAAACCTGCCGCGACCAGGTCGGCCGTCGTGCCGGGATTGCGGCGATGACCGTCGGATCGCAGCCAAAAATCGAGGTCAGCCAGCGCATCCTCGTAATGGGGCTCGCGTGGCTTGCCTGCCGCGAGTACCGCCGCAGCGCGCGCCGCCGACTGCACTGCGACGTCCTGGCCGCGCCGCCGCGCGATCAAGCTGTCGGGATACTCGCTCATCACGCGCAAGTGAAGGTGCACAATCGCGTCGGCCAATGTCAGTCCGGCGGCGAGCGACTCGGTCAGCCAGGGCACGACGACCGAGAGCACCTCCTGAAAGTTGTTGGCATACTGCCGAGCGACCAGATCGCGGTCGGCGGCCAGCCGCATTGCGGCTACCAGATCGTCCGGCGGAGTCTCGCTTACGTCGGCGTCCTTCACTCGTCCGAGTCCACCGGGCCTGGCCAGCGCGATTGCCTGGTACACGTTGTGCGCGTCCTGCGGCGTGAGCTGGTCCAGCACCTCAGCGATGCCCTCGACCAGCGGCGTGGAGCGCGGCACCTTGGCCAGCGGGGCAACGAGCAGGATCGTGCCCAGGTTGGTGTTGGTCTCGACCGCGGCCCGCGTGGCCGCGACGGCCGAGAGTATTGTTTGACCCAGCGGCAGCGCAACCGCTTCGTTAAGAATAGGCGCCGTGACGGTCGCGGCGACGACAAAGTCGGGGTAGCTGGCGTCTGCGAAGTCCGCGCCGCGATGGATGTTGCCGGGCTTGGGCGCCGTGGCTTCGAAGATGGTGGCCAGGGCCGCGCATTGACCGATCGATAGCGGACCAAGGTTCGGCGGGGGCGGGTCGTCCTTCATGGCAAGCAAGGCGGCGCGTCGGGCGAAAAGTACAAGAACCTAGGATCGAGTGGAGGCCACTGCCAGCGGATGCCTTTGGAGAAACGACTCCACGAGTGGCACGATCCGCTCGTGCGCGTCCTCAATGACGTAGTGCCCCGCGTCGGCGAGTTGGTGGACCTCGGCGTTGGGGATGAACTCCTGAAAGCGCTGGAGGAAAGCGGGCGTGAAGCACCAGTCTCGCATGCCCCAGACGAACATCCACGGCCGCGCACCGAGCCGTGGCAGTCCGCGCTCGATTGCCCACAACTTCTCGTAGCTGGGATGCTCAGGCGACATGGGGATGTCGGCGACGAACCGGTAGATCGCCTGACGATGGGCCCAACTGTCGTAGGGCGCGAGCAGTCCGGCACGCACCTCGGGCGTCATCCGCTCGGGATGGTTGACCGCCATGGACAGCGCGGCCAGGGCAAAGGCGTTGAGCCCCTGCACCGCCCAGCGACCCACCAGCGGGATGCGGCAGGCGCGGATCCGCCAGGGCATTCGCTCCGAGCGGAAGGCCGCCGTATTAAAGAGCACATAGCGGGCAAAGCAGTTGGGCCGCGCCAAGGCGGCTCCCAGGCCGATCGCGCCACCCCAGTCGTGCGCCAACAAGGTGACGTTTCCCAGCTCCAGGCGGTCGACCAGGGCCGTCAGATTCTCTACGTGCTGCGCCAGGCGATAGGGATAGTCGGCCGGCTTGTCGCTGCGGCCGCAGCCGATGTGGTCGACGGCGATCACGCGATAGTGGGGCGAGAGGCCGCGGATCAGGTCGCGCCAATAGAACGACCAGGTCGGGTTGCCGTGCACCAACAGCAGCACGTCCCCCTGGCCTTCGTCGACGTAGGCATAGCGCAGCCCGCCCAGGTCCAGCGAGCGGGACTCATAGGGAAAGAGCGGCTGCCACAGGGCGTCGGACGACATCGGGAACCTTCGGGCACGTGCCAGGCTTTTCACGCCCGAGTATACCGCCGCGGGACTGTCGCCGGCAGGGTCACGCCGCCGGCAGGGCCACTCTGCTGGCCCGGTTACTCTGTCGGCCCGGTTACTCTGTCGGCAGTTCGGCCGAGATGCCGCCATTGCGGGTGCCGAGATTTTGCCAGAGCGTGGCGTCGATCTGGTCGTTGATGAAATGCGTCGACCCGTCGGCCATGCACGTGGTCACGCCCCCCGAGTGCGCGCTGCGGGCGGCCGCATAGGCCCCGCCAGCGGGCATCGTCGCGGGGGGCAGCACGTCGCAATTGAAATCATACGGGGGCATGCCGCCAGGAAACGGCTGACAGGAATTCAGCAGGTCGGGCGGCAGCGTGGTGTTGGGCGGGCGCGAGGTGGTAAACGAGTTACCGCCCATGCCGTTAAAGGTCCAGGCGCCCCGCACGTCGGCGGTGCCGTTGAAGCCCAACACTTCGCTGATCATCACGGTCTTGGACATGCCGTCCTGGATCTGGGCCGTCTTGACGCCCAATCGCGAACCCATCTTCCAGGTGCCCTTCATCGAGGCGTCGTTCATCATTTGCACGATCGGCGCGCCTTTGGCGCCGCGGACGTCGACGACGTCAAAGATGCCCGCCGTGGCCGGCGTCTTGTACGAGAAGTAGGTTCCGGCCCCGAAGTTACCTACAAAGTTGGCCTTTTGAATGCCGGGGATGGGGACCGCGGGATTCGACAAGCCCAGCGCGGTGAGCGCAAACGAACCGTTGATCGGCTCGGACGAGGGGCAGATAAACGGGGTCGGCGGCGCGATATTCTGGGTGCAGTTGTCGCAGGTGTTGTACGTGCCTTCCATGCAGGCCTTGATCAGGTCGAACTGCGATTGCTCTTCCATGTAGGGCATGATCGCGACCGTCCACGACGGACCCTGGCACCAGGCGCCGTTGCTCACTCCGCCAGCCACGTCAAACTTGGTGGGGTCGTTGCAATTGGGCAACCCCGCCGGCAAGCAACCAAAGGCCTCGTCGTGCTGCAGGGCAGCCATCGCGACCTGGTGCATGTAGTTCGAGCACTGGTTGCGCCGGGCGCTTTCGCGGGCGGCCTGCACGGCCGGCACCAGCATGGCGACCAGCGCGCCGATGATGGCGATCACGACCAACAGCTCGACGATGGTAAACGCGGTGCGCGGATTGGGTCGCTTCATGAGAAAATGCCTCGCCACGGATGATGTGCCGCGCTCGCCTTGCCAAGGCGGAAGTGGTTGCCCCACTGTATTTTGTAGCCGCGCGGGGGGATGCCGTCAATAAAACCCCGCGCCCGCGGCGGTTGGCCCCCGGCGGCACAAACCCTACGATTGAGACGGCCCGCAGCGGAATGCTCCCAAAGGACACTGCCAGGTGGGGTACAATTGAGCAAGAAAATCGTCGTGTGCGACGCCGCGCGACGCAGTGAACCGTTTCGAGGACTTCGTGGTCGAGCAATCCTTTCAATCTGAGCATTTCTTCAATCGCGAATTGAGCTGGCTGGAGTTTAACGCCCGCGTGCTGGAAGAGGCCGAAGACACCAGTAATCCGCTGTTGGACCGCTGCAAGTTCCTCTCGATCTTCGGCTCCAACCTTGATGAGTTCTTCATGGTTCGCGTGGCCGGACTGCGCGAACAGACCTTCGGCGACGGCGCTCCGCAGGACTACAGCCCCGACGGGCTGCGCGCCAGCACCCAGCTGCAACGGGTCGCCAAGCGGACCCAGGACCTGGTCACGGCGGCCTATCGCTGCTGGAACGACTCGGTGATGCCGGCCCTCGAACAGGAGGGGATCCGCATCCTCCAGCACCGCGAACTGGACGAACGGCAGCTGGCCTTTCTGGACAAGTTCTTTCGCGAGCGGGCCTTTCCGATCCTCACGCCGATGGCCATCGACCCCAGCCATCCGAGCCCGCACTTTCACAACCGCCAGTTGTACCTTGGCGCCATGCTCACCCGGCATCACGGCCTGGGCCCCAAGCAGTTATTTGCGGTGGTGCAGTTGCCGCAGATCCTGCCGCGATTCGTGCCCTTGGGCGGTCCCGACGAATCGACCTACATCCTGCTCGAAGACGCCATCTCAGCCCGGCTGCCGGAACTGTTCGGCGGCTTTGACATTTTGCACTCGACCACGTTTCGCATCACGCGCGACAGCGACATCGAGTTGCTCGAGCAAGAGTCGGACGACATGCTGCGGCTGATCGAAGAGCGGCTTAAGGCGCGGCTGCGGGGCGACGCGGTGCGCCTGGAAGTGTCCATTGGCGCCAACGAGGAACTGGTCCGGAAAATCGTCGACGAAGAATCGCTGCGCGACACGGGCGAGGCGCGCAGCGATGCCTACAGCGAGGTCTACCGCATTCCCGGCCCGGTCGACCTGACCGGCATGATGGAGCTGACCCAGGTTCCCAACCGCGACTATCTGCGCGAGGCGCCGTTTTCTCCGCAGCCGCCGCGGGGTGTGCGGTCACGGCGGGGCGACGACCTGTTTGCAGCCATCTCCAAGCGCGACCTGCTGCTGCATCATCCGTTCGATTCGTTCGACCCGGTGGTCGAGTTTGTCAGCGCCGCGGCCAAAGACCCTCGCGTGCTGGCCATCAAGCAGACCCTGTATCGGATCACGGCCGACTCGCCGATCACGCGGGCCCTGATGCAGGCGGCCGAAAACGGTAAGCATGTGACCGCGCTGGTGGAGCTGAAGGCACGCTTTGACGAAGAGCGAAACGTCGGCTGGGCCCGGCAAATGGAACGCTCCGGCGTGCACGTCGTGTTCGGCTTTCTGGATCTCAAGACGCACTGCAAGCTCTCGCTCGTGGTGCGACAGGAAGGTCAGACCCTGAGGCGCTATGTCCACCTGGGCACGGGCAACTACAACCAGCAGACGGCCCTGCTCTATACCGATTTTGGATTCTTCACGGCTGACGAGGACGTCGGCGAAGATGCCTCGGCTCTGTTCAACCTGCTCACGGGCTACTCGCAAGGCCATCCTTGGCGAAAGCTGGTCGTGGCGCCCGAGCACCTGGACCGCCGCACGATGGAACTGATCGAAGAGCAGACCGAGCGGGCCCGGGCCGGGCGACCCTCACGCATTTTTGCCAAGTTCAACGCGCTGGTCGATTACCGCGTGATCGAGGCCCTGTACCGCGCCAGCCAGGCGGGCGTGCCGATCGAACTGATCGTGCGCGGCATCTGTTGCCTGCGACCCGGACTGCCCGGCATCTCCGAGAACATTCGGGTCACCAGCATCGTCGACCGCTTTTTGGAGCATAGCCGGCTGTATGTCTTCAGCCCGGACGATGAGGCCAAGATCTATCTGTCGAGCGCCGACTGGATGCCGCGCAACTTTCATCGCCGGGTAGAGGTGATGTTTCCCGTCGAGGCGCCTGAGCTGAAGCAGCGGATCTTGCAGGAAGTGATCCCGACCTACTTGCGCGACAACCAGAAGGCCCGGCGCTTGCAGCCAGACGGCACCTATGTCCGCGTGCATCCCGCACCGGGCGAAGCGCCGCATCGCTCGCAGGAAGATTTTCTGGCAATGCGTCCCGCGCCCATCGATCGCGCGGCCGAAAACGGCAGCGAGAACGGCGCGATCGCCGAGCACGTCCTGGCGCCGCCGAGCACAAGCGCCGGGGGTTAACTCCGAAAGGCACTAAGTTAAGGGCGGAGCGCCGAACGGAGGCCGGCCCCTCCCGCATGCTATAGTGGAGGTATGAGTGAAGGTTCTACACTCCGCCGCCGCTGGTTCCGGTTTGCTTTCAGTCTCCGGACGTTGTTCGTGGTGGTGGTTCTTTCTGTGGCCACTGCGTACTTTTGGCCTAGCAGCCTGTTGAAAAAGTCTGATTGACGTTGCGGCCTGGGCGGCGACAATTTCAGCGGTCGGACGCACGCACTTGCTGTGAAAGGATGCACGCATGGCACTGGGTAAACGCAAGCAG
>Ga0163144_10006650_pt1 | contig 25469 bp, 18 predicted proteins | sample OliLak19BULKMAT1_FD_123175 | JGI IMG/M metagenome (GOLD analysis project Ga0163144, IMG submission 123175) | Freshwater microbial mat bacterial communities from Lake Vanda, McMurdo Dry Valleys, Antarctica - Oligotrophic Lake LV.19.BULKMAT1 | ecosystem: Environmental > Aquatic > Freshwater >... | reverse complement strand
GCCGGCCTGCCCGTGCACCGACGAAATGTTCACGATGCTGCCGCCGGCCCAACGCCGGCCGGCCGCCCGCGCCGCTGCCCCGCGCGCCTGCAGGTGGGGCAGCGCGTGTTGGGCGCAGAAGAAGCCGCCCCGGATATTGACGGCGTACACCCGGTCAAATAGCGCCTCGTCGGAGGCCTCAAACGGCTGGGTGGCGACAACTCCGGCGTTGTTCACCAAGCCATCTAGCCCGCCCAAGCCGGCCGCCGCCTCAGCCACCACCCGTTGGCAGTCGGCCACCCGCCTCAAGTCGCCTTCGACGACGACGGCCCGCTGCCCCAGCGCCTGGATCTGCGCCGCCAGCGTCTGCGCGCCCACGGCCGTGTCGCCGTAGTAGTGCAGCGCCACGTCCGCGCCCTGACGGGCTACCTCTAGCGCGATGCCCTGGCCGATGCCAGCGCCCGCGCCGGTGACCAGCAGCAATTTGCCGGCCAGCCCGGTCAGTGGGCCATCGGCCATGGGTTCGGAGTTAGTCATACGAATTCAACTTTTGCGTTCGGTGGCCTAGCCGCGCTAGAGCGCCTCGAACAGAATCAACTCAGACGTCAGCGCGCTCTCCAGCCGCACGGTCAGGCCGGTTTGCGCCAGCGTGAAGCCGTCGAGCTCAAAGCTTTGCCGGCGGTTGTCGAGCGTGACGCGGTAGCGGCGGGAGACATCAAGCCCGCGCGGCCGCAGCACATACTCCGCCGCTTGTGGGGCCGCGAGTTGGAAGACGCCCGCGATCGCGCGGCTGTAATCTGCTGCCGCCAGTTCCAACACGCCCCAGCCCTGCGGCTCCAGGCCATCGAGGCTGGGAGTATGGTGGTAGATGCGGCTGTCTTCGATATACGGCCGGACAAAGTCCTTGTACAGCGCCACCACATGCCGCAGGCGCTCAATCTGGAGTGGATTGGGGGCCGCCTGGGGTGGATAGGCCAGCGGCACCGTGGGCCGGGCAAACAGCAGCAGCCGCGAGTGAAAGTCGAAGTTAAGTGGCCCGGTAAATAAGTGGTCTACATACTCCGGCGGCAGCGCCATGGTCATGCCGTTATTGGTGCGGAAGATGCGGGGCGCGGCATGCCAGTCGGCCACCCAGGTGTGGGCAAAGCGCGACACCATGGCGATATCGGTCCGGCCGCCGCCCGCCGCGCAGTGCTCGAAGATGACGTCAGGGAACTTCAGGCGCAGGCGGTCGTAGATGGCATAGAGCGCCTCGTAGTAGCGCCAGTAGCTATTCTCGAGGCCGCCGTCGCGCAGCGTGTACGCCGCCGGCCCAATGCTGCCGACGTTCATGTCGAGCCGGAAGAATTCCATCTCGTTTTCGCTGATCACGCGCTCGATCTGGGCTTCCATCCACGCCGCGACTTCCGGGTTGGTGAGGTCGAGCATGTCGCCCAGGTAGCGCTGGCCGTCGTAGGCCTTAGCCAGCCAGTGGGGATGAGTCTGCGCCATCTGGCTCTGGTCTCCAATCCGCTCGGAATCCATCCACAAGCCAAAGAGCATGCCGCGCGCGTGCGCGTGCTCGCGGATGGCGGCGAGACCCTCCGGGAAGCGCTCCGGATTCACATTCCAATCGCCAACGGTTTCGTACCAGGAGCCGGTGGGCGAGGTGTACCAACTGGCATCGAGAAAGAACACCTCCACCCCAAGGTCGGCGGCCAGGTCGATGCGCTCATGCGAGGCCGCGGGCGTCATCTCGGGGCCAGGACCCACCCCAGACTCAACCCACCCGCCCCGGCCGCGCGCCTGCGAGCGGAAGACACTGCGGCGCAGATGGCCGTGCATGGCGTTGATGCACTCGTCCAGGTCGCCGTGGAGCAGGCCCAGGTGCAGGGCGGGCGTGCTGATCGTCTCGCTCGGCGCGAACATGCGCTGGGGCGCGGGCGCGTCTGGCCCGGCGCGGAAGAACAGCCGCGCGGCACCATCAGTCACGCGCTCCAGCCCTTTCCAGCCACCGATGCCGGGGTCGGCCTCGAGATCGAACTCGAAGCTGTAGCCACCCGACCAGGCCAGTTGGCCGATGAAATGCTCGCCCGTGGCGTGGTTGCGCAGGACGAACATCGGGTGGCGGTAGCGGTCACGGCGATAGCGGCCGTCAATCCGAAAGTTGGCCTGCGGCAGGGTCTGCCAGTGAAAATCGCCCTCGTCGCTCCAGCGGTCGCCGGTGAAGTAGCCCACCGAGAACAAGGGCGCGGCCGGGTTAGGCAGGTGCGCGGCCCATTGCCGGACCGTTTGCAGCACGCCGCTCCACGACGCCAGCGCCCCCACGGCCGCCGGGCGGTCGCCGGTGTTGGTGACCTCCAGCCAGCGCGTGAGCACGGGCGAGCCGTCGAGCTGCGTGTGTACCTTGACCGACACAGGCCGTACGGTGTGCCTCAGGCTGATGACGGTATGCAGCCCGTTCTCCACCGGCGACTGCTCAAAGCCCTGCCACTCCCAGTGCGAGGCCAGCAGGTGGCCGTCAATTTCGAGCCAGAAGGCCTGGGGCGTGGGGTGTTGGTCGGGCCGCACCAGGCCGCTGTCCCAGGCGTTCAGAAAGCCGGCTCCGTTCCACGAGCGGCCGATAAACTGCCCGCCGATCAGGGCCTCTTCATAGACTACCATCCCGGTTCGATAGCTCACCGCGGGCGCTGCGCCAGCCGTGTAATAAGCGTCTACCCAGTGCTTGGTCATCGGTCAGATCGTCTCCAGTCCGCGTCAGGGTTGATGGTCCTGGTCCAAGCTCACAGCGCCTCGAACAGGATAAGCTCGGACGTCAGCGCGCCTTCGAGCCGCACCGTAAGGCCGGCCTGCGACAGCGCGTGGCCGTCCAGTTCAAACGTCTGCTGCCGGTTGTCCAGCGTCACGCGATAGCGGCGGGAGTCGTCTAGCCCGCGCAGGCGCAGCACATATTCCGGCGTGGTGGGCGAGGCCAATTGGAACAAGCCCGCGATCGCGCGGCTGTGGTCGGCCGCCGCCAATTCCAGCACGCCCCAGCCCTGCGGCTCTAGCCCTACAAAGGTCGGCGTGTGGTGGTAGATGCGGCTGTCGGCCGCGAACGGCCGCACGAACGTCTTGTAGAGCTGCACCAGGTGCTGCAAGCGCGCCAGCAGCAGCGGGTTCACCACGGCGTGCGGCGGGCTGAAGATCGCCACGGTTGGCCGGGAGAAGAGCAGCAGCCGCGCCTGAAAGTCGAGCTCGGCCGTGGTGTGGCTGTTCTGCCCGCCCCACAGCCGGTCGGTATACTCCGGCGGGAGCGCCATGGTCATGCCGTTGGTGATGCGGAAGGCGCGCGGCGCAATCGGCCAATCGGTCACCCAGGTGTGGGCAAAGCGCGACACCATGGCGATGTCGGTCCGGCCGCCGCCCGAGGCGCAGTGCTCGAAGATGACGTCGGGGAAGCGCGCGCGCAAGCGGTCGTAGATGGCGTAGAGGGCCTCGTAGTAGCGCCAATAGCTGTTCTCCAAATAGCCGTCGCGGATGGTCGCCGCCGCCGGGCCGATCGTGCCGACGTTCATATCCAGCCGGAACATCTCCAACTGGTGTTCGCGAATGACGCGCTCGATCTGGCCTTCCATCCAGGCGGCGGCCTCCGGGTTAGTGAGGTCAAGCATGTCGCCCAGACGCTGCGTCCCGTCATAGGCGGTCGCCAGCCATTCCGGGTGCGCGTGGGCCACCTGGCTAGCCGAGCCAATGCGTTCGGCGTCCATCCATAGGCCAAACAGCAGGCCGTGGGCGTGCGCCTGTTCGCGGAACGGGGCCAAGCCATCGGGAAAGCGCTGTTGATCCACCTGCCAATCACCGACGGTGGTGTACCAGTTGCCGAACGGCGGCGTGTACCAACTGGCGTCAATGAAGAACACCTCCGCGCCCAGCGCGGCGGCCCGGTCGATCTGGCCGTGGACGCCCTCGGGCGTGATCTCCAGTTCTGGGCCGATGCCCGACTCAACCCACCCGCCCCGGCCGCGCGCCGGCGGGCGGAAGACACTGCGGCGCACGTGCATGTGCATGGCGTTGATGCAATCGTCGAGATCGCCGTGCAGCAGGCCCAGGTGCAGGGCGGGCGTAGTGATCGTCTCGCCGGGCGCGATGACGCGCTGCGGCGCGGGTGCATCTGGCCCGGCCCGGAAGAACAGCCGCGCCGAGCCGTCGCCCAGGCCGGGGTCTTGGTCCAGATCAAACTCGAATTCATAGCCACCGGACCAAGCCAACTGCGCAATGAAATGCTCACCGGTGGCGTGGTTGCGCAGCACGAACATCGGATGGCGAAAGCGGTCGCGCCGATAGCGGCCGGCCATGCGGTAGTTGGCGTTAGGCAGCGGGTGCCAGCGAAAATCGCCCTCATCGCTCCAGCGGTCGCCGGCCATATAGCCGACCGAGAAGAGCGGCGCGTCCGGGCTCGGCAGATGCGCCGCCCAGCGCCGAACGGTTTGGAGCACGCCGCTCCAGGGGGCCAGCGCGCCCACCGCCGCCGAGCGGCCGCCGGTGTTGGTGACTTCGAGCCAGCGAGTCAGCACCGGCGTGCCGTCGAGCTGCGTGTGCACCTTCACCGTCACGGGCCGCAGCCGGTGGCGCAGGCTGACGATGGCGTGCAGACCCTGCTCGCCTTCCGATTGCTCGAAACCCGCCCAGTCCCAATGCGAGGCCAGCAACTGGCCGTCGATTTCGAGCCAGAAGGCCTGCGGCGTGGGATGCCGCTTCGGATCTACCAACCCGCTGTCCCAGGCGTTCAGAAAGCCAGCACCGTTCCAGGCGCGACCGACGAACTGCCCATTGATCAGGGACTCTTCGTAGACCACCAGCCCGGTGCGATAGTGCACCGTGGGCGCTGTGGCAGCCGTAGAAAAATAGACATTAGCCCACGAGTCAGTCATCAATCGCACTCACTTCATTAAGGGCATTCAGTATCGGCATGGCTCAATCGGGCTGCCGCTGATAGGTGATGAGGGCGGAGAGCGGTGCGCTGTCGAGCGCCAACTCCAGGCCGGCGGCAGCCTCAGCCCCGGTCAAGACCCGCGTCTCGCCCGTATCGGCAAAGGTGAAGGCGTATTGAGCCGTGGGCGTTAGGCCTTCGACCGACAGCGTGACCGCCGCCGAGCCGGCGCCGTCGCGGCGAAAGGCCAAGACCATCCCGGCGTTCAGGTCGGGCCGATCAAACTGATAGGCGACCCACCGGATGCCGCCCACCGCGCCCGCGAGCAAGGGATAGTAGTCCCCGGTGAAATATTGGCGGATTTGCTGGTACTCGGCCAGCCTGAGCTTGAGCCAGTCCCAGGGCGTGCCGCGGGTGTAGGGATAGGCCAGGGCGACGCTGGTGCCCATGCCGCTCCGAAAGGTGTAGGTGTCCTGCGCCAGGTGCACGCCCATAGCATGGATCGGAAGCCACTGCGACAGGGCATAGGTCATGTCCTGATCGGCCTCTGCCACCCAGAAGTAATCGGTGCGGAACAGCGGCACACTCCGCAGATTGGCCTCCAGGTCCAGGCGCCGGCCGCCGCTGGCAGAGTTGTCAATCATTAGCCCCGGTTTCTGGCTGACCAGGTAATCCCAAAAGGCATAGAAGCCCTCGATGTAGCGGATCTCCGACATGCCCTGCCGGTCGGGCGCGTCGGCCGCACGCCAACTGAACAGCGGCAGCATGTTGAAGTCGTGGCGGTAGATATCTACCTGATACTCGTGCAGATAGCCCAGCACCTTGGCCTGGACCCAGGCCAGCGCGTCGGGGTTGCCCAGGTCGAGCAGGCGCCAGTCGCGCTGCCAGTGAAACTCATCTGGCACCGGGCCTTGGGGCAAGAGCCATTCGGGATGCTCGGTGCTCAGCCAGGTGCCCGGCGTCACCCGCTCCGGATCGAACCAGAGGATGAAGCCCAGGCCCAACTGCTTCACCGCCGCGCCAATCGGCGCCAGCCCGCGCGGAAAGCGCACGGGGTCGGGCTCCCAGGTACCGGTCAGCGGCCAGCCATGCTCGAACCAGCCGGCGTCAATCTGCCAATATTCGATCGGCACCTCGCCCGGCACGCCGTGGTCGGCTAGCGCCTGCAGCGAGGCGAGTTGATTGTCTTCGCTGATGTTGTTGAAGCCAATGTCGCCACACGAGCCGCCCCAGATGGGCGGCTGAAACGGCCGGCCGTCACGGGTGGGCGTGTAGTGGGCCAACAGCAGGCGACGCAGCAGGTTGTGGCCGTGCAGCCGGTCACCGCGCCAGAAGAGCAACAGCATACGGGGCGAGCGGATGCGCTCACCCGGCAGCAGCTTGAGATGGGTGAGTTCCAGCCCAGCCTGCACCCGCAGCGCCGGGCCCGCCGCCCGCGCGAAGGACGCCTGCCATTGGCCCGACCAGCCGACAGCCATGACCACGCCGCTGCCATCGGGCCGCTCGAGATTGAAGTAGGGCAGCACGCCGTCAGAAGAGCGCCCGCCAATCGGCGCGAGCGTCAACGGCCGGTCGGGGTCGAGGCGATGGGACTGCAACTCAAAGTCATTGGCTAAGGCCGCGCTGCCAAGGGAATAGTGGAGCGTGTAGGCGGCTGCATCGGCGGCGGCGGCGCGGGCCAGGCCCAGATCGGCGTCCAGCGCCTGAATGCTTTCGAGGATGGGCGTCGCGGTCGAGCCGTGGTTCGCGAAATAGAGCACCCATTCGGCGGCCGGGTAATCGAGATAGACCGTGACTTCGGCGCGCAGCTCGAGGTGGGTCACCGGGTCGGCGTAGACGAACGTTTGCCGCACCAGAGTCGCCGCGCGCACCGGCTCACTCTGGCTGAAGCGCCAGCCCGGCAACAACGCGCTGGAGGGCTGCCCAGCGTAGACGAACGAAAACGGCAAGTCGGACGTGTCGGGCACAAAGCGCCGCGCGAGCCAGGTATTGGCCAACGCCCAATCGTCCGCCGTCGGCGCGCCATCGCGGTGCAGGCGCGCGGCCGCAGTCGTCTGGCCCGGCTGGGTGTCAGTCATTGGCCCGCCGGTAGGTGATGAGCGCCGACTCGCGCGCGCTATCTAGCGCCACTTCCAAGCCCGCGCCGGCCGCCTCGGCCCCCGTGAGCGTCACTGTTGCGCCGGTATCCACAAACGTGAATGTGTACGTGGCAGCCGGGTCTAGCCCGCCTAAGGCGAGCTGCACCGTGCCGCGGTTCAGGCCCTCGCGCCGAAACGCGAGCACCATGCCCTCCGCCAAATCGGGGCGGTCAAACTGATAGGCAACCCAAATGCTGCCCTCAGACACGCCCGAGAACAGCGGGTAGTAGTCGCCGTAGAAGTACTCGCGAATGCCGGCGTATTCGGCCAGGCGGGCGCGCAGCCACTCCCACGGCGGGCCGGCCAGGTAGTTGTAGGCCAGCGCCACGCTGGTGCCCATGCCGCTGCGGAAGGTGTAGGTGTCCTGGGAGGCGTGCACGCCCATGGCGTGGATCGGCAGCCAGTGCGACAGGGCGTAGGTCATATCCTGGTCGGCGTTGGCGACCCAGAAGTGGTCGGTGCGGAACAACGGCACGCTGCGGCTGATGGCCTCCAGGTCGAGGCGGCGGCCGCCGCTGGCGGAATTGTCAACCAGCAGGCCGGGATGTTGGGCGCGCAGGTAGTCCCAGAAGGCGTATAGGCCCTCAATGTAGCGGATCTCCGTGATGCCCTGGCGGTCGGGCGCATCGTGGGCGCGCCAGGCGTAGAGCGGGAACATGTTGAAGTCGTGGCGGTAGATATCCACGCCGTACTCGCCAATCATGTCGGAGATCTTGGTCTCGGCCCACGCCAGCGCGTCGGGGTTGCCCAAATCGAGCAGGTTCCAATTGGCCTGATAGGCCAGCTCGCCCGGCACGTCGGTCGTTCCGATAAGCCACTCAGGATGTTCGGTCGCCAGCCAGGTGCCGGGGACAACGCGTTCCGGCTCAAACCAGAGGATGAAGCCCAGTCCGAGCGCATGCACCGCGTCGCCCACGAGTTTCAGGCCGCGCGGAAAACGGGTGGGGTCGGGCTCCCAAGTGCCGGTGTTGGGCCAGCCATTCTCAAACCAGCCGGCGTCAATCTGGTAATAATCAATCGGCACGCCATTCTCCACGATGGCCTGGGCCGAGGCGATCTGGTTCTCTTCGGTGATGCCGTTGAAGCCCAGGTCGCCGGTGGACGAGGACCAAACCGGGCCGCGATAGGGCTCGCCATTGAGCTGCGGCGTGTAGTGTTCCAGGATTAGCCGCCGCAGCATGTTGCTGGCGTGCAATTGTTCGCCCTGCCAGAAGAGTAATAACATGCGCGGCGAGCGAATCTGTTCGCCCGGCAGCAGCGACAGGTGGGTGAGCTGCATGCCCGCCTGCACTTGCAGGTTGGGCCCGGCGTCGCGGGTGAACGAGGCCTGCCACTGGCCGGACCAGCCCACGGCCATGACCACGCCGCTGCCATCGGGCCGCGCCAGGTTGAAGAACGGCAGCACGCCATCGGACGAGCGCCCGCCGTTCGGGGCCAGCGTGAAGACCGTGCCAGGGTCAAGCCGCCAATGCTTCAGCGCAAAGTCCGTCGCCAACGCGGCGCTGCCGTTGGAGTAGTACAGCGTGAGCGGCTTCGCGGCCGGGTCGGCCGGGGCCGCGCCAGCCAGGTTGGCATCGAGCGCCTGGATGTTTTCCAGGATGGGCGTCGCGGCCGGGCCGTTGTTCTGAAAGTAGAGCACCCACTCAGCCGCCGGGTAGTCGTTGTACACCGTGACTTCGGCGCGCACTTCCAGCCCAGTGGCCGGATCGGTGTAGGTGTAGGTTTGCCGCGTCAGAGTTGCGTCTGCTTCAGCCGCACCCAAACTCGCCTGCCATCCCAGCAGCAGGTCTTGGGACCGTTGGCCGTCATAGATGAAGGAAAACGGCAGCTCGGCTGAGCCCGGCACAAAGCGGTCGGCCAGCCACGCGTTGGCCAGAGCCCAATCGGCGGCAGTCGGAACACCATCACGTGACATAGGTCCCTCGGGCAGCACCGCGGCGGCAGTGGCGGGTGGGGCCGCCGCGGCCTCAGTGGGTACAGGCACCGCCGGCGCGGTGGCCGACGCGACCACGGGCACTGGCGTCGCCGTCGGCGCCGGCGTGGGGGTCACCTGCTGGCAACCGGCCGCGAGCGTCACCGCGAGCAGCAGGCTGGCCAGCCGCGCGGGCCGGCCGTTAGTTGGCACGCACCCCCACCGCCTGATCGAGGCCGGCGCCAACCAGCACCTTCAGCCCCTGGCCGGAGCGCGCAATCTCAAACGCCTGGGCAATATCGGCCAGGTCGAAGCGATGCGAAATGAGCGCTTCCAAATTGATCTGGCCCAGGGCCTGAGCCGCCGTGTCAAACCCCAAGCCCAGGCCGCCCCCATAGCTGCCGCGCAGGGTGAGGTTGCGGCGGTGAAAGGCATACGGCTCGATTTCCAGGCGGTCCGTGGCGGCATGCACGCCCACCAGGACGACTAGGCCGCCGTCGCTCACGGCCGCGAGACAATCGGACAGCGCACGCGTGACACCCGCCGTCTCAAAGGCTACTTCCGTCGGCCGGCCCCCATTCAACGCGGCCACGGCCACCGGCACTGGGCCGTCGCGCGGGTCAATGACGGCCGTGGCGCCCAACTGCAGCGCCAGCGCCCGGCGCGCCGGCTGCGGCTCAGACACCAGCACGGTGGCCGCGCCCGCTCGGCGGGCCAATTGCAGCAGCATCAGCCCAATCGGGCCGGCCCCGGTGACAAGGACGGTGGCGTTGGGCGGTAGCTCACCCCGCTGAAGGGCCGCCAGGCAGCACAGCAGCGGCTCGGCCTGGGCCGACCGTTCCAGCGCCACGCCGGCCGGGATGGGAAACACCCATTCGGCCGGGAGCACCACCTGCTCGGCAAAGCCCCCCTGCCCGGCGCAAACCACCGCCGTGCCGATGGCCGGTCCGCTGACATCCGGGCCGAGGGCGTCGATAGTGCCGCCGAATTCATGCCCGGTCACGCGCGGCGGCTGGACGGCGTGCAGCCGCCCATCCAGCAGATGGACTTCGGTCAGGCAGACGCCGCAGGCGTGCACGCGCACCCGCACTTGGCCCGGCCCCGGCTCCGGCACGGGGCGCGCCTCAATGCGAAACTCCCGTCCCCCGATCCAAATCGCGCAGCGCATGGTCGGCATGTGATAGGTAAGCAGCCGGTAGTTGAAGGGCAGGCAGCGGCTTAGGCCTTGACCGCCCCCGAGGTCAGGCCCTGGATGAAGTAGCGCATGCCCAGCACGAACACGATGAGCTGCGGGATCGACGCGAACACATAGCCCGCCGCCTGGCCGCCCACATCGGGCAGGGCCGAGTTCTGCACCGGACCGCCGCCGGGGTTGTAGCGCTGAAGCGCCACCGTGAGGGTGTGGTTGGCCGGCGACGACAGCATCAGCGTGGGCCAAATGAGATCGTTGTAGATGCTCACAAAGTTCAAGATAGCCAGCGTAATGATGATGGGCCAGGCCAAGGGAATGGCAATGGACCAGAGTGCCTGCAATTCGGTCGCGCCGTCTATGCGGGCTGCTTCAAACATCTCGGCCGGCTGCGAGCGGAAAAACGAGGTGAGGAGGAAGATCGCAAACGGCTGACCGCCGGCGACATAGATGATGATGAGCCCCCAGAGGTTGTCGCGCAGGCCTAGCTGATCGGCCAGAATGAAGCGCGGCACCAGCAGAATGGTGCCGGGGATGAGCATGATGCCCAACACCAGCGAGAAGAGCTGCCCGCGGCCGGGCAGTCTGAGGCGAGAAAAGGCGTAGGAAGCCGGCGCGGCGCAGACCAGCATGCCGGTGATAGAGACGGCATAGACGAGCAGCGAGCGCAGCATGGGCGCCAACAGGTTGATCAGCGCGCTGGTGTAGTTATCAAAGATCGGCGGCCAGGGCAGGCCCCAGAAATCGGCAAAGATCAAGATGGTCGGCCGCAGCGACATCGACAGCATCATGCCGATCGGGATGGCCGAAAAGGTCAGCATGGCAATCAGGATGCCGTATTGCAGCACCGTCCCGGGCGTGAGGGGGCGCCGGCGCAGCCACCGGGCGCGGGGCCGGGGCGCGGCTGAACCAGGGGCGGGCACAGCAGTTACGGTCTCGGTCATCGGGCGCTCCAATCTGGGCTCATGCAAAGGTTTCCTCTTGCGCCGACCGCTGCGGGTCGAGCCGGAACCGCACGAACACCAACACCGCGATGACGGCGGCCAGGGCGAAACCAATGGCCGAGGCATAGCCGAACTTGGCGGAGGTGCTGATCATCTCGTACATTACGAGCGCCGGGACATACGTGGCGGTGCCCGGCCCCCCGCCGGTGAGCAGGAAGATGCCCTCAAAGCCTTGAATCGACCCGATAAACGCAAAGAACATGACCAGCATCATCTGCGGCCACAGCCCGGGGATGTCAATGGCCAAAAATCGCTGCAACGGGTTCGCGCCATCCACAGCGGCAGCATCGAACACTTCGCCGCTGATCGTTAGCAGCCCGCCAAAGAACACCAGGAAGGCGAAGATATCCACCCAGGGAAAGCCGGTGAGGATGATGGCCAGGAGCGCGGTCGAGTCCTCACCTAACCAGGCACGCTGAAACTGCCCCAGCCCCACCACCTGCAGAATTTGGTTGACCAGGCCGATGTTGGGAGCCCAGATGGTCTTCCATAGCAAGATCGCCACCACCCCCGGCACGATGGCCGGCAGGACAAAGGCCGTGCGGAACCAATACTTGATCACTTCCGAGCGAATCCAGAAGATTAGCTCGGCCACCAGGAGCGGAATGGTGAGCTGCTTGACGACGTTAACGATCAGCAGGATGACCATGTTCTTGACGCCCGCCAGCAGGTACGAGTCGCGCAGCATGTTTTCGAAATTGCGCAGCCCAATGAACTCCATGGGGCTGGAGAGATTGAAGTCGGTGAGCGAGACGTAAAACGCCAGGAGGGCCGGGTAGTACGTGAAGAGGCCCATCAGCAGCAGCGACGGCGCAATGAGGAAGTACCCCAGCCGGGCGCGGTACATCTGCCGAGCCAGCACGACACTCGCCTGGGCCGTCTGGCCCCAGCCCGCCAACCCGAGGACCACCGCCGCCACGAGCAACACCGCCACGCTCACATAGGCGGCGGTCTGCCAGGCTTGGCGGGCCGGCGCAAATTGCAGCGACGCCACATTGACCGCGAATTGCTCGCCGTTGTTGGCCAGGGCGGTCACGTTGCCGGCTTGGCCCGGCACCAGCGCCTTGATGGACGAATCGGTCACGCGTTGGCTAAATTGCAGCGCTCCGTCCCCGTCCAGAGCAAAGATGGAGCCGTCGCGCGCCCCCACCACCACGCCGGTCCCGCCGGGGAGGGCATAGATTGAATCGAGCTCGTATTCGGTGAGGACCTGATACCAGAGAATGCTGCCGTCGGCCGCCAGGCGGGTGACGCCGCCGCGCACATCCCCTACATACAGCGCCGACCCATCGGCGGCGGCGTTGATGACCAGCAGCGCCTGCTCGGCCGTGGTGGTCCAGGTGCGCTGGCCACCGGCATCCACTGCACCGGCTTCGCCCTTGATATTGATGAAGACCGCCTGGCCGTCAAAGTAGGCGATGCCCCGCGTCGGGAACTCGACCAGCACGCTGTACAGCAGGGCGCCGGCGGGGTCATACTGCTGCACCTGGAAGTCCTGCGCCGCCGGCCCTGAGCCGGTCGTCAGCACGAGGCCGCCATCGGGGCGGGCGGCCAGGCCGGTAATGCGGCCCGGCAGCTTCCAGGCCAGGCCGGGCTGGAGCAGGCGGTCGTACACCTGCACCTCGCCCGTCACCAGGCCGACGGCAAACTGGCCGTCCGGCAAGCTGGTCAGCGCCGCCGCCAGAAACGGCAGTTCCTGCGCGGCAATCTGCTGCCCTGCTTCCCAAACGACCAGTTGGTTGGTCACGCTGCCGACCACAACGGTCTGCCCGTCGATAGCGCCGGCCACCGCCACCCGCTCTTCCAGGGCGGCCTGCGGCGTGAGCGTTGCTCCCCCGGGGGCCGCAAAGATCAAGAGGGCCGCAACGCTCACGCCTATCGCCAGGACCACGAGCCCGACTGCGGCCCACAGCAACGCCGGCCGGTTGGGGCTCCGCGCGCTTGTCTCCGGCAGGCGGTCAGTCATAGCGCTAACCCGCCGGCTCCAGCTGCGGGTTCATCACTTCATCTTCGGTCAGCTTGAGTTCTTTGAGGATGTCATCCCAGTAGGTTTCGGTGATCAGCGTGTGATAGCGCGGCCCGAATTCCGCCGGCGTCGTCTCCCCCTCGAACACGCTCTTGAGCAGCAGTTCGGCTTCCTTCACCCACTGCGTGCCCAGCCCGCCGAACGTCCACAGCAAGAAGCCATTCGGCGCCGCCTCGGCGTTGCCGATGGGCTTGATGGCGTCGAGCACGGTGGCGTACTTCTCCGGCACATCCACGCCGCTGATCAGCAGCTTGCCGCTGGGGGTCCACAGATCGCTGGCGGCGAACCCGTCGACCCACGACTGGTAGCCGGCCTTCGACAGCCAGAACATCATGAAGTCCACGTCCACTTCGGTCTGCGCTGCGGTCTTTTCGATCGCATTCAAGTATTCGCCCTGGTACGATTCGATACCCCGCGCCGGCGCCTTGACCAGCGGCCCGGTCATGGAGGGGTACTGGAAGAAGCCGTAGTTGAAAGCCCGCACCTCGGCAGTCGCATCCAGCCCCAGGGCCGTGCGCCGAGCTTCGGTGAGTTGCGCCAGGTCTTGCTGCAGGGTCCAGTAGGTCGGGAAGGTCTGCGGGATCATGGCGCATTGGCCCTGGATGAACCGCGGATATCTGGGAATGCCGGCCCAGAAGTCAACGTTCACGTAAGGGGCCATGCGGGCCCAGTTCGTAATCAGGGCCTCCATCTCCGCGTCGTCGTAGCGCAGCGTGCCTTCTTTCAGGTTCTTCAGCAGGCGTTGGATGCTGAAGGTGCATTTGCGGTTGATGTCTTTGTCATCCAGGCTAAAGACGAAGGCATCGTCCTTGGCGGGATTGTAGTTCCAGTCGCCCGGCTGCGCTCGGACCACATCCAACCACTCCCGGTGGTACTGGTCAAAGTAGACCTCCGCTCCCCACTGCATGAGGTTGTAAAAGTGGCTGGTAATGGGCGCGATGCCCGTCGCGGTCAAGAGCTTGTCGCAGACGTCCATCCACTCGTCGTAGGTCGCGGGCGTCTGTGTGACGCCGGCCTGGTCGAACAGATCCTGGTTGTAGAACCACACCACCTGGCTCTGTTGGGTGGCGACGAAGACGATCTTGGTAGCGCCGCTGGCGAAAAACTCAAAGTCGAAGTCGTCGCTCCACTTGTTGCCGGTATACGGGTTAATGGCATCGCGGTAGCTAATCAGGTCAACGTATTTATCGTAGGATGGCTGGTAGTTACCCGACACCAGGTCCGGGCGCGGCTTGCCGGCGGCCAATTCGGTGCCCAGCCAGGTGGAATAGTCTCCGCCGACCTGGGTTTCAAAGATGATGTCCACCTCTGGCTGAAACTGATGGTAGGCGTCGGTGAGGGCCTGTTGGGCCTCCGGCGAGGGGACGCCCGTGCCTTGGTGCCAGTTGGAGATGACGATCTGTCCTTGGAGCTGCTTCATTGCTTCGGTAGCGGTCGGCGCAGCAGTGGGCACCGTGGTGGCGGTCGGCACGGCGGTGGGCGGCACGCCCGTGGCGGTCGGCGGGGCGGCGGTTGCGGTGGCCGGCACCGCCGTGGCGGCTGGTTCTGTCGAGGCCGCCGGGGCACAGGCGGCTAGGACCGCGCTGGCCGCGCCTAGGCCCGCCATGTGCATAAACGCCCGGCGGCTCATGCGGATGCGCTTGCTGTTCGGCTTGCCTGGCTTGGTCATGTCGTCTCTCCTAATCGTGTGCTTGGCTGGTCAGGGTTCTTTAGATTCGATTTGGCGATTGCGGCAGGGCCAACCGTTAGGCCGTTGCGCCTCTCAAGCGCAACGGCCTAACGGTTGCGGTCACAGATGTAGGGCAGCACCCCAGCCGGCTGAAGGCCAGGGCGCGCTTGACCGCCGATCTACACCAGCGGCTGTTAACCGGCGGGCTGTAGCTGCGGGTTTATCACTTCGTCTTCGGTCAGCTTGAGTTCCTTCAAGACGTCGGTCCAGTAGGTCTCGGTGAGCATTTCTTGGTAGCGCGGCCCGAAGTCGGCCGGGGGCACGTCGCCGGCCAGCACGCCCTTGATCATCTCTTCGCTTTCTTTCTGCCACAGCGTGCCCAGGCCGCCATACGTCCACATCAGGAAGCCATTCGGCGCGGCTTCGGCGTTGCCCACCGACACGATGGCGTCGAGCACCGCGGCGTACTTGTCCGGCACGACCACATCCCGCACGAGCAGGTTGCCGCTCGGGGTCCACAGGTCGCTAGCGGCAAACCCGTCCACCCACGGCTGATAGCCGGCCTTCGACAGCCAGAACATCAGGAAGTCAACGTCGACTTCCGTCTTCTCGGCGTTCTTGTCGATCGCCCCGAGATATTCGCCTTGGTACGATTCAACGCCGCGGGCCGGGCCGATGACTAGCGGCCCGGTCATGGACGGCCACTTGAAAGCGCTGGCGCCAAACGCCGGCGCCGTGGCATCGGCCGGCAGCCCCAGCGCCTCGCGCCGGGCCGCGTCCATCGAGGTCAGGTCTTTCTGCAGCGTCCAGTAGGTCGGGAAGGTCAGCGGGAACATGGCCGACTGCCCCTGGATGAAGCGGGCATAGGTGTCAATGCCCGACCAAAAGTCGGCGTTCAGATAAGGCCCTAACTTGGCCCAGTTGGTCAGCAGATCGGTCATCTGATCGTCGGCGTAGGTCAGTGCGCCTTCTTTCAAGTTTTTGAGCAGCCGCTGCACACTGAAGGTGAACTTGCGGTTCAGGTCCTTGTCGGTCGGATCGTAGACGAAGGCGTCGTCCTTGGCCGGGTTGTAGTTCCAGTCGCCGGGCAGGGCCCGCGCCAGCTCCACCCAGTCGCGATGGTACTGGTCAAAGTAGACTTCTCCGCCCCACTGCATCAGCATATACTGGTGCATAGCGATGGGCGTGATCCCGGTCTTGGTCAGGATCTTGTCGCAGGCATCAAGCAACTCGTCCCAGGTTGTGGGAGTAGCCGAGACCCCCGCCTGGTCGAACAGGTCGGTGTTGTAGAACCAGTTAACCCCCGCCTGCTGCGTCGCCAGGATGTTGATGGAGGTGGCGCCGCTGGCGAAGAAATCGAAGTCCAAGTCCTCGCTCCACTTGCGGCCGGTGTAGGGATTGACGGCATCGCGATAGGGGACGAGGTCGACGTACTTGTCGTAGGTCGGCTGATAGTTGGTCGAGACCACGTCGGGCCGCGGGGTGCCGGCGGCCAGTTGGGTGCCCAGCCAGCTGGCGTAATCGCCGCCGACCTGGGTCTCCCAGACGATTTCGACGTCCGGCTGGAACTCGTGGTAGGCGTCGGTGAGCATTTGCTGGGCCAGCTCGGAGGGCACGCCGGTGCCCTGGTGCCAGTTGGAGACGACGATTTGCCCCTGGAGCTGCTTCATCCCCTCGGTGGCGACGGGCACCGCTGTAGGGGCGGCCGTGGCCGGCACCGCAGTGGGAACCGCGGTCGCAGGCACGGCGGAGGGCGCCAAGGTGGCCGCTTCGGTAGCGGCCGGGGCTGTGGGCGCAGCGGTGGTGGCCGCGGGGCCGCAGGCCGCCAGAATGGCACCGGCTACCCCCAAACCCGCTGCCTGCAAGAATGCTCTTCGGTTCACGCGTGTATCTGCTCTGGGTGTTTTCGATGGCTTTTCAGGGGTCATTGGCGTCTCCTCCATCTCTAATTGGGCGCTTGACAGGGAATTTGACTACTGTATACTACATACAGTACACAGTAGTCATATCCCTTTTTTATATAGCACGTTCTTAAGTTTGTCAATAGGCTCTGAATTTTTGGCTAGGATATGGCAAATTGCCCAAGGGTTTAGCATATGGAAGACTTCACTCCGCCCGTGCTTCAAAACGTCCCGCTACGCTTCGCAATTGCCGATGCGATCCGGCAGGCCATCGTCAAGGGGGAGTTGGCGCCCGATCAGCGCTTAGATGAACAGTCGTTGGCCGACAAGTTCGGCGTCAGCCGCATTCCCATCCGGGAGGCCTTTGCCCTGCTGGAGCGTGATGGGCTGGTGCGGAGCGAACCGCGGCGGGGCACCTTTGTCATTGGCCTGACCGACGATGACATCCACGACATTTACGAGTACCGGCGCATGATCGAGGCCTATGCGGTCCGCATCGTCGCCACCGCCGTGGATGCCGAGGGGTTTAGCCAGCTTCGCCGGCTGGTCGAAGGCACCGAAACGGCCATGCATGCCCACCAGGCCGATAACATGGCCCAAAACGACCTGGAGTTCCACCGGCGGCTGGTGACGTTGGCGGGCAACAAGCGGTCGCTGAACTCATGGGAGATGATCGCAGACCTGGTGGCCGTCTTCCTGCGGATCAACAGCAGCATGTTTCGCGAAATGCCCAAGTCCAGTGTACCCATTGACGAGAAGCGTCATTCGAAGCTCTTGCGCCTGATTGCCGCTCACGAAGTCGACGCGGCCGAAGCGCTCCTGCGCGAACATCTGGAGCGGAGCGAAATGGTCATTCGCGAGTCGATCAAACGAATCAAAGCGCAACTGCAAGACAGCCGCCCGGCCGAGGCCGGCAAGGATGGTCACCCGCAGCCTCAACCAACCCATGCCGGATTCACGAAAGGATAGCGGTCCAATGCCTCTGAGCGCGGAAACACTGTTTCGGCTAGACGGTAAGAAAGCGTTAATCACCGGCGCCAACACTGGGATCGGCGAAGCGACGGCCAATCTGTACGCCGAGGCCGGCGCTGACATTGCCGTTGCCATCCAGCCGGGCACCGATCCGAGCCGGGTGGTCACCTACATCCGCAGCCTGGGACGGCGGGCGGAGGTGTTCGAGGCCGACTTGAACGACGTGGCCCAAATCCAGCGCCTAGCGGACCAGGCCAGCGCCTGGCTGGGCGGCCTGAACATTCTGGGCAATATCGCCGGCATCGGCGTGGGCGGCCCGATCTTCAACATGACGCCGGCCGATTGGGACAGGACCATGAACATCAATACGCGGGCGGCGTACTTCATGGCCCAGGCGGCGGCCCGGTTCATGAAGGAACAAGGGGGCGGCAAGATTATCAACATCGCCTCGGTCAACGCCTACCGCGGCTTCACCGATGGCTCGCTGTACAACCTGAGCAAGGCGGCCGTCGTCAGCATGACGCAGGCCATGGGCGCGGAATGGGCACCCTACCATATCAACGTCAATGCCATCGCGCCGGGCTGGACGGATACTAACATGACCATGGGCATGCCAGTCGGCCGCCGAAAATGGGTGCTGGAGAACGTGCCCATGGCCCGGCGCGCCCAACCGAACGAAATCGCCCCCATGGCGCTCTTTCTCGCCAGCCCCGCCAGCGATTACGTCACCGGCGCCACCCACCCGGTTGATGGCGGCTACTTGAACGCCGGTATGTGGGGCGACATCGGCTGGATGCCGGCCCCAAAGACCAAGTAAGCGGCCTCGCATCGGTATCGGAGAGACAAGGAACCTAACCATGCTAGAGACACTTGACGAACGGCTCGGCCTGGATGACGAGCAGTTGCTGGGGCTGTACCGCCGGATGTTGACCATCCGCACGTTTGAAGAACGCGTGAAGTACGAATCCAGCGCCGGGACAGTGCTGGGGCCGACCCACCTGTACATCGGTGAGGAAGCCATCGCGGTGGGCGTATGCGCCGCGCTGCGGCCCGACGACTACATCACCAGCACGCACCGCGGGCACGGCCACGCCATTGCCAAGGGCTGCCAGCCCCGGCGCATGATGGCCGAACTGTTCGGCCGCGAGACGGGCGTGTGCCACGGGCGCGGCGGCTCGATGCACATTGCCGACTTCTCGGTGGGCATGTTGGGGGCCAACGCCATCGTGGCGGGCGGCATCCCGCTGGCCACCGGGGTGGGGCTGGCCATTCAGCTCAAGCAGAGCGACCAGGTGATCGCCGGGTTCTTTGGTGAAAGCGCCTCCAACCGCGGGCCGTTCCACGAAGGCCTGAATATGAGCGCCGTGTGGCACCTGCCGGTGCTGTTTGTGTGCGAAAACAACCAGTTTGGGCAGTACACCTACGCCAGCCAGGTGATGCTGGTGGAGAACGTGTCCGAGCGCGCCGCCGGCTATGGCATCCGCGGCCTGACGATTGATGGCAACGACGTCATGGCGGTGTACCAGGCCGCGCGCGAGGCCCTGGAAGGCATCCGGCGCGGCGACGGCCCGGTGCTGCTGGAGTGCAAGACCTACCGCATGGAAGGCCATAACGTCGGCGACGAGCTGTACTACCGCAAGCCCGGCGAGATGGAGGCTTGGAAGCAGAAGGACCCGATTGTGCGCTTCCGCGCTTGCCTGCAAACGTGGGGCGCGCTGAGCGCGGCCCAGGAGGCTGATATCACAGCGGAGGTGCAGGCCGAGATCGAAGAAGCCGTTGCGTTCGCCGCCGCCAGCGCCTACGCGTCAATTGACACCATCTACGACGATGTTTTCTCAAGCGACTACCAGGTGACGCCATGACCACTGCCGAAATGACCGCGCCCGCGCAAACCGCCGTCCGCACCATCACCTTTCGCGACGCCATTCGCGAGGCGCTGCTGGAGGAGATGCAGCGCGACCCCAGCGTCTTTATCATTGGCGAGTGCATCGAGCTGCGCTCGGCCTGGCGCACCACCAAGGACCTGAGCCTGATGTTCCCCGGCCGCGTGCGCGACACGCCGATCTCCGAGGCGGCCATTGTCGGCGCGGCCGTGGGGGCCGCCATGCTGGGCATGCACCCGGTGGCCGAAGTGATGATCGGCGACTTTGTGACCACCTGCATGGACGAACTGGTCAACCAGGCCGGCAAGATGCGCTACATGTTCGGCGGGCAAACCGACCTGCCGATGGTGGTGCGCATCCCCACGGGCATGGTGAAGAACGGCGGCGCGCAGCATTCGCAGACCCTCGAGTCGTGGTTCATGCACGCCCCCGGCCTGCTGGTGGCCGTGCCGTCCACGCCGTATGACGCCAAGGGCATGCTCAAGACGGCCCTGCGCGGCCGCGACCCGGTGCTGTTCTTTGAATACAAAATGCTGTATGGCATCAAGGGCGACGTGCCAGAGGGCGACTACACAGTGCCGCTGGGCCAGGCCCGCATTGCGCGCGCAGGCACCGACGCCACCATCATTACCTGGGGCTCGATGACCCACAAGGCGTTGGCCGCAGCGGAAACGCTGGCGGCGGAAGGCCGCTCGGTCGAGGTGGTTGACCTGCGCACGCTGGTGCCGCTCGACACCGCCGCCATTCTGCGCTCGGTCGAGAAGACGCACCGCGTGCTGGTGGTGGATGAGGGCTACCGGCCCGCTTCGGCCGGCAGCGAGATCGCGGCGTTGATTGCCGAAAAGGCCTTCTACGCGCTGGATGCGCCTATCAAGCGGCTGGCCTCCCCGCCCGTGCCCAAGCCCTTCTCCACGCCGCTGGAGCTGGCCACCGTGCCGCAGACGGACGACATCGTCCGCACCGTGCGCGAACTGTTCTAGGACCAGCGCATGGCAATCAAGGTCGGAATGCCGAATCTCGGCCACACCATGGAAGAAGGCACGGTGGTGAACTGGCTGAAGCAGCCGGGCGAGGCCGTGACTCGCGGCGAGCCCTTGGCCGAGGTGGAGAGCGACAAGGTGGTCTTCACCATCGAAGCGCCAGCCACCGGCCTGCTGCTGCGGGTGCTGGTGGCGGCCGAGGGCGTCGCCAAGGTGGGCCAGGCGCTGGGCTACATCGGCGCGGCGGGCGAGCGCGTTCCGGAGGCGGAAACAACACCAACGCCGACGGCAACCTCCGCAGTTGCTGTAGCAGTCCAGCCCCCTACCCCCACTGCGCCGCCCATCGGCCGCCTCTCGGCCGAGCGCGCCCGCATTTCGCCGCTGGCCCGCCGCCTGGCCCAAGAACACGGGCTGGACCCCGAACAACTGACCGGCACCGGGCCGCGCGGCAGTGTCACTCAAGAAGATGTGCTGGCGGCGGTGGCGGCCGCCACCGCCGCGCCCGCCCTGCCCATTGCCGAGCGCCGGCCGCTGCGGGCCATGCGCCGCACGATTGCCCAGCGCATGACCCAGAGCTGGCAGCAGGCGCCGCACGTGACCGAGATGATGGAAGTGGACATGGCCGCCGCCGACCAATATCGGGCGGCGCAGGGGCTGGCGTACACCGACCTGATTGTGGCCGCCGCCGCCCGCGCCCTGGTCGAGCACCCGCACTTGAACGCCGCATTGGTGGATGACGCGGTGGAAATCTATGCCGTGGTGAACATCGGCCTGGCGGTGGCGCTCGAGGACGGCCTGGTGACGCCCGTGCTGCGCGATGCCGCCCACCACTCGCTGGCCGAGATCAACCAACTGCGGCGGGCGCTGGTCGAAAAGGCCACCAAGGGACAGTTGGGCCTGGACGACCTGGCCGGCGGCACCTTCACGATCACTAACCTGGGGGCCGAAGGCGTGCGCTACTTCACGCCCATTCTCAATCCGCCGCAAGCCGCGATTCTGGGCGTGGGCAGCATTGCGCCGCGGGCGGTAGTGATCGCAGGCGGCTTGCAGGCGCGGCCAACGCTCGACCTGAGCTTGACCTTTGACCACCGCGTGGTGGATGGTCTGCCCGCTGCCCGCTTCCTGGCCCGCATCAAGGCGCTGCTCGAAGCCCCCGGCTTGCTCGGCGGCTAGGCACGGCCGGCACCCAGCTCACTCACGCCACAAGAGAAAATCATGACCGCTTCCTCCAATGCAATGTACATCGGCGGGCGCTGGACCGGCAGCGCATCCGGCGCGACGCGGCCGGTCATCAACCCGGCCACCGGCCTGGCCTTTACCGACGTGCCGGAGGCCACCGAGGCCGACGCGCAGGCCGCACTGGAGGCCGCCACAGCCGCAGCGCGCGACTGGGGGCGGCTGCCGCCCATTGCCCGCGCCAAACTGCTGCAAGCGCTCGCCCAAAAAATTCTGGACCATACCGACGAGCTGGCGCCGACGATTGTGCGCGAGCAGGGCAAGCCGCTGGCCGAGGCCCAGGGCGAGGTGCGCGGCACCGCCAACTTCTTTAACTACGCCGCCGGCCAGGCCCGCAGCATTGAGGGCGACATCCTGCCGTCCGACAACCCGCAGGAAGAGATTTGGATTCGCCGGGTGCCCTACGGGGTGGTGACGGCGCTGGTGCCGTGGAATTACCCGGCCGCCATGGTCGGCCGCAAGCTGGCCCCAGCGCTGCTGGCCGGCAACACCGTGGTGCTCAAGCCGCACGAGGAGACGCCGCTCTCGGCGCTGCTGGTGGTGCGCCTGGCGGCCGAGGTGGGCTTCCCGGCGGGCGTGCTCAACGTCATCACCGGCCAGGGCGAGACCGTGGGCGCGTATCTGGTGCGCAGCCCGCTGACCAAGCTGGTGACCATCACCGGCAGCACCGCCGCCGGCCGGGCCATCATGCGCGCCGCGGCCGAGAACATCACCGTGGTCTCGCTAGAACTGGGCGGCAAGGCCCCGTTCATCGTGATGGACGACGCCAACGTGGACGAGGCCGTGCGGCTGGCGGTGGCCTCGCGCTTTCGCAACAACGGCCAGGTGTGTATCTGCAACGAGCGCACCTATGTGCAGCGCCGGCGCTATGACGAGTTTGTGACCAAGCTGCTGGCGGCCGTGGGCCAACTGCGCGTGGGCGACCCCATGCAGCCCGGCACCGACCTGGGGCCGAAGGTGTCACTGGCCGAGCTGGAAAAGGTGGAAGGCCTGGTGCAGCAAGCCGTGGCGCAGGGGGCCGAGGTGCTGGCGGGCGGGCAGCGGCCGGTGGTCGCCGGGCTAGAGGGCGGCTTCTGGTATGCGCCCACGGTGCTGGCCGGCGTGCGCAACGACATGGATGTGATGCAGCGCGAAGTCTTTGGGCCGGTGCTGCCGGTGATGCCCTTCGATGACTTCGATGAGGCGCTGGCCTTGGCCAACGATTCGCGCTATGGCCTGTCGGCCTACCTGTTCACCGAGGACTTCCGGCGGGTGATGCGGGCCGTTAGTGATATCGACTTCGGCGAGCTGTATATCAACCGCATCGGGCCCGAGGCGGCGCACGCCTACCACACCGGGTTCCGCGAGAGCGGCATCGGCGGCGAGGGCGGCCAGTACGGGCTGGACGCCTACCTGCAAAAGAAGACGGTCTATGTGAACTACGCGGGTGGGCGCTAACGGGAGGGCGGTCAATGGCCAAAGCGCACGCGCTGTTCCTCACGCACGGCGGGCATGCGCGCCTGCCGAACAACCGAGCGCTGCTCCAAGACATCTTGATGCGGCAGGCCGGCCTCGACCTGGTGACGGATGATGAGAACGCTGAGTTAACCGCCGACCGGCTGGCGGCCTATGCGCTGATCGTCAACTACAGCGGCTACCGCGCCGTGCCGGAGCCAACCGATGAGCAAATCGGCGCACTGACGGCGGCGGTGCAGGCCGGCACGCCCTATATAGCGCTGCATGTCGCCACCTTGATGTGGAAGAATCAACTCGACTACATGGGCCGGCACAGCGGCTGGCCCAACCGGCCGGTCCCAGACGACTTGCTCTCGCCGGCGCAACTGCGCTACCTGGAGATGACGGGCAGTGCCTTCACCGGCCACCCGCCGGTTGCGCCCTTCCAGGTGCATATCACCGACCCCGCCCACCCCATTACGCAGGGCGTGGAAGCCTTCGAGATCGAAGATGAACTGTACCAACTCGGCGGGAACCGCGCACCGCTGCACATCCTAGCGGAGGCCGGCGGCCAGCCGCTGCTCTACGTCACCCAGTGGGGCGCGGGCAAGGTCCACTACAACGCCCTCGGCCACGATCAGCGCGGCCTGAGCCATCCCAGCTATCAGCGCCTGCTGGTGCAGGCGGTGGCGTGGGCGCTCACCCCACCCTAACGGCCCCTCGGCCAACGCTGACGGATGACCACGCTCTCGGCCGACAACGACACATTGGCGCGCGCCCAGTCAGCATTGGCCGAGGCTGGCTGCGATTTGGCCGTGCTCTCCTCTAATACGCACGTCACCTACGTCAGCGGCTTTGCCGTGCCGCCGGCGGTGGGGTTTTCGGCGGTGGTGCCGTTTGCACCCCCGTTTGCCGTCGTGCCCGTGCGCGGCGCAGACACCTGGCTGGCGACCTCGGTTTTTCACACGGCCCAGGCCGAGCGCGAATCGCGCCTGGCGCACCAGCTAACGTTTGCCGGCTTCGACAACTTCGCGGCGACCGAGCCACGCGCAACCTATTTAGAAGCGCTGCGCACCGCGCTGGCGCAGGCGGGCCTCGGCCGCGCGGGCCGGCTGGGGGTGGAGGGCCGCGCCCTGCCCTACGGCGCCGCCGCCTTCATTGAAAGGCACTTTCCCCACGTGACGCTGGTAGAGATTGACGACGCGCTGGAGGCGGCGCGCCGGGTGAAGACGGAGGGTGAGATCGCCCGCCTGCGCGCGGCGGCGCACATTGGCGATGTGGGGCAGCAGGCGCTGGCCGAATTGACGCAGGCGGCCGGGCGCAATGAATTCGAGCTGTACGGCGCGGTGCTGGCCCGCATGCAGCAGGCGGCCGGGCATACCCTCACGGTGGAGGGCGAACTGGTGACCGGGCCGCGCCTGCCCAGCGCCGGCTACCCCGGCGGCCCCCGCGACCGGATGACCGAACCCGGCGACGTGGCGCTGCTGGATATCAGCCCGCGCGTACACGGGTACTGGTCCGACTGCACCAATACTCGGCTGGTGGGCGGCGGATCGCCCACCGCCCACCAACGGAAATATGTGCTGGCCGCCCGGGAAGCCTTCGCGGCGGCGGCCGACCAGCTGCGGCCCGGCCGGCTGGCCTCCGAGGTGTGGGCAGCGGCCAAGGCCGTGTTTGAAAAGCACGGCCTCGTCATGCGTCACTACCTGGGCCATCAGGTGGGCGTCACCGTCAACGAGCCGCCGCGCCTGGCGCCCTACGACCACACGCCGCTGCAGGCCAACATGGTGTTGGCTGTGGAGCCGGGCGCATACGAAGACGCGGGCGGCAGCTTCGGCGTGCGCTTCGAGAAGCTGCTCCGGGTGACGACGGCCGACCCAGAGCTGCTGTCGCAGTTCGAGTGGGGCCTTTAGCGCGACACGGGAACGGTGGGCATGAAGCACTACGACCTGATGACGATGGGACGGTCGGGTCTGGACCTGTATGCAAACGAGGTGGGCGCGTCGTTTGTCGACATCAAAAGCTTCGCGGCCTACGTCGGCGGTTCGCCCACCAGCACGGCCGTGGGGGCGCGCCGGCTCGGGCTGCAGGTCGCGCTGCTGACGGCCGTCGGCCTCGATCCGGTGGGCGATTTCGTCTTGAGCTGTAACTACTCAGCCCTGTTAGGCACGAGACATGCTATAAGTCAGGCAGATGCTAACGCGTGACGAAATCCTGAAGGTATATGCCGCTGGCCCGGACGCGGTGGTGGCCCT
>Ga0163144_10006649_pt1 | contig 25470 bp, 21 predicted proteins | sample OliLak19BULKMAT1_FD_123175 | JGI IMG/M metagenome (GOLD analysis project Ga0163144, IMG submission 123175) | Freshwater microbial mat bacterial communities from Lake Vanda, McMurdo Dry Valleys, Antarctica - Oligotrophic Lake LV.19.BULKMAT1 | ecosystem: Environmental > Aquatic > Freshwater >... | reverse complement strand
CGCGCCTTTTAACTTACCTCCTTTTGCAAATTCTAGCATGGATGGCTATGCAGTCATCACAGAAGACTTAGCACAAGCCACCCCAGAAAACCCTGTTACATTGCGCGTCACCGCTGATATTTTTGCTGGCTCATTTCCAAAACAGCCGCTTGAGCGTGGCACTTGTGCGCGAATTATGACAGGCGCACCCCTCCCAAAAGGGGCAACCGCTGTTGTACCCGTAGAAGACACCGATAGCACATGGCAAAGCACGCCCGATGCCCCACTGCCCGCTTATGTAACGTTTGTGGGTGTAGCAGGTGAAGGCGATAATATCCGCCCCATTGGCGAAAACATCCGCACAGGGCAAACGGTTTTATCCAAAGGGCATATACTTCGCCCCGCCGATATTGGCGTTCTGGCATCACTTGGCTTTGCCGAAGCACCCGTTTTCACGCCTCCTGTAGTCGTCATCCTTACCAGTGGCGATGAGTTATTACACCCACCCACCCCACTGATAGAGGGCAAAATTTACGATGCCAACAGTTTCGCCCTAGCTGCCAGCGTACGCGAAGTGATGGGAGAACCTATCATCCTACCGATTGCCAAAGACACGCTAGAGGATGTACGTCAAACCTTCCAGGACGCCATTAACTTATCCCCCGACCTGATTGTCAGCACCGCAGGCGTTTCTGTCGGCACAGCCGATTATACGCGCCAAGTGCTTGCCGAATTGGGGCAAGTGGGCTTCTGGAAGATTAACTTTCGCCCTGGCAAACCGCTTGCATTTGGCACACTGGCAAACATTCCCTTCTTTGGGCTACCAGGCAATCCTGTTTCCGCGCTCATTACGTTTGATATTTTTGTGCGCCCCGTTATTCTTGCCATGCAATCCAAGCCCGATAACGCCCAATTCATCACCGCCACCCTCGCCGAAAGCATCACGTCGGACGGCAGAAGAAGTTACCTTCGTGTAAGACTTATTGAGGACAATGGGCGTTATCTTGCAACCCTTAGTGGCACGCAAAGCTCTGGCGCGCTCCTGTCAATGGTCATAGCAGATGGACTGATGATTGTCCCTGAAGGGGTAGTAGTGGTTGAAGCAGGAGACAGATTGAGAGTAAAATTACTTAGAGACATTCAAACCATCACAACGAGGAAATCATGACAACCACAACACCAGAAATAGTTCCACAAACAAGCCGTTTTAAGTTTACACTATGGCATGCTTTTCTTGTCACTATCGTCTTGGGCTTGTTCATTAGTGGCTACCTGTCCTATACACGCCTTAGCAATACAGCAACGGCTTGTGCCGCCAACAGCGTCTTTAACTGTGATTACGTCACTAACAGCCTTTACTCACAGCTCTTCGGTGTCCCTGTCGCGTACTTAGGGTTTGCGGTTTACGTTATCTTGGGGGTGCTGGCACTCTTTGAAAATCGAGTGTCATTTTTACGCGAATACGGCATCTTCTTACAGTTTGGGCTAGCACTTTTTGCGTGGATGTTCTCAATGTGGCTCGTTTACGTGCAGTTCTTCTTACTACAAACGCTTTGTCCATGGTGTTTAAGCCACGAAGCCAATTTTACGGTTCTGTTTGGGATTGTGTGCTTCCGCCTATATAAAAGCCTACAAACAGACTAAAACCACATCAAAAAAGGCGACCTCATGCTGAAGTCGCCTTTTTAATTTACTTGTTGTTTAGCGAGCGCAATGTGCGCTTGAAAATTTCTTCTTGGTCGTCTTTTACCCGTGAGCGTCTGTCGCTATTGCGAGAATCTTCACGGCGTGATTGGCTACGAGCGCGATTGAGTGCCATTGCCATTGCGGTTGGCAATTCTTCTTCGGCTTCCATCACCACGTTTTCAGACACTTCTTCTTTCATGCTAAGGTCGATTTGGCGTTTCTTGCGATTGAGTTTAATCACCCGCACTTCAATAACATCGCCTACACGCACCACTTCATCAGGGGATTGCACATAGCCATCCGCCATCTCGCTAACATGCACCATGCCAGGACGTTCTGCGCCAATGTCCACGAACGCCCCAAACTTTTCAATGCGTGTTACTGTACCACGGTAGGTTTCGCCCACATGCAGGTTAGACCAAGGCAAGGACGGGGGTTTTACCATCGTCAATGCAACACGGTCAACATCTACTTTTAGCACATAGCTTTCAAGACTTTGCCCCTGATTAAGTACATCTTCTACGTTCCGAAAGTCGGACTTGCCCAATTGCGAAATGTGCAAAAGTGCGTCCTGTTCTAGCCCGATGTTTACCAATGCACCCGATAAAATCAGGCGGGTAATGGTACCAGTAACGGGTGTTCCCGGTTGTAACGTATCCAATGTAAGGGGGGCAGTTGTAGTTTCTTCAGTCATGGTCGCCCATCTCCTTCTTCAATAAATAACTCTTGGGTTTAGCTTCCTGCTTCTTCAATGATGGCTTCGATGTCTTCCTCAAGGTTTGCCTCTGGGAAGGGAGTTACGTCAAATTCACCATCTGCCAACTCTGATAACTTGCCATAGCCACGCCATTCATAAAGCTGGCTACCCACAATCACAGAGTCCATATCCTCTTTTGTAAGGTAAATAGCACCCACAATTTCACTACTTGGCGCAATTTCGCCTTCTACAAGACCCGCACTAAACACATAAGTAATCAGTGGCACGTCCGTAAATAACGCAGAAACTAAAGCTTGGTCATCAGTAACGGTTTCTACTGTAAAGTAGGCAGGTTCACCGTACTTCTCGATAATGTCACCAAAAATCATATCAGGGGCAAGCAACGTTAAAACAGATGTCACCGTTCTTCCGTCCTGACTATACACACGGCAACAACGGGAGCCATCTTTGGCGTTAAAATCAACTAAACGCGCACTAGAGTCTGGGATGCTTGGTTGTTCTATGTTAGCAAAGTCTAGGCTATCCTCCACAATCGTTAGCGCGCCGTTCCAAGAGGTTTCTCCTGGGGTGATGTTGCGCCAGCAAGGTGCAGAACAGGGTTCGCCAGTTAAAATACTGGTATCTTTTAAGAAGGATTCATCTCTTAGTTTGGGGGGTGGTGAACATGCTGCCAAAAAGGCAACCGCCAAGACCACCAACCAGAGAAACCGCTTTTTCATATTGGCTACTTTCAAGTCGGTTGTTATTCGCTTCACAAGTATAAATGACACCTCAAAGATATACCATACCTAAACAATCATCAGGGGGCGACATGCCCCCCCGAAAAAGTGATCTTTAGTTCCCTTGTACTGTTAAAGAGTAGCCGCCTATGGTGCCACCAAACAGCGTTGCATAGCGCGTAGCGACAATCTTATACTCGCCCGATTCTGTCAGGATATAGTTACCAATCAGTGCATCGCTTCTGCGACCCGTAATCGACCCCGCACCCGAATCATCGTTTTCAGCCACTTGGATGCCACTGGGCGCAAGCAATACTAGCTTGGTATCTAACGTTGTGGTGGTGCTTGCCATGCTAACCGTCACGCTTTGCCCCGCCACACCTTGAAAGCTATACGCATCAAACACATTGTCATTGGTAATCGTACCAATAAGCGATTGATTAAACGAAGTGGGAGTGGCAACACGGCTTTGATAGTCTAGGGCTTGTGCGTCATTGGCTGCATACCCTCCCAATCGCGGAATCACCGTGTTATCAGGGTTAATGATGAACGACAGCACATAACGTTGGTTTAGCTGTGGGCGTTGGCGTTCTACAGTCACAATTTGCCCACGTACCAAAACCGTTAGTGTAAATTCAGGAACAATCGTTGTGTTACATGCCGACTGATACCACACTTCAATTTCATAGCTGCCGGGGCGCAAGAAACCAGAGGGCCACACCACATAAGAGGCAGGAACACCCGTCGTTGCAGCAACACAGTTTACATTGCCCGCCAAGGCTAGTTGCCCGCCACTAGCAACGCTGGGCGCATCATCAAACACAGAGTCACCAATAGGGTCACGTACCAGCAATTGCAAGTCCGCAGGGGTTGCCCACGTTAAAACAATTTGAATGTCTGCGGGTGCTAGGTTAAGGGCTTGTACTTCGGATGGCACGGTGGCTACCCCGCCCTGTACGTTCAGTTGGAAGTTACCTTCTGTGCCACCAAACTCTTTGCCATAGCGCGTTGCCACAATGTAATAATCACCTGCCGTAGCAAGGCGCAAGTTTTGCACTTGGCTATTGCGTGTGTTATTTGCATCGTCATTTACAGCAATCAAGTTACCATTGCTATCCACCACTTGTAACAGCGTGTCCAAATTACCCGAATCAGAATCTAAAGACACTGTGACAAGGTCATTTTCCAGTGCTGTAAATCGATACGATAAGTAGTACTGGTCTTCAACCACCGCACCACGCGCCACACTGCCAGGGGTAACAAGGCGGGCATTAGCTTGTACTTCACTAAAGGGAGCAGTCAATTGGTTAATTGCGGTATCAGGATACGCACCACCTTGCGCGGTTAGTGCGCTCCCATCCGATAGCACTCTAAAGCTCGACAAATACACGCTTTGTGTATCCGATAAAGGCGGATTGAGTGTGCCTTGTACGGGGGGCAATGTAACCCCATCCGCAGTAACAACAATGTTAAACTGCACGGCTTCTGCTGTCTGGCAGGCTTGGCGATAGAACACCAAGATTTCATAGTTACCTACAGGCAAAAAGCCCGGTGTCCATGTGGCTGTTTCTACAGGATTAGGGGTGATAATTTGGCAAAAGCCATTCGCGTCAAACCCAAATGTACCGCCGTTATTGGTCGTGCGTTGGTCAAAATACAGCGTATTGCCAATGGGGTCGCGAACCTCTAAGTTCAAGTCAACAGCTGCCGTCCATTCAAGGCGCACTTCTAGCCCATTCGCCAGTAAAATAGGCGATTCTGCCGTATGAACCTTAAAGTTCTCTGCGGTTGATGTGCCTGTTGTAGTCGCTTGTTGCCCTACAGGGGTAGGCACAACGCCAAACTGCACAGAAGCTGCGTCCTCTGTTACGGCTGTTGCTTCTTCTGTTGCCGTTTCATCAGGAACAGTAGACGTAATATCCCCTGACAATGCAACTGTGTAAGTGCCTGTACCACTGACGGCGAATACGGTCACAAAATAGTTATCCGTTGCGGGAATCGCCAAGTTACTAATATTGGCTTGTCCTGCTTCATTAGGGACTGCCTGCGCCAGTGTTGCGCCTGCCTTATCGGTTAGCAAAAGCCCAATGTTTAAACCGTCTGTACCTTCGCCAGCTAAAGAGATAATTTCGCCCTCTAAAGCCACGAAAAAGTAAACTTGTGCCAGCGTCTCATTGCCAAGTGTTGCCGTTGCCCCGCTACCTCTTGTTAAAACAAGTGCGGGGGTTTGTGCTTGTAAGCTCATCATAGCTGTGAGTAGTACAATGGCTATCACAGCCATAAAGCGTATTTTTCTCATGAAACATCTCTCCTTGTGTGGGGCAAAAAACCTTATCTTTTGCCACGTTCACGCCAAATCATCGTTAGTCTAACCCATCTTAAACAAAAACTCTATGACGCTTACCCACCGCTCTCTTGCGTCACTTCGGGCGCGGGGGTTGGCGTATTGGGTGTATTTGCCTTTAATTCTACAAATGAAGTTGTGCCTTCTAGCACATTTATTTGTTGTACAATGCGCTCGCCATTCACAACGGCAATCACGTTATACCTACCTACGGGAAGGTCTGCAACTACAAAATTTTCCCCCCATGTTGGGTCTGCGTTCACGTCAAAGCCATTGTTTTGATACACGTATGAGGTGGTTGTAGTTTGTACAGCCCCTGTGGCAAAGTTGCGTATGGTAATATCCGCGTCCATGATATTGTTTCCACGTTCATCTACCACGCGCCCCGCAATCACGCCATGCCCCACATAAGGCACCATCCATAAAATGGGATTGTACGTTGCACCATAGCGATTTTGCCCAAGCCTTACTTCAAAATGCACATGAGGACCCGTCACATTCCCCGTTGCGCCCACTTGCCCAATGGCTTCACCCCCCTGTACGACCTGCCCCACCTGCACAAAAGACGATGAGAGATGTGCATACAGTGTCCAAAGGGGTTGTCCGTTATAGCCAAAGTCATGTTCAATCAAAATCACGTTACCATAACTTGGCGAATTTTCAAAAATAGCGGTTTCGCCTTGTCGCCCATCCGCCGACCAAATTACAGTACCACTGCCCGCAGCCCGTACAATCTCACCCACGCGATTCGGCATATCAATGCCATGGTGCACCCGTAGCGGATTATTTTTGTCGGGACCATCAGAGCCATAACTATACGCGCCCAAGACCCAATTTTGGGCATTAGAGTCAATAGGGCGTTGAAGCCAATAGTGGTCACGTCCTAAGGGGTCACGCGAGATAGGCGGTATAAGCGGGGGCGGTTGATAGTTAGAGGGCGCACGAGTTACCGATTGCGCGGTAATGCTTACATCAGCATCTTGTGCTGTGGGTGGTGGCAATGTCGGTGTTGCCAATTGCACCCCTAAAACATTGCTTACATCAGCACCCGATGCGCTAAAAGCCGTGGGTGTTTGCTCGCTTAAAACCAGTTGTGCCACCGTAGGGTTAATAGATGGCACGGCAACAGTGGGTAAAGGCGTAGAATTGCTCCCAAAGCCTTCTCGCATTAGCAACGACAACGGGTTGACTGTTTCTGTTAGGGGGGCTTGCGTCGGAATGCCAAAGGACACAATAGGCTCGACCCCTTGCGAGTTTTGCCACACCACAAACGCAAACCCACCAACGACCAGCACCAACGCCAAAAATCCTAAACCACCTCGTTTTAACATCGCTTAAGACCCGCTTGGTAAGAAGTTGACGAGTTCGCCATCGGTATAAATTTGGCGCATTGCCGTTAGCCAGTCCAAGCCTTCGGGCTTAATGAACAACCAATAGTTGCGCGTAGCCACGTTCGCTTGCCAGTCTGTGCCAGATGCCAGTCGCGTCCAGCCATAGTCTTCGGCAACTTGTGTTAAATCAATATAGTAGCCTTCGGGAATGTCATCACGCAAGCGTCCGCCGTTGTTAAACGCCTCTACATCGCCGCTTGTAGCTGCCAAAAAGTCCCATGGCTTTACACGCAACGGCTCGCCCAATTGCCCTACCTGCGATTCTTCGTTGACACGCAAATAAACACGCCAATACGTGCTTACACCTACGGTCTCTTTTACTACTTCAATGAGAGGCGGAAAGCCTAAAATACTGGCGCGTGGCACAGCAAAAGCACGCCCTGTCATGTGCCAGCTACGGCGGTCTTCGCCAGGGCTTGGGCGGCGTTCTAAATCCCACCATGCGTCATCCAGTGTTGCGAGGTAATCAATGCCCGAAACAGCCAGCACGCTTGCCCGTAGCGCGTTAAACGAATCGTTTACAAGGTCATTCAAAACGGCGCGTGGCGCGTTTACGCCGGGCAAAGAACGCAAGCCATACGATGCGCCTGTGGGGTTCTCGTCAAATTGTTCTGTAAAAAGCGGTGTCGTAACGCCCAGTGGCACACCACCCGAATTCAACAGGCTGGGTGGTATGGTGAGTGGCGACCATGTGGGGTCGGTTGCGCCATAGCTTACGGCTGTAATTTCGGTTGCTACAGTGTCTGTACCGCCAAATGGCACGACATAAAGATAGGTTTGGTCACCTTCAGAAGAATCTACGGCAAACGTAATACTTGCCCCCGTGGGTGACCATGAGGGCGTGCGCCCAAAACTCACGACCGTCGGCGTTCCCTCCGTTAAGTCTTGCACAAAAATCTTTTCACTGCCTTGGTCAACCGCGCTATAAGCAATATACCGTCCATCAGGTGACCATGCAGGATGGTCTTCGTTGCGTTGTGCGGTTTGTGTGATGTTCGCTGTTTCTAGGGTGTCTAGGTCAAAGACATAAATGTCTTGGTTGCCATCACGCCAGCTTACAAATGCCACCTTACGTCCATCAGGTGACCACGTAGGCGAAAAATCGGGGGCGGGATGGTCTGTAATGCGAATCGCTTGTTCAGAACCATCAATCGGCACAGCGTAAACGTCTAAATTGTTGCCTTGATAGCTTTCGTAGGCAATAAACAAATTATCAGGCGACCAGCGCGGGTTGCCCTTAAACGACAAATCAAATGTGATTTGCGCGGTGGCTTGTGTGGGCAGGTCATAAACAAAAATTGCCCAGTTGCCCGTTTTCCGTGAAGTATACGCCAAGCGCGCACCATCCCAGCTCCATGCTGGGTCACGCTCATCGCTGGTATCATTGGTAATACGAATGGGTGTCCTTGACCCCACCCCCACCAACCACAGGTCACTTTGTCCTGCTTCGCGTACAGTATACGCCACAGTCCCACCTTCACGCAGGGCTTGTGGAATCGGGCTAGCAACAGAAATCGGCGTTGCAATTCCCGCCAAGCTCACGCCTTCTGATGTCGGTTCGGGCGTAGCATTCGGCAGCAGTAAGCTACCTGTTCCGCCCCCCACAATAGTGGTTTGCTCTCCCCTCGAAGGGTCGGTTGCCCATAGTAACGCGCCCACCACGAGCGCACCCAAAAGAATCACCAACGCGCTTAAACGGCGATTTTGCACTCTTAACGGGTCTTCTGCCACTTTCACATTATCAGGCTCTACACGCGCCGTATTACGCGCTAAAACACCTCCTGTGGCAACTCGTGTTCTGGGCAAATTGCCTGCAGGCGAAACCGCACTCGTTCGTCCTTGCGCCAGCCGCCATGCGCCACCTATGGCACGCCAAACAAGCTTAAAGAACCCGCGTATGCCACGCCAAAGCCCTCTTAAAATACCAAGCATCAGCCCGATGAGTACGCCAACAATCAGCATCACAAAACCAATGATGCCCACCACAACTTGGCGTAGTGTTTGCCAAAGTGTACCAACACCCCCAAAGAGAGAGTCGCCCACGAGCGCACCCACCTTAAGAATTGTCACACCCAATTTATCTGTTAAGCGATATAATCTTAATAACATGCGTAGCCTGTCGGTAAAACGCGGTCTGCTAATAAATGGAATTGTACAAGCAAAAAAAATGCCCTGCAATTGCTCCGTTAGAAAAATCACACAATTTTGGCTTTAATGGAACAAGCAAGTCTCGAAATAAGTCTATATAATAGACTAAAAGACCACAAAGAAAGCGACTTAAATCACATGAAGACTACCGTAACGCGCATTGTTTTGCTCATTAGTATGCTTGTGATGGGGCTAATACCCACACTTGCCCAGGACCAACAAGTAACGCACACCATCCAAAGTGGCGAGAATCTGTTTCGGATTGCCCTAAAGTATGGCGTAGATATGGGAGCGTTGGCACAAGCCAATAACATCACAGACACCAAACGCATTTTTAGTGGGCAAGTTTTGGTCATTCCGGGACTTGCGTCTGTTTCATCAAACGCCGTTGAAGTCAATAACCCACTAGTAAGCGCAACACCCATCACGCACGTGATTCAGCGTGGCGAAACCCTAAAAATCATCGCTGCCAACTATAACGTGACACTAGAGCAATTGTTGCAATCCAATAACATCCAAAATCCCGACCGCATCCTTGCGGGGCAAACCCTACAAATTTGGTCGTCTAGCTTATCTATACCAGTCACGGAAAACAATAACCAGCCTGCCAGCACGCCCAGCACCAGTTCAGTGTATCACACCGTACAAGCGGGCGAATATCTGTCCGGCATTGCCCGCGCCTATGGCGTTAGTTGGACACGCATCGCAGAAGCCAATAGCATCACAGACCCTAACCGTGTGTTTTCTGGAATGAGCCTTCTCATCCCCGACCCTAGCTCGGTGCCTGTCGCCAATAGCAACAGCAACAACCCCGTGCCAAACGTCGCGGATCCAGGAGCGCGTTGGGGTGTCGGGCGCGAAGTCGTCGTTGTACTAAGCACACAAATGACCTATGCCTACGAAAATGGCGTGCTTCAACGGGCGGCACTAGTCTCTACAGGTTTACCCGCTACCCCTACCGTGCAAGGTGACTATAAAATTTACCTGCGCTACACCTCACAAACCATGAGTGGTCCCGGCTATTATCTGACAGGCGTGCCATATGTGATGTACTTCTATCAAGGCTATGGCTTGCACGGCACTTATTGGCACAATAACTTTGGGCAACCCATGAGCCGTGGTTGCGTGAACATGCGTAATGACGATGCCGAATGGTTCTTTAACTTTACCTCCATTGGCACACCCGTCAACGTGCGCTGGGCATAAGCCCTACAGCCTATAAAAAAGAGGGCGTAAACATGCGTTACACCCTCTTTCTGGTTTTTCATGCGATAAAGTGGCAAAAATTAGCCGCCACCACCGCCACCTGCATGAATCCCACCTTCTGTCATGGGGTAGGGCGCAAGTGCCTTTTCTAGGTCATCCGCACTCATCAAACCCATCTCTAGTACCACATCGCGCACGCTTTTTCCTTCGGCAAGGCATTTCTTTGCTACCGTTGACCCATTAGCATAGCCAATAATGGGGTTAAGTGCCGTTACCAAAATAGGATTGCGCGACAACCACCCTTCGGCTTGGTCACGGTTCACCGTTAAGCCCATCATTAGCTTATCCGTAAAGGCACGCACAGACCCAATCATCACTTGCATCATTTCGTTTAAGCTATGAGCAATCATGGGCATCATCACGTTAAGCTCAAGCTGCCCTGCTTGGGCGCAAAGCGTTACTGTATGGTCGCTTCCCATCACGTGGAACATGGCTTGGTTAAGCATTTCTGCCAAAACAGGGTTTACCTTGCCGGGCATAATAGAAGAACCAGGCTGTACAGGAGGACAGGTCATTTCTGCCAAACCTGTAGTAGGCCCACTACTTAACAGGCGCACATCATTGGCAATGCGGGTAAAGTCTTGGGCAACCGTGCGAATCGCACCGCTAAAGAACACCGCATCCTGCATAGATTGCATAGATTCAAACAAATCATCGCTAGGCTGTAGCGTAATGCCTGTGAGTTCTGAAAGGGTTTTTACCATACGGGCGTGGTATTCGGTGTGGGCATTTAAGCCCGTACCCGCTGCCGTGCCGCCAATGCCCAAACGGCGCAAGCCTTCGGATGCCATTTTCAGCTTTTCGATACCGCGCTCAATGGCTTTTGCCCAAGCCCCCACCTCTTGCCCCACGCGCACAGGCACAGCATCCTGTAAATGAGTACGACCTGTTTTAACAATGTCATCCCATTCAGCGGCTTTTTTGCGTGTTTCGCTTACAAAGTGTTCTAGCACACCAATCAGTTCGTCTAAACGCCACAAAACACCCAAGCGAATCGCTGTAGGAATGGTGTCATTGGTGCTTTGCGCCATATTCACATGGTCATTTGCGCCTACAGGCTTCTTGTCTTTGCTGTCTAACGCATAGCCCAAAATTTCGTTAGCACGGTTAGCAATAACTTCATTCAGGTTCATATTATGGCTTGTGCCTGCCCCCGCCTGAAAGGGGTCTACCACAAAATGCTCTGTCCACTTGCCGTCAATCACTTCTTGCGCTGCTTGCACAATGGCATCTGCCATTTTTGCATCCAGCGAACCCAAGTCACGGTTTACTTTGGCAGCAGCCAGTTTAATCGTTGCCATGCTCCATACAAACGCAAACCAAGGGCGCATTCCACTAATGGGAAAATTGTCCACAGCGCGTTGGGTTTGTGCGCCATAGTATGCGCCAGCAGGCACGCGCACTTCACCTAAAGAATCTTTTTCAATACGAAAATCACTCATTTGAAACGCTCCTAAAATAACATGAAACAACCCCATTAGTATCGCACTTTGGGGTTAAAAAACAGTGTCAAAACTCACTTATATAAAAAAGGGGCATGTCGTTTGTCACGATGCCCCTCTTAAAAAATTTAGCTCTTGGCGCCTTCAAATAGCTCGGCTACTTTGTCCCAGTTCACTACATGGAAAAAGCCGCTGACATAATCGGCACGGCGGTTTTGGTAGTTTAGATAGTAAGCATGTTCCCAAACATCTAAGCCCAAAATAGGTGTACCGTCGCCTGTCATGACAGGGTTGTCTTGGTTAGGTGAACTTGTCACCTTCAGGCTACCATCAGCGGCAACCACCAACCAAGCCCAGCCGCTGCCAAAGCGTGTCATAGCTGCCTTGCTAAAGGCTTCTTTGAAGGTATCAAAGCTACCAAATGCGCTATTGATGGCTTCTGCCAATGCGCCACTGGGCAAACCGTTTTCGTTCTTCTTTAGGATAGACCAGAACAAGTTGTGATTCCAGAAACCACCGCCATTGTTTTGGATTGCGCCCTTCTTGTCGGCAGGCGCTTTATCTAGGTTAGACAAAATTTCTTCAATGCTCTTGCCTTCCCATTCAGTGCCAGCAAGTGCAGCGTTCAAATTGTCGGTATACGCCTTGTGATGCTTGCCATGGTGAATTTCCATTGTGCGGGCATCAATATGGGGTTCAAGGGCATCATTTGCATAGGGTAATGGGGCGAGTTCAAATGCCATGTGAGTTTCTCCTTCTCATTATTGAGAGTGTGGGTGTAAGCAAAAAAGTCTACTCTCTTATCATAGCGCATCTGCATAAGAAACCTGTTAAAAACGTGGCACTATTCGCAATCCACACACCTGCTTATAATTAAACTGTCCACGTTTTAGGAGCGTTCTCACTATGTCTAGTGCCTCAGAAGTGCAAGGTCAGCCCGCACGGCTTCCCTCTAATTTGGCTTTTATTATTGCAATGGGTGTTCTTGCTATTTCATCTTCTTCCATCTTCATTCGCTATGCCCAAAGTGAAGGGATTCCCTCATTGCTCATTGGCGCGGGTCGCTTGGTCATTGCGGCTCTTTTGCTAACGCCCTTCGTGTTGTCGCGCTATCAAAACGTCCTTAAATCACTTAAGCCTCAAGATTGGGGTTTGGCGTTGCTTTCCGGCTTATTTTTAGCACTACACTTTGCCACATGGGTATCTTCCCTAGAGTTCACTTCGGTACTACTAAGCACCGTTCTCGTTACCACCTCGCCCATTTGGGTGGCATTGCTAGAGTTCTTCTTTTTGCGCTTTATGCCCACACGATGGGTCATCGTTGGCTTGATGATTGCTATTGCAGGCGGGCTTGTTATTGCAGCGGGTAGCAGTGGCACAGTCGCAGAAGATACTACTCGTACTTATGACCACTTACGGGGGGGGGCACTTGCTATCGTGGGCAGTATCTCTGTGGCGGTGTATTTGGTGGTGGGGCGCAAACTTCGCGCAAAAATGCCCGTTATCCCCTATATTTGGCTGGTGTATGGGTGCAGTGGCATCATTATGAGTGCAGTCGTTTTACTGGCGGGCATCCCCATTACAGGCTATAGCAGCGAAGGCTATTTATGGCTTTTAGCGTGCGCTATCTTCCCCCAGCTTATTGGTCATTCCACGCTTAATTACGCCATCGGCTATATTTCTGCCACACTGGTAGGCATGGTGACGCAGTTAGAGCCGATTGGGAGTGCGTTTTTGGCATTTATCCTGTTTAGCGAAACGCCTACCTTTGTACAAATACTGGGCAGTGCCATCATACTCGGCGGTGTCATGCTTGCCAGTCAAGGGCAGGCGCAATCAAAGAAGGGCGAAGAAAAACGTGGCAACGCTTAAAGTGGGGTCGTTCAGCCTTTCCAAACCACTCCTTAGCCTCATCATTGCGCTTGCAGGGTTTACATTTGCGGGTATTGTCATTCGTCTTACGCAGCAAAATGGCGTGCCGTCAATCGTCATCGCCAGCCTTCGCCTTATTCTTGCGTCCGCAATCCTTACCCCGTTTGTCATCAAAAGCTATCGACCAGAAATCGCCCGCCTAACGCGCAAAGATTGGCTATTTTCCGTGTTTGCAGGCGTTTGGATAGGCATACACTTTATTCTGGTTATCACAAGTGTAGAGAAAACATCCATCATGCTCAATCAGGTTATCACAAATACGGGGCCCATCTGGGTAGCACTAATGGAGGTGTTCTTTCTCAAGGTTCACTTTGGGCGTAATGTGTGGTGGGGGTTGCTCATTGCTTTATTGGGGGGCATTCTCATTGCCTTGTCACACGGTTCAGATGGCTCTGCCCAAGCCGATGACATTCTGCTAGGCAATTTTTTGGCGTTGCTAGGATCTCTTGCAGGAAGTGTTTATATTATTTCTGGTCGGGTGATACGCCAAAAAGTGTCCCTCATTCCGTACTTATGGATTTTGTATGGCGTGGGTGGGTTTGTTACCACTGCGATTGTCATCATCAGTGGCTACACGTTTTTTGGCTATACGTTAGAGGGTTATTTTTGGGTGTTAATGGTCACGCTCATTCCTACGCTCATTGGTCATTCTAGCTTTAATTACGCCCTTGCCTATATGCCTGCCACACTTGTAACGCTGTCAGGGCAAATCGTCACCGTAACAGCGACTATTTTGGCGTTCATTGTGTTTTTAGAAGCCCCCACTTTCTTAGAAGTGTTGGCAGGGGCAATCATCATGACAGGCGTTTTCATTGCAAACAAGCGCGAGCCTAAGAGTCTAGCGTAATGCCGTAATAGTCATCCGAGCCGGGCGTAATTAAAAATATCGGCTTGTCCTCATTGGGCGGTATCACCAGCGCAAGCATATTACCTAGTGTGCCGTCCGATTGCATTTCTTGAAGCGTATAATCTACCAGATGCCTAAAGTCCACATCATTTCGGGGCAACGCAAAGCCAATGTAATTACGGCTATACCAGCGTTCTGTCAGCCTTAGTGTGGTAGAGTTCGCGCTTAAATGCCCCAGCAGCTTTAGGCTATCGGCATAAACCACATCTGCGTTGTTTTCAACAAGCATAGCATCCGCCGCATTTGCCTCGGAGGTGTTATAGAAGCGCACACGGGCAGTAATGCTATCCGCCCAGCCTTGTGCGCGTTCTTGTGCGCCTTCATCACTGTTCATAATGCCAATCCACTTGTTACGAAGGTCATTAAACCCACTGACGCTGATATTGGTTTTAACCATTAATCGGTCACCATGAAGCATATAGGGTTGGCTATAGTCCACACGGTTAGCAAATGCCCAATCAAGCTTTACACCCACTGCAATATCTGCCAAGCCTAGCTCCAATAGCTCATAGACATCGCCACCTTCAACCAGTTCAACACTTACGCCCCATCGCTGTGCCAACATCTCTATCACTTGCCGATTCATCGTATCGACACGACGCACACTATCAAGCGCATCTGCTGGCAACGGGAAAAGCCCTGCCACACGCACTTTACCCGTGCTTTGAATCCGCGCCAAAACATATTCTTGTGGTAGACGCAGTTCTGTGGAAAATTGGTTGGGTGTTGGCGCAGTATCCCCCACACCTGCCCACACAGGCGACGTATCCATCTGGAAGGCTTGCCCTTGAAAATAGGTACTATACAAAGTTTCCATCGTGCTATCTTCAATAAAAAATTGCAGTGTGCGGTCTATCAGTTGCCTAAAGCTCACATCTTGGCGCGAAATAGCCACCGCAAAAGGCTCTACACTGACAGGTTCATCCAACACCTTTAGTGAAAAAAGCTGGTTGCCTGCTACCCGCAATAAGTGTTCTTGGCGTGCCACTACCCCATCAACTTCACCCGCAAACAAGCCTCCCAACGCCTTATCCAGCGTAAAGTAATCCTTGCTTGCTAATGTTAGCCCTGTTTCGGCTTGCCAGCTTTCAATGGCGCGTTGCCCCTCTGTGCCAAGCACATACCCGACAGTACGATTCACCATGTTAAACAGGGTCTGTGCTTCGTCGTCGTTGCGTACCATCATGGCTTGCTTGCCCACGCGGTACGGCTGGCTAAATTCCACTTCACGCGCTAAAGACCGTTCATGCACTTGGGCAGCAATCAGCATATCCACTTCGCCCCGTTTAAGGGCTTCTATGCCTGATGTGCGCGTAACTTGTACAAAGTCAATCTCAATACCCCAAGCCTCTGCCAATTTGCGGGCAAGGTCGGCATCAAAACCACGCACTTCACCCCGTAAGGTAAGTTCACCAAAAGGAGGCTCATTGTAAAGCACACCCACGCGCACACGCCCCGCACTTTGCAATCGCGCAATCGTCGATTGCGTCGGAACGATGTCCAAAATAGGGATAGGTAAAGAAGGAACCAGTGTAGGAGGAACAAGTGTGGGTGCGCCTTGCCCCATCACAAGCGATGTTAGGCTAATCAAAAGCCCAAACACCAAAACAACCGCCGTAAAGCCTTTGTAAGATGTCATAGTTATGCCTTGCGATAAATGCCTTGCTGATGAATGTAATCAAGCACCTTATCAGGAACAAGATAACGAACACTCTTGCCCTGCTCTAGCCGCTCAATAACGTGCGTAGACGAAAGCCAAATACTTAAAAGGGGCACATCTACGATATCTACATGCTGTGATAAATTGGGTAAAATGTCATCGTGCATGGTGGGCGAAATGTCTTCATCCGCACGCTTCATCACCGCCAAACGACATTGATGATAAAGGTCTGTCGCGCGTGTCCATGAAGGCAAACTACGTAAGTTATCACCCCCCATCACAAAAAAGAGTTCTGCATCAGGGTGCTGTCGCTGAATAATTGCCACCGTGTCCGCCGAATAATGGGGTCCCTCGCGGTCAATATCCACCGTAGAAATACTAAAGCGTGTGTTGCCTTCAATAGCAACTTCTAGCATTTGCAACCGATGATTAACGCCCTGTCGCGTTTTATCACCCTTGAAGGGATGGTCGCCCACAGGTACAAACAAGATGTGGTCAAGTTTGAGGGCTTCCATTGTGTACTCTGCTAAAATCAAATGACCCACATGAGGGGGGTCGAATGTCCCCCCCAAAATACCCATTCGAGACACTTATTCCGACCATTCTAGCTCAAAATCGCCAATAAATACGGTATCACCTAGCTGTACGCCTGCTTGCTCTAGTGCCTTGCTAATGCCAAGCACATCCAAGATTTTCTGGAAGCGCATAATCGCTTCTTCATTGTCCCAATACGTCATTGCCGCAGCACGTTCTATACGCTTGCCCTTTACCAAGTACGCCCCAGAGGAGTCACGCTCAATAGTAAAGATGGGTTCAACGGGTTCTAGCTCATAAAGTGGCGTTTCGTCATGAATAGGGTTGTCATCCTCTGGCACGTCACTCATGGTTAAAAACACCCGTTGAATGAGAGGCATTAGGTTTTCACGAGTAAGCGCACTAATCGCCATCACTTCTACACCACGCCGCTGCAAGTCTGCCTCAATTTGCTTCCACTTTGCTAAAACATCGGGGTTATCAATCTTGTTTAGCACCACAATTTGGGGCTTCCGCGATAGTTTGTCATCAAACAACGAAAGCTCTGTATTGATTTGGTTGTAATCTGCTACGGGATTATCGCTTTCGCCATTTAGCAAATGCACCAAAACTCGTGTGCGTTGAATATGACGCAAAAACGAGTGTCCTAGCCCAATACCCAAGTGTGCGCCCTCAATTAAGCCTGGAATATCCGCAAACACAAGGTCTTGGTCATCGTAAAGCACCATGCCCAAGTTCGGTTCTAGGGTCGTAAAGGCGTAAGGTGCAATTTTAGGCTTTGCGTTACTAATCACAGAAAGTAACGTAGACTTGCCCGCATTCGGCACGCCCACAATCCCCACATCAGCAATCAGCTTTAGCTCTAGCTTTAGCCAACGTTCTTGACCAGGTACGCCCTTTTCTGCAAGGCGTGGGGTACGATTAGAGGCTGTCGCAAAGCGTGCATTGCCTTTACCACCGCGTCCGCCCTTTGACACCAAAACCTTATCAGTGGGCTGAATGAGATCAGCGACCAGTTCGCCTGTTTCTGCATCACGAACAATCGTGCCTGCTGGCACTTCTATTTCAACGTGGTTGGCATTTGCGCCTGTACGATTGCTGGTACCGCCACTGCCCCCTTGCTTTGCCTTAAATTGCGTATGTTGTTGAAAGTAGCGCAGGGTATTAATGCTGGGGTTTACCTTGATAACAATGTCGCCACCATCACCGCCATCACCGCCACTGGGCCCCCCACGAGGTACATACTTCTCACGGCGAAACGCCATTGCACCATCACCACCATCACCACTTTTAATGTAAATCTTTGCTTCATCTACCAGCATGTGCTGATTCCATTTTCTCTAGCTTAAACTTTAACCCATAAAGGCGCGAATTCGCGCCGTCACAAGCATAACCGATGAACGCCCAAAAATGTAGGGCTTTTAGCACTCTAGCTCTGGCAAAGATGGCGGTTTGCCCGCCTTATACCACGCCAACGTTTGGCGCACTCCTTCTTCAAAAGGCGTTGGCGTAAAACCTAGTTCACGTTTTGCCTTTTCACTGCTCACATTCCAATCGTTAAAAACATACGACTTTAGCCCAATAGGATAAAAGGGTTCACGCTTGGTAATGTCAGAAATCATGGTTAAAAATCGTGCAAACCCCAAACCCAGCCAATTAGGGATATTTAGGCGTGGATAGTGCAAGCCCGCCTGCCGACAAATAATGTCAAACGCCTCTTTGTGGGGCAAGCACTCGCCACATATATGATACACTTCGCCCGCGCGCCCATGTGCCATCGCCTTTTGGATGCCCTGCACCACGTCACGAATGTACACAGGAAAAATAACATAGTTCCCGCCGTTCATTTGCATAATGATGCCACGCATGGGGTCGGTAAAAAATAAACGATTAAACGCATAATTCCCCAACGCGCCATAAAACGCACCGGGACGCACCACCACCGTTTGCATCCCGCCAACGCCATTTGCCTCTAGCACCAATCGCTCGGCTTCTAGTTTGCTGGCTTGGTACGCATCAGAAGGCGTGCAAGGATGCGTTTCATCTACACTGCGCCCCTTAAGAGGTTCACCCACTACCGCCACCGTAGACACGTAAAGAAACCGTTTAACGCCCGCCCGTTGTGAGGCTTCTAGCAAGTGTTTTGTGCCTTGCACGTTGGTAGCATAAAAATCACCTGCCCCACCCCACATGCTAAATAAACCCGCCGCGTGAATCACTTGTTCGCACCCTAAAAGAAGCGCGTCTAGGGGCTTTTCTTCGCGCAAGTCGCCTTGTACAACGTCTACCCGCGCATAATTAGAAAGCCAAGCGTAACGATGAGGTTGGCGCGTTAAAACACGCATCGGCACCCCTTCACGACACAATGCAGAAACCAAATGCCTACCTAAAAATCCTGTGCCACCTGTAATAAAAATCATCTTTAGCCCTGTTTGGTGCGTTTATTAAAGAGCCAACTGTAACAGGATTTTAGAGGATGGGCAAGCCATTAAGCAAACGGTTTATAAAGATTCTTCTAACTGTCGGATGATTTGACGAAGGCTGGTAAGCGCAACAGGGCGTACCACAAGGGTGATGGGGAAGTTAGAAAGCGGGGCAACCACAGATTCATCAGAGAGAACTATCATTGGCAAAGAAGCAATAGTCTTATTTTCCTTTAGCTTACTTAGCATTTTCCATACCTGCATGTCCTCAAGTTGAATATCGGTGACAATAAGGCTAATTTCAAAGTCCTCAACCAAGCACATCACGTCATAACCCGTCCTGGCGGCATGGACTTCAAATCTTTGGTCAACTAACAAACCAGAAATGGCATTGCGTTCATCATCATGATGAACAGCTAAGATGGCTTTCTTGCTCACGAGAATCGTCTCTCCTGCGTACTGATATTCAAAGAGAGTGACATCATGCCACTCTCTTTTTTAATTTTAAGCGATTTATAGAACTTACAATTCGACAAAGTAAGAGGCTGCTGCACGGTCAAGTAGCTCTTTATGAGACATTGAAGGCGGTATGTCCATATAATCCGCAATATCTTTAATTTGCGAAAGCAGGTCACGCGGATGCACAAAGCGCAAATCACGGTTGTACTTTTGATACCATTCCTTGAGCAAGTACATATAGCCCCGTTCATCAAATGAAATCTTACGGATTTTACACATTAGCTCAAACAACGCTCTAAATTGCTCTTGTGTGGGGTTGCCCACCTCTATTTTATACTTAATACGGCGCAAAAACGCATCGTCTACTAGGTCGCGTGGATCCATATTGGTAGAGAAGATAATCATTACCGTAAACGGCATTTCTATTTTACGCCCGTTATTCAGTGTTAAATAATCATACTTCTTTTCCAATGGGACAATCCAACGATTGAGCAAATCTTTTGGGCTAACTTGTTGCCGTCCAAAGTCGTCAATTAAGAACATGCCCCCATTGGCTTTTACCTGATACGGGGCTTCATAAAACTTGTTGATGGGGTCATACGTCAGGTCTAGGCTTTCCATCGTTAGCTCGCCACCCACCACAATAATGGGGCGTTTAACACGAATCCACCTAGGGTCTGAGACACTCCCCGTGCCATAGCGCAAGGGCGTTTGATCGTCGCTTAGCTCATGGTTCACTTGGTCATAAAGCTGGATAACCTGCCCGTCTACATCAATGGCATAGGGTATCCACATATCCTCACCCAAAATTACGCGCCCCACCGCTTCTGAAAGCGTTGTTTTACCGTTGCCAGGTGGCCCATACAAAAAGATAGACGTGCCAGAATTTGCTGCCGGCCCAATTTTGTCGAGCATGTCCTTAGACACAATCAAATTCTGCATGACCTGAAGCATGTCGGCTTCACGGATCGGCTTCTTGGTTTTATTTTGCTCTTTAACGCTGTTGATATATGTTTCTAGGGGTACAGGCGTAGCACCCGAGTATTGCGTGCGTTCTAGGGCTTCTAAAGCGCGCTCTAAGCCTTTTCCAGAAAGCAAGTAGCGGTACGAGGCTTCACCGATGCCGGTAGACCCCGCCACCTCTAGCATTTTGTCACGTTTCAAAAATTCAATCACACCATCCAGCACACCACCAAATGGCAATTTAAGCACATCTGCTATTTGGTGTCCAAGCAATTCACCCCGAAAGTAGAGCGATTTAATGATATAATCACCCACTGCCAGTTTGCTTAAACCCGTGTCTTCCAACGTTCTTATTGGCGGTGGAGCCCACACTTGCACAGGAATGTCTGGGTTGGATGATGAGGAACGCTGAGCATCTCCACCACCAGAAGGCTGGCTAGAGCGTTGTTGTGGGTCTTGGGGGGGTTGCCCTCCCACGTTTTTCAAAGATCTCAAATTCCCCATAACGGCATCCTCTGTAATAAAGGTGAATTATGTTTACTTCACAGGTTCATCATAGCATGATTTTAGAAAAAATTAGCACGAATTGCACAATTCAAACCATATCCCAATCTAAATTGTTAAAGGTCACCCGTTCATGATAGAAAACATTCGCGCATTAGGGCATGGCGGTTTTATCATTCAAGATAACCCCATTATTTACATCAATCCTTGGAAGGTTGCACAGGTTACATTTTTAGCTGATGTTATCTTAGTGGGACACGACCACTACGATCATTTTTCATCATCAGATATTGACCAATTGCGCTCGCGACAAACCATGATTATTGGCAATGAGCGCGTAGCACAGCAGTATGATGGCGTAACCGTACTGCGCGAATTACAGTACATCAAAGCAGACCGCGCGACCATTAGAGGCGTGCCAGCGTATAGCCCCGATGACATCCGTCATCCTAAGGAAGAAGGCGGATTGGGGTTTATCATCTCCCTTAATCTATACGATATTTACTACACAGGCGACACCCAATGGATTCCCGAAATGGACAACATTCGCCCTGACATTCTCATTTTGCCTATTGATGCTGATGGCACATTTAGCCCCGAAACCGCCGCCGAAGCCGTCATAAAAATGCGCCCACGTTGGGTTATTCCGTGTAATTGGGGTGTCAGTGGCGAGGGGGCAACCCTTCGTGAAGCCGAAACGTTTAAGCGTCTTGTGGGGGATAACGCAGAGGTAAGGTTACTTAGTAAATAAAAAAGGGCGCATATGCGCCCCCTTAAGAAGTTTCTTTAGAGCTAGGCGGCAGGTTTTAGCGTGCCATCGTCATTCCAAATCAGGGCTGTGCCTTCTTTGGTAAACAACTTAGGACGAGAAACCCCATTGACAGCGTCTGCATCAATGATAACCTCATGCACCCCTTGTTGGCTGGGGGCTTCAAACATCACGTCAAGCAGGCACTTTTCAATGATAGAGCGCAAACCACGCGCCCCTGTACCACGTTTCATAGCAATTTCGGCAGCTGCTTCTAGCCCGCTTTGCTCAAACTTTAGCTCTACATCATCTAAGCCAAGCAAGTGCTTGTACTGCTTTACGATGCTGTTTTTGGGTTCAACCAAAATTTTCAACAACGATTCAATATCAAGCGGTTCTGTATTTACAACCACAGGCAAACGCCCCACCAGCTCAGGAATAAGTCCTTGCGAGATAAGATCTTCTGCCGTTACCTTACTTAAAAGGTGTGCCTTGTCTTTGTCTGTGCGGTTGATTTCGCCAAAACCCAGCGTGTTCTTTGCGCCCAAACGTTTTGCAATCACATCATCAATACCACCAAACATCCCCCCACAAATGAAGAGAATATTACGGGTATCAATTTGAATAAACTCTTGGTGTGGATGCTTGCGTCCGCCCGTAGGAGGAACGTTTGCCAGCGTGCCTTCAATGATTTTTAGCAACGCCTGTTGCACACCTTCGCCACTTACATCGCGTGTAATAGACGGATTATCCATTGCTTTACGGGCAATTTTGTCTATTTCGTCAATGTAGATAATCCCTTTTTCAGCACGCGAAATGTCGCCGTCAGCAGCTTGTATTAGGCGTAACAAGATATTCTCTACGTCCTCGCCTACATAGCCTGCTTCAGTAAGTGCCGTTGCATCTGCAATGCAAAACGGCACATCCAACACCCGCGCCAGCGTTTGTGCTAAAAGCGTCTTACCGGTTCCCGTTGGGCCCAAAATGAGAATATTGCTCTTGTCGATTTCAATCTCGGCGTTGTCTTGCTGCGATTGAATACGTTTGTAGTGGTTATACATTGCCACGCTAAGTACGCGCTTGGCATATTCTTGCCCCACCACATACCCATCAAGGTGCGTCATTAGCTCTTTTGGAGAAAGCAAGCGTTCTATGCGAAACTCAGTCTCGCCATCACGCACTTGCTCATCTTCTTGCAACAAGTTGTAGCACAAATGCACACAATAGTTACAAATGAAGATGCCATCAGGTCCGGCAATCAGCCGTTCTGCATCTTGCTGAGTTCTACCACAAAACGAACAGCGATGTTCTGTTGGTCTGTAATTCACCACGATTTTACCTTAGCTTTTCTTTGCGTCTTCTTTATTATACAACACAGCGTCAATCAACCCATACTCAACAGCTTCTTCGGCTGTTTTGTAAATGTCACGGTCAAGATCACGTTCAATAACGCTTAGTTCTTGCCCTGTGTGCTTTACAAAAATGTTGTTAAGGCGATTCTTCAGGCGCACAATTTCATTCGCCTGAATCACAATTTCGCTGGCTTGCCCCTGCGCCCCACCCAAAGGTTGGTGCATGTGAATGGTTGCGTTTGGCAAAGCGAGGCGAAGCCCCTTTGTTCCACAAGTTAGTAACACGGTGCCAAAGCTGGCAGCCAAACCCACAGCCACGGTGCTGATAGGTGCGTTAATTTGTTGCATGGCATCATACATTGCCAAACCGCTATACACCACACCACCGGGGGAGTTAATGTACATGCTAATACGACGTTCTGGGTCTTCACGGTCTAAAAAGAGTAGTTGTGCCACCACTAAGTTTGCTACTTGGTCGTTAATACCCGTGCCTACAAACACAATTCGTTCTTTTAGAAGCAACGAGTAAATGTCATAGGCGCGTTCACCACGACTGCCTTGCTCAATAACCATTGGAATGACATTATAAGGTGTATTCATAAGCCTTTTGTGTGGCGCATGCCACACACACTCCTCTCATAGAATGGTGGTTTATAACCGTTTATGCCTCTGTGTCTTCAGAGGGCGTTTCTGGCGCGTCATTCGTTGTTGTTTCAGCGTCTAATGCGACTGCCTCACCCTTACCAATTGCGCTTACACGCTCTGTCAGCTTACGATAAAGCAAGCGATTTAAGATAGTTTCGCGTTGTTCCGCCGAGTTCAAGAACTTGAACAGTTCTTTTCGGTCGTTGGTTGCCCCATAGCTTTCGATGATGGCTTGCATTTCATTCGTTAGGTCGTCGGGTGTCACGCCAATTCTCTCGGCGGTTAACACTTCTCCAAAAACCAAAGACCGCTTCACCCACACTTTAGCATCATCTACAAACTTTTCACGTTGGGCAGCGGCATCTGTTCCGATAATTTCATAGTAGCGTTCTGGCGTAATACCATACTGTGACATATCGCGTGTAAATTCTTTCATCATTTCTTCTACACGGTCATCTAATACGGCTTTGGGGTAAGCAACTACGGCTTGCTCTACAATCGCATCGAGCACTTTTTCTGCATGCGCATTACGTGCTTTCGCTTCGGCTTGTAGACCTAAGTTTTCTTGCACGCGCTGACGCAATTGCGCCATTGTAAGAGGTGTTTCTTCGTCTACGGTTATCTTTGCAGCGAACTCATCGTTTAATTCTGGCAAAGAGCGTTGCTTGGCACTCTTAATATAAATGTCAAAATTCACAGTGCGCCCAGCAGCAGAGCTATGTTCTGTCGAATCAGCGGGTACGACAAGCTCAAATGACACTTTCTCGCCCACTTTTGCTCCCACCAACTTTTCAGAAAAGCCCGCCAAAAGGGGTTGCTTTTCAGGGTCAACTTGCAGCTCATAGTCATGGAAGTGCAAGAAGTCATCGTTCTTATAGCGTTTTTCTTCGCTTTCGTCCTCGTCAGAATCGTCTTCTGTCTCTGGGCGTTCTTCACCGTCTACAAATGCACTGTGCAGGTCAAAGACTACATAATGCCCTACGGCGATGTCACCCTCAACATCCGATTGTTCGGCTTGTTCGTTGCGCACTTTTTCTAAAGTGTCCTCAACATTGGCTTCGGTCACTTCTTCTTGTGTAAATTCCACACGCACATCACGATATTCCCCCAGCTCCACAGTGGGCGCAAGAGGCAAGCTAAACACAAAAGAAGGTGGGTCTAGCTTAAAATCTTCTACAATACCTGGTGCATAGGGGTCTAATTGCGACTCCGTTAAAGCCACTGGGTACACTTCATTCGTCAAGAGGTCAATTGCCTCTTCCATGATAGCACCTTCACCTAAAAATCTTGCAATTGTTTGGTAAGGTGCTTTGCCCGGACGAAAACCCGGAATACGGTATTTTTGGGCAAGTTTGGATGCAGCCTTCTTCTTTGCAGAATCTAGCATTTCGGTGCTAATTTCAACCGTAAGGCGTGCAGTATGGTCGTCAAGACGCTCTGTTTGAATGTTCAAGTTAATTCCTCGCGCAGAAACTAAAGTTATTATAATCTAAGGTTTTGCTGTGGGCGTATAAGACTTTTATCAGAAATCTTCACCACCCCTATAAACACAAAAGGCGCATGATGCGCCTTAGTTTTGTTTACTTCATGGGGAAGAAGGGACTTGAACCCTTACCTCGTGAGAGACATGATCCTAAGTCATGCGCGTCT
>Ga0163144_10006646_pt1 | contig 25476 bp, 24 predicted proteins | sample OliLak19BULKMAT1_FD_123175 | JGI IMG/M metagenome (GOLD analysis project Ga0163144, IMG submission 123175) | Freshwater microbial mat bacterial communities from Lake Vanda, McMurdo Dry Valleys, Antarctica - Oligotrophic Lake LV.19.BULKMAT1 | ecosystem: Environmental > Aquatic > Freshwater >... | reverse complement strand
TTCAGCCACCAGCTCCGAGAGTGGCTGCGTCGGCGCACGACCAACCAGCGCCTCGCCTTTGCGTGCTCGATAAACCCAGTTCGCCAGCGTCTTCACCGACATCTCCAGCGACCGCGCAACCGCACTCATCTTGCGACCGCCTTCAATCACCTGCTTCACGGCCAAAGCCCGACACTCCGCCGTGTATCTCCGATCAGATCCCGCTTTCATAGGTCCTCCATAGGGTCAAACTAACAGACCTCGTGGCGTCCGTTTTTCGGGGACCAGATCACCTCCCCGGCCGCTGCGCGGCCACCCCTCTAGCGCGTGCCGCGCCAGGAGGGGATGTGAGACCATGGGAAGCCGGCGCGTTTCGTTGACACTGCAACGCGCCGCTTCTTAGATTGGCCACAGACCAAGCACGGATCCGAGGAGTGCGCGCCATGCATCGCGACGCCGAGTTCAAGCGCTTCGACGTCCATCCACTCACCGGGGTCCTGGGCGCGGAGATCCGCGGCGTCAACCTCGCCGCCGATCCGGATGAGGCGACCATCGCCGACGTCAGGCGCGCGCTCGACAAGTATCTGGCGCTCGCCGTGCGCGATCAGAAGCTGTCGCCACAGAAGCTGCACGAGGCCGCGCGCCGCTTTGGTCCCTTCAGCGGCAATCCCGTGCATACGCCGCTCGAGGGGCTGGAGGACATCGTGCGCTTCGTGCGTGAGCCCAACGACGCCGATCGGGTCATCGGCGATCATTGGCACATGGATCTCGCCTGGATGTCGAAGCCGCCGGGAATCGTGATGCTCTACGGCGAGGAGATCCCGCCGGTCGGCGGCGACACCTGCTTCACGAGTCTGATCCAGGCCTACGAAGCGCTATCGCCAGCGATGCGCGCGATGCTGCAGCAGCTCACGGGCGTCCATAGCGGCCAGGGCGTCTATGCGATCAACGCCAAGAGCTCGCGCCTCGGCCTCGGCGCCAAGGAAAACGACATCGACTCCGCCGAAGCGGAGCATCCGGTGATCTGCGTCCAACCTGCGACCGGGCGACGCTATGTGCTCGTCAACAGCGTCATCCGCCGCTTCAAGGGCATGACCGAGGCCGAGAGCAAGCCGATCATCGACTACCTGCTGAGCTGCGCCTTACGGCCGGAGTTCATGTGTCGGCTGCGCTGGGAACAAGGCACGCTGACGATGTGGGCGAACCCGATGGTTCTGCACACGGCGATCGGCGACTATCAGAGCTACCGCCGCGTCACCTATCGAACGACCGTCGAAGGCTGGACGCAGGTCGCGGCGCCGCGAGAGACCGCGACCGCCCGATCAATCCACGCCGCCTGAGCCCGATCGCGTCTGAATTGGCGTCATGGCAACGTCCCCATGACGTCATCCCATCACTTCAGCCCGTGAAGCGGATCTCGACGCGACGATCGGCGTTCGATCCAGAGTTGACGCCGCCGAGAATGCCGCCACCGGGCTCGCCCAGCGCTTCCGTCTCGATCATCTTGCGGGCGATGCCGTTCTTCGCGAGCTCCGCGGCCACGGCCTGCGCGCGCGCATTCGACAGCCGCTCGTTCGCCTTCGGGTCGCCCTTCTTGTCGGCGGTCCCGCGCAGGCAGATCAGCTGGACGTAGTTGGCTTTCGCCGCCTTCGCCTGTTCGACGATCTTCTTGCGCTCCTCGGGCTTCAGCTTGGCGCTGCCCGTGTCGAAGTAGATGAACGAGTTCTGTCCCGGTTGCCCTTGGCGGCCCGTGGATGTCGGCGGGCTGCATTTCGCGCTCGCCGCTTGGACGCCCAGAACTGCAATGCCGACTAGCGCTGCGATGATCGCCAGATGATTTCGCCTCATGGAATGTCTCCCCCAGGGTTGCCGGCCACGAACTTGCCGCTTGGCCTCGTTGACGGATGGCAGGAAGAGCCTAACATGCGCCGCATCGATCTCGGCACAGGGATGCCGATCTTTCAAAGAGGGGAAAACCATGACGAAGGACACGCGTCGATCCGGCTGGTCACGCCGCAACCTGCTGCAGCACAGCGCGCTCGGCGCGACGGCCTTGGGCGCCGGCACGCTCACCGCGCCGGCCATTCTCGCACAGCAGCCCAAGACCCTGCGCATCGCCTACATCATGAACCAGGGCGGCGCAGCCGATCGCTCGGCCAATGATTTCGCCAAGATGGTGGCGGAGCGCAGCAAGGGCGCGATGACCGTCCAGGTGTTCCCGGGCGGACAACTCGGCGGCGAGCGCGACATGGTCGAGTCCGTGCAGTTGGGCTCGATCCAGGTCGGATATTTCGGCAGCTACCTCATCGGCAACATCGCGCCGGAATGGGGGCAGATCATCGACGTCCCGTATCTGCTGCGCGACCAGGCGCATTTCCGCCGCGTGGTCGACGGCGCCATGGCGAAGCCGATGTACGACGCGCTGCTGCAGCGCAAGGGGCTGCGCCATGTCGCGTGGTGCAATCGCGGTCCGCGCTACCTCACCAGCAACCGCGCGGTCTCGGTCCCGGCGGATGTCCGCGGTCTCAAGCTGCGCGTGCCGGAGCTCGAGACCTATCTCGCGGCCTGGAAAGCGCTCGGCGCGACGGTGACGCCGATGGCGTTCCCCGAGATCTTCCTCGCGCTCAAGCAGGGCATCATCGACGGGCAGGAGAATCCGCTCGAACTGATCTTCACCGCCTCGTTCTTCGAGGCGCAGAAATTCGTCAATCTCACTGGCCATATCCGCGGCGGCTATCACATCGCGATCAGCGACCGCTGGTACCAGGGCCTGCCGGCCGATCAGCAGACGATCATCATGGAGTCCTTGCGCGAGATGGCGAAGCTCGAGGATCGCTACCAGGCGGAGGACGAGACCGGCCTTGAGCAGAAGCTCAAGGAGAAGGGCATGACTTTCAACCCGGTCGATGTCGAGAAATTCACGGCTGCCCTGGCCGATCTGCCGAAGCAGTTCGAGAAGAAATGGGTCGCCGGATTCTACGACGCGGTAAAGAACGCTTGAGTCGACCGAGAGGCCGGGGTGAATCAACCCCGGCCTCGCTCATTCCATGCAACCGCTTCTCCGCACCATCGATCGCGCGCTGTTCGGCGCCATCGCCCTGCTGCTCGCGATGATGGTCGGCGCCGTCACGTGGCAAGTCTTCACGCGCTACGTGCTCGATGATCCCGCCTCGTGGACCGAGGAGATCGCGCGCTACATCTTCACCTGGGAGATCTTCCTCGGCGCCGCACTCGCGTTCGGCCGCGGTGCGCATATCGTGGTCGATGTCGTGATGGTCGTGTTCAAGGGGACCGCGCGCCGCATCGTCGCCATCGCCGGCTATCTCGTCACGCTCGCCTTGCTGATTCCGCTGGTCTGGTACGGCATCGCGATGGTGCAGGTGACATCGAATACCTACGCCACCGCTTCGCAGCTCAATATCGGTGTCGTCTATGCGGCCTTGCCCGTCGGCGCCGCGATCGGCGCGCTTTACGTGGCGCTGCATCTCATCACGGTGCTGCGCGGCGGCGAACCCGTTCAGGCCGAAGCCTCCAACATGATCGATTGAGGCTGTCATGCTGGGCTTGATGACGATCGTCTTCCTGCTGCTGCTCGCCGTCGGCGCGCCGGTCGCGGTCGCAATGGGGCTCACCGGCGCGATCGCGGTCGTCCTTCTCGACATTCCGTACGAGGTGATCGCGCAGCGCTTCGTGACTGGCGTCGATTCATTCCCGCTGCTGGCAGTGCCGTTCTTCATCCTCGCCGGCGCGCTGATGAACACCGGCGGCACGACGCAGCGCCTGGTGCGCCTCGCCAATGTCCTGGTCGGTCGCTTCACCGGCGGGCTCGGTCATGTGACCGTCGTCAGCAACATGATCATGGCCGGCATGTCCGGCTCGGCGGCGGCCGACGCGGCGGGAACGGGTTCGGTGCTGATCCCGGCCATGGTGCGCTCGGGCTATAGCCGCTCCTTCTCGGCCGCGCTCACGGCCGCGGCGTCGACGATCGGCCCGATCATTCCACCGAGCATTCCCTTCGTCGTCTTCGGCGTGCTCGCGAGCGTCTCGATCGGCCGCTTGTTCCTCGGCGGCGCCATCCCCGGCGTGCTGATGGGGCTCTATCTGATGGTCGCCGTCTATTTCATCTCGAAGCGGCGCGGTTACGCGCGCGGCAAGGCGCCGACCGGCGCGGAGATCAGGACGGCGGCGCGCGAGGCGATTCCCGCCCTGATGCTGCCGGTCATCATCATCTGGGGCATCGTCGGCGGCGTGGTCACGCCGACAGAAGCGTCGGTGATCGCGGTGCTCTACGCGCTGATTCTCGGCATCTTCGTCTATCGCGAGCTCGACCTGCGCTCGCTCCACAAGATCTTCGGCGAGGCGGCGCTGACGACCGCCAGCGTGATGTTCATCGTCGCGGGCGCGTCGTTGCTCGCCTGGGTGCTGACGCGCGAGCAAGCGGGCCCCGCGCTGGTCAACTTCGTTCTGTCGATCTCGAAGGATCCCTACACGATCCTTATGATCCTCAACGTCCTGCTGCTGATCCTCGGCTGTTTCCTCGAGACCTTGTCGCTGATGATCCTGCTTGTGCCGGTGCTGATGCCGCTGATCAAGGCGCTCGGCATCGACCCCGTGCATTTCGGCGTGATGTTCACGCTCAATCTGATGATCGGGCTGATCACGCCGCCGGTGGGCATGTCGATGTTCATCGCGTGTCGGATCGCCGGCATCCAGATCACCGAGTTCGCGCGCGAGGTCTGGCCCTTCGTCGTCGCGCTGATTCTCGTGCTGCTCGTCGTCACCTACTTCCCGAGCGTCGTGCTCTTCCTGCCCAACCTCCTGATGGGGAACTGATGAAACGCGTTCTGCTGGTCGGTCCCGCCGTCCATCCCTTCAAGGACGGGCTCGAGAAGCTCGTGCGCACGCCCTGGGCCTGCGTCCCCGTCGGCGGTGCGATGACCGACGCCGATTTCATGCGCGAACTCGCGACCGCCGATGCGGCCATCGCGGTCGGCTTCACCAAGGCCGCGCCCGCCGCGCCGCGCCTCGAGCTGCTGCAAGTACCCGGCGCCGGCTATGACGGCATCGAGCTGGCCGCGCTGCCCAATGGAACCACGCTGTGCAATTGCTTCGAGCACGAGGCCGGCGTGTCGGAATACGCGATCCTCGCGATGCTCGAATGGAATGTCCGGCTCGGTCGCGCAGACGCCGATATGCGGCGTGGCGACTGGTCGCGCTCGAGCCGCTTCGGCGGCGCGCCGGATGCCGAGCTCGCCGGCAAGACCGTCGCCATCGTCGGCCTCGGCCGCATCGGCCGCGCTGTGGCCAAACGCGCCAAGGCCTTCGACATGCGCGTGATCGCCGCCAACCGGACCGTTCGCTCCGGCGAAGCGAATGTCGATGCGGTCTTCGGTCTCGACCAGCTCGCCGACGCGCTGCGCGAGGCCGATTTCGTCGTGCTCGGCTGCGCCTTGACGCCGGAGACGCGCGGCCTGATCGACGCGCGCGCTTTCGCGGCGATGAAGCCGCACGCCGTGATCGTCAATGTCGCGCGCGGCGCGGTGATCGACGAGGCCGCGCTGTGGCAGGCGCTGTCGACGCGGCGCATCGGCGGCGCGGTGATCGACACGTGGTGGCGATATCCCACCGTCGCGACCGAGGACACGACCGCGTGGCCGCATCGCTTCGATACGCTCGACAACGTGATCTTGAGCGCGCATATCGCGGGCTGGACGACAGGGACGGTCGAGCGGCGCACGCGCGTGATGGCGGCGAATCTCGATCACCTCGCGCACGGCGAGACGCTCGACAACGTCATCATGGTCGGAGGAAGGACGTGAAGTACATCAAGGACGACAAGCTTCGCCGCTTCGTGAGCGCGGTCTTCGCCAAGGCCGGCAGCACGACGCATGAGGCGGACATGATCGCCATGCGGCTCGTCGATTCGAATCTGATGGGCCACGACTCCCACGGCGTCGTGCGCGTCACGTCCTATATCGGCTGGCTCAAGGAAGGCAAGATCAAGACCAACGCGCATGTCCGCGTGGTCACGGAATCCGACGCCTTCGCGATCCTCGACGGCCAGGGCGGCTATGGCCAGGTGCTCGGCGGCGAGGCGATGGCGATCGGCATCGCCAAGGCGCGCAAGACCGGCGTGGCGCTGGTCGCTCTGCGCCACGCGCATCATCTCGGCCGCATCGGTGATTGGGCGGAGACCTGCGCCGCCGAGGGCTGCGCATCGATCCATTTCGTCAATGTCGTTCATGCCGGCGGCCTCGTCGCGCCGTTCGGCGGCATCGAGCGGCGCATGTCGACCAACCCGTTCTGCTGCGGCATGCCGCTGAAGGGCAAGGAGCCGATCATCCTCGACTTCGCCACCAGCAAGGTCGCCGAGGGCAAGGTCCAGGTCGCACGCAACAAGCAGGTCGATCTGCCGGCGGGCTGCGTGATCGACGGCAACGGCAAGCCATCGCTCGATCCCAATGATCTCTATGGACCGCCGCCTGGCGCCTTGTCGCCCTTCGGCGATCACAAGGGCTACGGCCTGGCCTTCTTCTGCGATCTGCTCGCCGGCGCGCTGTCCGGTGGCGGCTGCAACCATGACGGCCATCCCAACCTGGCGACCGTCCACAACAACATGATGTCGATCATCATCGACATGGGCCGTATCGGCGATGCCGGCGCGATGAACGCGGAGGCGCAGCATTTCGTCGACTGGATGAAGAAGTGCAAACCCGCCAGCGCCAACGGCGAAGTCCTGGCCCCCGGCGAGCCGGAGCGTCACACCCGCGCCGAGCGCCGCGCCAAAGGCGTGCCGCTCGACGACAACACGATCACCCAGATGCAGGAAGCGGCGCGCAGCGTCGGCGTCGCGCCCAAGGAAATCGCGGCGCTGACCGCCTGAAACTCACGCGACCAGCCAGCCCCCTTCGACGGGCAGCATCGCGCCGGTCGTGAAGGACGACTCGCCGCTCGCGAGGAAGAGAATCGCGCGCGCGGTCTCCTCGGCCTTGCCGAAGCGATCCATCGCGTGGCGCGTGCGCGAGCGCGTGCGGGCCGCCTCGGGATCCGGCGCGCGGCCGAAGGAGCGCCGGAGCATCGGCGTGTCCGTGGCGCCGGGCAGCACGCAGTTGCAGCGCACGCCGGATTGCGCGTAGTCGAGCGCGATCGAGCGCGTGAGGCTGACCACCGCGCCCTTCGACGCCACGTAGGCCGCATTGTTGCGCCCTCCGGCGAAGGCGAGCTGCGACGCGATGGTGATGATCGAGCCGCGCTGCGCGGGCACCATCACGCGCAGCGCCTCGCGCGCCCATAGAAACGTCGCTTTCGCGTTGACCGCGAAGACCTGCTCCCATGCCGCCAGCTCCGTCGTCAGCAGCGGCTGTCCCATGGAGATGCCGGCGGCCGTGACCATCACGTCGAGGCGCCCGCAACGCGCGACCGCATCGGCGACGGCGTCGCGCGCGACTCCCTCGTCGGTGACATCGCCGACGCGCGCAACGATGGCCGCCTTGCCTGCGCAAGCCGTTTCCAGCGCGCCCGCGTCGCGGTCCACCGCGATGACCCGCGCGCCTTCCGCGACGAACAGATCGAGCGTCGCCTGCCCGATGCCGGAGGCTGCGCCTGTGATGATCGCGACGTGATCCTCGAGTCTCATGGTGATCCCCGTTTCATTGTTGGGTGTCGAACGCCGTCACGATCCGATCGCCGACCGCGCGGCGCAGCTCCTGGATCCCCGTGTCGACATGGCGGCTGGGATGCACGCGGTTGGCGAGCAGCGACCAGGCGAGGCCACGGCGCCAGTCGATCCACAGCCCTGTGCCGGTGAAGCCGGTATGGCCGAGCGTCTCGTCCGAGCACGCCTGACCGCCTGGCCAGCCGGCGTGACGCATCTCCCAGCCCAGCGCGCGTGTCGGCGATTGGCGCTGGCGCAGCTCGACGATCCGCGCCGGGGCAAGCGTCTCGCTGGCGAGCAATCCGCGCGCGAAGCCGAGTACGCCGTCGATCGTGCCGAACAACCCGGCGTGACCCGCGGCGCCGCCCAGCGCAAACGCATTCTCGTCGTGCACTTCGCCGCGCATCACCCGTCCGCGCCAGGTGCAGGCTTCCGTCGCCGCGCACAGCATTGGATCGGGCCGGAAGCTCAGACCCGATCCGACCTCGTGATCGCGCAGCGTTCGACCCGTCAGACGCTCGATCGCGATGCCCAGGAGGATGAAATTGATGTCCGAGTAGATCGGCGGCCCCTGCGCCCAGACGCGCTGCAGCACGAAGGCGCGCAGGGTCTGTGGATCCTGGCCTTGGGTGTAGAGCGGCTCGACCGCCGGCAGGAAACTCTGATGCGCCAGGCATTGCCGGAATGTGAGTGTTCGCTCCGCGGCCGTCGCATCGTATTGGCGCAGATCCGGGATCGCGCGCGTCAGCCTGTCATCGAGCGCGATGCGACCCTCCTCGACCAGCCGCAGGATCATGGTCGTCGTGAAGATCACCTTGGTCAGCGACGCGAGATCGAACCAGGTATCGCCATGCATCTCCGCGCGCTCGGGCACGAGCTGGGCCGCACCGGCGTGACGCCGCGCGATCGCGCCATCGCGCGTCACGGCGCCCAGCACGGCGCCGGGAATCCGGCCCGCGATCAGCGCCGCCTCGACCGGTGCGAAGCCCGCAGCGACGATGCCGTCGAGATTCATCACGGCTCCAGCAGATGGCAGGCGGTCTCGCGCGTACCGACATCGCCGACCCGACGCTCGACCAGCGCAGGCGACTCGCCCGCACAGCGCGGCAGCGCATGGCGACAGCGCGTGTGAAAGGCGCAGCCGCTCGGCGGGTTCGCAGGGTCCGGCATCTCGCCCGTCAGGATCACGCGCTCGCGCCGACGGTTGGGGTCGGTGTGCGGAATCGCCGACAGCAACGCCTGGGTATAGGGATGCGCCGGCCGATCGAAGACGTCATTGGCCGGCCCGATCTCCACGATGCGGCCGAGATACATGACCGCGATGCGGTCGCTGACATGCCGGATGACCGAGAGGTCGTGGCTGATGAACAGCATCGCGAGGCCGAGGCGCTGGCGCAGCTCGGCGAGAAGATTGATGATCTGCGACTGGATTGACACGTCGAGCGCGGAGACCGGCTCGTCGGCGACGAGCAGCTTCGGCTCGAGCGCGAGGGCGCGCGCGATGGCGATGCGCTGCCGCTGTCCGCCTGAGAATTCATGCGGGTAGCGGCGATCCGCATCACTCGGCAAGCCGACGATCGACAGCAGCGCCGCCACGCGCGCGGCGCGGCTGGCGCGATCGCCAACGCCATGGACCTCCAGCGGTTCGCCGATGATCTCGCCGACGCGGTGGCGCGGATTGAGCGAGCCGAACGGATCCTGGAACACGACCTGCATGTCGCGCCGCCGCCGCACCATCGCGCGACGATCGAGCCGTGTGATGTCCTCGCCATCGAACGCGATCGTGCCCGCGGTCGGCTCGACGAGGCGCAGCACCGTGCGGCCGAGCGTGGACTTGCCGCAGCCGGACTCACCGACGATGCCCAGCACCTCGCCGCGCGCCAGCGTGAAGCTCACGCCGTCCAACGCACGGATGGTGACGCCGCGCGCAAGGTAGTGCTTGGCAAGATCGCGGATCTCGAGCAGCGCGGTCATGATGATCCGAGGATCGCCATGCGGCTCCCCCCCATCCCAACCTTCCCCCGCAAGGGGGGAAGGAGTCTTTCGCGCAGGCTCCACCCGTTGAGCCCGCACGATGGGCCCCTTCCCCCCTTGCGGGGGAAGGTTGGGATGGGGGGTGGAGCCACGAGCGCCATGGAATTCATCACGCCGGATTCCAGCAGCGCAGCCGATGCGGCGATGCGGTGAGCGGCGGCAACTCCGTCGCGCAGCGATCGAGCGCGAAGCCGCAGCGCGGCGCGTAGATGCAGCCCGCCTTGCGTTCGGCCGGCGCCGGCACGGCGCCCGAGATCGAGGGCAGACGTTTGCCCGGCGCATTCGCCGCCGGCATCGTCCGCAGCAGGGCTTCGGTGTAGCGATGGCGCGGATGCGCGAAGAGCTGGTTGACCGGCGCCTCCTCGACGAGCCGACCGGCATACATCACGGCCACGCGATCGCAGAACTCGGCGACCACGCCGAGATCATGCGTGATCAACAGCACCGCCATCCCGAGTTCGCGGCGCAGACGTCCGATGAGATCGAGGATCTGCGCCTGCACGGTCACGTCGAGCGCGGTCGTCGGCTCATCGGCGACCAGGAGCTTGGGCTTGCAGGCGAGCGCGATGGCGATCATGACGCGCTGACGCTGGCCGCCGGAGATCTCGTGCGGGTAGCGGCCGAGCTGGTTGCGCGCGGCGGGGATGCCGACGAGATCGAGCAGTCCGGCCGCCTCCTCGAACGCGGCGCGATGCGACAGGCCGCGATGCACGATCACGCTTTCCGCGATCTGATCGCCGATCGTGAACACCGGGTTGAGCGACGTCATCGGCTCCTGGAAGATCATGCCGATGCGATCGCCGCGGATCGCGCGCAAACCCGCCGCATCCAGCGTGCGCATGTCGACGCCGTCGAAGAGGATCCGGCCGGACGCGATCTTGCCCGGCGGATCGGGCAGCAGGCGCATGATCGACAGCGCCGTCACGCTCTTGCCGCAGCCGGATTCTCCGACGAGGCCGAGCGTCTCGCCAGGCTGCAGCGCGAACGACACATCCTCGAGCACCGGCACGCCCGCCATCGTGACGGTCAGCGAGTCGACGACCAGCAATGGCTCAGACATGGCCGCTCGCCCGCGGATCGAGGACATGGCTCAACCGGTCGCCGACCAGATTGACCGACATCACGGCGAGGAACAGCACGAGGCCAGGAAAGATCATCGTCCACGGAGCGTAGCGCATGAATTCGCGCCCGGCGTTGAGCATAGCGCCCCACTCCGGCGTCGGCGGTTGCGCGCCCAGACCGAGGAACGACAGCGTCGCCGTCGACAGGATGGCGGTGCCGAGATCGAGCGAGGCGAGCACGATCAGGACAGGCACGAGATTGGGCAGCAGGTGGCGGCGCAGGATCCGGCCCTGGCTGGCGCCGACGGCGCGCGCCGATTCGACGAATTCGCGCCCGACCAGCGACAGCGTCGCCGAGCGCACGACGCGTGCGAAGCGCGGCACGCCGGAAATCCCCACCGCCAGCGCCGCGTTGAACGCGCCGACGCCGAGCACGGCGACGATGAGGATGGCCAGCACGATCGGCGGAAAGCCGAGCATGACGTCGATGAAGCGCGTGCCGATCGAGTCGACGCGCCCGCCGAGGAACGCGATGGTCATGCCGATCAGCGTGCCGGCGATCAGGCTGATCGCCACGGTCAGCAACCCGACCGAGAGCGAGTAGCGCCCGCCATGGAGGATGCGGCTCAGGATGTCGCGCCCGAAGAGATCGCAGCCGAAGAGATTCGCGGCGGACGGCGGCGCCAGCCGGGGGCAGACCCGCGTGGCGACGGGATCGAAAGGCGCAATCAGCGGCGCGAAGACCGCGCCGAGCACGAGCAGGATCAGCACGGCCACGCCAGCGGCCGCACCTGGCGTCCCGAGCACGCGCGCGAGATTGCTGCGCGGCGGCAGCAGGGCGATCGCGGCGCTCACGCGCGCGCCGCGCGGATGCGCGGATCGACCACGCCATAGAGCATGTCGATGAGCAGATTGACGATGATGTACGCGCTGGTCGTATAGACGACGAGGCCCTGCACGAGCGGCACGTCCTTGGTGAGGACGGCCTCGATCAGCAGCGTACCCAGGCCCTGCCTGGCGAAGACACGCTCGGTCACGACCGCGCCGCCGATCAGGAAGGCGAATTGCACGCCGAGCAGCGTGATCGGCGGGATGACGGCGTTGCGCATCGCATGCTTGGCCACGATGCGGAATGCCGAGAGGCCCTTGGCGTGCGCGGTGCGGATGTAGTCCTGGCTCATCGTCTCGATGATCGCGCTGCGGATCATCCGGGCGAGGCCGCCAGCGAGGAAAAGGCCGACGGTGATGCTCGGCAGGATGAGCGCATCGATCCCGTCGCCGAGGATCGGCACCCATTCGAGCATGGTGCCGAAAACGTAGATCAGCATCATGCCGATCCAGAAACTCGGCAGCGACACGCCGATCAGCGCCAGCGACATCGTCGCCGTATCGGCCCAGCCATGCGGCCGCACCCCGGCGAAAATGCCGAGCGCGACGCCCAGGATCAATCCGACCAGCAGCCCACCCGCCGCCAGCGCCGCCGAATGCGGCAGCTGTTCGGCGATGATGCGCGCGACGGGTTGGCGCTGCTGGTAGCTCGTGCCGAGATCGCCCGTCGCCATCTTGCGCAGGAAGGTCAGATACTGCTCGTGGATCGGCCGGTCGAGGCCGAGCCGCGCGCGCTCGTTGCGGATCACCTCGTCGCTCGCCGGCGTGCCGCCGAGCGCGAGCATCACCGGATCGCCGGGGATGAATTGCAGCACCGCGAAGACGATCGTCCAGGTGATGAACAATGTCGGCACGACGCCGAGGAGTCGACGCAGGAGCCAGGGCATCGGGGGTCAGACCTCCGCAATCCTCACCGACCCGATCGCGCGCAGCACGGCCAGGGTGGTGAGTCCGACGCTCATCCGAAGGGCCTCGGATCGAGAAACCGACGCAGCACATTCGTCGTCAGCTTGGCGCAGGTATTCCCATAACCTTCCGGCGACAGCGATCCGACATAGGTCATCGATCCGACGCTGAACACCGCGCCGCCGGCGGGCGTCTCGAAGAACACCATGTCGGCGCAGGACCATTCCTCGCGCGGGCGCGGATGGCGATGCACCAGCATGTCCTCGTTGACCCAGCCGAAATCGTCATGGATCACGATGCCCTTGGCGACGATCAGCGCATGCGGCGGGGTGCCGTAGCGCACATCCGCGCTGTCGAGCTCGAACCCCGCGGCGCCGCCGCCCATCACGCCGCTATCGCCGAACTGCGCGCCCGGCGCGGCGGCATTCTCGATGCCCTGCGCCATGAAGGCGACGCGCGGATCGCGGATCGCATCGGTGAACGCGTAGGGAAAGCCGAGATGCCGGCCCTGCGCGGAGAAGCCGTTGCCGACCAGGCGATGGGAGGCTTTGCCGATGCGGCGCCACAGCCCGCCATAGCCGCCGCCGAATTGGTGATAGCTCTCGCCGGGATCGGTGGCCCAGACGCGGATGCCGCCTTCAGCGCGCCGCACCTCGAGCGCATGCGGCGCGTCGATGCTGGGCTCCGCGCGCCAATAGAAGCCGTTGCCGCCGAGATAGATCAGCCGCCCGCCCTGCGCGAGGAATCCCTCCAGCCCCTCCATCATGCGCAGCGAGTGATACTCGGGATGCTGGCCGCAGATGACCACGCGATAGGGCGCGAGGGCCGCGACGCCTTCTTCGTGCAGATCGTGATCGGTGACGACGTCATGGGCGATGCCCGCCCGGTCGAGCCAATCGATCACGTAACTGTCGCAATTGATGCGGCCCGTGCCCGAACCCTTGGGCGATGGATCCATCAGGACCATCTGGCGCGGCCGCGTGTCGAGCTGCGGACGCCGCATCGACGTGATCGAAACGCCCGATCCGTCGGAATGATAGTTGTAGGTCGAGAGGCCGAATTGCGGATTGCGGTCCGGCGTCTCGAGCAGCGCGCCCCAGGCGCTCGCCCGCTCGCGGATCTCCTCGCTGCGTCCCGGACGCACATGACAGGAATAGACCTGATAGCTGAAGGTCGGGACGAGGAAGACGACGTCCGCGGTCTTGGCCTTGCGCGCCGGTCGTACGAAGAACGGGATGAGATCCTCGCCCGCCTCGTTCTTGAGATGCGCGGCGTAGAAGCCGCTCGGCCAATTCGCCGGCACGTCGAGGACGAAGCTCTCGTCCCAGCCGCAATCGCCGAGATCGTCGTCGTGGAAATGGATCGCGCCGTATTGTTCCGGCGCCGATTTCCAGTCATGCGTCGCGCCGGTCCAGTTCGAGCCGGCCATCGCGCGCGTCGGCATGTTGACCAGCGCGCCATGCGCCGCCTGCGGCCCGAGATCGATGATCCGCTGCGTCGGGATGCCGTGGCTGAAATCCCAGCGCGCCACCACCGCGCCATCGAGCGTCGTGATCACGGGACGCTCGATCTTGCCGTTGAAGAAGCCGCCGGCGTTGACGCCCTCGGGCTCAGCCGCGATGACCACGCGCACGACACCGCCGATCGGCGCGACCGCGGCCTTGATCGCATGCCGACCCTGATCATGCACGGTGCCCAGCGGCTCGAGCGGCGTCTGCTCGAGTCCAAGCATGCCGCCAGCCGGATCGATCGTCGCCGTGATCGAATACCAGCGCCGCGCCAGCATCGGCGCCGCGATCTCGATGCGCGCATCGCCGACCGACAACGCGACGCCGCCTTGCGCGGTCAGGTCGAGCCGCAACCGCGTGCCGCCGGCATCGAGCGCGAGGATCGTCTGACGGCGCGTGCCAGGCGCGGTCGGCCAGATCGTCAGCGCGATCTTGAGACCACGAGCGGGCGGCAGGGCCAGCGCCTCGATGACGGCGTAGCTGCCAGGACGCGCGTGCTGGAACCGGCCGGCGATCTGCCCGTCGATGGGCGTCGGCATCGCGACCTCGCGATACCCCGGCCCGTCTGGATTGGGATCGGCGCAGAGATGGCGCACGAAGCGCAGACTGTAGGCGCGATCCGCCGCGCTCGACACCCTGAAGCCGATCCGCTCGCCCGCGCGAGCGCTCCAGCGGTCGCAATAGCCTGTGAGTTGATGCATCGAAAATTCCCCCGCGAGCCACATGCGTGTCGCCCCGGCCAACACATTGCCATATCGTGGGCGCAGCGCCACCACGAGGGGAAAAGATCATGCGGTCCAGACTCGCCACGCTCGCAGCAGGCTTCCTGTTCGCGACCACCGCCTTGATGCAGATCGCGCCGGCGCAGACGCCGGGGCTGACCATCACCTGGGGTGAAGACGATGGAAACCCACGGACCTGGGATCCACGCGTCACGCAGTCGCGCCACGAGACCCAGCTGATCATCCAGGTCTTCGATACGCTGATCGGCTCGGACGAGAACAGCCAGTACTCTCCGGGTCTCGCGAGTTCGTGGGAGATGGCGCCAGACGGGCTCTCCATCACGCTCAAGCTGCGCAACGACGTGACCTTCCATGACGGCACCAAGTTCAATGCCGAGGCGGTGAAGTTCACCTTCGACTCGATCCGCGTGCCCGCTCTCGGCAGCCGCGCCGCCATCGATATCCTCGGGCCCTATGCCGGCTCGGACGTCATCAGCGAGTACGAGATCAAGATCCGCTACACGCGGCCCTATGCGGCGGCCATCGCCTCGCTCAGCCAGAACGAGCTTTCACCCGTCTCGCCCACCGCGGTGAAGGCGCTCGGCGATGCCGGTTTCGGCGCGGCGCCGGTCGGCGCCGGGCCGTTCAAATTCGTCAATTGGGAACGCGGCAAGCAGGTCGTGCTCGAGCGCTACGAGCCTTACAACTGGGCGCCTGGCTTCACCAAGCACAAGGGGCCGAGCAAGGTCGCACGGGTCATCCATCGCTCGATTCCGGACGCCTCGACGCGCGTCGCCGCGCTCGAACGCGGCGAAGTCGACATCTCCGACTTCACGCCGATCCTCGACGTCCGCCGCTTCAACCAGGATCGCCGCTACAAGACGATGCTGGCGCCGGCCACGGGGCTGCCCTTTGGCGTCATGCTCAATTCGCAGCGCGGGATCTTCCAGGATGTCCGCGTGCGCCAGGCCTTCATGCATGGCATCGACCGCAAGGCGCTCACCGACGACATGTATTTCGGCCTGATCGAGCCCGCGTTCGGGCCGCTCTCGAAGATCACGACGGGCTATTGGCCCGAAACCGAGAAGTACTATCCGTTCGACCCCAAGCGCTCGGCGCAGCTGCTCGATGACGCCGGCTGGAAGATGGGACCCAACGGCATCCGCGTGAAGGACGGTCAGACTTTGAGCATGGCTTGGCAGGTACTCGCCGTCGTGCTGCCCGAAGTCGGCGTGGTAGCGCAGGCCGATCTCAAGAAACTCGGCTTCGACATGAAGGTCGATACGATCACCGCCGCGCGCTGGGACGAGCTCGTCTTCACCAACACGCATGAGATCAACCCGCTGCGCTGGATCAATGCCGATCCCAGCCTGCTGGAGATCATGTTCCACAGCCGCAACATCCCCGAGCCCGGCCGCTTCCGCTTCAATCTCGGCCGACTCACCGATCCCGCACTCGACAAGCTGCTCGAACTGGGCGCGGGCGAGATCGATCCGGCGAAGCGCAACGCGATCTACGCCGATGCGCAGAAGCGCATCATGGATCACGCCGTCTACTTCCCGATCCACAATCAGGTGAACCCGATCGCCTATCGCGCCAACCGCACGGGCTACCGCTTCGCCCGCGCGCAATGGAACGTGCGCTTCTACGAAGTCGACGAGGTGAAGTGACGAGGTGAAGTAGCGCCTCACCGCCCCGGCGATCACGCCTCCGCGTGATCGCCTGTCCCTCCTCGAATGAGCTTGGCGATTCACACATCGTCGGGACGATGTCCCGGCGCCCGCAATCGATCGCCGAATGCGCGCATCCCCTCCTGGCGCGGCACGCGCTAGGAGGGGTGGCAGCGCGCGTCAGCGCGCTGACGGGGAGGTCTCGCGGGACCTCCGGAGGCACAGACCTCTTCGAGTTCAAGGAACCTCCCCGTCACGCGCTTTGCGCGCGCCACCCCTCCTATCGCGTGCCGCGACAGGAGGGGATGAAGTGCGGCTTGCGCTTCGGGTTTTGAGTCTTGATCGACGCGATGCCGGCCATCTCGTACCTACATCAAAATGCTGTGCAATCTTGTGTGCATCCCCTGGCTCGAATGAGGAGGGACAGGCCGCGAAGCGGCCAGGGTGGTCAGGCCGACGGCGCTTCGACGCGGTCGAGGCGGGTCGACATGCGAGCGCTCGCCGCCTCGACATGCGACACGCGCATCGATAGCTCAGCGACCGAACCGCGCAATTCGCTGACGCCGTCGCGGACCTCCAGAAGGATACGACGCTGCTCGCTCAGATCCGTCCCCATACGACGCAGGATCTCCAACATCAGATCAGCCATCGGCTCCACCATCGCTACCTCCTTGCCTCGACACGACGCCGGAGGGGACCGCAGGCTACACGCTCGATAAAGGCGTGCAACAGCGTTGACCGATTCCGCCTACGACCGCTAAGGGGTCAGCCCCGAGGATGCCCGATGCAACTCGCCGCCGGTCATCGGCCTGGGCACGCCGGTCGTGGTCGGCAGACTCAACGGCAGACCGCGGATCGAGCGCATCGCGAGATAGCCGAAGCATTGCGCCTCGATGAAATCGCCCTGCCAGCCCACGGCCTCGACCGGCTCCACGGCGACGGCGAGGCGCCGTGCGAGTTCGCGCATGAAGAACAGGTTCCGCCGGCCGCCGCCGGTGACCAGCCAACGCTGCGGCGCCAGCGGCGCATGCGCGAGCGCGGCCGTGACCGCCTCGATCGTGAACGCCGCCAGCGTCGCCGCGCCATCGGCGAGCGACAACGCATCGACGATCCTGGCGCGCGCGTGGAAATCATTGCGATCGAGGGATTTCGGCGCGGGCAGCGCGAAATAGGGATGGCCCATGAGTTCGGCGAGGATCGCGCGATCGACCTTGCCGGACGCCGCGATCTTGCCTTCCGCATCGTAGCGCTGGCCGGTATGACGCAGCACCCAATCGTCGAGCAGCGCGCTCGCCGGGCCGGTATCGAAGGCGATCGTCGTCGCATCGTCGATATAGGTGACATTCCCGACGCCGCCGAGATTGAGCACCATCAGGGGCCGCGCCAGCTTCGCCGCGAGGGCGCGATGATAGAGCGGCGCGAAGGGCGCGCCCTGCCCGCCGGCAGCGACATCGGCGTGGCGGAAATGATCGACCGTGTCGATGCCGAGCCGGGCCGCCACTTGCGCACCGGAGCCGAGCTGGCGTGTGAAACGCTTCTCCGGACGATGCAGGATGGTCTGGCCATGCAGACCGATCAGCGCGACATCGCGTGCTGTGAGCCCGGCCTCGCGCATCAGCTCGGCGATCGCCTGGGCATGCGCCGTGCTCACGTCCGCATCGATGTCCGCCAGCGGATCATGCTCGGCACGCGGCGCATCGGCCGCGATCGCCAGCAGTTCGCGCCGCAGCGCATCCGGATAGGGGTAGGTGCCGCCGGCGCCGACGCGCAGCGCCTCCTCGCCATCGGTCTCGACGACGGCCACGTCGATCCCGTCCATCGAGGTGCCGCTGATGACGCCGATCGCGCGCTTCGTCTCGGTCATGCCTTGCCTCATGGGTGTCGTCCGTCCCCATCGAACGGCGGGGAGGGTCCAAGCGTAGGCGAGCGCCGGGCGCGGGGCCACCTCGGCCGTGGCCTCGGCACCGGTTCTTTGTTAAGCAGATGCGTCGCCAATCCGGGAGGAAGCACCGTGAAGCAGAAACTTTCCATCACCGCCGCCGCCGCTGCCATGACGCTCGCGCTGAGCGCGCACGCCCAGGTGCTCGAGGTCGGGTTCGACCAGTCGCCGGCTGGTCTCGACCCGCATATCGTGACCGCCTTCGCCAGCTTCGCGATCATCAACGGCACGATCTACGAGGGCCTCACCTCGGTCGACAAGGATCTGCGCGTGCGCCCGGCGCTCGCCGAATCCTGGACGGTCAGCGATGACGGCAAAACCTATCGCTTCAAGCTGCGCAGCGGCGTCAAGTTCCACAATGGCGCCGCGATGGAAGCCGACGATGTCGTCGCGACCATCAAGCGCGTGCTCAGCCAGCAGATCGGTTCGCCGCTCGCCAGCCGCTTCGCCGCGATCGACAGCGCGACGGCGATCGACGCGACGACGGTCGAGATCAAGCTCAAGGAACAATCGGCGCCGATGCTGACCTCCATCGCGACGCTCGCGATCGTTCCCCGCAGCATGGAAACCGACAAGGACTCGCTGCAGAAGCAACCGATCGGCACCGGCCCGTTCAGCTTCGCCGAGTGGCAGCCCAACAGCTTCATCCGCCTCACCAAGCACGCCGGCTATTGGGGCGCCGGCCTGCCCAAGCTCGACGGCATCAAGTTCAATCTCGTGCCGGAATCGGCGACACGCCAGGTCGGGCTGACGAGCGGCACCTACGCGCTGCTGCCGAACATCGATGCCTCGACTGCGCTGCAGCTGCAGGGCAAGCCCAACGTCAAGCTCGTGGAGACGCTGGAGCTCGCCTACACGATGGTCGGCTTCAACACCTCCAAGCCGCCCTTCAACGATCCGCGCGTGCGCGAGGCCGTGAACTATGCGCTCGACCGCGCCGAGATCGTCGCCGCGGCGCAGTTCGGCAAGGGCGTGCCCGGCGGCCCGCTCTCGCCGGCACTCAAGGATTGGGCGACCGACACCAAGGAATTCGCCTGCTACACGCATGACCCGGCCAAGGCGCGCGAGTTGCTGAAGGCGGCGGGCATCGCCGAGCCGGTGGCCGTGACGATGAACGTCCTGCCGCGTCAGGACATCAAGGACGTCGCGCAGGTCGTCCAGGCGCAACTCAACAAGGCGGGCTTCAAGGTCGAGCTGAAGAACCAGGAGCTCGGCCAGTTCATCCAGGATTGGCGCAACTCGAACTTCGACATGTTCGCCTCGACCAATGCCGGCAGCCCGGACCCGGACGATTATTTCTTCCGCACCTTCCGCACCGGCGGATCGACCAACGTCTTCAAGTACACCAACGCGCGCATCGACGAGCTGCTCGACAAGGCGCGCGCGACGCTCGATGCCGGCCAGCGCAAGACGATGTACACGGAGGTGCAGAAGACCCTGGCCTGCCAGGGTCCGATCGCGCATCTCACCTACGGCCAGCTCTTCTCGGCCATGCGCACGAATGTGCAGGGCTACGAGATCATGGCCAACCGCTCGCTCTCCTACCTCCGCGACACCAGCCAGTCCCGCTGACTGCTGACCGCGAATCGGGGACGTACCCCCGGGTACGTCCCCGATTTTCTGGGCACGGCTTTAACCGTCGGCCGAACTTACATACGGCGATCTTGGTTATTGGCTAAATGGCTTGACTTCAATGCCTTGAGCCTCTGGCACGCCGATTGCTCTGTCTGTTGAAACCGCACGCATCGGCGCTCGGACATCAGACGAAAGGATCCCCGCCATGCTCAAGACAGCTGCACTCGTCACGACCATCTGCCTTGCCGTCGCGACCACACGCGCCGATGCGACGGTGCTGATCAACAACGCGACGCAGGGGTTCTACAACAGCGGCATCGGTGACCTTGCGGCCGATCTGTTCATGAACGACGCGATCAATAACGGCAACGGCGGCAGCGCGCGGATGTTCCCGGGCGCCGGTGTCTCGCAGGGCGACCCCACGGCGAGTTTCGCGACTGCGCCCAATTTCTCCGGCGCCGGCATCGGCATCACGACGCGCTGGGCAATTGGCTGACGACTCCTGGCACGCCGGGCGGCAGCTGGACCGGTCTGCAGGCGATCCCCGCCAGCTGGACGCTCAACGATGAGACGGCGATCATCTATGGGCTGACCTCCGGCTTCGGACTCGACAACGTCATCGCCAGCATCGGGGTCGACAACGGCGTATTCGTTTACCTCGACGGCGTCTACATATTCGGCGCCACGGCGCCCGGCAGCGCGGTGGCCGGCGAATACAACGTCAATCTCGGCAACCTCTCTGCCGGGACGCATTACGTGCAGATCCTGCGCGCCGATCACGGCGGCCTCACCGGCTGGACGATCGAGGCGAATGGCGACGTGCGTGGCCCCAACCCGAATGCCGAAGTGCCAGCGCCCGCGACGCTGATGCTGCTTGGTACGATGCTCGCCGGGCTCGGGGTCGCGCGCCGTCGCGCCTGAGTCCGACGCATCGAGACGTGACTGACGGCCCTCCGGCTCCGCCGGGGGGCCGTTTGTTTTTGCGTGCGGCGAGACCGGATCGGACCGATCCTAGCGGCCATGCCGCTCCGCCTCCTCGCCAATCGCAGCGTCGACCTCGTCTTCGTCGTCTTCGGCGTGTCGATCATCGTGTTCCTGATGATCCGCCTGATCCCCGGCGACGCGGTCGCGATCATGCTCGGCGCGAATACCGAAATCACGCCGGAGCGTCTCGCCAGCCTGCGCGCACGCGTCGGGCTCGACCGGCCGATCCACGAGCAATATTGGATCTGGGCGGCCAAGGCGCTGACCGGCGATCTCGGGCAGAGCCTGTGGACCGGCAAGCCCGTGATGGAGGAGATCGGCGCCAATGTCGGCGTGACGCTGCAGCTGCTGGTGATGTCGCTCGTCCTCGGCGCCGGACTCGCGGTGCCGGCGGGCTGCGTGATGGCCTATGTGCGCGGCGGCGCCACGGATATCGCGCTGCGGGTGATCACCATCGCCGGCATCACAGTGCCGTCCTTCTGGCTCGGCATCGTGATGATCCTGTTCCTCGCCAGCGTCGCGCCGAGTTTCCCGAGCCTCGGCCATGTGCCCTTCGCGCAGGACCCCCTGGGCAATCTCCAGCGCATGCTGCTGCCCTCGCTCGCCCTGGGGCTGCCGATCCTCGCATCGCTTGCGCGGCTCGTGCGCACCGCGATGCTCGATGCCCTGGGACAGGACTACATCCGCACGGCGCGCGCCAAGGGCGTGAGCGAGCGCGCGGTCATCTACAAGCATGCCCTGCGCAATGCGCTGATCCCCTTCGTCACCAGCGTCGGCATCACTGCGGGGTATCTCTTCGGCGGCGCCATCGTGGTCGAGCAGGTCTTCGCGCTGCCCGGCCTCGGCCGGCTCATCGTCGGCGCGATCGGCGAGCGCAACTATCCGCTGATCCAGGCCGCGATCCTGCTCGTGACGACGGGCTTCGTGGCGATCAACTTCGCGGTCGATCTGCTCTATGCGGCGATCGATCCGCGCGTGCGGAGCTGAGCGATGCACCGGCTGCGTGAACAGCCTTTGCTCGCGGCCGCGCTGGCGCTGGTCGCGCTGCAGGTCACGCTCGCGATCTTCGCGCCCTGGGTCGCGCCGCATGATCCGCTCGCGCAGACCATCGTGCAGCGGCTGAAAGGACCGAATGCGCTGAACTGGCTGGGCACCGACCAGCTCGGCCGCGACAATCTCTCGCGCATCCTGCATGGCTATCGCGGATCGCTGATGGTCTCCGGCGGCGCGGTCGCGATCGCGCTGGTCGTCGGTGGCGCGCTTGGGCTGGTGTCCGCGTATTATCGCGGCTGGACCGAGCGCATCATCATGCGCGCGATGGACATCCTGTTCGCGTTCCCGCTGCTGCTGTTGGCGATCGGCGTCATCGCCATCCTCGGGCCGCAAGCCTGGACGACCGCGCTGGCGATCGCGATCGTCTACACGCCGATCTTCGCGCGGCTGATCCGCGGGCCGGCTCTGGTCATCGCCGAGAGCGAGTACGTGACCGGCGCGCGCGCGGTCGGCGCGTCCGATCCGCGCATCCTGCTGCGCCACATCCTGCCCAATCTCGCGAGCGTGATGCTGGTCCAGGCGAGCCTGCTGCTCTCCGCCGCGATCCTCGTCGAGGCGTCGCTGTCGTTCCTCGGCCTCGGCACGCAGCCACCGACGCCGTCGCTCGGCCTCATGCTGTCCGAAGGTCGCAACTTTCTGATGCTCGGACCCTCGAGCGCGATCTTCGCCGGCCTCGCCATCCTGTTCATGTCCTTCGGCTTCAACCTGCTCGGCGACGCCTTGCGCGACACGCTCGATCCGCGGTTGAAGAAACTGTCGTGAAGCTGCGTCGCGCCGCGCACGACGACATCCCCGCGCTCGCCCGAATCGCGGCCGCGTCCTATCGCCGGGCCTTCGCCACGATCCTCGAGCCGCGCGCGCTGATGTCACGCGATGTGCGGTTCTTCGCCCGGCGCTTCCGGCGCGTGCGCCGGCGGCTCTGGCTCGCGAGCGATCGCGGCCGCGCCATCGCCTTCAGCCTGGTGACGCGCAAGCATCTGGACATGCTCTTCGTCGATCCGCGCTGCGCAGGCCGCGGTGCGGGCCGCCGGCTGCTGGCGCATTGCACGCGACGCGGTGTGCGCACACTCGAATGTTTCCGCGACAATCTCGCCGCGCGCCGATTCTACGAGCGCCGAGGCTGGCGGCTGGTCCGGAGCTACACGAGGGTCTTCGCCGGCAAACCCCGTGATTTCGTCTTCTACGAACGGCCGGGATGCGGCGACTGACCACGACGCTGGACCTCGCCCACCGCAGCGCCCGATAGTAGTCGCCCATCGAATCAGACGAGGTCGCATGAATTTGGTCGTTCTACCCGGCGACGGCATCGGTCCGGAGATCACGCTCGCGGCGCTGGAAGTGCTCGGCGCGGCGAAGCGCCAATTCGACCTCGATGTCAGCGTCGAGCATCACGCGATCGGGCTGGACGCGCTGCAGAGAAGCGGGACGACGCTGCCCGACGAGGTGGTGACCCGCGCGCGTGCGGCCGACGGCATCGTGCTTGGCCCGGTCTCGACTTTCGACTACCCGGCTCCGGAAAAAGGCGGGATCAATCCTTCCGCCTATTTCCGCAAGCAGCTCGACCTCTTTGCCAATATCCGGCCGGCGCGCACGTTCGGTCACACCACCCAGCGCATCGGACCCTTCGATCTGGTCATCGTGCGCGAGAACACCGAAGGCTTCTACGCCGACCGCAACATGACAGCGGGAGATGGCGACATGCTGGTCACGCCCGATGTCGCGATCTCCATCCGCAAGATCACGCGCGAGGCCTGCACGCGAATTGCCGAGATCGGTTTCCAGCTCGCACGCACGCGCCGGCGCCGCGTCACGCTGGTGCACAAGGCGAACGTGCTGCGTCGCTCGGACGGATTGTTCCTCGACGCCTGCCGCATGGTGGGGGCGAGCTATCCGGACGTGCAATGCGACGACGTGATCGTCGATGCGATGACTGCGCATCTCGTGCGCGATCCCGGTCGCTTCGATGTGGTCGTCACGACCAACATGTTCGGCGACATCCTGTCGGATCTCGCGGGTGAGCTGGCGGGCAGCCTGGGCATGTCCGGCGCGCTCAATGCAGGCACCAGCCATGCGGTGGCCCAGGCCGTCCATGGCTCGGCGCCCGACATCGCCGGTCAGGACCGCGCCAATCCGCTGGCGCTGATTCGCTCCGTCGCGATGCTCATCACCTGGCTTGCCGAGCGACACCAGGCGCCGAAATTCGCGCAGGCCGCGCGCGCCATCGATGAGGCGGTCAGCGCTGCGATCGCCGCGGGCGAGACCACGCCGGATCTCGGCGGCAAACTCGGCACGCGCGCCGTCGGCAAGATCATCGCCGCGCGTCTCGGCCGCATGCCGGTGGCCGCATGATCCTGCAGCACGCAACCTGGCCGGAGATCGAGGCCTATCTCACGCGCACGCGCGGGATCGTGATTCCCATCGGCTCGACGGAGCAGCACGGACCGAGCGGCGTCATCGGGACCGATGCGATCTGCGCCGAAGCGATCGCCATGGCGATGGCCCGGGATCGCGACATTCTCGTCGGCCCGACGATCGCGCTCGGCGTCGCGCAGTTCAATCTGCGCTTCCCCGGCACGGTGAGCCTGCGCGCGGCGACATTGATGATGGTCGTCAGCGATTACGTGAAGTCACTCGCCGTTCAAGGCTTCACGCATTTCTATTTCCTGAACGGACATGGCGGGAACATCGCGCCCTGCCACGCGGCGTTTCAGGATCTCCATGGTGAGACCAGCCTCGCCCCCGCCGACAGCAATGCCCCGGTGCTGCATTGCAAGCTGCGCAGCTGGTGGGAGTATGAAACCGCCAATGCGATGCGACACGAGCTCTATGGCCAATGGGAAGGCATGCACGCGACGCCGAGCGAAGTCGCGATCGCGCAGGCTGCGATTGCGGCGACGCGCCGCACGATGGCGCTCGCCAAGCCGGAGCAGCTCGCACCGCGCGTGATGCGCGACATGGGCGGCGACCGGCATCTCGACGCGGATCATCACCGCAAGCGCTTCCCCGACGGCAGGATCGGGTCGGATCCGTCGCTCGCCACGCCCGAAGCGGGAGAACGCCTCCTCGCCGCCGCGGCGACAGACGCAGCAGCCGACTACGCCGTGTTCCTGGCTGACATGTGAAAAACATGGTCGCGTCCCCTCCTGGCCGCGAAGCGGCTAGGAGGGGTGCCTGAGCGAAGCGAGGGCGGGGAGGTGCCTTGAACTTGAAGAGGTCCCACGAAACCTCCCCGTCATCGCGCTTCGCGCGCTGCCACCCCTCCATTCGCTTCGCGACCAGGAGGGTACGAGCGGTCAGGTGATCCAAGCCGTGTTGATCTTGCGCACGACCAGTTGATCCTTCACGGCGCGCACGCCTTCGACGCGCTGGGCGCGGACGTTCATGGCCTCACGCTGGGCCGCCGATTGCACCGCGCCGACGAGTTCGACCGCGCCATCGTTGACGAGCACCGAGATGAAGGCGTTCGGCGCCCAAGGCTGATCATGCATCTGCTTGTCGATATC
>Ga0163144_10006645_pt1 | contig 25477 bp, 19 predicted proteins | sample OliLak19BULKMAT1_FD_123175 | JGI IMG/M metagenome (GOLD analysis project Ga0163144, IMG submission 123175) | Freshwater microbial mat bacterial communities from Lake Vanda, McMurdo Dry Valleys, Antarctica - Oligotrophic Lake LV.19.BULKMAT1 | ecosystem: Environmental > Aquatic > Freshwater >... | reverse complement strand
TCGTTCTCCGCATTGCGCAAAGAAATCCGCGACCTGTGCCTGAATCCGCTGACGAGCTCGATCTTCCCTCCCGACAGTGACGGCAGCTGCGATCTTCTGAACCTCAACCAGGAGGTCGACTTCATTAACTTCACTCTGAGCGATGTCATCGAAGGAGCCACGATCACGCTGCGCCCGGCTGACATCCAGGTCCGCTGGCAACCGCCAAGCCGCTTTCTCAATCAGCGCGTTTCTCGGGTCGACACCAGCCAGAGAATGGGGCGCTCGAACTTCGGCGACGCTGGATTCTGCTCGCTCGAGAACCCTGACACCTGCGAGTTCGGCTACGTGTGCCCTCCCCTGAGGACCAGCCGAACCCGGTGCCTCCCGAAGCCGTGTACGACCGGCGCCGACTGCGTTGTCGATCCCCAGGGATTGACCTGGCCCAGCGCGACCTGTGGACCTCCCCTCGGGAGCGGGATCGGGCGCCGCTGCGAAGAGTTCATCCACGTTGTGTACGAGCAAGACGCCGAGCCCGAGCACACGCCGGTGCTGGAGATCAGCATGCCGCTCGACATCGAGACGGATCTGAACGACGGCTTCGCGAACTCGTTTGCCACTGTCCTCGTCGATGGCCTCACGATTCGCTACCGCGTCCAGCCGACCGTATGCGGGCCGGACGGCTGCAACACCGACGAGCCTGTGGTGAGCGCGGCGACGGGCACCACTCTGCAACCGACGCATCTCGGCTACCGGGGTCCGTCTCCGGAGGGAGACCTCGCATTTCCTCGCGCGAACATCGACGTCACCGTGACGGCGGTGGGCGTTCCGGAGAACGTCCGTGTGTTCCCAGGCGCAGTGCCTGGACTCCTGCTGTGCACCAACCCTTTTACGCTTGGGGTGTGCATTCGCTTCATCCGCAACACCGAGCGCAACGTGCGCAAGGCGTTGGCGCGCTTCGGCGCGGGGACGGGTGAACTCGTCAGCAAGATGCTTGGAGTCGGTAACCTGGCGGATCCCAGTGCGCCAAACTTCGACGCCGCTACCATGTTCCTTCTCTGTCTTTTCAGCACCCCCCAGCCACCGGCACCGGCTCCCCCCGTCACCCGCGTGTGTCCCTTCAGCGCGGCGGCGCTCCAGAGCATCAATAGCTTCGGACTCTTTAGTCTGGGCGGGGTGGCAGTGTCGTTGCCACCGCTGACCGGCGAGCGTGGCCGCGAAACTGTTCTCGTCGCCGGTCCCAACGGCGAGTTTACGGACGGGACGATCGCGGTGCTGTCGGCCGCGGCGAGCCCGGCCGCGCGGCAGGCCCAGATCGTAGGGGTGACGATCGACACCTCTCCGTACGCTAGGATCTGCGGCGCGGGCGGCGCCTGCTCGGGTTCTCCGGCGGATTGCACCGTGTGCACTGAGTGCCGCGGTGCAGTTGCCTCGACTTATCCCTTCTGCCAATTTCTGGCACCGACGTTGATCGAGGTGCCCAGCATTGTCACTGCCGCCGCTGTGCAGCTCCCGTCAGCGCCTACGGTGGCGAGGTTTCTCGACAGCCTCGGCAACGTGAGCACGGAGGTGCGCGGCATCTTCACGCGGCCCATCGAGGAGGCTGCCGACGCCGACCCCGCTCGAGTCGAGCGCATCTACACACGCATCGATTTCTGCCCGTCTGCAGCGGCGTCCGAGTTCGAGTGTCCGGCCCGCGCGAGCACGGGAGAGGTCGCGGCGCGGTTCACGATCGCCAGCGACCCCGACGCCGACGGCGACTTCGGCTCGCTCGACAACTGCCGGGATGTGTTCAACCCGGACCAGCTCGACAGCGATGGTGACCGTGTCGGCAACGCTTGCGACAACTGCCCCTGTACCGCGACGGCTTCGCAGGCGAACGGGGACGGTGACGCATACGGCGACGCCTGCGACGACGACGCCGACGGCGACGAGTGCTTCAACGCGCTCCTCATCACTCCGATCGCGGGATGCATCTGGCCATCCGCGCCTCCAGCCCCAGACGGATGGCCGCGCCCGCGGATGAACGACGCCGGCGAGGTGAGCGACCAATACCCTCTCGACACCGAACTTGGAGAGGACGGCCTGGCCGCCGATACGGACGATGACACCATCATCGACGACTGCGACCCCGATGATGACAACGACCTCATCCCCGATGACTTTGCAGGCGACGGCCTGCGCTCCGGAACACCCTGCCGCTCGGGCGAGACGACGGAGTGTGATGACAACTGCCGCGACGAGGTCAACCCGGACCAGGCTGACGAGACGGGGACCATCGGAGTGGGAGACGTGTGCGAGGCTTGGAGCGAGGACTTCGGCTCGGTGCCGGGTGGGTTCTTCGACCCGCCTGGCGTGGCTGGTCCCGGATCGCTGGTGGCGGCGTCGCGGTGCCTCGCCGACGGTCCGGACTGCTGGGGCTTTGCCGTGGGCCAGTGCCTCTCACGGGTCGGCGGCTGCGGTGACACCTCGGATTTCTACGACATCTTCGATGCGGCCGGTGCGCGGCTCGCCCGCTTGTCGGCTGGGGTCGCGACGGGCAGCGCAGCCGCAGTGATGCCGGACCTCGATGGGGACGGTCGGCAAGAGCTCGTTGTCGGCGCGCCCGCGGCCAATGCAGGTGCGGGCCGCGTGTTCGCGCTCGGCTCGCGCGATGGCGCTGTGCTCTTCGAGCTGGGGGGCACGCGCGCGGGAGACGCCTTTGGCTCCGCGCTCGCGGTCGCCGGAAGTGTGCTCTTCGTCGGCGCGCCCGGAGCCCGGAGTGACACGGGTGTGCTGACCGGCGCGGTCACGCGCTATGTGCTCGGCGGTGCGCCGTACTCGAACGGTGTTTTCTACGGACGCGCGCCTGGCGACGAGTTCGGGCGATCGCTCGCCGTCGTCGGCGATGGCGAGTCCATCGTCGGGCTGCTGGTCGGCGCGCCTGGCGCGAGGGTGGGAAGTGCGGCCAATGCGGGTCGTATCGAGGCACGCGGCCTGCGCGGCGCGCTGCTTGGCGAGTTCGCGCTCGGTGTCGCTGGCGGCCGTCTCGGCGGCTCCGATAGCGCCGTGCTTCCGAATGCATTCAAGAACGATCCGGGTGGCGTGCTCGCGGCCATGCCCTCTGCCGCTGGTGGGCGCGGCATCGTCGTCTTCTTCGACTGGAACGGCGCAGTGCGCTGGCAGGTCGAGGGCGGAGTGGGTGAACGGCTGGGCGCCTCGCTCGCGTTTGCCGCGGACTTCAACTCCGATGGTCGTGCGGAGATCGCCGTCGGCGCCCCTGGTGCAGTGGACGGCCGCGGCCGCGTCTACATGGCGGACGCGCGAGGGTTATTCCAAACGTTCTCCGAGGGTGCGGACGGCGACCAGCTTGGCATTCGCGTCGCGGCAACAGGCGACCTCGATGGGGACGGCGCGTTCGATCTGACCATCGGCGTCGGCGGTCGCACATTCTCGAGCGATGGGCTCGACGGCACGTGGCTGCTTCTCAACGGCGTGGGCGGGAAGGATCCGAATCTCCCCGTTGTGCCGGGTGAACCGCCGTGAGCACGCCAAGTCCACGGCGTGCTCCACGCGGTGGCGTATGGATCGCCGCCGCGCTGCTCGCGCTGCTCAGTGCGTGTTCCGGCGACACGGACATCATCGGCCGCTGCGAAGCGGTGACCGAGCCGCAGATCTTGCTCTCGGGGAGCAACGGGATGGAATACGTGTGGTGGTCCCCCAGCGTCGGACTGCTCGACGACCACGTTTGGGTGACCTACGTGCAGCTGGTCGATGCACGCGGGGTGGCGTTCGGGCGCTGGTACGACGCCCAGACACTGTTGCCCGCGAGCGAGCCAGTCGTGCTCGGCACCTACACGTACTGGGAACTGCAACAGTGGGTGCGTGACGGCGATGCGCTCGTCGGGCAAGTGTGGGCCGACCCGAGTGAGCCCGCCGAAATCACCTCGGACGACCAATTAGTTCATCTCTGGCGGGTGACGCCGCCTCCCGCGCTGAGTGCCACGGGCCGCCGCGTGGCGATCAACACGTTCGACCCCGCGGACGATCCGACGCGCGTGCCAGGGCCATGGAGCGCTATCAGTCTCGGAGCGGTCTATCAGCCAGGCTTTCAGGGGGCGATTCCGATCGCCGTGACCGACTCTGGCCCCGTCGGCGCTTTGCTGGCAGTCGCTCCGTGCTCGGGTCCGCTTTTCGGGCGCTTGAGCGTGCACGTGTTCGACAACGACGTGTCCGCAACCAGAGTGCCGCTTCCGACCGCGGTGTGTGATTTCGGTGGCGTTACCGCGCCGTGGCTCTTCCCCATCGACGGTGATGAAGTAGGGCTCCTCTATCGGAACGCCGCCAGCATCGAGGACCATGAAGTTCGCTACGTGCGTCTCGGAGCCGACGGCACGCCGCGGACGACCTCGCGTATCGTCGGTGGCGGCGCGAATGTCGCGCGCTTCTCTATCGCTGGCGGATATCAGCCCCGCGGCGTGCGCGTCCGTGAACACGTGCTCTTCACCGAGCGGCGCGGCGACTACGACCAGTGCTACACGATTCGTGTCATGGGCCTCGACGGCGAAGACGCCGAGGATGCGCCGTGGCAGCTGCCGTGTGCCGACGACGAGGACGGCTCGCCGATGGTGACGTGGATTCACCAGCTCGTCAGCGTCCCCGGTGCTGCCGTGATCGTATGGGGTGAGCGCGCCAACTCCGATCTCGAGGGAGCCGACCCGACGATTCTTCGGGAAGGTGTGTTCGCGGTGATGCTCACCGAAGACGGCAAGCGTGGCAGCGCGGTGATGCGACTGACGGACCCTGCGTACACGGTATTCGGCGGCGACACCGATGTGCAGGTGGCGGCGGATGGCAACAACATCTTTGCGACGTGGATCGACCTGCGCTCCGCCGAAGCAGAGGGCTACTACGCGCGTATGATCAGCTGCACTGTGGATCCTTGATGCAGCGAACAACGTTCGCAGGTGGCTTGCTGCTGGCGATTTTTCTGATCGCCGTCTTTGCCTGGTGGTGGCTTGATCGCGCGGTCCCGGCCGATGCGGAACCTGCGCCGCGGGCGATCGCCGACACCAGGCCGATCGTGGACGCGCAGGTGCGCGTGTATGACGCGAGTTCAGCGCCGAGCATCGCATGTGGCAACGCCTTCGTGCCATCGACGCCGGGAGCCTCGCGCACGTACGAGATATGGGTCGCATCGCAGGTCGTCGTCGCGTCGCTCGTCCTTGTGGCGACACACGCAGATGACACGGGCGTCACCGTCGATTGGGCGATCGAGACACGGCACGACGGGCAGACGCTCGCGACGAGCACGAGGACCACGCGGTGCAGCCCCGACGCGCTCGCCGAGGCGCCATGGGCGAACTTGCCGGAGACGCTCTCCGGCATCCGTTGGGAAGGCCGACTCTTTGCCATCCCCGCACACGCGGCCCCTGGCGACCAATGGGAGAGCAACGCGGTGTGGCGCACGACAGACGGCGTGATGCGCGAGGTCCGCCACGCCCGCGCCACGGGCCGCGAAGCGTGCGCGACGCCAATCGGCACGCGCGACTGTCTGCGCTACGAGGTCGATGTGACGCTCTCCGACGAGTCGCCGCTGCCGGATCGCGTCGCGACCACGCACGCGCGCGGCGTCGAGTGGGTGACCGAGGGCCTCGGTCTCGTCCGCAGCGAGCTCGACGACGGCTCGCATCTCGGGCCGCGGATTACGCTGACGGCGCTGCGCGATCCGTAGGTTCGCCGGCTCGTCTCCGACGGTCGCCCGGGCAGCTCCGGCGACCTTGCGCGCGGCTGCTCCGTCGCCCCGCTATTCTCGAGGGCTCTCTGTCGGCACTCGCGCGGAGACGTGGGCCGCGACACGGCTCTCGCCTCGCCGCGCACCCATGTGCGACGGCCCCCGCCCGCACGCCGCGCGCGTCGTTGGTATCGCCGGTCCCGTCTGCGTCGTAGACGCACGGAACGGGAGACGACCAGTGAACACTCGATATGTCCGATCGTGGATGGCAGCGCTGGGCGCGGTGATGGCGCTCGCCGGCGGCAGCGCGGGCTGTGGCGACGACGACGACACGACGATGGCGTGCATCGCTGGGACGGCGACGGGGTGCATGGACGGGCTGGTGTGCGAGCCGGTGGTCGGCGCTGAGCCCGCGTGTTTCCCGCCGGTGCAGCTGCGCGGGCGGGTGCTCGACTTGGAGACGGAAGCGGGCATCGGCGCAGCGACGGTCGTGGCGCTCGACGTCAACGGCGGCGCACGCTCCACCGTCGCTATCACGGCAGCGGACGGCGCTTACACTTTGCCCATCTCGATCACGCGTGATGCGAGCGGGAACCCGGTGAGCGAGTCGGTCACGCTGCGCGTCGCCGCCAGCGGCTACCAAGTGTTTCCGACGGCGCCGCGCACCGCTTTGCCGATCGATCTCGCGAGCGCCGCACCTCTCGCGGGCGGCGCGCGCGTCGTCATGGACGCATCGACGGATGTCGGCTTGCTCGCGCTGCCGAGCGGCGGTCCGCGCGGCATCGTTCGCGGCGAGGTCGACTTCGCGGAGCCAGGCGGCGTGCTGGTCATCGCGACGCAGGCAGGCACGGCGGTGTCGTCGGCGGTCAGCGATACGGGCGGCGACTTCGCGCTCTTCAACGTTCCTGCGGGAGAGACGCTGGTGAGCGGCTATCGCGTCGGCGTGCGCCTCGACCCGGCGACCGTGACTGCGACGGCTGGCGAAGTCGGCGGCGTCGTGCTGGTCGGGCACGGTGACGGCCTCGGCAGCGTCAGCGGCTCGGTCAACGTCGTGAACGGCGGAATGGGTACGACGACCAGCGTCATCCTCGTCGTCGAGTCGACGTTCGTGCCGACCGCAGCGCGCGGTGAGGCGCCTGCTGGCCTGCGCGCGGCGCCCGTATCCGGCGCGTTCTCGATCGCCGATGTGCCGCCGGGCCGCTACGTCGTGCTCGCCGCGTTCGAGAACGACTTCCTCGTGCGTGATCCCGACACGAGCATCGGCGGCACGGCGATCCAGACGGTGGAAGTGCCGGCGAGCGGCGGGCCCGTCACGCTTGATGACAGCTTCAAGATCACAGGGGCGCTCTCCGTCGTGTCGCCCGGCGCCGACGGCCTCGAGGTCATCGCGGGCGCGACCCCCGAGCTCGTCTGGGCCGATGACTCCTCGGAAGACGGCTACGAGCTGCGCGTGTTCGACGCGTTCGGCGCGATGGTTCACGAGAACATCGCCGTGCCGCGCGTCACCGGCGGCGATGACGTCGTTTACACTTGGACCGGCGCGACGCTCGAGGCCGGCATGATCTATCAGTTCCGCGCGCTCAGCTATCGCGACAGCGGCGGCGGGCGGACGTACATCAGCGCGACCGAAGATCTGCTGGGCGTTTTTCAGTACCTGCCGTGACGCTCGCCCACGCCGCTACCAACCCATCTGCCGAGAGGCGCGATCCGCGGCCACGCGCCGCAGCGAAGGACCTGTGCTCCATGCCACGCAATGCGATTCCCATGACCATGTCGGCGGTTCTCACGCTCGCGCTCACGAGCGTCGTCTGTGCCGGCTGCGGGAGTGACCCGGTCGTGCCGCCGCCGTTGACCGCGACGTGCACCGGTGGAGATTGTGCGTGCGTTGGAGCCAACGTGTGCAGCTGCAACCTCGACGCCGATTGCAACGTGATGTGTGGCGTCGAGGGTTGCAGCCTCAGCTGTGACGCGACGTCGAAATGCAACGCGAGCGGCGAGGGCGCGATCGTCATCGCGTGCGCCGACGACGCGGACTGCAAAGGCAACGGCGGCGACGACAGCACCATCGTCTGCTCCAATACTTCGAATTGCGATCTCAAGGCCGGCGACGATTCTTCGGCGCGCTGCGAGCAGAACGCCGAGTGCAAGATCAACATCGGCCTGCGCGGATCGGTGCAGTGCGTCGATGACGCGTCGTGTGACATCAAGTGCGACGGCGCGTGCGACGTGACGTGCGCGACCACCGCGCGCTGCGCGGTCAACTGCGGCACGGACGACGCCGGCGTGGCGGGCGCGGTCTGTCCCGATGGCCGCATCGTCTGCGGCGGATGTGTCTAGAGACCTGAACCGCAGAGCCAGCGCCTCCCGATACGTTCTCGCTTGCCCGGTGCGCGCGCGCGGAGCAGCGTTGCGCCCATGTCGGACCCGATCTCCCAAGAGCTGTTCGCGCGCGCCAAACGGCTGATCCCTGGCGGCGTCAATTCGCCGGTGCGCGCGTTCAAGGCGGTCGGCGGTGATCCCGTCTTCGTCAAAGGCGCGCGCGGCGCGACCCTGATCGGCGCGGACGGCACCGAGTACGTCGACTATCTCGGCTCGTGGGGGCCGATGATCCTCGGCCACGCGCATCCCGAGGTCGTGCGCGCGATCGCGGAGGCGGCAGCGAACGGCACCGCCTACGGCACGCCGTCGCCCGGTGAGGTCGACATGGCGGAGGCGATTACGCACGCGTTTCCGTCGATCGAGATGGTGCGCCTCACCTCGAGCGGCACCGAGGCGGTGATGGGCGCGCTGCGCGTCGCGCGCGGCTTCACCAAGCGCGATCTCATCGTGAAGCTCGAGGGCTGCTATCACGGCGGCGCGGACTATCTGTTGGTGAAGGCCGGCAGCGGCCTCGCGACCTTCGGCGTGCCCGACAGCGCGGGTGTGCCCGCGTCGGTCGCGGCGACGACCTCGACGATCCCGTTCAACGATCTCGACGCTGCGCGCGAGCTGTTCGCCGAGCGCGGCAGCGAGATCGCCGCGCTCATCCTCGAGCCAGTCGTCGGCAATATGGGGCTCGTCCCGCCGGCGCCGGGCTATTTGCAAGGCCTGCGCGAGCTCACGCGCGCGCATGGTGCGCTGCTCGTATTCGACGAGGTGATGACCGGCTTCCGGCTCTCACGCGGCGGCGCGCAGGAGCTCTACGGCGTGACGCCGGACCTCACCACGCTCGGCAAGATCGTCGGCGGCGGCGTGCCTGTCGGCGCGTATGGCGGGCGGCGCGAGATCATGGAGCTGATCGCGCCCGCCGGTCCCGTCTATCAAGCGGGCACGCTGAGCGGCAATCCGCTCGCCGTCGCCGCGGGCTTGACGACGCTGCGCTTGCTCGGCGAGCCAGGCACCTACGCGAAGCTCGAGAACATCTCGGCGCAGGTCGAGCAGATCCTCGTCGAGGCGGCGCGGGAGGCGTCGGTCGCGTGTGTCGTGCAGCGCGTCGGCTCGATGCTCACGCCGTTCTTCATCGATGCGCCGGTGCGCAGCTGGAACGACGCGGATCGCTGCGATCGCGCCGCGTTCGGCCGCTTCCACTCGGCGCTGATCGCGCATGGCGTCTACTGGCCGCCGTCGCAGTTCGAGGCCGCGTTCGTCTCGCTCGCGCACGACGACACCGCGCTCGAGAAGACGCGCAAGGCCGCCCGCGCGGCGTTCCGCGCGGCGGCCACGAGCGCGTGAAGCGGAGCCGCCTCGTCGCGTCGCGGCCGCCGTCTCGCTGCCCAAGAGTGCGCGCGGCGCTCACGCACGTTTCGCCGGTGTTTCTCGGCGAATTCTGCGGGCCGGGCGGCCTTGACCCCCTCTGGCGTGCGTGCTAGATGGGCGCCGCGTTTACGGACTGAACATCGTCCTAGGCGCTGCAGTGACGACCCGCTCGCGGACGAGACCGTCAGCTAGCGGACAGGACAGTACCCGAGGGAAGCGATGCCGCTGATCGGTCCCGAAGGGAAAGAGCAGATGAAGCTGATCGGGCGCTTCAGCTCGATCGGCATCGAGATGGTAGTCGCCATCTGCATCGGCTTCTTCGGCGGGCGGTGGCTCGATGTGCACTTCGGCACAAAGCCCTACCTGATGTACATCGGCCTCGTCTTCGGGATCCTCGCCGGCTTCCGCGGCCTCGTCCGGATCGCCCGAAGCACCGACCTCGACAAGCTCTAGACCCCGCTTCCCCTCCTTCGGAATCAAGAGCCACCCAGCCCTCATGGACCGCCGAGCCCTCGAGCGAATCACGACGTACATCGCGCTCAGCGCCGCGATCGCCGTGTCGTCGTCGTTTGCGTTCGGCGGCCTGCGCTTCGGCACCGGCGCGCTGATCGGCGCGGTCGTCGCGCTGCTCAACTGGGCCTCGCTGCGCTGGATTCTGCGCCGCGTCCAAGAAGGCTCGGCGCGCACGCGTACCGTCCTGATGACGTTGCTCGCGGGCAAGATGGGCGTGCTCGCGGCGATCGTCTGGCTCGTCATCGGGCGCTTCAACGTAGATGCGGGCGGCTTCGGCCTCGGCCTCGGCGCGCTCGTCGTCGGGCTCACGCTCGGCGCGCTGGCGAGCCACACGCCGGATGGCGTCGCCATCCCGGATGCAGTCGACAACGCGCGGAAGGAGCACTGATGCCGCACGGCGAATCTTGGCTGACTCTTCTACTCCGTTATCTCGGCGTCGATCTCGAGCACGCGGGCACCGTCTTTGGCGAGCCGGTGCGGCATGACGGCCTCAGCTGGTACGCGCACGAGACCATCGGTCTCGATCACGTGCTGACCACGCTGCTCGTGTTCAGCCTGATCACCACGGTCGCGCTGCTCGCGTACGGCAAGGTGAAGGACGCGAGTAAGGCGATCGTCCCCGACGACAAGCTCACCGTCCGCACCGCGATCGAGATCATGGTCGGCGCGATCTACGGCCTGATGTCCGACGTCATGGGCCCAAAGGCGGCGAAGTTTTTCCTGCCGCTTATCGGTACCTGCGCGTTCTTCATCCTGTTCTCCAACGCGCTCGGCCTGATCCCCGGCTTCTCGCCGCCGACCGGCAAGATGAACACGACGCTCGCGCTCGGCGCCGTCATCTTCGTCACGACGCACGTGTACGGCGTGAAGGAGAACGGGCTCGGATACTTCAAGCACTTCTTCGGCCCGATCATCAAGTGGTACGCGCTGCCGCTGATGCTGCTCATGCTCGGCATCGAGATCATCAGCCACGTCGCACGGCCGATCTCGCTGGCGATTCGCTTGATGGCGAACATGGCCGCCGACCACATGGTCGTGTCCATCTTCCTCACGCTCATCCCAGGCGTCCCGTTCCTGGTTCCCGTGCCGGTGATGCTGCTCGGCACCATCGTCGTCATCGTGCAGGCGCTCGTTTTCTGCCTGCTGTCTACGGTCTACATCGCCCTGGCGATCGCTCACGAGGAGCCTTGAGGCCGGGGAGGTTCCCGGTCTCACACGCTCTCACTCGTTCACACACGCATGCGCGAATGACAATCGAAGGAGGCTTTCCGATGAAGAAGAAGATGCTCGGTCTGGTGGCGCTACTCACTCCTATGCTGGTCGCCTCCACGGCGTTCGCGCAGGACGCCGGGTCGAACGAGAACGACGTGGTGATGGCCAAGTCCATCGCAGCCGCGCTCGCGATCGGCCTCGCCGCCTTCGGTGGCTCGCTCGGTCAGGGTCGCGCCGCGGCGGCCGCGCTCGAAGGCATCGCGCGCAACCCGAACGCGTCGGGCAAGCTGCTCGTCCCGATGATCCTGGGCCTCGCGCTCATCGAGTCGCTCGTGATCTACGCCTTCGTGATCGCGCTCGGTCTCGTCTGAGCCGATCCTGTTGGGCGTTCGCGAGCGAGAACTGAGTGCGCCGGGGGTCACCCCGGCGCTTTTTTGCGTCTGGCGCGCGCAACTTTGCCGTCTCGTGTTGAGAAACTAGCTCACATCGAATTGACCAAAATTTGGGGACGGTGATACGGTGCCGTCACTCGCTGTTAGAGGGCTGCAGGGGAGCAGAGCCTGTCGATGTCGGAGCCGTATTTTCCGAACTCCTGGAGCTCCATGAGCGACCACCGTCGCAACCCCCGCATCCCCATTCGGCAACGTATCTGGTGCGAAGGTGACCACGTCACGCTCTACGTTCAAGCGCTGAACGTCAGCACGGGCGGCCTGTTCGTGCGCACCGCCAACCCACCGCCCCCAGGCCAGCGCTTCCGCGTCTCCTTCACGGACTTGGAGGAGGGCGAGGTGGTGGCGCAGGTCGAGGTCGTGTGGGCACGCCAAGACTCGGGCGAACCGCTGCCCGGCATGGGCCTGCGCATCATGAATTTCGAGAAGGGCGCGGCCAACTTCCAGCGCTTCGTAGAGCGCAAAGAGATCGCGTCCCGCAGCGACGACGTCGGCGAGTCGAGCTGAGCGCAGCGACGACTGCGCATCGGCGCTGGCTGGCGTTCGCTCGTGATGGCGCGCAGAATCGAGGCCGATGTCCGACACAAGGCAGTCACCGCATATGGCGGCGCCATCCGACGCGCCGAAGTCGACTGAAGCCGAGCCCTCTGCCGTCGAGGTGCCGGACGCCGCCGAGAGCGCTGCGCCGTCGCGCGCCGCGCGTGGGCTCGCTGGGTGGAAGATCGGCATCGTCGTCGGCGGGCTCGGCGCGGTCGTCGCGTTCTTGCTGCTCGGCTCGGGCGCGCAAGATGCGTTCGTCTACTCGAAGCTGGTCGACGAGGTGGTCACGCATCCAGCCGAGTGGCGCGATCGCGAGCTGCGCGTCGAGGGCCTGCTCACGCAGGGCTCGATTCGCTTCCGCGAGAGCCCGTGCGAGTGGCGCTTCACCATCGAGAAGAACGGCCAAGAGATGCCCGTGCGCTACCCACAGTGCATCGTGCCCGACACGTTTCGCGATGGCGTGAACCTCACCGTCACCGTGCAGGGCAAGCTACTGGCAGACAACAGCTTCCTCGCGTCGCAGGTCGTGCCGCGCTGCCCGTCGAAGTACGAGATGCAGCAGCGCCAACGCAACGGAGAAGACATGCCGCATCCGATGGCGGGGCGCGGCACGATCGAGGCGAGCGGCGCAGCGAGCCCTGCTCCGAGCGGCGCCGCGCCGAGCGTTGCGCCCGCACCGCTCTGACCGACGACCGCCGAGTCCGTCGCTCGCAAGCACCATCCAAGTCAGAGCGAGCGCCTGCGCGATGGCCGAGACGCTGAGGTCGACGTTTAGCGCGCGCGCACTCTCGAGGCGGCGTGGGGCGGGAGCGCTCGAGTCCGGATGCATCTCTGTTGGCCGGGCCGAAGAACAACATCTGGCGCTCTCCGCCGAAGCGCGCGCACACGCCGCGCACCGCGATAAACCTCGAAGGGCCCATTCGCCTGCGTTCGCGTATAAGAGGGTTTCATGGAAAATCTTCGCATCTGTCGCGCCGCTTGGTTGCTCTCGCGCGGAGGAGCGTTTGCATGGCGTATTTCTCGTTGCCGTCGCTGAGTGCGCTGCTTGTCGCAGGCGCGGCTCTCGCGCTTTGCGGTTGCTCGGATTCGACCGAGGCGCCTGACGCCTCGGTCGATGCGGGCATCGATCTGCGCGTGCTCTACGTCCCCACCTATGCCTGCACGTCAGACGACCACTGCGGCGGAGATCTACGGTGCATCGACGGTGCCTGTGAGTGCGAGGTCAACGCGCAGTGCAATCCCTTTGGCATGCTCTCTGGGGCGTGCTTCGAGGGCCGCTGTGTCGCGATGTGCCCATACTTCGGTGCGCCGCGTGAACTACCTGGGTGGGCCGAGGGCTGTGGGGGCGTTCAGCACACCGCCTGCTGCGAGGCAGGAGAGCGTTGTTGTCCGTTGGTGTTCGAGGTACCGCAGTGCCTCCCGGACGACCGACCTTGCTGGCCTTCTTGCCCTGGGTTTCTGACAGGCAGAGCTTGTCCACCTGATCAACTCTGCCGCGGTGCCGAGGTTTCGACGGGGCTCGCTCCGCGGTGCAGCGAGGTAGCCCCCGACAATACTGGAATCGACGGACGCTTCGACTGCGTCGCCCTCGTGGACTGCCCTGCCGCGCAGCGCTGCGGCGCTCAGACGTGCTGCGCTCCCGGTACAGTTTGCTTGCTCGAAGGCGGCGGGGGCGAGCCTATTGCCCCCGACGGCGACCCTGGCTTTGGCCGCGACCTTTCCTGGCTTGCTCGCCCCGCGGGCGCCTGCTGCATTCCTGACTGAGCGTGGGGTTCCGCTCGCGCTCTCCGCGCTACGCGCTGCTCGCTTGACGCTGCGGCGCCGGAGCGCGTAGAACCCGCGCCGTGAGCCCCGCTTCTGCGAGCAACGAGAGCGAGTCCGGCTCGCAGGCGACGCTGCTCGACGCGGACGCCATCGCGCGCGTGGTGAAGCGGCTGGCGCTCGAGATCGTCGAGCAGACGGGCGGCACCGAGCGGCTGGCGCTGGTCGGCGTGCGGCGCGGCGGCGTGCCTCTGGCCAAGCGGCTTGCCGATGCCATCGCGACGGTCGAGGGCACAGAGGTGCCGGTCGGCAGCGTCGATATCTCGCTCTATCGCGACGACGCGGCGACGGCGCTGCCGGATCCGAAGATCGGGCCGAGCGATGTGCGCTTCAGCGTCGATGGCAGAGACGTCGTCCTCGTCGACGATGTGCTGCAGACGGGGCGCACGATCCGCGCGGCGATCGACTGTCTGCTCGACTACGGACGGCCGCGGCGCATCTGGCTCGCGGTGCTCTGCGATCGCGGCGGTCGTGAGCTGCCGATCGGCGCGGACTTCGTCGGCCGCGTGCTCGACGTGGATGCGACGGTGAAGGTGGACGTCGTGCTCGAAGGGCCCGGCGAGGATCGCGTCACGGTGCGTACGCGCGGCTCGCTCGCGCAGCCGAACGCGCAGCCGAGCGCGCAGCCGAACGCGCAGCCGAGCGCGTCGCCGAGCGAGCCGACGGAGCCGAGCCGATGAGCGAGCGGCGATTTTCGCAGCGGCATCTGACGGGCATCGAGGGGCTGAGCGCTGCCGATGTGCTGCATGTGCTCGACACGGCCGAGGCGTTCTTCGAGGTGTCGCGGCGCCCGGTGCGCAAGGTGCCGACGCTGCGCGGCAAGACGATCCTCAACTTGTTCTACGAGGCTTCGACGCGGACGCGCACGAGCTTCGAGCTCGCCGGCAAGCGGCTCTCGGCCGACGTGGTGAACATCAGCGTCGCGCAGTCGAGCGTGTCGAAGGGCGAGTCGCTCTACGACACGGTGAAGACGCTCGAGGCGATGCATCCCGATGTCGTCGTGCTGCGTCACGAGGCGTCGGGCGCGGCGGAGTACGTCGCGAAGCGCATCCGCGCGAGCGTGGTGAACGCCGGCGACGGACAGCACGAGCACCCGACGCAGGCGCTGCTCGACGCGTTCACGATCCGCCGCCACAAGGGCAAGCTCGACGGGCTCGTCGTGACCATCTGCGGCGACGTGATGCACTCGCGCGTCGCGCGCTCGAACGCGCTGCTGCTGCGCTTGTTCGGCGCGGAGGTGCGCGTCGTCGCGCCGCGTACGCTGATGCCCGTCGCGATGGAGCAATACGGCGTGCGCGTCTTGCACGAGCTCGAGCCCGCGCTCGAAGGCGCCGACGTCGTGATGGTGCTGCGCATCCAGCGCGAGCGCTTGCAAGGCGCGCTGCTGCCGAGCATGCGCGAGTATGCGCGGACGTTTGGTGTCAACGCGCGCACGCTCGCATACGCGAAGCCCGATGCGCTCGTCATGCATCCGGGCCCGATGAATCGCGGCGTCGAGATCTCTTCGGACGTCGCCGATGGCGCGCAGAGCGCCGTGCTCGAGCAAGTCGAAGCGGGCGTCGCGGTGCGCATGGCCGTGCTCTATCTGCTCGCCGCAGAGCCCGGTGAGCGAGCGGGCGGCTGATGGTTCTCAGCAGCGCTCGGGCGTGCCGTTGATGCCGCGCTGTGCGACGGGCCTCGATCGGCTCGCTTTGGGCGAGGCGGACGTCGTCGCGCTGGTGCGTGGCCGGCGCATCGGCTTGGTCGCGCATCCGGCGAGCGTCGATGCGCGGCTCACGCACGCGAAGGATCTGCTGGTGCGCGCCGGCGCCGATCTGCGCGTGTTGTTCGGGCCGGAGCACGGCTATGGCGGCGAGGCGCAGGACATGATCGGCGTCGGCGAGCTGCGCGATGCGGAGACCGGCGCGCAGATCCGATCGCTCTACGGCGCGACCGAAGCGGAGCTCTCACCGAAGCGCGAGTGGCTCGATGGGCTCGACGCGATTGTCATCGATCTGCAGGACGTCGGCAGTCGCTACTACACGTTCGTGTGGACCGCCGCGCTGATGTTGCGCGCAGCTGCAGCGGCCGGCGTCGAGACCATCGTCTTCGATCGGCCGAATCCGATCGGGGGTGACGTCGTCGAGGGCGCGCCGCAGCGCAGCGGCTATCGCTCGTTCGTCGGCCTCTACGACGTCGCCGTCCGTCACGGCATGACCATCGGCGAGCTTGCGCAGATGGTGCGCGAGCGCGAGCAGCTCGACCGAAGCGCGCTGCGCGTCATCACGATGACCGGCTGGAAGCGCGAGATGTTGTTCGCCGACACCGGCCTCCCGTGGGTGCTGCCGTCGCCGAACATGCCAACGCCGGAGACCGCGCTCGTTTACCCGGGCGGCTGCCTGCTCGAGGGTACGAGCCTCAGCGAAGGCCGCGGCGTGACCCGCCCATTCGAGATCTGGGGCGCACCCGCCCTCGATGGTCGCGCGCTCGCCGACGCCGTGAGTGGCGCAGGCGCACACCTGCGACCGCTGACGTTCCAGCCGACGTTCCACAAGCACGCAAAGCAGATCTGCGGCGGCGTGCAGGTCCACATCACCAACGCGCGCGCACTGCGCTCCTATGAGCTCTATCTCCGCGCCATCGCGCAGGCGCACATGCAGACGCGCGAGAGCTTTCGCTGGCGCACGGAGACGTACGAATACGTCAGCGACCGCCCAGCGATTGACCTGCTCACCGGTGGCCCCGAATATCGCGCGGCAGTGGACTCGGGCGACGCCGGAGCGCTCGACGCGGTGATTGCGGCAGAGGCACTCGGCGCAGCGCGGTTCGCGGACGAGCGGCGGGTTTGGCTGCTGTACGAGTGAGGGCTGGCGGCGCGTCTAGCCAAACGCGCAGCGCTTTTCGCTCGATCTTAGCGGCGCGCGCGAGTAGCCGCGTTCTGTTCGGCCGCAGCGAAAAGCCGCTTTTCCGCCGGACGTTTTTGGAGCGCTTTGGCTCAGCGAGCGGCCGGTCCTTCGATGAAGAAGACCTCGGGAAGCGGGAGTGGGATTTGGACTTGGACGCCCCAGTCTGTGCGAAAGGAGACCGCGCTGGTGGTCACGACGAGTGCTTCTGCGTAGTGGGAGTCGTCGCCCTCGAACGGGAACCCGGCCGGGAGCCGGACGTCGACACGACAGGTCTGAGCGGCGCCATCGGGCAGCGTTCCGACATACAGCGCGACCCACTCGACCGTGCACGGGGCTGTCGTTACGTCGTCCTCGAGCGCGTCTCGGTCTTCGATGTCGAGGCACGCATTGGTCGCACTGGCCATCGCCAGAACGCGCTCATCATTGGAGAAAGTGGGGCCAAAACCCTCGCCGTAAACGTACGGAAGCGAGCCGATGTGCGCGAGCACGGGACGAAACTCGAAGAGTTCGTACCCAACCTCGCTCTGCCCCGAGTAGAGCCAGAGCACGAGGTAGGTCTCGTCCTTGGAGAGCAGCAGCTCGTGCCCGCCGTAGCCCGCGTTCGGGTAAGGAAGAACGACGCGCTGCGTGCTCGCGCCGCCGCCGTCGACGATGACGGTAAGGGCGCCATCGGTCTGAACACGCACGGTTGCGCCGCTGGAGATTTCAACTTCTTCGAGGCCACCCATCGGCGATTGCACGTTCGGCATGCGGCGAGTGGACGCGAGAAGTGCCGCAGGCGTCAAGCGATGACCGCGCCGCCGCTGATCGTAAGCCACGTCTGCATCGCCTGGCTCTGCGCGCTGAGCGCCTGCGCGACGAACTCCGCGACCGGTCCGCCAAACACGCGCTTCCGCCTAATCGACTGCTTGTCGCCGCCGACCGCGATGCCGAATTCGCGGCCGAGCGCGAGCGATCGCCCAGCGATTGACCTGCTCACCGGCGGCCCGGAATATCGCGCGGCAGTCGACGCGCGCGACGCTGCAGCGCTCGACGCTGCAGCGCTCGACGCTGCAGCGCTCGACGCGGTGATCGCGGCAGACGCACTCGGCGCAGCGCGGTCGAGAGTCGGACTTGACCCAGTGGGTCACTCCGCGAATCGTGCGCATATGGGCAATCGTCTCTGCAACACGCCGATCGTCGTCGACATCGCAGAAGCGAAGGCGACTCTCTCCGATCTCGTCGAGCGCGCTCACGGCGGCGAGACGATTGTGCTCGCGCGCGGAGGCAAACCGCGAGCGCGCATCGTCCCGCTCGCGGCAGGCGACGCGCATCTGCGCCTCCCGGGCAAAGGAAAGGGGCGCGTCTGGATGGCACCGGACTTCGACGAACCGCTGCCGGCGTCGGTGCTCGCGGGCTTCGCGGGGACCGATTCTTGAAGCTGCTGCTCGATACGCACGCGCTGCTCTGGTGGCACGCTGGCACGCTCCCCGCGCGCGTCGCCGCCGATGTGCTGCGCGCCGAAGATTGCGCGCGGCGAGCGCGTCAGTCGACTGGATCGTGGCGGCGAATTTCGTCGTCGAGCTCGGTCGCCAGATAGGTCGCCTCATCGGCGCTGAGCTCCGCGAGCACCAGCGTCGCGCGTCCGTCGAAGCCGACGGCGTGCACGTAGAACGAGTCGTCGCTCGCTTCGCGCGCTTCGAAGCGGGCGACGTCGTTGCGATCCCGCGCGACGGCGCCGCGGCGCTTCTCGTCGGCCGAGGGCGGCACGCTCGTGGCCGTGAGCCTCAGTGGGCCGAGCTCGATCGTCGTCGTCCGCCGCGCTTGGCGCGAGCCCGAGTACGCCATCCACACGAACGGCAGCCCACTCAGCGCAAGCGCGGCGCGCATATCCGCGCTTAGGGCATCGCTCACCAGGGACGTCACGAAGGCACCTCCCGCAATGAGCAGCCAAAGAGCGATGGACGCCCAGCTCTGCTCCGTGCGCGATCTCCCGCGCCGATAGACCCAGCGTTTGCCCGTGGGCGGCCCAGCGTCTCGGTACGCCTCGGACAGACGCCCGCTTTGCGCAATCACACCGCCGCTGAAGGCCGCAGGAACTGGGCGCGCACCATGCGGCGACGGCAACGGAACGCGCAGCAACACGGCATGGCACGTCGGGCAGCTGCACACGCCCTTCGGCACGTCCACCAGCGCGATCGGTTGTCCACACCCGCAGCGCAACCGCATGCGCCGAGCCTACGCGCTTGGCTCATATCGCGCCGCTCGTCTCCCTTCTGTCGCCCACACACAAACACTGCGGTAGGCTGACCGGATGTATTTGCGGCGGCACCACAGGCGCCGGCGCGTGTGAACGCGCCATGCCTCGTTGCGCGCACGGGGTTTCTTTACGAGCACGCGAATGGCTTGCGCTAGAGTGCGCACGTGCCGAGGAAGCCGACGAGCGCGCGGGTGATCCGCAGCGAGGCAACGGACGCCCGCGGTCGGGTGTGGACCGTGGCCCGCGTCCCGGAGGCACTCTTGGAACAGGAGGACGCGCGATTCTGGCGTGATGACCTGACGCCCGAACAGCGCGTGAACGCAGTCGACGATTGCCTCGTCAGCTGTCTCAAGGTCCGAGGTAAGAGTGGCGCACCCCGACTACGAAGAGTTTCTCGCCGCGTGCAACGCCCGTCGCGTTAAGGGCGCTGCCAATCAAACGCGCCCTTCCGCTCCCCCTCCTCTCCTCTCCTCACCCAATCACCTCCCATCCCCCCCCATTCCCCCCCATTCCCCCTCCGAAAGCCCCCTTTCCAAGGGGGTTGGGGGTGCCTCACTCCTCCGCCCACCGAGTGCAATCTCCGCCCAACAAGCCCACCTGAAAGCCCCCCCTCGCACGAGGGGGCTGGGGGGAGCCGCGCGCGCAGCGCAAAAACCCGCGCGCAGCGCACCAGCCAACACAGTTGCAAACCAGTCCCATAGACGCCTAAAGTCAACCCGCTATGGGTGCAACAAAGTTGGCAGAAGATGCGAAAGCCGCCGCCAAGCTAGCAGGCAGATACACCTACGTTCGCGAACTAGGCCGCGGCGCCACCGCCCGCGTCATGTTGGTCGCCGATGGCGCAGCCGCAGACGCGCGACGCGCCGCCAAAGTCGTCCCCGCCGTCGAGGCAGAGCGGCTCGCGTGGGAGATGGACGCTCTCGCGCGGGTATCGCATCCGGGGCTCGCGCACGTGTTCGAGCTGCTGCGGCTCGATGCGCCGGTCGGTGGCGGGTTTGGGCTCGAGGCGGGAGTCGCGGTGCTCATCGAAGAGCGCGTCGTCGGCAAGGCTGCGGGCGAGGCGCTCGAGGGGCTGCGCGGCGAAGAGGGTGAGCTTGCGGCGCGGGTCTGCGCGATTGGCGAGGCGGTCGCGGGGGCGCTCGCGGCGCTGCATGCGGCCGGGCTGGTGCACGGCGATGTGAAGCCGGCGAACGTGCTGGTGCCGGCGCGCGGCGCGGCTGAGAAGGTCGCGGCGCGGCTGGTGGATCTCGGCATGGCGCGACCGCCGGGGACTTCCGCGACGGTGTCGGGGACGCCGGCGTTTCTCGCGCCGGAGGCGTGGCTCGGCGTGCGCAGCGTGGCGACGGATCTCTACGCGCTTGGCATGACGCTGAGGCTGCTGCTTGGCGCAACGGGGAGCGCGGGCGCGCTGCCGAGCTCGGTGCCGGCGCCGCTCGCGCGGGTCGTCGACGCGCTCGTCGCGGTCGAGCCGGAAGCGCGTCCGGCGAGCGCGCGTGAGGTCGCGGCGCAGCTGGCGATCGCGGGCGCACAGGGCGCGGCGCAGGGCGGCGCGGCTGGCACGTCACGCGCGCGGGATGCGCTGCTCGCGCAAGAGCCGAGCGGCGTCGAGCGGGCGATGGCGATGGAGTCGCTGCCGTATGTCGGCGGTGCGCGCGCGATCGACGCGCTGACAGCGGCGCTCGGCACAGCGGGCGTAGTGATCGTGTTTGGACCGCACGGCGCCGGTCGCTCACGGCTGGTGCGAGAGGCGGTGCGTCGGCTGCAGCGCGCGCGCGTCGTCGCGGGGCAGCGCTCGCCGACGTACGCGCAGGCGCGCGATGTGCCGCGCGTTGCGCCCAGCTACGACGCGATCGTGCACGTCGTAGAGGAGACGCGCGGCGCGCTCGCGGAGGCGGTGGCGCTGACGCGCGCGGCGAGCGTCGACGGGACGGCGGTCGTCGTCGTGCTCGAGCTGCGAGAGCCACCGAGTGACGACGCGCTGCGCGCGCTGCGGGAGCGCGCGGGTGCTTTGGTGCAGACGATCGGCGTGACGCGCCTCGAGGAGAGCGAGGTGCGCGTGCTGCTCGGGCGGGCGCTCGGCGTGTCTGCGGCGCGGGTGCCGGAGGCCGTCGCCGTCACGGCGAGAGATGCGAGCGGTGGGCTCGCGGGGCGGCTCTGTCGGCTTCTCGCGGCGCTGCTCGCGCGCGGCGCGGATCCGGGCCGGGCGGCGGCGTGGCGTTCGATCGCGGCGGCACACGACGAACTCGAGTTGGCGACGCTGACGGCTTCGACGCGCGCGCTCGCGCAAGGGCTGGCGCTCGTTGGCGGTGCGCTCGAGGCGCGCGTCGCAGCGGCGCTGCCGAGCGTCACGGACGTCACCGCGGCGGCGCGTGAGCTGATGGCGATTGGACTCGCGCGCGTCGATCGCGACGGCAGGCTCGTACTGCGCGCCGATAGCGTGAGCGTGATGCTCGCCGCGACGTCCGCTGCGCAGCGCCGAACGCTCGGGCGCGCGGTGCTCGCCGCGGAGCCGCGCGACAGCGTGGTGCGCGGACTCGCGCTGGCAGCGAGCGGCGCACCGGCCGAGGCCGAGCCGCTGTTGCTCGCGGCGACCGCAGCGTCGCGTCGTCGCGGGCAGGGCGAAGAAGCGGTCGAGGTCGCGCAGCGTGCGATCGCCGCGCTCGGCGCGACAGATGCGCTCGTCTACGCGCATGCCGATGCGCTGCGTGCGCTCGGCCGCTATCGCGACGCGCGTGCGCTGCTCGAGGGTGTGAGCGCGCCGCGGCTGCTGTGTCTGCGCGCCGAGATCGCGCGTCTCCTCGGCGAGGGCGACGCTGCGCGGATCGACGTGGAGCGTGTGACCACGGATGCGCACGCGACGCCGCACGAGCTCGCGGCAGCGCGCGCCTTACTGGCGCGGCTGCAGCTCGACGCAGGTGACGCGGAGACCGCCGTGCATACCGCTGCGCTCGTCGTTCGCGATGCGCCGTCGAGCAGCGCGGTCGGCGCCGCGCGTGCGCACGAAGTGCTGGCGCTCGCGGCATTGCAGCGCGGTGAGGTCGACGTTGCAGCGGCGTCCGTGCAAGCGGCGGTGGTGACGTCACGCGCGGCGGATGATCGCGGCGCGGAGGCCCGCGCGACGGCGCTGCTCGGCGCGGTCGCCCATGCGCGTGGCGAGACGCGCGCTGCGGCGGTGGAGACGCAGCGCGCGTTCGAGCTCGCCGAGACGGCCGGCGAGGCGCACGCAGCGGCGAGCTTTCGCGTGAACGTCGGGCTCGCGCGGCTCGATCTCGGTGAGCTTGGTCCGGCGATCGACGCGCTGCGTGATGGTGCGCGGCGGCTCGCGCGCATCGGGCGCGACAGCGACGCTGCGCGCGCGGCGTACAACCTCGGCAATGCGGCGCACCTCGCCGGCGACGATGATCTGGCGACGGTCGCGCTCGGGCACGCCGTCTCGCTCGCGCCGAGCGATGTCGCGCTCTCTGCGCTCGAGGCCGTCGTGCGCTCGGACATCGCGCTTCGTCGCGACGATCGTGACGGCGCGCGCGCTGCGCTCGAGGCTCTTCGCACGCTGCGCCTCCCGCTCGCGACGGCGGCGCTCGTCGCGTCACGTCGCGCGCTGCTGCTCGACGATGCCGAGCGGGTGGGCGCGGCGATGGCGGAGGCGCGACAGGCGGCCGCGGCGTGCGACACGACGCCAGCGCTGGTCGAAGTGACGCTCGCCGATGCGTCGCTCGCGCTCGCGGCGGGCGAGGGTGCGCGTGGCTATGCGCTGGCCTCACGCGCGCATGAGCTGGCGCGCGGCGCGTCGTACGAGCTGCGCTTGCGCGCGGCGCTGCTCACTGCCGGCGCGGCGTCGAGAGTCGGCGAGGTCTCCGCGGCGACGCTGCTGAGCGCCGAGGCGCGCACGTTGCTCGATGACGCAGCAGCGACTCTGCCCGCCGCTGCACGCGCTGCGCTGCGTGCCGTGCCCGAACACCGCGCCGCGCTCGCCGCGACGCCGCCGCCCTCCATCGCGCGTCAGCGCAGCGACGCAGAGAACGGTGGTGACGCGCGCTGGCGACGTCTCGCAGGGCTCGCAAAAAGACTCACGGCGGAGCGCACGACGACGCGGCTCGCCGCGGTCGTGCTCGACGCCGCGCTCGAGCTCAGCGGCGCGGAGCGTGCGCTGATGATCGCGCGCGAGAGTGACGGCTCGCTTCGCGTGCGCGCGTTTCGCGGCCTCGCGCGGCGCGGCGAGGGCGGTGATGCGCCGGCGTTCTCGCGCTCGATCGCCGCGCGGGTGCTCGACGAAGCGACGCCGCTCGCCAGCGTCGACGCCGCCGCGGATGGCCGGCTCGATGCCGCCGCGAGCGTTCACGCGCTGGCGCTGCGCTCGGTCGCGGCCGTGCCGATGCGCCTCGCCGACGACGCGGCGGGCGTGCTCTATCTCGACGATCGACTGCGCGCGGGCGCGTTCGGCCCGGACGACGTCGCGCTGCTGGTCGATCTCGCGGATCTCGCCTCGCTCGCGCTCGCCAACGCCGAATCACTGCGACGCGAGCGGCGCAGCGCGCGGCGCCTCGAGCGGCTGCGCGAAGAGCTCGCCAAGACGGTAGAGCGCCAAGGGCTCGAGCTCGTGACGCTGCGCCGCGCGGGCCATGTGGAGCCGCTCGCGGGGCTGATCGGCGGCAGCGAGCCGATGCGCCGCGTCGCCGATCTCGCGTCGCGCGTCGCCGGGTCCGATGTGCCGGTGTTGGTCGTCGGCGAGAGCGGCGTCGGCAAGGAGCTGGTCGCGCGCGCCGTACATGATCTGAGCGCGCGACGCAGCGGACCGTTCATCAGCGAGAACTGCGGCGCGATCCCCGAGCCGCTGCTCGAGAGCGCGCTCTTTGGTCACGTGCGCGGAGCTTTTACCGGCGCCGATCGCGCGCGCCAAGGGCTGTTCGAGGCAGCGGATGGCGGCACCTTGCTGCTCGACGAGATCGGCGAGATGAGCGCCGGCATGCAGACGAAGCTGCTGCGCGTGCTGCAAGACGGCGAGATCCGCGCGGTCGGCGCTGAGCGCACCCGCAAGGTCGACGTACGCGTGCTCGCGGCGACGCATCGCGATCTCGAGGCGATGGTCCGCGCCGGGACGTTTCGGCAGGACCTCTACTATCGCCTCGCCGTGATGACGATCACCGTGCCGCCGCTGCGTGTGCGCGCAGAGGACGTCGCGCCGCTGGTCGAGCACTTCGTGCAGAAGCACGCGCGCGGCCGCGAGGTGCGCGTCGATCGGCGCTGTCTCGCGCTGCTGCAGGCGTACGCGTGGCCGGGCAACGTGCGGCAGCTGGAGAACGAGGTGCAGCGCGCGCTGGTGATGGGCGGCGACGTGCTTCGCGAAGAGCATCTATCGCCCGCGCTCCTCGGTACGAGCGACGCAGCGCGTAGCGAGACCGCAGCGCTCGACGCGCTCGATCTGCGCAGCCAGACCGACGCGCTCGAGCAGCGGCTGATTCGTCGCGCGCTCGCAGAGCACGGCAGCCAGACGCGCGCTGCAAAGGCGCTCGGCGTGTCGCGCTTTGGCCTACAGAAGATGTGCAAGCGACTCGGCATCACGCCGGCATAGGAGTGCGCGCTTGCTCGGGTGCAAACGTCGTCGAGCTCAGCCGCCGAGCTTCGCGTACGCCGCGAGCGCCGCGGCGTAGACGAGCTTCAGCGGCACCTCGTGCGCGAGCGCTGCAGCGCGGCAGACGTCGTGCTCGGGCGCGGCGTTCGGCGGCAGATCATCGCCGTCGGCGACCTTGAGCGCGATGCGGCCGTACGCGGTGTCGACCTCGACGATGCGGCGCGGCCGCTCTTCGCGTCGTACGTCGGTGAAGCGCACGCCGATTGTCGTCGTCTCGGACAGCAGCGTGCGCGCGACGGCGCTCGCGTCGGCGCGGCGGGTGATCGCCGCGAGCGTCATCGCCGGGCGGCCCTTCTTCATTACGATGGGCGTCGCCCACGCGTCGAGCGCGCCCGCTTCGATCGCGCGCTCGAGCGCGTAGGCCGCCAGCTCGCCGGTCATGTCGTCGATGTTCGCCTCGACGATCGTGTGCGTATCGGCGCCTGCCGGATGTACGGCTTCGTCGTCGGCGGTGCCGAGGATCAGCCGCAGCAAGTTCGGCCGATCGGCGAACTCGCGCGTTCCCCCGCCCCATCCGGAGCGCTCGGGACGCATCGCCGGCCAGCGCGAGAAGCTGCTCGCACATGCGGCGACGAGACACGCGCCGGTCGGCGTCACCAGCTCCGCAGTGCTCGCGGTGTCAACGGTGGGAACGCCGCGCAGCGCCATCACCGTCGCGGGCGCGGGCACCGGCAAGATGCCGTGTTGCGCCTTGATGAAGCCGCGCCCCATCGGCAACGGCGCGCACACGACGCGCGCACCGAGCCAGTCGAGCGCGACCGC
>Ga0163144_10006644_pt1 | contig 25477 bp, 21 predicted proteins | sample OliLak19BULKMAT1_FD_123175 | JGI IMG/M metagenome (GOLD analysis project Ga0163144, IMG submission 123175) | Freshwater microbial mat bacterial communities from Lake Vanda, McMurdo Dry Valleys, Antarctica - Oligotrophic Lake LV.19.BULKMAT1 | ecosystem: Environmental > Aquatic > Freshwater >... | reverse complement strand
TATGGTGACATGGCGATGATGGCGGTGATCGAATTGGTCGACCGCGATCCGGAAGCGAAGGGCAAGTCTGATCGTGAACGCACGGCCGCGGCCGCTGCGACGGCGGAGCAGGCCGAGGCTCAGGCGGCAACGGCGGCCTGACCGCCCGTCTGCCGATTGGCAGTTTTGACGAAGCAGGGCAGGCGCAAGCGCCTGCCCTTTATCGTTTCCGGATCGCTCGCTTCCAACCCATGCACCGGCGCGCGATGCTCCTTCCATCGATCGTCGTAGATTTCAACGCCACACGGGCCCAGATTTGCACGGTGGATCCGTCTCGATTTTCGCTCGCGTTCCTGGTCGGCATCTCATGCGCCATGCTCGCGCTGGCGCCGCATGCCGCGCCGGCGCAGCAGCGTGTCGTCCCTCAGAGCCGGCAGGAGGTGCAACTCTCCTTTGCGCCCGTGGTGAAGCGCGCCGCGCCGGCGGTGGTGAACATCTACACTGGTCGTAATGTCGCGCCCTGGATGCTCGCGGATCCGAGTTTTCGTCGCTTTCTGCCGGAACAGGCGGCGCCAGTGCGGGTGCAGAACTCACTCGGGTCCGGCGTGATCGTCGATGCGTCGGGGCTGATCGTCACCAACAACCACGTGATTGCCAAGGCCGACGAGATCAAAGTCATTCTGGCCGATCGACGCGAGTTCGACGCGACAGTGCTGCGGGCGGACGAACGCACGGACCTGGCCGTGCTGAAGATCGATGCTGGCAGCGAACGCCTCCCGGCTCTCGCGTTCAGCGACTCGGACGATGTCGAGGTCGGCGATCTCGTCCTCGCCATCGGCAATCCATTCGGTGTCGGGCAGACGGTGACGATGGGCATCGTCTCCGCGCTCGCGCGCACCAAGGTTGGAATCACGGATTACCGCTTCTTCATTCAGACCGATGCCGCCATCAACCCGGGAAACTCCGGCGGCGCTTTGATCTCTGTGGATGGCCGGCTCGTCGGCATCAACACCGCCATCTACAATCGGGACAGCAGTGGAGGATCGATCGGCATCGGCTTCGCGATCCCCTCGATCATGGTTCGCGCCGTCGTGGCGGGGGCCAGCGCGGGCCAGAAGCTGGTCAGACCGTGGTTCGGCGCGAGCGGGGAAAGCCTGAGCGCCGAGCAAGCGCTGACTCGCGGCCTTTCGCGTCCCCTGGGCGTTCTGATCCAGGACGTGCAGGAAGGCAGCCCGGCGGAGCGCGCGGGCATTCGCAGCGGTGACGTGATCGTGCATATCGAGGGGCGCGAGGTGCAGGACCTCGAGGCGCTGCGCTTTCGCATTGCGACCTACCCAGTGGGGCAATCGGTATCCGTCGGAATCGTCCGCGATGGGCGCGAGCGCGTCCTCTCGGCGTCCCTGATCGCGCCGCCCGAAACTCCACCGCGGGACCTGACTGCGCTGCGTGGCAATCAGCCGCTGGCGGGTAGCGTCGTGGCCAATCTCTCTCCGGCGCTGATCGAGGAGTTGGAGATCGACGTGGCGCCGCGCGGCGTCGTGGTCGTGGACGTCCGGCGTGGCTCGCCCGCTGCGCGGATGGGGCTGCAGCCAGGTGACGTGCTCCAGCGCGTCAATGAACGGGAGATCAGGACGACCGAGGATGCGCGCCGTGCGACGAGCTTGCCGCTGCCCTGGCGCGTCACGATCCGCCGCGGCGAGCGGACGCTGGCGATCGTGGTCGGGCGGGGCTGAGCCGCATGCCGCCACGCAAGAAGCCTGGGGGTGACGAACTGTTCGCCACGCAGGTGCAGCGGCCGCTCGCCGATCGACTGCGCCCCACGCGTCTGGACGAAGTGGTCGGTCAGGAGCATCTGACCACGGGCGACGGCCCGCTCGCCCGCATGGCGCGCGACCGGCGGCTCGCCTCGTTGATCCTGTGGGGGCCGCCCGGTTGCGGCAAGACGACGATCGCCGGACTGCTCGCCGAACTCGCCGATCTCGATTTCGTCCCACTCTCGGCAGTGATGACGGGCGTCGCCGAGCTGCGCAAAATCTTCGCGGAGGCCGGCGAGCGGCGGCGCACCGGTCGCGGCACGCTGCTGTTCATGGACGAGATCCATCGGTTCAATCGCTCGCAACAGGACGCCTTCCTGCCGCATGTCGAGGACGGCACGGTGACTCTCGTCGGCGCGACGACGGAGAACCCTTCCTTCGAGCTCAACGCCGCGCTGCTCTCGCGCTGCCAGGTGCTCGTGCTCAAGCGTCTCGACGACGCGGCGCTGGAGACGCTGCTGACCCGCGCCGAGGGGGCGATGGGGAAAGCGCTGCCACTCGACGTCGACGCGCGCGGAGCGCTGCGTGCGATGGCCGATGGCGACGGGCGCTATCTGCTCAACCTCGCCGACGAGCTGCTGCTTCTGCCGGCGGAGACGACTCTCGACACCGCGCATCTCGCCCGTCTCGTGCAGAAGCGCGTGCCGCTCTACGACAAGGCGCAGGAGGGGCACTACAATCTGATTTCGGCGCTGCACAAATCGCTGCGCGGATCGGATACCGATGCCGCGCTGTATTGGCTCGCGCGCATGCTCGCGGGCGGTGAGGACCCGCTCTACATCGCGCGCCGGCTCGTGAGGTTTGCCGTCGAGGACATCGGCCTTGCGGATCCGCAAGCGATCGTGCAGGCGCTCGCCGCCAAGGATGTCTACGATTTCCTGGGCTCGCCGGAGGGCGAGCTCGCGCTCGCGCAGGCGGTGATTTATCTCGGCACCGCGCCCAAATCGAATGCGGCCTATGTCGCGTTCGGCGAGTCGCAGCGCGCGGCGCGCGAGACCGGCTCGTTGATGCCGCCGATGCACATCCTGAACGCGCCGACCAAGCTGATGAAGGAACTGGGTTACGGCAAGGGCTACGAGTACGACCATCAGGCGCGCGATGCCTTCTCCGGGCAGAATTACTTTCCCGAGACGATGGCGCGGCAGCAATTCTACCGGCCTGTCGAGCGTGGTTTCGAGCGCGAGATCGCCAAGCGGCTCGAGTACTGGGCCGGCCTGCGTGCGCGGCGGGCCGCGGAGCCCGATTCGTAGACGCGACACTGCGTCGTCGGTGGTCCGTTCAGTAGAGTTCGACCGGCACCAAGATGAACACGAAATCCTGCACGCGCTGCCACAGATCGCGTGCGGGCTGGATCGTGCGGATGTCGTCACCGGCGCGCCACACCAGCTGGCGCTCGCCATCGAGCATGACCTGCCACGCATTCTGCGCCGCCGCGTCGCGGGCGAAGATCGCAGCGAGTTCGCGGGCGAGCGACGGGCTCTCGACCACGATCCCCATTTCACTGTTCAGGCTGACCGACCGTGGATCGAGATTCATCGAGCCGACGAAGACGCGGACGCCGTCGATGATGATCGCCTTGGCATGCAGCCCCATCAGCGCGGGATTTGCCGACGTGGTGTTGACGATTCCGGCGCGGATCGCGGCGTCCGGGCGAACCTCGTAGAGTTCCACGCCCGCCTCGAGCAAGGGTCTGCGCCAGAATTTGTAGTGGCTGTTGACGGCCGTGACGTCCTGCGATGCGAGGGAGTTGGTGATGATCTTCACGCGCACGCCGCGCTGAGTCAGGGCCCGCAAGGTGTCGACTGTCTCCTGATCCGGAATGATGTAGGCGTTGAGGATCAGCAACTCGTCCCTGGCGGCGGTGATGAGGCGACGGATCGCCTGCGGCATGCGATGGCGCATGACGTCGCCGGTCGGCGCGTCGCTCAACAGGCGCGTAGCGCCGGGATGCAGTCGATTCGGCAGGTCTGCGAAGGCATCGCGCCAATCCTGGGGCTGCAGAGAAAAATGCGAGCCGATCGGCGCCGACCTGAGGCGATCCATCATCGGTGCCAACAGGCTGTCGATATCGGGGGCCCCTTCGTCAACTGGCAGGACGGACGCCGCGACGACCCAATTGCTGTTCCAGAAGCGGTCGAACACGGCCGAGGATTGGCGCGCCACGGGCCCGATCGCAAGCACGTCGAGATCGCGGAAGTTGAAGCTGTCGCTGAAGCCGAAATACTCGTCGCCGATGTTGCGGCCGCCGACGATCGCTGCCCGATTGTCGGCCACCATGAGTTTGTTGTGCATGCGCTGATGCAGCCGTTCGGCGCGCTGCGCGAAGTCGAAGCCACGCCCGAGGAGTTCCCGTCCCCTGAATGGATTGAACAGGCGGACTTGGATGTTGAGGTGCGCATGAAGAGCGGCGAACTCGGCGTCCCGTCCGGAGGTGTGGACATCGTCGAGCAGCAATCGCACGCGCACGCCACGCTTCGCCGCATGCAGCAGCCGTTGCAGGAGGAGCGTGCCGCTGTCGTGCTGGTGCCAGAGGTAATATTGCAGATCGATCGAGTGCTGTGCCGAATCCACCAGCGCCAGCCGCCACCTCAAGGCGTCCGCGTTGCTGTCCAGTGTTTCAAAGCCGGACACGCCGGCGCCGTGACGGCTGATGATCTTGGCTTCGAGCTCCGCGAGGATGCCGCCGGCCTGCGGTGGCGTGGCATGTGTCGGGGCAAGCCGCGGCAGCTTGGCGGGCAAGGTCGAGCAGGCAATCAGCGCGATCAGCAGGGCCAACGAGATGCCGCGCAGAGCCGATCTCCCGAACTCACGGCGAAGCGGCGAAAAGCAAGCGTGCTGCATAGAATAGGAAACCTACGCTGATCCGCGTGCATCCGGAACACTTGGCACGGGCAGATGCGCCACGTATCTCTCGCATGATTGGGGGAAGACCGCTCCTCCACGGTGCAGAGTCGCGCCCAATCTGTGGAGGGGAATTGGCAGCGCCGGATTTCGATGAGTTCTGGGCGATCGACTGGAGCGGTGCGCGAAGCGGGACCTACAGCGGCATCGCGATCGCGCGTTGCCTGGCAGGGCGACGGGCGCCGATGCTGGTCAGCCCGGGCATGGGGAACACCCGATGGACTCGGACATCCGTCCTCGGCCATCTCCGCAGGCAGCTCGTGGGCGGGCGTCGCGTCCTCATCGGTTTCGATTTCCCGTTCGGGCTGCCGGCGCCGCTCCCCCTCGGCGCCGCAGCCTTCGACGCGACGTGGCGCAGCGTCGAACGCGCGTGCAAGGGCGATCGCGACTATTACGCCGGCAGCTTCGCCACAAGCCGACCCGCGGCCTTTCTCCGAGCCGGCGCCGAGAGGTCACCCGCCTGGCGCGCCTGGGTTCGCGACACCGATCGCGCGTGCAAGCAGGCCCTGCGGGTCACGCCGGAGACCCCGTTCAAGCTGATTGGCCCGAAGCAGCCGGGTATGGCCGGCCTGTCGGGAATGCGTGTCCTCTCCGCACTCAAGCGCTGTTTCGGGGATGCGCTGGCGGTATGGCCCTTCGAGCCGGTCGCGGATAGCCGAGTAGTCGTGGTAGAGATTTTTCCAACTGTGTTTCGCCACGCGGCAGGGTTTCGCAATGCCAAGCTTCGATCAGGCGCCGAGTTGGACGCCGCCTTGGCGGTATTCGGCTCGGAAGCGGCGGGGCTCGCCACGGATTGCGATGATGAAACGGATGCGATGATCAGCGCGGCTGCCTTGAGGGACATCCTGCGTCGTGGCGGATCACGGAGCTTCGTACGGCCCGGCACGCCTCGTCTCCGGTGCGAAGGCTGGATATTCGGAGTGCCCTCGTGAATCCGGGGCTGCTCGGCGCCATCGCGCTCGGCGGGGCGCTGGGTTCCGTTGCCCGCTATGTCATGGCGACGCTGGTGGTGCACGCAGCCGGCACGGGCTTCCCCTGGGGCACCCTGTCGGTGAATGTGATCGGCGGCTTCGTGATCGGGGTGATCGCCGAACTGATGGCGTCGCGCTGGAGCGTGCCGCCCGAGCTTCGCGGCTTCCTGATCACGGGGGTTCTCGGCGGTTTCACGACGTTCTCGGCGTTCTCTCTCGAAATGGTCGGGATGATCGAGCGCCACAGCTTTGCCTCAGCCGCGGCGTATGTGATCGGGTCGGTGGTGCTTTGCCTGGGCGCGACATTCATCGGTCTTTGGACCGTGCGAGGACTGACATGAGCGGTGTCGAGATCGTCGAGATCAAGGCGGAGGAGGCCGACCAGCGCCTCGATCGCTGGCTGCGACGGCGCTTTCCGGGGCTGACCCAGGGCCGGATCGAGAAGCTGCTGCGCAAGGGTGAGATCCGCATGGACGGCAAGCGCGCCGATGGCAAGACGCGCATCTATGCCGGCCAGATGATCCGGCTGCCGCCCAATATCGAGAAGGCGGTGGTCGAGATGGCGGGGCCGGCGCCGGTCTCCGACTCTGACGCGCGCGAGATCCGTCGCCTGGTGATCCACGAGGATGCCGACATCATCGTCCTCAACAAGCCCGCAGGATTGGCCGTGCAGGGTGGCACAGGGCAGGGACGCCATGTCGACGCTATGCTCGGCGCGTTCGTCGGGCCCGATGGCGAGCGCCCGCGACTGGTGCACCGCCTCGATCTCGAGACCTCGGGCGTGCTGGTGCTTGGCCGGACACTGCGCGCCACCGTCTTCCTCGCCGAGGCGTTTCGCGGCAGGTCCGTTCGCAAGACCTATTGGGCGTTGGTTGCGGGTGTGCCGAAGCCGCCGCGTGGGCGCATCGACATGGCGCTGGCCAAATCGGGCGGGCCGGCTGGCGAGCGTATCGTTCGGGATGACGAAGAGGGCAAGCGCGCGGTCACGCTCTACGCGACCATCGATCAGGCGATCGGTCGCTGTGCGTGGCTTGCGTTGCGACCGGTGACGGGGCGCACGCATCAGCTGCGCGTCCACGCGGCGATCGCGCTCGGCACGCCGATTGTCGGCGACGCGAAATACGGCGGAGCCGCCGCGAAATTGGCTACCGACGCGCTTTCGCCGCTGCTTCACCTTCATGCGCGCGCATTGTCGCTCCCGCATCCCGCGGGTGGGATGCTGCGTGTGACCGCGCCGCTGCCGCCGCACATGAAACAGGCGTGGCAGTTCTTCGGCTTCGATCTCGAGACCGACACGGAAACGGTGTTCGAGCGCAGGGCTGGCGATGCGTGACGTGAGTCAAAATCGACTCCGGCTGGCGGTGTTCGATTGCGACGGCACGCTGGTCGACAGCCAACACGTCATCATCGCGTGCATGCATGCGGCGTTCGCCAGTGAGCGCCTGCCCTTGCCCGATGGCGAATCGGTGCGCCGCCTCGTCGGCTTGCCGCTGGCCGATTCCGTCGCTCGGCTCGCGGGCGAGGCATGTTTAGACGACGCGGCGCGCGTGGCGCGTATCGTCGACGCCTACAAGCAAAATTTCTTCACCCTGCGCCAGCGTCCCGAGCATCACGAGCCGCTCTATCCTGGCTGCCTCGCAGCGTTGGCCGCCATCGAGGCGCAGGGTTGGTTGCTCGGCGTGGCGACCGGCAAGACGCGACGCGGTCTCGATGCGGTGCTGGAACGCCAGGGGCTGACCGGGCGGTTCGTCACGTTGCAGACCGGTGATCTCGGTCCGGGCAAACCGCATCCGGCGATGCTGGTGCGTGCGCTCGACGAAACCGGGGTCGAGCTGCGCAACGCCGTCATGATTGGCGACACGACCTATGACATGGAGATGGCGGCGAGCGCCGGTGTTGCTGGCATCGGTGTCGCTTGGGGGTATCATCCAACCCCGGAACTGGTTGCAGCCGGCGCGACGGCGCTTGTCGAACATTTCGATGATCTGCCCGCGCTTCTGACGCATCGCTGAAGGAGAACCCCATGTCGAAAGCGGTCAAGATTCTGATCGGGATCGTGGGCTTGATCGTCGTCGCGCTCGGCGGCTTGTTCGCTTATGTCGCGATGCTGGATTTCAACCAGTACAAGCCGATGATCGCCGCGCAGGTGAGAGCGACGACAGGGCGTGAACTCGAGATCAAGGGGAAGATCGCGCCGCAATTCAGCCTCACGCCCACTCTCGCGGTCGACGGCGTCACCCTGGCGAATGCGCCCTGGGGCGAGAAGCGCCCGATGGTCAGCATCGAACGCTTCGAGGCCAAGCTGCAGCTCGTGCCGTTGATCACGAGTCTGGGCAAGCGGATCGTGATCGACCGCGTGCTCCTCAAGGGCGCGGAGATCTGGCTCGAGACGGATGACAAGGGCGTCGGCAACTGGAAGCTCGACGTCGCGCCTTCAGTAGGCAGGAGCGCGGCGCCGGCCGCGGCGGGACCGGCGCCGGATGTCGTCGTCATGGATGTCGAGCTGCAGAATGCCAAGCTCTCGTTCAAGCCGGCCAAATCCACACCCACCGTGCTCACGCTCGACAAGGCGACGATGCGTGGCGATACGGAGACGAGCCCACGCAAGGTCGACGCCGCCGGCGCCTACAACAAACTCAAATTCGAGATCGCCGGACAGATCGGCGCCGTCGCGCAGCTGATGAAGGGTCCGTTCCCCGTCGATCTGACCTTGCGGATGGGCGATCGCGCAACGATGAGGCTCGTCGGGCAATTGCGCGAACCGCTGGCGACTAGGGATTACGAACTGCGCATCACCGCCGAGATGACCGAGATCGGGCGCGCCGGCGATCTCGCGAACGAGGCCGGCATTCCCGGCGTTCAGGTCCCCGCGTTGGGGCCGCTGAAGCTCGATGTGCTGGCGACCGACAAGGCGCCGAGCGGCCGCGTGTCGTTGCCATCGGTGAATCTGGCGATCGGCACAGCGGAGAACTTTCTGCTGGCGATCGATGGCGCGGTGCGCGATCCCCTCGGGCCGGCGCAGACTCCGATGGTGGCGCCGGGTGCGGTGCTCAAGCTCGCCGGCAGCTCGCCCGACGTCGCCAAGCTGGCGCAGAAGCTCGGCCTTGGCGGAGGACTCGGTGGTCCCCTGAAGATCGCGGGCGAACTCGCCGATCAGGGCGTCGACAAGCTCGCTCTGAAGGGCTTCAGCATCGAGGCGGCCGGCAGCGATCTCGCCGGCGACGGCGTGCTGGCTTTCGGCGCCGCGAAGCCGGAGATCACCGGCAGCTTCAAATCGAAGCTCCTCGACATCACCAAGCTGATGCCGCAAGCCCCGGCGGGAGTATCGACCGGGCCATCCGCGCCTGGCGACGGGCGCGTCATCCCGGATACGGCGCTGCCCTTCGGCGCGCTCGATGCCGCCAACGCGGATCTCCAACTCACCATCGGCGCTCTCGTTGCGCCCGCGGCCAAGCTGCAGAGCGTCGTGCTGCGCGCCGTATTGAAGGGCGGTGCGCTCGCGCTCAAGCCTTTCACCTTCGAGATGGATGGTGGTCGCTTCGCGCTGGAGACCGCGATGAATGCGAAGGACCGCACGCTCGCGCAGAAGGTCGAGGTGCGGAACATCGAGGTCGGCCGCATCCTGCAGGAGCGACAGCTCAATGACTGGTTCCGTGGCGGCCGCGCGACGCTGGACATCAATGTCCATGGCAAGGGCGATACGACACGCGCGATCGCGGCGAGCCTCGCCGGCGATGCCGCGTTCAACATGGGGCCCGGCGAGATCGGACAGGCGCTGCAGCGGCTGTTGGGGCAGTGGCTCTCCGCGGTTTCCCCGGCGCTGGCACAGCTGCAGATCGGCACCTCCGTGCGCTGCGCCGTCTACACGGTCGGCTTCAACAGCGGTGTGGGCAATTTGCGGCAGGGCGTCGTGGAGACGCAGCTGGTGACCGCGCGGACCGCGGGCAATTTCAATCTCGGCAATGAGCAGCTCGCATTGCGCACCCAAGCCGGGCCGATCGGCGTGCAGACGACCGGCAGCTTCAGCCGTCCCAACACCTCGATCGATGCGGCCAGTACGGCGCTGGGCGTCATCGAGGGCGCAGCGGGCGCGGCCGGCGGTGTCGTCGGCGGCGTGCTGGGCGCGGTGACTGGGCAGGGCGGCGGCGGCGGCGGTGGGTGCGGCAGCGGTGGCGGCAGTAGCGGCGGCCAGCAGCAACAACCTCAGCGACCGAGCATTCCGCTGCCTGGTGGCGGATCGCTGCCGATCCCCAATCCGTTCCGCCGTTGATGGCGCCTTGAGCGCAACGCCGCCGCCCGCGCGCCGGGCCTACGCCAGCGTTGCGGTCGTACCCGGCGAGGCCGGGTTGACGGTCTGTCTCGACGGCAAGCCGCTGCGCTCGCCCGCCGGCACCGTGCTGGCGGCGCCCAATGCCGGCCTCGCGGAAGCGATCGCCGAGGAATGGCGTGCGCAGCCGCCGAAGCTGGACATCGGGCGCGCGCCGCTGACCCGGCTGCTCGGCACGGCGCTCGATCGCATCCCGCGCAACCGGTCGGCCATCGAGGCGGAGTTGTGCGGTTATGCCGAAACCGAACTTGTCTGCCACTGGGCCGAGCGGCCAGCCGAACTCGTCCTACGCCAGCAGGCGATGTGGCAACCGCTGCTCGATTGGTTCGCTCACCGCTACGACGCGCCACTGGTCGTGACATCGGCCGTCATTGCCGTCGCGCAGCCCGACGCCAGCCTCGCCGCGATCCGGCGGTCGCTGGCGGGCGTGGACGATTTGCGCATGACCGGGCTGTCGCTGGCCGTCGGCACCGCCGGTTCGCTCGTCATCGGCTGCGCCCTGGCTCAGGGACATCTCGATTCCGAGGCGGCGTTCCAGGCCTCGGAACTCGAGCAGAGCTTCCAGATCGAGCAATGGGGCGAAGACCCGGAGGCGACACGGCGGCGGGCGCAGCTGCGCGTCGACCTCGATCTAGTCGTGCGCTGGCTTGCGCTCAGCGCGACATGACGACGCGACGGTGAGCCGCCTTGGTCCTGGCGCGATCCAGCTCGGCTCTGCTAATCACGAGTTGGAACAAGGGGTTCGAGGGACATGCAGGACATTCTTCGACAACTCGCGGACAAGCGCGCGGCGGCGCGCGCAGGCGGCGGCGCGCGGCGCGTCGAGGCGCAACACGCCAAGGGCAAGCTGACCGCTCGCGAGCGTCTGGAGATCCTGCTCGACGAAGGCTCGTTCGAGGAATGGGACATGTTCGTCGAACATCGCTCCAGCGAGTTCGGCATGGCCGACCAGAAGACGCCGGGCGATGGCGTCGTCACCGGCTGGGGCACGATCAACGGGCGGCTCGTCCTGGTCTTCAGCCAGGACTTCACGGTGTTCGGCGGCTCGCTCTCCGAAGCGCATGCCGAGAAGATCTGCAAGATCATGGATCACGCCATGAAGGTCGGGGCGCCGGTGATCGGCATCAACGATTCCGGCGGCGCGCGCATCCAGGAGGGCGTCGCGTCGCTCGGCGGCTATGCCGATGTGTTCCAGCGCAACGTCGAGGCTTCGGGAGTCATCCCGCAGATCTCGATGATCATGGGGCCGTGCGCCGGCGGCGCCGTCTACTCGCCCGCGATGACGGACTTCATCTTCATGGTGAAGGATTCTTCCTACATGTTCGTCACCGGTCCCGACGTGGTGAAGACCGTGACCCACGAAACCGTGACGCAGGAGGAACTCGGCGGGGCGATCACGCATACGACGAAATCCGGCGTCGCCGACCTCGCGTTCGAGAACGACGTCGAGGCCTTGCTGCAGACCCGGCGCTTCGTCGATTTCCTGCCGGTCTCCAACCGCGACAAGCCGCCGCTGCGCCTGACCGAGGACAGCCCCGAGCGCATCGAGCTCGCGCTCGATACGCTCGTGCCCGCGAATCCGAACAAGCCCTACGACATGCGCGAGCTGATCCTGAAGATCGTCGACGACGGCGATTTCTTCGAGCTCGCGCCCGACTACGCGCGCAACATCATCATCGGCTTCGCGCGGATCGAAGGCTCGACGATCGGGATCGTCGCCAACCAGCCGATGGTGCTGGCGGGGTGTCTCGACATCGATTCGGCGAAGAAGGCGGCGCGGTTCGTACGGTTCTGCGACTGTTTCAACATTCCGATCGTGACCTTCGTCGACGTGCCGGGATTCCTGCCGGGCACCGCGCAGGAATTCGGCGGCATCATCAAGCACGGCGCCAAGCTGCTCTTCGCCTATGCCGAGGCGACCGTTCCCAAGGTGACGGTCATCACGCGCAAGGCCTATGGCGGCGCCTATGACGTGATGGCGTCGAAGCATCTGCGCGGCGACGTGAACTATGCGTGGCCCAGCGCCGAGATCGCGGTGATGGGGCCCAAGGGCGCGGTCGAAATCATCTTCCGCACGGATCTCGGCGATCCCAAGAAGATCGAGGAGCGCACGGAGGAGTATCGCCAGCGCTTCGCCAACCCGTTCGTCGCCGCCAGCCGCGGCTTCATCGACGACGTGATCATGCCCTCCGCGACGCGGCCGCGCGTGGCGCGTTCACTCGCCATGCTGCGCACCAAGAAGCTCGAAAACCCGTGGAAGAAGCACGCGAACATCCCGCTATGAGCCAGACGCCGCAATCCGGTGATGCGCAACGGCGAGCCAGCGTGATGCGTGGCTTGCGTCTGCATCTGATGATCGCGCTGATTGCGGTGATGGTGCTGATCGTTGTGAACACCCTGACGACGCCGGCCTATCCGTGGTGGATGTGGGCAGCCGTCGCCTGGGGTGCGCCGCTGGCCGTGCATGCCGCGATCGCGATGGAATTGTTTGGACGCAAGGATTGAACCATGGTGACAAGGAAAAAGAGGTTCCAGGTTGCGAACTCGGAACCTGGAACCGGTGGTGCGGCCTCGCCCCTGTTCGCGAAGATCCTGGTCGCCAATCGGGGGGAGATCGCCTGTCGCGTGATGCGGACCTGTCGACGGCTGGGAATCAAGACCGTCGCGGTCTATTCGGATGCCGATGCCGATGCGCTGCACGTGCGCGAGGCCGATGAGGCGGTGCGGATCGGTCCGCCGCCCTCGGCGCAGAGCTACCTGCGGATCGACGCCATCGTCGCCGCTTGCAAGCAGACCGGCGCCGAAGCGGTGCATCCCGGCTATGGGTTCCTGTCCGAGAACGCCGCCTTTGCGAGCGCGCTGGAGCGGGCCGGCATCGTCTTCATCGGGCCGACCATGTCCGCGGTCGCGGCGATGGGCGACAAGATCGAGTCGAAGAAGCTCGCGCAGAAGGCCGGCGTGTCGATGGTGCCCGGTCATCTCGCCGCCATCGCCGACGCCGAGGAGGCCGTCGTGATCGCGCGCAAGGTCGGCTACCCGGTGATGATCAAGGCTTCCGCGGGCGGCGGCGGCAAGGGCATGCGCATCTCATTCAACGATGCCGAGACGCGCGAGGGATTCCGCTCGGCGACGTCGGAGGCCAAATCCGCTTTCGGCGACGATCGGGTCTTCATCGAGAAATTCATCGAGCAGCCACGGCACATCGAGATCCAGGTGCTCGGCGATTCGCACGGCAATCTGATCCATCTCGGCGAACGCGAATGCTCGATCCAGCGCCGCCACCAGAAGGTGATCGAGGAGGCGCCGTCACCGTTCCTCGATGCCAAGATGCGCGCCGCGATGGGCGCCCAGGCCGTGGCGCTGGCCAAGGCCGTCGATTATCGCTCCGCGGGGACCGTCGAGTTCATCGTCGATGCGAAGCGCAAATTCTACTTCCTGGAGATGAACACGCGCCTCCAGGTCGAACATCCCGTGACCGAGATCGTGACCGGGATCGATCTGGTGGAGTGGATGATCCGCGTGGCGGCCGGCGAGAGGCTGCCCTTCAAGCAGAGCGACATCGCGCTGCGCGGCTGGGCCGTCGAGGCGCGTGTCTACGCTGAGGATCCGCTGCGCAACTTCGTGCCGTCGATCGGGCGTCTCACGCGCTACGAGCCGCCTGGGGGCGAGGGCGTACGCGTCGATGCCGGCGTCTTCGATGGCGGCGAGATCTCGATGTACTACGACCCGATGATCGCCAAGCTGATCGGCTCGGGTGCCACGCGCGAGGAGGCGCGCACCCGGCTCTCCGCGGCGCTCGACGCCTATGTCGTGCGCGGCCTCAACCACAATATCTCGTTCCTTCAGGCGCTGATCCGGCATCCCCGCTTCCAGGAGGGACGGCTCTCGACCGGCTTCATCGCCGAGGAGTTCAAGGGCGGTTTCAAGGGCGCGGTCCTGCCGCCCGCGACGCGATCGCGATTGGCCATCGTCGCGGCGACCGTGCAGCATCGGTTGCACCAGCGCGAGGCGATGATCCGCGATCAGCTCGCCGGACATCAACGCGTGGTGCCGAGCGCCTATGTGGTCGCGCTCGACATCGGCGACGGCGAAGCGCACGCGATCAAGATCGCGCCAGGCTCCGCGATCCGTAGCGATGGCAGCGTGGTGACCGTGGACAGCGATTGGCGTTTCGGCGAGACGCTGTTTCGTGGATTCGTCGACGGGCAGGAGATGACGGTCCAGATCGACACCAACGGCGTCGGCCTCTGGCTCTCCCACGCCGGCGCGAAGGTGAAGGCGATCGTCCATACGCCGCGCGTCGCCGAACTCGCACGGCTGATGCCGATCAAGCGCCCGCCCGATACCTCGCGCTTCCTGCTGTCGCCCATGCCCGGCCTGCTCAAAGCCATCGCCGTGAAGCCGGGTCAGGACGTCAAGGCCGGGGAAGAACTCTGCGTCGTCGAAGCGATGAAGATGGAGAACATGCTGCGCGCGGAGCGCGATGGCGTGATCGCCAGGCTGCATGCGCAGGCCGGAGACAGCCTCGCGGTCGACCAGAAGATCCTCGAATTCGCTTGAGCGCTGCGATGAGCCGCGTGCTGACGCCCCCGGACACGGCCGAGTGGCAGCGTCGCGGCACTTGGTTCTGGTCGGCCCATGATCTGAACGCGGGGCCGGCGCCCTTGGCGTTGGACGCGCGCGGGGAAGCGCTGCTCGGCGATCTCGAACTGGCGTTTTGCAGTGGCGCCTGGACCGCCGTGATCCTGCTGGCCTGGGCGCTGGTCGAATCTGTGGAGCGCGGACGGCTCGCCAACGGCGATGACCGGCCCGCGTCCCCCGACGTCGATTGGCTGCGGGCGCAGCGCAACGCGCTGGCGCATGGCGGCACGGCCGCAATCGATGACCAGGCGCTGCGCAGCGCAGCGGAAGGCGCGGTGCGCACGTGTTTCAAGCTCCTCTTCGCGGCGGCCTGGCGATGACGGAGCGTATCGCGCTGCACGTTTTCGTCGTCGGTCGCGTCCAAGGCGTGTGGTATCGCGGCTGGGCGGAAGAGACGGCGCGCCATCTCGGTCTCGACGGCTGGATCCGGAATCTCAGGGACGGTCGCGTCGAAGCGGTGTTCGCCGGTCCGCGCGAGATCGTCGAGCGCATGGCCGATGCCTGCTGGGGCGGTCCGCCGCTCGCGCGCGTCGAGGCCGTCAGCCATGTGCCGGCGGAAATGCCGACCAAGCCGGGCTTTCACCGGCTGCCGACGATCTGACGTCCCGAGGCGCGCGCCCCGGTCAGCCCTTGACGGCGCCGACGGAGAGGCCCTGCACGACGTATTTCTGCAGCAGGGCGACGAGGATGACCGTCGGCGCAAGCGCCAGCAGACAGATCGCCATCATCAGGTTGAAGAAGACGTGCACGTCGCCGACCAGGCTCGCGATGACGACCGGCAGCGTCATGAAATCCGGCCGCGCATTGAGGATCAGCGGGATCAGCAACTCGTGCCAGGAGATGATGAACATGATCACGCCGCATGCCGCAAGGCCCGGTGTCGACAGCGGCACGACGATACGCACGAAGGCGCCGATGCGCGTGCAGCCATCGATGCGCGCAGCGTCCTCGAGCTCGCTCGGGATCGAATCGAAATACGGTGCGAGGATCAAGATCGCATAGGGCAGAAGAAACCCGGTCTCGGCGATGATCACGCCGCTGAGGGAGTTCAACTGGCCGAGCGAGCGCATGACGATGTAGAGCGGGATCATCAGCACGATCGCCGGCACGAAGCGCGCGACGATGTTTGCCTGCATGAGGACGACCGTCCAGCGAAAGCGCTGGCGCGAAATCGTGTAGGCCGACAACGATCCGAACAGCAGCGTGAAGAACGTGACCGAGAGCGCGACGATGGTCGAATTGGTGAACGCGGTATAGAAGCTCTTTATGTTGTCCGGAAGGTAGGTGACCTGCTCGAAGATCTTTCCCTTCTGCTCGCCCTTGCTGAGGATCACCGTGAAATTGTCGAGCGTGAATTCCAGCGGCATCAGCCGACGGGTATCGGCCTGCAGAGCCTTTTCCGACTGGATGCTGCCGATGACGACCGCCGCGAGCGGCAGCAGGATGAACGCGATCACGACGACATTGGCGAGATGCAGCAGCATTCGCGTGGTGCGCGACATCGCGAACATCACAGGGTTACCCGGCGATAGACGAAGCGCACGTAGATCAAGGCCATGGCGCCGATCAGCAGGGCGAGCACGTAGGCGGACGCCGAGCCCATGCCGAAATTGTTCGGCGGCGAGAACGTCACCTTGTAGCTGTACCAAGCCGCGACCCAGGTCGCATCGCCGGGGCCGCCCTGCGTGATGGCGAGGATCTCCTCGAACACCGCAAACGCGAAGGACGTGCGCAGGATCAGGATCACGGCGATGATCGGTCGCAGCAGCGGCAGCGTGATGCGCCAGAAACGCTGCCAGGCGGTGGCGCCGTCGACCGCAGCCTGTTCGTAGAGTTCGCGCGGGATGCCTTGCAGCGCGGCGTGGACGAGCAGGATCGCGAAGGGCAGGGTGCGCCAGATATAGGGCACCGTGACTGCGTAGAGCGCCGTCTCGGGATTGCCGGACCAGTTGATCGGCTCGCTGATCACCCCCGCCGAAAACAGGATGCGATTGAGGAAGCCAAACTGGAAACTGTACATGAACGACCAGATCAGCCCGTTGGCGATCGGCGGAATCGCGTAAGGCAGCAGGATCAGGAATCGCGTGACGCGTGAGGTCCAGATGCTGGTTTGATTGATCAACAACGCGATGAGCACCGCGAGGATCACCTCGGCGCCGACGGTGATGAAGGTGAAGATGAAGGTGTTCTTGAGCGAAAGCCAGAACAACCGGTCTTCGAACAGGCGCTCGAAATTGTCCAAGCCGTTGAAGGGAAACTCGCCGCGCCGCAGCTGCGCGAGCCCGACGCGATGGACCGACAGGTAGCCGGCATAGATGACGGGGTAGGCGAGAACCAGCGCGAGACACAGCATCGTCGGCAGGTTCATGAAGAACGCGAAGGTGCCGGCCGACATCTCGCGTCCGACCCAGCGGCTGCCGACGGCGCGCGCCGCGTTCATCCTTCAGACTGTCTGGTGCGAGAGATGAGCATGAACTCGACCCCGCTGCGCCGATCCGCGCGGCGGGGCCGATCCTCGGCTCGTCAGATCTTGCGCTTCGCGTCGGCGATGCCCTTGATCAGATTGTCGCAGCATTGATCGGGCGTGATCTGACCGGTCAGCGTCTTCTGGACTTCGATGTTGAGCTGATCCGTCCAGGGGAAATGCCACGGCTGATAGACCGACGAGCAGACCTCGCCGATATAGGACGCCTGGTCCCACATCTTCAGGATCGCCGGCACGTCGCCCCATGGCGCCCAGCCCAGCTTCACGGCGTCGCTGTTCATCACCGAGTTGTAGCCGGAGCCGAGCATCGCGTCCTTCGCGAGGCCGACGGCCTGGGTGTAGTTGCCGTCCTTGGTGCGCCCGCCGAGATACTGCAGCAGCTTCCAGCCCCATTCCTTGTCGCGGGTCGCCGAGGACAGGAAATAGACATGGGTGACGCCGATCGTCTTGCCGTCGCCGGGCGAGCCATGGACCTTGACCTTGCCGGCGATCGGCGATTGCGACGGGTCGTTGGCGACGTTCAGGCCGTAGTGATGGTTGGGACCGCGGTAGAGATTCTTGCCGGCGCCGAATGCCTTGGCCGAGGTCGTGAACTGGACCTTCAGTGATTCGGGATCGGAGATATCGAGTCCCTTCTCGAAAGTATTCGCCCAGAATTTCAGCGTCTCGCGCGCGACCGACCCGGCGCCGAGCATGTGGTTGCCCTGCTTGTCGAAGAACACGCCGCCGCGGTTCCAGGTCATCTGGTACCAGGTGCCGGGCAGCTGTTCGAGGCCGACGCCCGCCACCCACAGCACGGGGTAGCGCGACACGCCGTCCTTCTTCGCCTTCACGCAATGCTCGATGAACTCCTCGTAGGTCGCGAAGGGTTTGTCGATCTTCAGCTTCTCCAGCATGTCGGCGTAGTAGTTCCACACCCACACGGCGGCGAAGTAGGGCAGACCCATCGTCTTGCCCTTGTAGGTTGCGACCTGCTTGGTGAAGTTCGAGAAATCCTTGATGTACTCCGCCGCGCCGGGGAGGTCGTCGATCGGCTCGACGAGCCCCTGCTCGACGAAATTCGGGAACGAGAACGGCGAGGATTGCGAGACGTCGATCTTCTCGCCGGCCGCGAACATGGTCGTCAGCTTGGTCGGATGATCGTTGAAGGACGAGATCGTGGTGTCGACCTTCACGCCCCAATCGGTCTCGAACTGCTTAGCGATGCGCGAGTAGATGTCGCCATAGGTCCAGACGACGAAGTTCAGGCGGTCGACCTTGCTGCGCGGCGTCTGGCTCCACGGCCCTGCGGCTTGCGCCAGCGCGTCCATTCCGGATCCGAAACCGCCCAGCCCCGCTGCCGCGGCGGCGCCCCCCAGCACGCGGCGACGGCTCAATTCCCATCTGGCGATGGCATCTTGGGTCATGATTTTCTCCCCTTCATTCGCGATGGCCGAGCCCCAGGGCGAGTTGCAAACCTGGCCGAGCCGATCGGATTGCGATGCGGCATCAAAGAGCATCGCGCTCCCCGGCGCAATGGTCGTGGCGGGGACCTCGCCTCAATGCGCGTGGTGATCGCCGGCAAAATGGTCGATATGGTAGGGCGTCTTGGCCATGCCGGGGCAGAAGCGGTTGACCAGACCCTCGAGCCTTTCGAATAGCGCCTTGTTCCCGGCGTTGGCTGTCTCCAGCCGCTCGCGCGCCTGCTCGACCTTGCGCGCCAGGGCCTGCATGTCGATCCCCAGGGGGCGGCGGTTCTCGACGACCATGCGTCCGCCGATCATCAGGGAATGCACGCTCGAGCCGTCCTCGGTGTGGACGAGTTGATTGGTCGCGTCATTGAGTGGCATCCAATTGACGGTCGCGAGATCTAGAAACACGATATCGGCCTTGCAGCCCGGTGCGATGCGGCCGATGCGATCGCCGAAGCCGAGCGCGCGGGCGCCGCCGATCGTCGCCGCCTCGAGCACCTCGTCGGTCGACAGCCACCGCGCGGTGTCGGGGCCGCGGACTTTGGATGCGAAGGACGCGATGCGCATCGCCTCGTACATGTTCAGATTGTCGGAGCAATTGGCGCCGTCGGTGCCGATGCCGAGATTGAGCTTGCGATCGAGCATGCGGCGCGCGGCCGCGATGCCATTGCCGAGGCGCATATTGCTGCCTGGATTATGCGCCACCGACGCGCCGTGATCGGCGAGCCGCGCGATGTCGTCGTCGTCGAGCCATACGCCGTGTGCGGCGACGAAGTTCGGACCGAGCAGACCGAGGTCCTGGAGATGCGCGGTCTGCGTCTTGCCGTAGGTCTTCAGCCCGGCGATGACTTGGACCTTCGATTCCTGGACATGGCTATGCAGGCCGACGCCGTACTCGCGGGCCAGCGCGCCGCAATCGCGAAGGAAGGCGTCGCTGCAATGATGCGGAACCGTCGGCGCGATCGCTGGGCGGATGTGGTCGTGATCGTAGCGCCAGCCGCGCAGCGCAGCGCGCATCGCCGCGAGGCTCGCCTCTTCGGGCGCAACACGCAGCCGCTCGACCTCGCGCTGCAGTGTCGCCGGCAGGAATTCCATCAGTCCCGGCACGGCCTCGAAGAACGAGAGGCCGGCGACCATCGGCGCTACGACGGCGCGCATGCCGATCTCGGCATAGGCCCGCGCGCAGGCGTCGAGCCCCTCCGTGCTCGGCATCGGGAATTCGAGCGTCAGGTCGTAGCAGGACGTGCAGCCCTTCATCACCATCTCGATCGCGCCCACGAGCGTGGCGAGATACTTGTCCTCGAGGCTGCGATTGCCGGTCATCCACGGCCCTGCTGTCAGCAGCAGCTCGAGCGTCAGCCGGTCGCCCATGCCCTTCGCGAGATTGCCGTGGCCGTGCATATGCGCGTTGACCAGGCCCGGATGCAGCAACCTGCCGCGAGCATCGAAAATGATCGCGTCTTCCGGCGCGGCGAGTCCGGGCGGGCCGAGTTCGAGGATCGTGTCGCCGGCGATCAGGATGTCCGTCGCCGGCGCGCGATGGCCCCGCAGATCGACCAGTCTTCCGCCGCGGATGATCATCGGACGCGGCGCGCTCATGCGTTTTGCCCGACTGCGCGTTCGACACCGAGCGTCGCGGCGAAGCTGCTGCGCAGCGCCGCGTCGAGTTCCGGCAGCGTGACGTCCCGGCCGAGATCGCGCAGCGACGTGACGCCGTAGCGCGGGTCGGCGATGCCGCACGGCACGATGCCGGCGAAATGCGAGAGGTCGCAATCGAGGTTGAGCGAGACGCCGTGCAGGCTGACCCAGCGGCGCACGCGCACGCCGATGGCGGCGATCTTGTCCTCGCGTCGGCCGCCGAGAGGATGCGCACCGCGATCGACCCAGATGCCGACGCGCCCCGGCCGGCGCTCGCCGCTCACGCCCAGCCGCGCCAGCGTCGCGATCAGCCAGGCCTCGAGATCATGGACGAAGGCCCGCACGTCGCCGCCGCGGCGCTTGAGGTCGAGCATGACATAGGCCACGCGCTGGCCGGGACCGTGATAGGTCAGCTGGCCGCCACGGCCCGTGGCGAAGACCGGGAAGCGCGCCTCGTCATGCAGATCCTCCATCCGCGCCGAGGTGCCGGCGGTGTAGAGCGGCGGGTGCTCGAGCAGCCAGACCAGTTCCGGCGCCGCGCCGGTGTGGATTTGCGCCACGCGCGCGTCCATCGTGGCCAGCGCGTCGGGGTAGGCCACGGGGGCCTCGGCGATGCGCCATTCGAGCTGCGGCAAGTTGTTGACCTTCTGGGCCATTCCGGCGCGGCCTGTCGCTTGCGTGGACGGGGATGATTTGCTATTGCCCTCGCCCTTGATTGGCAAGGCTCTCACGAAGGTGAGGGCGTTTCCAGGCGGTCGTGGCGGAATGGTAGACGCGCTAGCTTGAGGTGCTAGTGGGGGAAACCCTGTGGAAGTTCGACTCTTCTCGACCGCACCAAGGCTTAGGTATCGACGTCCTCGTTTCTGCGTTTCTGCACTGCTCGTTTTCGGCCGCACGAGGCCCTGGTCGCGCACGACGCGGCACGGGGGCGGGGCGCCGGTCGACTTCCCCGATATCCGAAAGCGTGGGCGCTCATGGCGGATGACAAGCTGCGCGACAGCGCCCTCGAATATCACCGCTACCCGACGCCCGGTAAGCTCGCCATCGTGGCGACCAAGTCGCTCGCCAACCAGCGCGACCTCGCGCTGGCTTATTCACCCGGCGTCGCCTTCGCCTGCCTGGCCATCGTCGAGAACCCCGCCGAGGCGGCATCGCTGACTTCGCGCGGCAATCTCGTCGGCGTGATCACCAATGGAACGGCCGTGCTCGGCCTCGGCGCGATCGGCCCCCTGGCGGGCAAGCCCGTCATGGAGGGCAAGGCGGTCCTGTTCAAGAAATTCGCCGGCATCGACGTGTTCGACATCGAGATCGCCGAGCGCGACCCCGACAAGCTGGTCGAGATCATCGCCAGCCTCGAGCCGACTTTCGGCGGCATCAACCTCGAGGACATCAAGGCGCCGGAGTGTTTCGAGATCGAGGCGAAGCTGCGCACGCGGCTCAAGATTCCGGTCTTCCACGACGACCAGCACGGCACGGCCATCATCGTCTGCGCGGCGATCCTCAATGCGCTCAAGGTCGTCGACAAGGGCATCGAGAACGTGAAGCTCGTGGCGTCGGGCGCGGGTGCTGCGGCACTCGCCTGTCTCGACCTGCTGGTCGATCTCGGCCTGAAGCGCGAGAACGTGTGGGTCACGGACATCGCCGGCGTCGTCTACGAGGGGCGCGTCGAGGAGATGGACCCGCGCAAGGCGCGCTACGCGCGTCCGACGTCGCTGCGCCGGCTGGCCGAAGTGATCGCCGGCGCCGACATCTTCCTTGGACTCTCCGCGCCTGGTGTGTTGCGTCCCGAATGGGTGGCGACCATGGCGCCGCGGCCGATCGTGCTCGCCCTCGCCAACCCGACGCCCGAGATCATGCCCGAGGAAGTGCGCGCCGTGCGCCCGGACGCGATCATGGCGACCGGGCGGTCGGACTATCCCAACCAAGTGAACAACGTCCTTTGTTTCCCGTTCATCTTCCGCGGCGCGCTCGATGTCGGCGCGACGACGATCAACGAGGCGATGAAGATCGCGGCGGTGCGCGCGATCGCCGATCTGGCGACCAAGCCGGCGGACGAGCAGGTCGCGGCCGCCTATGGCGGCGAGCCGCCCGCTTTCGGCCCGGAGAACCTGATCCCGAAGCCCTTCGACCCGCGGTTGATCTTCGAGATCGCGCCGGCCGTCGCCAAGGCGGCGATGGACTCGGGCGTCGCGACCCGTCCGATCCTGGATTTCGACGCCTATCGTCAGAAGCTCTCGGAGTTCGTCTATCGCTCCGGCTTCCTGATGCGCCCGATCTTCGAGCGCGCCAAGCAGCGCGCGATGCGCATCGTCTATGCCGAAGGCGAAGACGAGCGCGTGCTGCGCGCGGCGCAGACGATCGTCGACGAGCGTCTGGCCATGCCGATCCTCGTCGGCCGGCGCGAGACCATCCGCAAGCGGATCGAGAAGCTGGGTCTGCGGCTTCAGCTCGATCGTGACGTCGAGCTGCGCAATCCCGAGGACCTGCCGCACTACCAGCGGGATTGGACCTTCTATCATCGCCGCATGGCCCGCCAGGGCGTCAGCGCCGACGGCGCGCGTATTGTGGTGCGCACGCGCAACGCCGTGATCGCCGCGCTGATGGTGGCGCAGGGCGAGGCCGATGGCATGATCTGCGGGCTCATCGGCCGATGGCGCCGCGCGCTGAAGGACGTGATCGACGTGGTCGGCCTGCTGCCCGAAATCGTGACGCCGGCGGCCGTCACCGCCTTGATCATGCCGCGTGGCACGATCTTCGTCTGCGATACGCATGTGCAGCCCGATCCAGCGGCGCTCGACATCGCGGCGATGACCGTGCGCGCCGCCGAGGTGATGCGGAGATTCGGCATTCGTCCGCGCGCGGCGCTGCTCTCGCATTCGACCTACGGATCCTTCGACACCGACAGCTCGGTCAAGATGCGCGCCGCGCTCGGACACGCGCGCGCCCTGGCGCCGGAGCTGGAGATCGACGGCGAGATGAGCGCCGAGGCCGCTTTCGAGGAAGAGGTGCGCCTGAAGGCGGATCAGGACGCGAGGCTCAAGGGCGAGGCCAATCTGCTGGTCATGCCGACGCTCGATGCCGCGCATATCGCCTTTGGCCTGCTGCGCGAACTCGGCGGCGGGCAGACGGTCGGACCGATCATGCTCGGCCTCGCGAAGCCCGCGCATATCCTCGACTCGTCCTCGACGGTGCGCGCCATCGTGAACATGACCGCGCTGTGCGCCGTCGAAGCCCAGGACCGCCTCGGTCCTGCGGCGGCACGCGGATAACCCCGATCATGGCCGAGCCCGTCCAAGCCGTCGCCGGTGAGATCGCCGCGTCGGCCGACGAGATCGGCCTCGATCCCGCGCTCGTCACCCGTGTCGAGGCGGCGCTTTCCAGCGGCGATACCGAGCAGGCCCGCACCCTTGCTACGGCGCTGCATTACTCCGAACTCGCCGATCTCTTCGAATCCCTGCCCGTCGAACGGCGCATCGAACTCGTCGATCTCCTGCGTCCAGCTTTCCCGGCAGAGGTGATTCCGGAGCTGGACGAGAGCGTGCGCGACGACGTCGCGGCCCGGTTGGGCACCGACGATCTGGCCCGCGCGATCGCCAATCTCGACACCGATGACGCGCTCTATCTGATCGACGGATTGGAGAAGACCAAACGCGGCCAGGTCCTGCACGCCATCCCGCGTGCGATCCGCAATCAGCTCGAAGAGGGCCTGGCCTTTCCGGAGAATTCGGCAGGGCGATTGATGCAGCGCGACGTCGTGGCCGTGCCCGTGCATTGGGATGTCGGGACATGTCTCGACTATCTGCGCGGCAGCGGCGAGTTGCCGGATGATTTCTACGATCTCTTCGTCGTCGATTCACGACATCGCCCCGTCGGTTGGGTGCCGCTCGACAAATTCGTGCGCTCGCAGCGCGCGACCAAGATCTCGGCGATCCTGGCGGCCGATCTCGAGCCGATCCCGGCGGAGATGGACCAGGAGACGGTCGCGCGCTTGTTCAAGGATCGCGACCTGACCTCGGCGCCCGTGGTCGATGCCAGCGGGCGGCTGATCGGCACGATCACCATCGACGACGTCGTCGACGTCATCGAGGAGGAGACGGCCGAGGACCTCATGCGCTTGTCGGGCGTCGCCGGCACCGACGTCCACTCGCCCGCGCTCGAGACCGCCAAGCTGCGCTTCATCTGGCTGCTCATCAATCTCGGCACCGCCTTTCTCGCCGCCTCGGTGATCGGTCTGTTCGAAGGGGCGATCGAGAAAGTCGTGGCGCTCGCCGTGCTGATGCCGATCTGCGCCTCGATGGGTGGCAATGCCGGCACGCAGGCGCTGACGGTCGCCGTGCGCGCGATCGCGACGGGACAGCTCACCGCCGCGAATGCGTCGCGCATCGTGGTCAAGGAGGGCATCGTCGGGAGCCTCAACGGATTCTTCTTCGCGACACTGACCGGGCTGGCGGCCTGGGCCTGGTTCCATGATCCGGCAATCGGCTGGTGCATCGCCGGGGCGATGATGGCCAACCTCATCACGGCGGGAGTCGCCGGCGTCACGATCCCGGTTGTCCTGCATCGCCTCGGCGTCGATCCCGCGGTGTCCTCGGCCGTGATCCTGACGACGATCACCGACGTGCTCGGCTTCTTCTCGTTCCTCGGCCTTGCCACGTTGATCGTCCTATGAGAGGAGCAATATCGCAGGTCGTCGATTGTTGCGGCCCGATCGCACGCTGCACGTGGTCGCCCGTGAGGTGTTCCTCTTCGAATGAGCATGGGGCTGCTCTTAGCGTGACGCCGACGTCCGAGCGCGCGAACACGTAACTCTTCGAAGGCGCGATGGATTTCCGACATTGGCACGTCCCCTCCTGGCCGCGATGCGGCTAGGAGGGGTGGCAGCGCGCGAAGCGCGCTGACGGGGAGGTCGCGTGGGACCTCCGCGGGCATAGACCTCTTCGAATTCAAGGAACCTCCCCGTCACGCGCTTCGCGCGCGCCACCCCTATCGCGTGCCGCGACAGGAGGGGATGAAGTGCAGGGTGCGCTTCATCCCCTTCTGGCGCGCAGCGCTAGGAGGGGTGGCGGCGCGCGTCGGCGCGCTGACGGGGAGGTCTCGCGGGACCTCCGCGGGCACAGACCTTTTCGAATTCAAGGAACCTCCCCGTCATGAACTGGTCCCCGTTTCGTGGACGCCACGAGGGGTGAGGAGCGTTATCCACGGACGGCCGGTTCGGTCGCTTGCGACGAACCGAACTGGCCGTCGGTGGGTAACGCGGTGGTCGCTCGTTT
>Ga0163144_10006641_pt1 | contig 25485 bp, 23 predicted proteins | sample OliLak19BULKMAT1_FD_123175 | JGI IMG/M metagenome (GOLD analysis project Ga0163144, IMG submission 123175) | Freshwater microbial mat bacterial communities from Lake Vanda, McMurdo Dry Valleys, Antarctica - Oligotrophic Lake LV.19.BULKMAT1 | ecosystem: Environmental > Aquatic > Freshwater >... | reverse complement strand
GGCGGCGCCCCCTCGCCGTCCATGTGCCACGCATACGTGCCGTTGACGACGTGGGTCTGGCGCGTGTTCTTCTGCATCGGCGTGCCGCCGCGCCAGCCCAGGCCGTACTTCCACGACGCGGGGTTCAAGCCGGGCTTGCGGTCGAAGGTCTCTCTGCTCGTCCCGGTCTCCCAGTTGATGGTGCGCGTGTAGTTGTCGAGCGCGTCGATGCGCGGCCAGTCGACGTTGACCGCGTGCTCGAAGGTCTGGCCAACGGCGCCGCCATAGGCGGTGCCCGAGAACGTGATGCAGGTCAGGTTGGCCTCGCCGATCTCCCGCGCCGCAGCCGCCAGCAGCGGTTGGGGATCGACATAGCCGGGCGGAAAGGACTGGGCGCGCACCAGCCCGCCCGCCAGGGCCGACGCCAGCACGCACACCCACGTTCGGCCAATCGTCACTCGCGTGCCGTTGTTCACGTCGACCTCACACGTCAGGGCGTCACGACGACGCGGTGTTCGCTCGGCTGGTTCGACGGGTTGTCGGAGAACCAGCAGATGAACTCGTCCACCAGATCCACTTTCACGACGTACTGCCCGGGCGGCAGCGTGGCCGGCACCTCCACCGCGAGCGTGGCCTCGGTGTGCCCACCGGGCGCCACGTCGGCGGCCAGGCGCGTGCGGCCGGGCAGGTCGATCACCAGGCGTCCGCTCGCCGCCTCGAGCCACTTGCAGCCGAACTGCACGTAGCCGCCGCGGCGCAGGGGCTGCGCCAGCCACACCGTGTCGCCGGTATTGCGGGCGCGGGCACGGATCTCGAAGCGGCCACCGGCGCGCACGACAGCCGGCAGCGGCTCGGTCTGGATCTGGCACGCGAGCACGCCGGGCGCGCGCGATGTCTTCGGCTTCGCGCCGGCGCGCACGAGCATGGCGTAGGCGTGATGCCGGTGCAGCTCGTCGATGACGCCGGCGGGTGTCAGGTGCGGGCGGGGGTGCCGGCCCGAGCGAAACAACTCGATCTCCTGCACCGGCAGCAGGCGCAGCGGGGATTGCAGCGTGGCGTTGAGCATGGCGTCCGAAAAACCGCCGTCGAGAGCGAGCCGCAGAAACGCAAGCACATCGAATGCGCGATCGTCCTCGCCGTGCTCGGCGCGCGCGCGCTTGGTCTCGGCGTGATCGAGATGCGCCAGACCCGGCTCCGACAACACGGCCCGGCCGCCCGGCTTGAGCACGCGGGCCAGTTCCGCCACGGCCGCCGGCAGATCGCCTACGTGGTGCATCGCGTTCATGCACAGCACGCCGTCGAAGGTGGCATCCGCGCACGGCAGGCGTTCGGCCACGCCGCAGGCCACCTGCACCGTGCCACTGATGCGGCCGGCATCGAACGACGGCCGGCGCCGGTTGTTGGCGAGTGCCTTCAGGTCGGGGTCCACGGCCACCACGTCGTAGCCGAAGCGCGCGAGCATCTCCGACGAGAAGCCGGAACCGGCGCCGAGGTCGAGCACGAGGTCGCCAGGACGGCAATCGAGCAGCAGGAGCAGCGTGGACAAGTCGAACAGCCAGCGCAGGCCTTGATCGTGGGTCTCGGGCGACAGCGGGAAGAGCCCGGCTTCGAACACATCTCCCACTCGGTTCCGCGCGTCGCTCATCGGACGTAGACTAGCATGCCGATCACCCCCTTCTTCCTGGCAGGAGCGTGCGCCGTGAGCCGAGTGATGACGTGGAAGCGGAACGTGGTGCTGGTGGCGCTGTCGGCGCTGGCCGCTGACGCGCGCACGAGCGCAGCGCAGGACAACCGCATCGACATGGTGGCGCCCACCGCGCCCGACCTCGCGCCGTACGGCACGCACGCGATTGGCGTGCGCACGCTGCGCGTCACCGACCTGAACCGGCCAGACATCCTCAAGACCGTGGCCGGCGGCCCAACGGCCCGCTACGACCGCACGCTCACGCTCGAGGTCTGGTATCCCGCGGCGCTGGCTGCCACCGAGCGGGCCGGCGGAGACTACCGCGCGATCACGCGCGACCCCAGCCTGACTGTGACGCTGCGCGGCCGGGCCGTGCGCGACGCCGCGCCGCTCGCCGCGGGCGCGCCGCTCCCGCTCGTGATCGTCTCGCACGGCTATCCCGGCAATCGTCACTTGATGAGCCATCTCGGCGAAAACCTCGCGAGCAAGGGCTACGTCGTGGCCTCGATCGACCACACCGACAGCACCTACGACGACCAGAAGAGCTTTGGCAGCACGCTCTACAACCGCCCGTTCGACCAGTTGTTCGTGCTCAACGAGATGGCGCGTCAGGGTGCCGCCGGTTCGGGCAGCTTCCTCGCGGGCCGGGTGGATGCCTCGCGCACGGGCATCGTCGGCTACTCGATGGGCGGCTACGGCCTGGTCAACGTGATTGGCGGCGGCTACAGCACCGCGGCCGCGTCGTTGCCCGCGTCACCGCCCAATCGCCTGCTGCTCGATCGCGGTGCCGACACCGCGGCCTACCAGGCCTCGCGCGACCCGCGCATCAAGGCCGCCGTGGCGATTGGCCCGTGGGGCATGCAGGCGGGTTATTGGGACGCCGCGGGTCTGGCCGGCATTCGCACGCCCACGCTCTTCGTGGCCGGGAGCGCCGACGACGTGTCGGGCTACGAGACGGGCACGCGCGCCCTCTTCACCGGCGCCGTCAACGCCGAGCGCTACCTGCTCACCTTCACGAACGCCAACCACAACGCTGCCGCGCCCATGCCCGCCCCGGCCGAAACCTACGCGTATTCGGCGACGCTCAAGGGGTTCCCCTTCGCGCACTACGCCGATCCGGTGTGGGACACGGTGCGGATGAACAACATCCTGGCGCACTTCGCCACCGCGCACTTCGACGCGCATGTGAAAGGCGACCGCTCGCGGCTCGCCTACTTCGACGTGGTGCCGAACGGCAAAGACGCGAGGTTCGCGCTCGACCGCGACGGCACGCCGCTGCCCGCCCACACCTACTGGAAGGGCTTCAAGCGCGGCACCGCCGTGGGCCTGGTGCTTGAACGCGGCACGCCCTCGCCGGCCCGGTAGGCGCTCGTCGCTCTCAGGCCATGATGCGCACGACCACGACCGTCTGGTCGTCGGTCTGCGGCGCATGCCCCCGGAACCCGGCCATCGCGGCAAAGATGCGCTCGGTCGTCACCGCGGCCGTCTGATCGCGGTTCGTGCGCACCACCTCGGCGATGCGGCCGGATCCGAACTCGTCGCCGCTCTCGCTGAAGGTCTCCGAAATGCCGTCGGTGCAGAACGCGAACACGTCGCCGATGTTGGCCGGCACCACCACCTCGTCGTAGGTGGTCGTACCAAACGATCCGAGCGGCACACCGGGTAGCTCGATCTGCGCGCACTCGGCGCCGTCGGCCGAGCAGCGAATCGGAAACGGCAGGCCCGAGTTGGCCATCGTGAGCGTGTGCTTCCGCAGATCGAACTGCGCGTAGCACAGCGTGCAGTAGTACTCCTCGAGCTGCCGCTCGTGCAGGATGCGGTTGATCGACGTGAGGATTTCGGCTGGACCTTGATGGTTGCGGTCTTGGCCGAGCCGGCGGCGGAAGGTGCGGCCACGCACGACTTCGGCGGCAAATACGCTGTAGAGCGCCGCCGGCACACCCTTACCCGACACGTCGCCCACCACCACGATGAACTGATTGGCCTCGGGCGCCAGGAAGTCGTAAAGGTCGCCCCCGAGCTCGCGCGCCGGCTCGAAGCGCCACGACACATCCACCGCGCGCAGGCGCTTGGGCAGCTCCTGCGGCAGCAGCGCCATCTGCACGCGCTGCGCAAAGCGCAGCTCCTTCTCGAGGCGTTCCTCGTTGGCCCGCACCGTTTCCCACAAACGCGCGTTCTCGATCGCGACGGCGGCTTCCGACGCCAGCAGCGTGAGCAGCTCCACGTGCCGCTTCGAGAAGGCATTCAGCTCGGGGCTCTCGAGGTCGAAGGCGCCGATGCAACGGTCCTTCACGAGCAGCGGCACGACCAGTTCTGACTTGGCGTCGGCCACGGCGTTGATGTAGCGCGGGTCCTGCGTCACGTCGGGCACGAGCACCACTTCCTTGTGCTGCACCGCGTAGCCGAGCAGGCCTTCGCCGACCCGCACCGGCGAACTGGCCGAGCCTTCGCCGTAGCTGATGGCCACCTTGAACTCGACCATCTGCGTGACCTCGTTCACGAGCGCGATGCCGAAGGTGCGATACGAGATGACCCGCTTCACCAGATGCGCCACGCGCGTGAGCAGCTCGTCGAGGTCGAGAATCGCGCTCATCTCGCGACCCACCTCGGCCAGCGTCTCCATCGTGTCGGAGTACTCGCGTTCCGACTCGAACAGACGTGCGTTCACGATGGCCTGCGCCACCGACGCGGCGAAGGCCCGCAGCATCGACTCGTCGGTGTCGTCGAAGGCGCCCTTCTCGTTGCTCAGCAGGTTGAGGGCGCCGATCGCCTTGCCCTTGTGTCGCAGCGGCACGACCAGCGTGGACTGCACGCCCGGCACCACGCTGATGTAGCGCGGGTCGGCGCTCACGTCGTTCAGCAGGATCGACCGCTGCTCCTGCACGGCCGTGCCCACGGTGCCCTGACCGAGCGCCAGGCGCACTTGCTTCGAGACCTCTTCGGGATAGCCCTCGGCGTAGGCGATGCGCAGCATCTGCGTGGCGTCGTCGAGCAGGTAGACCGAGAACACGCCGAAGTCGGTGAGGCGCGCGATCAGCCGCGGGATGCGCGCCAGCAGCTCGTCGAGATCGAGCACGGCCGTGACCTCGCGGCTGAGGGCAAAGAGCGCGGCGAGGCGTTCCTGGTCGGACTTGCGGTCGACGATGGGGCCGTGACTGGTGGAATCGGTTGGCGACTGCGGATTGGTCATTGGCGAGGTGATGAAGGCTTGGCCCCGTCTCCGGTCACATGGGAGGTGACCCACGTCTGGATTCTGGAGAGACGATCCTGAAGATGATAGTACTCCGTGAAGCCGTGCCCTTCGCGGGGATAGGTGACGAGCTCGGTGGTCTTGCCGCGATCCTTGAGGCCACGGTAGAGCTCCTGCGCCTGCCCCACGGGCACGCGCTCGTCGGCTGCGCCGTGCAGGATCAGCGTGGGCGTCGTGACGTTGTCGATATGCGTCATGGCCGATCGGTTCACGTAGAGCGGCAGCGTCTCCTTGCTGGCGATGCCGCCGAAATAGCCGGTGAGCACGTTGGGGATGTCGTTGGTGCCGTACATGCTCCACAGGTTGGTGAGCCCGGCGCCCACCATCGCCGCCTTGTAGCGCGCGGTTTGCGTGATGGTCCACGCCGTCATGTAGCCGCCGTAGCTCCAGCCGATGTGCGCGAGCTTGTCCTGGTCGGCCACGCCGCGCGCGATGAGCGCATCCACGCCGGTCATGATGTCCTTGAAGTCGCCGCCGCCCCAGTCGGCGATGTTGGCGCGCAGGAACTTCTCGCCGTAGTTGGTGCTGCCGCGAGGATTGGGATAGAACACCGCCCAGCCCTGGCTGGCCCAGAGCTGCCCGCCCTCGAGCCCGCCCACGCGGTAGTTGTTCACGTGCGCGCCGGCCGGGCCGCCGTGCGCCACGACCAGCAGCGGATAGCGCTTGGCCGGGCTGAAGCCGACCGGCTTGAGCAGCACGCCCTCCACCTCGAGGCCGTCGCTGCTCTTCCACGAGATCACTTCCACGTCGCCGAGGGCGAAGTCGCGGGCCTGGGGATTCACGTCGGACACGCGGCGCGGCGCCGTGAAGGCCGCATCGGCCACGTAGACATCGGTCGGCGCCGACGGCGTGTCCATGGCAAACGCCACGCGCGTGCCATCGGCGCTGAACGACCCGAGCTGCAGCGTGCGGCCCTTGGTGAGCTGCGTGGTGCGACCAGTGGCCACCTCGAGTGACCATGCTTCGACGTAGGCGCGGGTGCCGGCGGTGAACAACAGGCGGGCGCCGTCGCTCGACCACTGCGGCGCACCTGGATTCACGGCGAGGCTGCCAGTGATGTCGCGCGTCTGCCTGGTGGCGACGTCGTAGAGCATCACTCGGGAATGTCCCACGGTGCCCTTGGGCGTGCCGTCTGCAATCGCGGGCGAGGTGACGGGCTCCGACAAATACACGAGCGCGCGCCCGTCGGGTGAGAAGCGCGCACCGGAATCGGGACCGAAGTTGGTGCTGATGCGCTCCACCGCCTGGGTCTTCGCGTCGGCGATGTAGACATCGCGCCGGCCATCGCGCAGCAGCGCCGAAGCCCCCGCCGTGAACGCCACGCGCGCGTTGTCGGCGTTCCACGAGAGCGGCCCGGTGATTGTGAGCGCGTCGCCGCTGGTGACGCGGGTCACGGCCTTGGAGGCGATGGTCACCGTCCACAGATGTACCGGCCGGGCGGTGCGTTCGAAGACGCGTTCGTCGTCGCGGCGGTCGAGCGTGGCGGCCTCATCGGCACTGCGGGGGTCGGTGCGCGTGAGGGCAATGGTGGCGCTGTCTGGCGACCACGCGTACTGCTGCACGTCGTCGGGCAGGTCGGTGAGCGGCCAGGCCTCGCCGCCGTCGGTGCGCATCAGCCACAACTGCGCCACCGGCTCCTTGCCGGCACGCTGCCCCCGGGCCGACACGAAGCTGATGTGCCGGCCATCGGGCGACCACGCCGGCAGGGAATCGCCCCGTTCGCCGTAGGTGACCTGCCGGGCCGGACTGCTGCCATCGGCCGGCGCGCGCCACACGTGCGTGCGGGTGTCTCTCCGGCCCTCTGGCAACGTGTCGTGCCAGGCCCGCACCGTGAAGAGCACCGCGCTGCCATCGGGCGCCATGGCCGTGTCGCGCACCACGCGAATCCCGAGCACGTCGTCGATTGTGACCGGCCGCCCCTGCGCCGAGGCGGACGTGGCGGCGAGCAACAGGGCGACACACAGAGTAGCAGGGCGCATCGGCGGACCTCCAGGCGCAGCGTAGGCGCGCCAAGCGCGCAGTATAGCTAGCGATGCTGCGCCTCACGCCGACAATCGTGTGGCTCCGCCTCGCTAGTCACAGTGCCTTCTTGCCCGCTTCGCGGGCGAGAAAACTTGACTCATTCTGCGTAAGGAACGCGGCGGTCAAGTTTTCTGGCCTGCAGGCCATGGGATACTACCGACCTCGTGGAGATCTCGTCCCTACCGCTCGACTACGCGGCCATCGCCCGGATCCTGCCCCACCGCTACCCGTTCCTGCTGGTGGACCGCATCACGGCGTTCGTGCCCGACGTGAGCATCACCGGCATCAAGAACGTCACCTCGAGCGAGCGTTATCTGTCGCCGCCCGACGAGCGCGGCCAGCAGGTGCTTCCGCCGACGATTTTGACGGAAGCGGTAGCGCAGGTGGGCGGCATCCTGATTCTTTCGAAGCCCGAGAACGAAGGCCGGCTCATCTACTTCCGCGGCATCGAACGCGCGCGCTTCCGCGGCACGGTCAAGCCGGGCGACACGGTGGAGATCGTCGCCAAGGTGATTCGCCTGCGCAGCCGCGTGGGGCTGCTGACCGGCTACGCACGTGTCGGCGACCGCATCCTGGTGAAGGGCACCATGGCGTTTGCGCTGGGACCGAAAGCCGACGGGTCCGAGGGCGGCGACGAGTAGCGCCCGCGCGACGGGAACACGCGATACTCGCCGCCAGATTTCGGAACGAGTCTCGACGATTCGCGGCCGATGCCCTGCCTACCGGCGTTGATCACCGCGAACGCGGAGCTCCGAAGAACGGCTCGACGACGCAGAAATTGGAGTTGTAGCCGTCTGCGCCGTCGTCCCGGACGAGCCCTGCCGTTAGTCCAAAATATGGACTAAAGTAGGGTCATGAACGTCAGCGTGCATGGCGCCAAGACCCAGCTCTCGAAGCTGCTGGACCTCGTGGAAGACGGCGAAGCCATCGTCATCGTGCGGCATGGACGGCCGGTGGCGCAGCTCGTGCCGGTGCGTGCGCGCCGAGCCTCCCCGCTTGGGGCCATGCGTGGGGAGTTTTCGATGACCAACGGTTGGGAGCGTCCCTTTGGCGATGAAGAAGCCGACGCGTTCTGGAGCGGGCGCTCGTAGCGCACACCTTCTCGACACGAGCACCTTGCTCTGGGCGCTGGGCGAGCCGAAGCGCCTTTCCACGCGGGCGCGCCGGTTGGTGGAGGCCGGCGAGAACGTGGTCAGCGTGGCGTCCTACTGGGAAGTCGTGATCAAGTCACAGAAGGGACTGCTCTCGATCGCGGACGTTCCAACCTGGTGGCGGCGAGCCACGGAGCTCATGGCAGCGCGGGTGCTGCAGGTTCGCGGCAGTCATGTTACGGCGTTGGCGGCGTTGCCAGCACTTCACAAGGATCCGTTCGATCGGATTCTGATCGCGCAAGCGGTGGCTGAAGGACTGGACTTCGTCACGAGCGACGAGTCCATTCGTGCTTACCCGCTGCGAACGATCTGGTAGCTCAATCGATAGTGGCCGTCGCAACGAGCGGCTACGCGTCGCGCGTGCCGCGGTAGAGCACGCGGTTGAAGCGCCGGTGCCAGCCGGTGAATTCCGGGTCGGTGCCGCTGTCGCCCAGGGCCGAGCGCACCTGGTGCAACTGCGCGTCGAGGTTGTCCACCGCCGCCAGGATGAACGCCTCCACGCTCTTCGGCTCCACCGGCGAGCCCTTGTCGCGCGCGCCGTGGTGCGACACCACGAGATGCTCGAGTTCGGCGCGCAAGTCGTCGGGGAAGCCCGAGATGCCCTTGGCCGTTTCGCGCACCATCACCAGCCCGAGCGCGATGTGACCCACGAGATTGCCGTCGCGCGAGTAGCTGATGGCGCCGTTGTCGTAGGCCAGTTCCTGCAGCTTGCCGAGGTCGTGGATGACGGCGCCGGCCACGAGCAGGTCTTCGCGCGCCCCGTAGTGCTTCGCCAGCGCCTTGCCGGCCGTGGCCATCGACACAATGTGCTCGAGCAAGCCGCCGCGGTAGGCGTGGTGGATCGACTGGGCGGCCGGCCATTCGCGCAGCGCAGTTTCGTGATCGGTCAGGATGCGGTGCAGGAACACCCGCAGGGAGGGATCGCTCACCCCCTCCACCAGCGCTCCGAGCTCGACCCACATGTCGCCAATCGGGCGCGGGGCGCTCGGCACGCACTCTTCCTGGCGGAAGCCCTGGGCCTCGTCCTGCGCCGGATTCACCCGCCGGATCGACGCCGCCACGAGCTGCAGCTCTCCGTTGTGGGTGCTGGTGCGGCCCTCGGCCCGCACGAACTCGCCGATTTCGAATTCGTGTTTGAACCGCTCCACCCCGTCGAACATGCGCCCGGCCACCTGGCCAGAAGCATCCTGTAGCAGCAGCGCCAGGTATTCGCCGTTCTTGCCGACCCGCACGTCCTTGCGCACGCAGAGGTAGAAGTTCCACCCGGTCTTGTCGGGCTCGAGGTGTGACACGCGCGCCAGCCGGGTGCTCATCCTGGCAGCGTACATCAGGCCCTCCGCTGATAAAGTAGGCCCATGCGAATGCCCTTCAGATTCGGCGTGGCGGTCGTGACCCTCGCCGCCGCATTCGGCGTGGCCCTGGCGGCGCGCCAGAGCACGCCCGCGCGACCGGCCGCGTCACCGGCCAAGCGCGCGGTCAGCAGCCCGGCGCCTCAACCCGCGGCGCCGGCGCTCAAGCCGCTGCCGCCGCTCAATACCGACGGCTACGCGCTGGCCCGGCCCCTCGCCGTGACGCGCGCGGTCTACGAGTTCGTTGCCCGGCATCCCGAGGTGTCGAAGCACGTGCCGTGCTACTGCGGGTGCGAGGCCGACGGACATCGCAACAACGAGAACTGCTTCATCGGCGCGCGCGATGCCGCTGGCAACGTCACCTCGTGGGACACGCACGGCTTCGGCTGCGCGATCTGCGTGGACGTGGCCAGGGAATCGATGCAGCTCTACAACTCCGGCGCGGATCCCCAGAGCATCCGCGCGGCCATCGAGAAGAAGTGGACGCCGCAGTACCGCACCAAGACGCCCACGCCGCCGGTGCCCGCCGTGAAGCGCTGACCCGGGTGGCGGACGATCGCGCATCAGCATTCGCCCGCCTCTTCGAGGCCGTGCACGAGGGCGTGTACATCGGCCTCGTTGGCTCGTCGTCGACCACTACGCTCGCGGCCAACCCGCATCTGAAGCTCGTGCTCGGCTACCCGCCGGAGGCGATCGAGCGGGAGGTGCGGCCGTTCGATGCGAGCCGTTTCGCCGATCCGCAGGCGCGCACGGCGTTTCTCGAGCGGCTGTCAGTGGCCGGCGCGGTCGCCGACTACCTGCTGCGGCTGCGCCGCGCCGACGGCGTGCCGGTGTGGCTCGAGGTGACGGCCACGGCCGATCCGCCCGATGCCAACGGTGCCATGCGCATCGAGGCGCTGGTGCGCGACGTGAGCGAGCGCAAGCACATCGAGGATCAGTCGCGCGACCTCTACTACCAGTTGCTGCAGACCGAGAAGATGGCGGCGCTCGGCCAGACGATTTCGGGCGTGGCGCACGAGCTGAACAATCCGCTCGCCACCATCCTGTCGTGGGCAGAGCGGCTCCAGCAGCGCGCCGACGCCGACGACATGCTGAAGCGCGGGCTCGACGTGATCCTGAGCGAGTCGGAACGGGCCGCGCGCATCGTGCGCAACCTGCTGACCTTCGCGCGCAAGCGGAAGAGCACGCGCGCGCTCGTCGACCTGAACGAGATCGTGAAAGAGACGCTGAGCCTGCGCGCCTACGAGCAGCGCATCACGAACATCTCGGTGATTCCCGCGTTGGCGGCGGGGCTCCCGCCGGTCTTCGCCGACGGACACCAGGTGAAACAGGTGCTGCTGAATCTGCTGATGAACGCCGAGCAGGCCATGCTCGGCGCGCACGGCCGCGGCACCATCGTGATTCGCACCTGGCACGACAGCGGCAAACAGCAGGTGGTGCTCGAGGTGAACGACGACGGCCCGGGCGTGGCCGACGACGTGCAGGGCAAGATCTTCGACCCGTTCTTCACCACCAAGGAAGTGGGCAAGGGCACCGGGCTCGGACTCACCGTGGCCTACGCCATCGTGCAGGAGCACGGCGGCCGGATCACGCTCAAGTCGAAGGTCGGCGCTGGCGCATCGTTCTTCGTGGAGTTTCCGGTGTCGGGCGGCAAGCCCGCGCCGCCGCGACGGCTGCAAACGAACACATCCCCGCCCCGCGATGTCTTCAAGGGCGCGCGCGTGCTGGTCGTGGAAGACGAGCCGGCGCTGGCCAGCGCCGTGAAGGAAGCGTTCGTCGATGCGGGCTTCGTGGTCGACCGCGCGGGTGACGGCGAGGAAGGCCTCGCCCGCGTGGCCGAACACCACTACGACTTGATCGTGTGCGACTTGAAGATGCCGCGCGTCGACGGCATCCGGTTCTACCGCGCCATGACGGCGGCGACACCCGCGCTCGCGCGGCGCGTGATCTTCGTGACCGGCGATGTGGCCGGCACCGACGCCGAACGCTTTCTCGAAGAGAGCGGCTGCCGGTGGCTGTCGAAGCCGTTCCGGCTCGGCGAGTTGCTACGCGCGGCGCGCGAAGCGCTGGCGTAGTCGAGCACGATGCCGCGGCGCGCGGCGCGTTCGGCGGCGGCTTCGGGCACCACCGTATCCGATTCCGGCAGTGCGGCCTTCGCCATGCGCGGCCGGTGTTCGAACGCCACCACGGCCTGACGCAGTGCCGCGATCGAGGCGGTGGGCGTGGCATCCGGACCGAGCGCCTCGCGCAGGCGGCGCAGCGCGCGGGCGTGGAGCTGCGACACGCGCGATTCGTTCACACCGAGTTCGGCGCCGATTTCCTTCATGGTGACTTCGGCGTAGTAGTAGAGCGCCACGACGCGGCGTTCGCGCGGCGGCAGCGAGTCGACGGCAGCCTTCACGCGGTCCTGCACTTCCTTACGTTCGTAGGCGGCATCGGGACGCTCGGATTCGACCGGCACCATCACGGCGGGCAACTGCGATTCGTCGATGTTCTCGGCACACGACAGCGGCGAGGTCTGCTCGATCGTGTTGATGCGCACGATCACCTTGCCCAGGCGCGCTTCATCCGATCCCACGGCGGCGGCCAGGTCGGCCAGCGACGGCTCGTGGCCGAGCGAGAGGCGCAGCCGTTCGCGGGCGGCTTCAAGCTCGCGGCGCATGCGGCGCACGCCCCGCGGCCACGCGTGCTTGCGCAGCGCGTCGATCATCGCTCCCCGGACGCGCCGTTCGGCGAACGTCTCGAACTTGATGCCGCGCGATTCCTCGAACCGCCGCGCCGCGTCGATGAGGCCAATCACGCCGTCCTGAACCAGGTCGCCCAGGTCGATGGAGTGTGGCATGGTCGACGCCACTCGGCGCGCCAGGGCTTCCACGAACGGAATGCCAGCCTCGATGCGGGGGTTGATGGTGTCGGCGGTCTGCTGGGCGATCATGGGGAATCAAGCTCCTGTGTCCGCCGGTCTTGGCGAACGCTTCCCCTCTTGCAGTCCCGATGCCAGAACCGCGCAACCTTGTCACGAGGTGAGCACAGGCGTGCGAAAAACGGTACTAAGTGACTGATAATCAATACCTTACGGATTCGTAGAGCCGACGTATGCAGCCCCTGGAATGGACACGCATGAGCACCAAAAGCGTCGGTTTATTGACGCACGGTGTCGGCACACGCCAAGGCAGTGACGCGGAGTGGCGCCGGAATTGTCGGTTTTTGAACGGGGTGGGTCGAAAACTGGCGGGCGGCGCTGGTCAGGCGCCGGAGACGTCGCGAATGGACCGCGTGACGGCCATGGCTTCGAGCGCGGCGTTGACCACGTGGGTGGCACGCGCGCGCTGGGCGGGGTCTGGCGCCTTCATCTCCATCAACTCGGCATGGGCCAGAATGACGCCCAGCTGGTTGCTGAGTTGATGAAACAGGCCGCGCAGGTCGTGTGGCACCTGCTGGCCTGTCTCCACGGGGATAGTGGTCGGATTCACTGACGCCCTCGCGCTCGAACTTCGTCGTGACTACGCCGCGGGGCTGGATCCAACGCGGGTGCTGCCGTCGGGCTGGCGCCACAGGGTGTCAACGAAGATACGGATGCTACCGCCCGCCGTGCGGACGTATTCAACCTTTCCAGCGGCGATCCAGTTGTAGATCGTACGCCGACTGACACCCACGAGCTCACACGCCTTCATGATGCTGATTGTCTGACGTTCCACAGGCCGTTCTCCTTCAAAGGCTGGTATCGGTTGCTGCCGCGTGGGGATATAGGGCAGGTGTGTGCCAAGCCACGCGGATTTCGAGGTTGACGGTCTACCGACAAGAGTGTCAGGATATTGACGCTTTCCAATCAGAGATTCCCACTTGCCTGAACCTACCCACCTGCTCCTGGTCGACGACGAAGACGCGCTGCGCACCGTGGTGGCCGAGCGCCTCACCGATGCCGGATTCAAGGTGACCGAGGCGTCGTCCGGTGAGCAGGCCCTGGAGAAACTCGAACGGTTTGCCTTCGACGTGATCGTGTCCGACTTGCGGTTGCCCGGCATCGACGGGCGCGAGGTGCTCGCCGCGGCACTGCAGCGCTACCCCGGCATCATCGGCATCGTGGTCACTGGCTACGGCACGGTGAAGGACGCGGTCGACGCCATCAAGCGCGGCGCCTCGGATTTCATCAGCAAGCCGTTCCAGTTCGAGGAACTGCTGCACGTGCTGGAATCGGCACTCGAGCAGCGCCGGCTGCGCTCCGAGAACCAGTACCTTCGCCAGCAGCTCGAACAGCGCGACGGCCTGCCCGGCGTGGTGGGTCGCAGTCAGCCGATGCGCGACTTGTGCCAGATGATCGAAACGGTGGCGCCGAGCGGCGCCACGGTGCTCATCAGCGGCGAAACCGGCACCGGCAAGGAAGTGGTGGCGCGCGCCATCCACCAGACCAGCCCGCGGCGGCAGCAGCGCTTCGTGGCGCTCAACTGCAGCGCTATTCCCGAGAACCTGCTCGAAGCCGAACTCTTCGGACACGCTCGCGGCGCCTTCACCGGCGCGGTGGCCGCGCGCCAGGGTCGCCTCGAACAAGCCGACCGCGGCACGCTCTTCCTCGACGAAGTGGGCACGATGAGCGCGGCGCTGCAGACCAAGCTGCTGCGCGTGCTGCAGGAACGCGAGTTCGAGCGCGTGGGCGAGAACCGCACCATCAAGGTGGACGTGCGGGTGCTGGCCGCCACCAATTCCGAACTCCTCAAGATGGTGGCCGAGGGTACGTTCCGCGAGGATCTCTACTACCGCCTGAACGTGATCGCGCTGCAGCTGCCGCCGCTGCGGGATCGCAAGGAAGACGTGCCGCTGCTCGTGCAGCACTTCATCCGCAAGTTCGTGGCGCGCGACGGCACCGGCGGCCTCGATGTGCCCGACGTGATGGTGTCGCAGGACGGCATGCGCCGGCTCATGGCCTACGCCTGGCCGGGCAACGTGCGGCAGCTCGAGAACGCCGTGGAGCGCGCGTTGATTCTGCGCGGCACGCGGGCGCAGATCGACGTATCGGATCTGCCGCCCGAGATTCAAGCGGTGCCCGTGGAATCGGCGCCCACGCTCGACCTGCCAGAGGTCGGCGTGGACCTGCCGGAACTGGTCGGCCGGTTCGAACGCGATCTCATCAGCCGGGCGCTCGCGCGCACCGAGGGTAACCGCGCAGACGCGGCGCGGCTGCTCGGCCTCAAACGCACCACGCTCGTGGAAAAACTGAAACGTCTCCCTGAACTTTCGAACTGAGGATATTAGAATGCCGCCCCGCTACGCCTACTGGACGATCCTGGTGGACGACCAGCCTACGGCGTTTCGCGCCGCCGAGCCCGACGAGCTGCTGCCCACGCTGAAACGACTGCAGGTGAAGCAGCCCGGGGCGCTCATGAAGTGGTTCCAGCGCGGACGCCTGTGGGAGTCGAAGGACGAGGCCAAGGACAAGCTCGATCAGGGCTACACCGTCGGCCCCGACGGCGCGCTCGTGCCCCCCGATGCCATGGCCGGCCGCGGCAAGGGCTGGCGTCCGGGTGGCGAGCACAAGGACCCGCGCGAAAAATACCAACTGGCCAAGAAGGCCAAGTGGCAGAAATTCAAGCAGATGGTGCGGTCCAGGCCCGGGCACGGCCCGAAGGACGACGACGCCGGGGCGCCGCCCACCGACGAGACCGCCATCGAGGCTGGCTTCGAGGATCCGGCGTCGGACAACGCGGCGTTCGGCGGCGGCGAGTTCGAGGACGTGACGGCGCAGTATCTGGGTGACGACGCGGCGCCCGCATCGGATGGAGCGGACAAGTCCGGCGACACTCCGTCGGCGGCCGGTGACGCAGCTCCGCCAACGGACTGGCGCGGCCGTCCGAAGCCGGAGGGCGATGCAGCACCCGCGCCCAAGCGCGCGTGGAGTTCTGACCGGCCCAAGCCGGCATGGCGCGACAAGCCCAGCGGCGGCAGTGGCGGCGACCGCGGCGGGGCGCGGCCGGCGTGGACGCCACGGCCGGATTCGCGCGGGCCCAAGCCCGAATGGAAGTCGCGGCCGGATTCACGCGGCCCGAAGCCGGAATGGACACCGAGGCCCGATTCGCGCGGACCCAAGCCGGAATGGACACCCCGGCCCGACGCGCGCGGACCAAAGCCGGAGTGGCGCGATCGACCGAGTGGCGTGAGCCCTGGTGGAGATCGACCTGGGGGCGGACGTCCTGGCGGCGACCGGCCCTGGAGCGATCGGCCCAAGCCCGCCTGGCGCGACAAGCCTGGTGGCGGCAGTGGCGGCGACCGCGGCGGCGCGCGGCCGGCGTGGACCCCGCGACCAGACTCGCGTGGTCCCAAACCGGAGTGGACGCCGCGACCCGAGGCACGCGGACCAAAGCCGGAGTGGCGCGATCGACCGAGTGGCGATCGACCGAGTGGCGATCGCCCTGGTGGAGATCGACCTGGCGGTGGACGTCCTGGCGGCGACCGGCCCTGGAGCGATCGGCCCAAGCCCGCCTGGCGCGACAAGCCTGGTGGCGGCGGTGGCGGCGACCGCGGCAGCGCGCGGCCGGCGTGGACCCCGCGACCTGATTCGCGTGGGCCCAAGCCCGAATGGACGCCCCGGCCCGACGCGCGCGGACCAAAGCCAGAGTGGCGCGATCGACCGAGTGGCGATCGACCGAGTGGCGATCGCCCGGGTGGAGATCGACCGGGTGGCGGACGCCCCGGCGGCGACCGGCCCTGGAGCGATCGGCCCAAGCCCGCCTGGCGCGACAAGCCTGGTGGCGGCAGTGGCGGCGATCGCGGCGGCGCACGGCCCGCGTGGACCCCGCGACCCGATTCGCGAGCACCGAAGCCCGACTGGCGCGACCGTCCAAGCGGCGATCGACCTGGGGGTGATCGCCCCGGCGGCGATCGGCCCAAGCCCGCGTGGAAGAAGCCAGGGTCGGGCGGCGGGGGCAGCCGGCCGTACTCCGGTCCGCCCAAGCGCAACCGCAGCTAACTGGTCAGCGCCTGCGAATCAGGCGCTTGATCGATTGCACGACGCCGCCGCGCCGCTCGCGGTCCATCTCCACGAGCTGATCGATGGCGGCGCCGATCGAGCGCGTGATGATCACGCCGTGCCGAGCCACGCCTGGGCCCAGCGCCTCGGTGGAGCCGGGCCACACGAGCACGGCCTTGGCTTTGGATTCGGTGGCCACATCGAGGCAGTTCTCGAAGCGGTCGTCGACCACGGCATCGAGGCCGAGCGCATCCGCCACCTTGCCGCGCGAGCCTTTCACGACGTAGACGCTCGGGTGGGTGAAGCCGCGCGCGCTCAGCCACTGCTGGCTCTGCACCTGCGTCGTCGCCCCCGTGGCCGTGGGACGGGTGGTGATGAAGAGCACGTCCCAACGGCCCTCGGCCGCCTGCTCCGCGATGCGCGCCACGATGCCCGGTTCCGTTTCGTCGAGCGTCGTCCAGAAGTTCTTGGTGCGCAGCACCTCGGTCCAGAGGGCGACGAGTTCCGACGGGCGTAGCTTCAGATCGCGGAGCGATGGCCGGTCGGTGGGCGTCGCAGTGTCGGCGGTGTCCGGTGCGTCGGGCGCAGCCTCGGGAACGGCCGTGCGCACCTCGCCGAAGTAGTTCGTGGCCACGACGTGCATCGCGCGCGACAGGTCCGCGATGGTGCCGTCCAGGTCGATGGCGACGCGCAGCCCCATCCGCGCTAGCCTTCGACCAGCACGTCGTCAGCCTCGCGTCGCGTACCCGCGGCCGTGAACACGAACGTGTCGGGCGCCAGGAAGAAGCGGTCGATCGTGTCGCGCACGTCGGCAATCGACGGCGCCGCGTTGATGCCGATGCGCAGGTGCGACCCGTTGTCGAGACCCTTGGTGTACCAGGTGCAGAGCGCGCGCACCTTGTTGACCACCCACCGCTCGCGGCTGCGCGCCCGCGCAGCGTCGGCACCGGTCGAGCCTGGCGCCACATGGCGGAAGCCGTCGGCTTCGGTGCGGCGATCGTCGAGCAGCAGGTTGATGTAGTCATGCAGGAAGGCGGCGCGCTGCTCGGCCGACACCACGCGCGCCACGCGGCCCTCGAGCAGGTCCTGGGCCTGCGCCAGAATCCACGGATTGCGCAGTACGCCGCGGCCGACGAACACGCCGCTCACGCCCTGGCGCAACCGTTCCACCACCTGCTCCGGCTCCACGCAGTCACCCGAGCCGAACACGGGAATCGACACCAGCCGCGCCACGCCGCTGACGAAATCCCAGTCGGCCGAACCGGTGTACGACTGCTTGGCCGTGCGTCCGTGCAGGGCGATGGCCGACGCGCCCGCCTGCTCGACGCGTTGGGCCACTTCGGCGGCGTTGGCGTGATCGTCGTCCCAGCCCTTGCGCATCTTCACGGTGACGGGAATGCGCACCGCCTTCACCATCGCGCCGACGATCCTGGCCGCGTGCTCGGGCTCGCGCATCAGGCTGCAGCCAGCGTGGTGCTTCGCAATCTTGGCCACCGGGCAGCCCATGTTGATGTCGACCACATCGGCGCCCATCCGTTCCACGACGCGCGCGGCTTCCGCCATGCGATCGGGATCGCCGCCGAAGATCTGAATGGAGACGGGCCGCTCTTCTTCGGTGTACTCGGCGTACTCGAGCGTGCGGTCGATGCCGCGCACCAGACCCTCGCTGCTCACCATCTCGCTTACGACCAGGCCGCACCCGCCGTGCCGCTTCACGAGCCGGCGGAACGCCGTGTCGGTCATGCCCGCCATGGGCGAGACGACCAGCGGCGAGGCGAGTTCGATGGGGCCGATCTTCATGGGACTCGCTGATTCTAGCCCGGATGGAAGGGGCGGCATCCGCCGCTGAGCTCCTGGCTAGCCTGGACGGCCCTGCCGATACCGATGCCCAGCAGGCGTGGGAGGCAGAGATCGGCCGTCGCATCGCCGCCATCGAATCCGGTGGCCTGCCCCTCGAGTCTTGGGATGATGTGAAGCAGCGCGTTGCCAAGGACGTCCTCGGGCGGTGAAGCCGGTTCGCATTGCGCCGCCCGCCTCTGAAGAATTCACTGAAGCGGTTCGGTGGTACGAGGGCAAGCGCACGCCACGTACGGGTACTTGTTTGCCCATGGCAACTCGATGGCCCACTTCAAACTCATCGCCGAACCATGAAATCTGCTCAGTCGCTTTACAACGGTTGGGCGGTTCAGGATGAGCCGTCACCGCCGACGGGCCTCGGAGTGTAAGCGCGAGTCGCCTTCACGGAGGGCAGACGGACACGGATCGCAGGCGTAAGACGGCAAACGACAAGGCGGCGCCGAAATCCGCGTCGCGGGGGCCGAAGGCTTCAGCGACACCGCCAGCTTTGGCGGCCCTCCGTGGTCTCGGGAGCAGTTCCTCGGTGCGGCAGGACGTCCCGCCATGGCGGAGCGAAGTTGAGCCGAAGGGAGATGCCGCGTCGATGCCGTCGCCGATCAGCGAGACGCGGGCTTGGCGGGCGCCTACTGGCCGGGCTTGGCGGCCTCGGCCTCAGTGGGCTGCGCGGCCACGCCGGTCTCCCAGGCCTTCTTCACTTCGTCGTTCTTCCACTCGATGATGCCCTGCGAGCGCAGCTTCACGAGATACTTCTGGAACTCGCCGCGCCGCTTGCCTTCGAACACCTTCTCCGACACCGACTCGCGGGCGTCAGCCAGGGGCTTGAGCGTGCCATCCGTGCGCGCGTCCATCTTCAGAATCTGGTAGCCGCGCGGCGTGCGCAGCACGTCCGTGACCTCGCCGACCTTCATGGCGGTGAGTACCTTCTGCAGCTCGGGCGACACGTCTTCCCACGGGATCTCGCCGAGCAGTCCGCCGTTGGCCTTCGAGGCCGCGTCCGACAGGTCGGCCGCCAGGCGCGGGAACGGCTCGCCGGCGAGCAGGCGCTTGTGGAGGTCGTCGGCCTTGTCGCGCGCCGCCTCGTCGGCCGCCACGTTGACGCTGCCTTCGGTGCCCGCCACCGACACCAGAATCTCGCGCAGCGTCACCTGCGGGGTGGTCGCGAACTCGGCCTTGTGCTGGTCGTAGTAGGCCGCGACTTCTTCGTCGGTGATCGAGATCTTGCCCGACACCTCGGTCTGCTGTACGCGCGACACGAGCATCTGCTTCTCGAGCTGGCGGCGCAGATCGAGCATGGTCATGCCTTCCTGCTGCAGCGCCTGCGCGAACTGCTCGTCGGTCTCGATCTTGTTCTCCTTGCGGATGTTCTCGACGATGCTCTTGAACTGGTCGTCGCCCATGGCGTAACCGAGTTCCTTACCGCGCTGGGTGAGCAGCAGCTCGTCGACCGCGTCGACGATCACCTGCGGCGTCACCTCGCTCAGCACCTTGGCCAGCGCCGCGTCGTCGCCGCGCAGGCCCGCCACTTCCGGACGCTGCCGCAGCGCCGCGATCTGCCGCTGTTCGAGATCGGACTTGGTGATGATCTCGCCGTTCACCCGCACGAGGATCTGCTCGATGATGTCAGCGCCCAGGGTCGCACCCGCGGCGACCGTGAGCACCAGGACCAATGCAATCGTGGGCAGTCTGTTCATGGTGATTGTTCCTAGCTTAGCAGCGTTCACGCATCCGACAGGGCCGTCAGCACGCTGAGCACGCGGTCGAGCAAACCGCCCTCGGCGCGCGGATCGTCGGGCGTCTCCCGCTGGATCTCGGCCTTGGTGAAGCCCGACGTCACTTCCCCGGCCGTGGCCCGGACCGTCCACCAGCCGCGGCGGCCCTTGCCCGCCGCCGGCGCCCCCTGACGCACGTCGAGCTTCAGACTGCCCGGCGGCACGAGCATCAGGTCCTGCCGCGAGCGCACCAGCGTCAGCAGGCGCGGCAGGTCGACCTTCGTGCGTTCCCTGAACTTGAAGACGACGAGCGAGCCATCCCGGTCGATGGTCTCGAGACCCAGGCGATCGGCGCCCACGCGCACCCGGCCGTAGTCGGCCAGGTTCAGCACGGCCGCTGGCGGCGCGCCGTAGCGATCGGACATCTCGTCGAGCAACTGGCGAATGTCGTCGTCGGTGCGCGCCGAGGCCATGCGCCGGTAGATCGACAGGCGCTGGTTCATGTCGGTGACGTAGTCGTCGGGGATCCGGAAGTCGACCTTGAGATTCACGATCGCGCGCAGGTCGTCTTCGAGATCCTCGCCCTTCAGCTCCTTGATGGTCTGCTCGAGCAGCTTCATGTACATCTCGAAGCCGACCGCGTCGATCTGGCCGCTCTGCTGGCCGCCGAGCAGGTTGCCGGCGCCGCGGATCTCGAGGTCGAGCGCGGCGATGCGGAAGCCGCTGCCGAGATCGCTGAACTCCTTGATCGCCGCCAGGCGCTTCTTCGCCACCGGCGACAGCGCCTCTTCGGGCGGAATCATCAGATAAGCGTAGGCCGGACGGTCGCTGCGCCCGACGCGTCCGCGCAACTGATAGAGCTGCGACAGGCCGTAGCGATCGGCGCGGTTGATGACGATCGTGTTGGCGTTGGGGATGTCGAGTCCGTTCTCGACGATGGTGGTCGAGAGGAGCACGTCGAACTTGTGGGAGACGAAGTCGAGCATCGTGCGTTCGAGCGCGTCGTCGCTCATCTGCCCGTGACCCACCACCACCCGCGCTTCGGGTACGAGGCGCTGGATCAGCCCGGCCATCGAGTAGATCGACTCCACGCGGTTGTGCACGAAGTAGACCTGTCCGCCGCGCGCGAACTCGGTGCGCAGCGCACGCGTGATCACGGCCTGGTCGAACTTCACGACATGCGTCTGAATCGACAGGCGGTCCTTGGGCGGCGTCTCGATCACCGACATGTCGCGAATGCCCACGAGCGACATGTTGAGCGTGCGCGGAATGGGCGTGGCCGTGAGCGTGAGCACGTCCACCTTGCGCCGCATCTGCTTGATGCGCTCCTTGTGCGCCACGCCGAACCGCTGCTCTTCGTCGACGACGAGCAGCCCGAGGTCGCGGAACACCACGTCTTTCGAGAGCAGCCGGTGCGTGCCCACCAGAATCTCGAGATGGCCGCCAGCGAGCTGCTCGAGGATGGCGGCCTGTTCGGTCTTCGAGCGGAAGCGCGACACCATCTCCACGCGCACCGGGAACGCCGCGAAGCGCGTCTTGAGCGTTTCGAGATGCTGGAACGCCAGCACGGTGGTGGGCGCCAGAATCGCCACCTGCTTGCCGTCCATCACGGCCTTGAAGGCGGCGCGCATTGCCACTTCGGTCTTGCCATAGCCGACGTCGCCGCACAGCAGGCGATCCATCGGCGTCGACCCCTCCATGTCGCGCTTGATGTCGGTCACCGCCGTGGCCTGATCTGGCGTGAGCGGATACGGGAAGGCGTCTTCGAATTCCTGCTGCCAGTGCGTGTCGGCCGCAAACGAATGGCCCGGCACCGCTTTGCGTGCGGCGTAGAGCTTCAGCAGCTCTTCGGCCATGTCGCGCATGGCCTTCTTGACGCGGGTTTTCGCCTTGGCCCACGTGGTGCCACCGAGCCGGTCGAGCGCCGGGCGGCTGCCGCCGGTGAACTTCTGGATGAGGTCGAGCCGCTCCACCGGCACGAACAGCTTGTCGTCGCCGTGGTAGCGCAGCTCGAGGAACTCGTGCGCCGTGTCGCCCACGCCAATCTGCTTCAGGCCGACGAACTCGCCGATGCCGTTGTCCACGTGCACGATGAGGTCGCCAACCTTCAGATCGCGCAGGTCCGACAGGAAGGCCGCGGTAGCCGAGCGCTTCCGTGCGGCGGCGCCGCGATGCCGGTCTTCGTCGAAGATGTCGGTTTCGGCGTAGATCGTGAGCGCGCCGTGGGTGAAGCGGATGCCGTGCGTGAGGCTGCCGGTGGCCACGATCACCGCGCCGGCGCTCATCTCGGAGGAGCGCGTGGCCAGCTCCGCGCGCACCTCGTAGTCGCCCAGCAGCTCGAGCGTGCGCTCGGCGCGCCCGGTCGTTTCGGCCACGAACAACACCGCCTCACCGGCCGCCCGGCGCTCACGCACTTCGGCGATCCAGTCGGCGATGCGCCCGTGGAAGTGGGCGATCGGCTGCGTGGGCACGTGGTGCAGGGCCTGACCGTCGCCGCCCTGCACGTCGAGCGACGAGAGCAGGGTAGCGCGCGCGAGGCGGGCGGCAAGATCCTCCGCCGAGAGCAGCAGCCGGTCTGGCGGCACGAGTGAGGCTGGCGCATTCGTGCGGCCCGACGCCTCTTCGTAGCTCGCGGCCACTTGCTCGTGCGCACGGGCGATGGCCGTGCCCACTTCGTCGGCTTCCGACACCATCACATGCGCGCTGCGCCGCGCCGTGACGTAGTCGAACACGCTGGCCGTGCCGTTCAGCGTCAGAGGCAGGTCGGACTGGTCGGTGGACTCGCGCACCGGCACGACCACGAACTGGTCCAGCGTCTCGACCGAGCGCTGCGTGTCGGGGTCGAAGCGGCGAATCGATTCCACCATGTCGCCCACGAACTCGATGCGCACCGGCCACAGCTCGTTGGGCGGATATACGTCGAGGATGCCGCCGCGCAGACAGAACTCGCCGTGCTGGTCCACCGGATCCTGACGCTCGTAGCCGCCCTCCACGAGCAGAGCGGCCAGGCCGTGTGGATCGAGATCCGCGCCGGTCTTCACACCGAGCGACCGCGCGACGAGGGCCGACGGGTCGGGCAGCCGCGGCAGCAGCGCCGGCGCCGACGCCACGACCACGCGGGCATGGCCCGTGGCGAGCGCCAGCAGCGCGCGGGCGCGGGCCGAGGTGACCCGCATGTGCGGCGCAAGGGCCCGGTAGGGATCGACCTGCAGCGATGGGAACGGAAGCACGGCCGCGCCGAGCTGGGTGTCGCTGGCGCCTTCCAGGGCCCCCAGGAAGAAGCGCACGTTGGCGATCATCCCGTCGATGTCGGCATCGCTCGGCACCACGAGCAGCACCGGCTCGCCCGCTTTCTCATGCGCTGCCGCGGCCACGGCCAGGGCCTTGGCTTGGGTCGTGAGCCCGTGCAGGCCGGGCGCGCGGGCGACGAGCGCCTCGCGCGAGACGAGGCTCTTGAAGAGGGAGCGGAGCGCGAGTGAGGAGGACATGCGGTACGTGGCGGTGTCCCCGCTCCCTGCCGGGGTCGGGGCGTCACAGCCAAACGACTATTGTCCTACGGCTGGTGGCTTTGGTGCCACCCCACATGCATCCGTGGCTCGCGGGCCGGTCCTACCTGGCGGCGCCCCGCACTTCGATCTCCACCAGTTCCACGTCGTTGGCTCCCACGTTCCGCACCACGTGCGTGCCGGCCTCGTGCCGCGCAAACGAGCCGGGACCGTTCAGCGGGAGCCAGCCGGCGCCGTCGGCCAGGGCGGCCGAGGCGGTGCCCGGCGTCTGCATCACCACCACCACCGGGGTGACATGACGATGTGACGCCGTGGCCTGACCGGCCTTCAGCACCAGCCGGTGCGCGCGATACCACTTGTTCACGAGTTCGGGCGTGGCCGAGAGTCCCGACACGTCGTCGGTATCGGCCGCGGCTCCGGCCGTGCGGTTGGCGATGCCCACGAGCCTGAACACCGTGGCGCCCACGTTGTTCACGCGGTGCGTGTAGGGCTTCTCCACGTAGGTGACGACGCTGTTCACCTTGCCGGGCCGGGCTGGTTCAACTGGAGCGGGGGCAGCCGCAGCCGCGGGGGCGGCCGTCGCGGCGCCGCCACCCCACTCCGCACCCAGCACCTGCGAGCGGGTGCGCGACGACGCGATGGGTACATAGAGAATGGCAGTGTCATGCGTGTGGTAGAGCGTGGTGTCGCCGGGCGGGATCTGGATGTCGTGGATCCGCATCGACGCCGAGTCGTAGACCACGTGGTGCCGCGGCTCCTGATACAGGGGCACGGACGGTTCCGGCGCCTGTCCGCGCACGGCGGCCGGAGCCAGGGCCGCGCCTGCCACGACCGCTCCAACCACTGCCAACATTCGAACTGCACGCATGGCCACCCTCCGGTTTACGAATCTGCGGGCGAAGGCTATCACGTTCGCCTGGAACGCGCCGCGTGCCGACCTCCTGGATGTGGCGCATCACTTTTATACTATATTTTATATGATAAAGTGCCTTCATGGGGCGCCGCGCTGTCTCGGTGACATTGGACGACTCGAATCTCTCGTGGCTTCGGGGACGCGCACGCGTGACCTCCGAGGGCAACCTCAGCAAGGCGCTCGACCGCCTGATCACCGACGCCAGGACGGGTGGCGGCCAGGCGAAGCCAGTGCGTTCGGCCGTGGGACTTGTCACACTCCCCGCAGACGATCCAGACCTCAGTAAGGGCAAGGCCGCCGTCCGGGCGCTGTTCGAAGAGTCGCTGTCCAGGCCCCTGTACGCACCGACGCGGACGAAGGCACCGAAGGCCCGCCGACGTGGGTAATGCGGCGGTCGCGGACACACATGCCCTGCTTCTCCACACGTCGCGGGCTGCGGCGCTCGGTCGACGGGCCGCGGCCCAGTTCGCGGCCTGCGAGGCACAGCAGGCCGTGGTCTACGTACCGATGGCGGTCGTGTGGGAGGTCGCGGTTCTGACCCGCTCAGGCCGCGTGGCGCTGAAGACCTCGGTGCGGGACTACTTCGACCACGTCTTTTCGAACGCCTGCTACCAGATGCTGGACGTGACCGCCGACCAGATCTTCGACGCAAACGATCTCGGCTTCACACGCGACCCGTTCGATGGACTCATCTGCGCGGCCGCCCGCTCGCTCGACCTGCCGCTCATCACGCGAGACGAGGCGATTCGCGCGTCAGGCGCCGTGCGCGTCATGTGGTAAGGCGGCACTACTGCCGCCTCCCGCCCGCGACGCCTAGAACCCGAAGCCGACATTGAGCCTGAGCGTCGGGATGTACTTCAGACTGACGTTCTCGTCGACGCCGACCAGCCGCTTCAGCCCGAAGCCGTAGCCGAAATAGAAGTGGTCGCCCAGAATCTGGCTCTTGTTCAGGTCGAAGCCGTAGCCGAAGTACGCGCCCTCGTCGAAGACCTGGGTCAGCCCGACCTTCACGCCTAAAGCAAGGCCCTTCAGGGCCGTGCCCGCGGGATAGAAGCGGACGTAGACGTCACCGTTCACGTAGCGCTCGCGGTGGGACGTCTCGTT
>Ga0163144_10006639_pt1 | contig 25488 bp, 21 predicted proteins | sample OliLak19BULKMAT1_FD_123175 | JGI IMG/M metagenome (GOLD analysis project Ga0163144, IMG submission 123175) | Freshwater microbial mat bacterial communities from Lake Vanda, McMurdo Dry Valleys, Antarctica - Oligotrophic Lake LV.19.BULKMAT1 | ecosystem: Environmental > Aquatic > Freshwater >... | reverse complement strand
CTCGATCTCTGCGTGGCGGTGTACAGCGAGCGGCTCGATGAGGACGAACAGGTGGCGTTCAAGGGGAAGGCCAAGGTGTTCTGCCGCACCTACGCATTCCTGTCATCGATCATCGCGTACAGCAACGCCGAGTGGGAGAAGCTGTCGATCTTCCTTGGATTGCTCACGTCCAAGCTACCGGCACCCAGGGAGGAGGACCTCGCAAAGGGGATCCTTGAGGCAATCGACATGGACAGCTACCGGGTTGAGAAGAAGGCGGCAATGCAGATCGCTCTGGCCGACTCCGACGCAGAAATCCAGCCGGTGCCCACTGATGCCAACTCGAACAGGCTGGAGCCGGAGCTCGATCGGCTGAGCAACATTCTGAAGACGTTCAATGAACAATTCGGCACGTTATTCACCGACACGGACCGCGTAGCCCAGCGCATTCGAGATGACATTGCGCCCAAGGTCGCCGCCGATGCGGCGTACCAGAACGCCAAGGCGAACACCCCACACACGGCGCGACTCGCGCACGACAAAGCGCTGGCGAGTGTGATGCAACACCTGCTGAAGGATGACACGCAGGTGTACAAGCAGTTCGTGGAGAACGAATCGTTCAAGCGGTTTGTGGGGGATATGGTGTTTGCGATTACCAGCCCCGCACAGCGAGCGGCTGCGTTGTAGCGAACGAGCCTATGCCGAGCGATGATGCGGTGACTACTTCGGGACCGGCATGAACGCGATACTGACCGGCTTCGACACGCGCAATTCGTTACCGGTCGGTGTGAGCTTGCCGGTGCGCTTATCGACACGCAGTACAACGATGTTATCCGACTTCTGATGCTCGACCAGCAGGAAACCGCCGGTCGGGTCGAACTTGAAATCGCGGGGCCAGTCGCCCCCTGAAGGTGTGGTTTCCAGCAAGCTGAGTCGCCCGGTCGTCTCGTCCACTTGAAAGACGGCAATGCTGTTGTGGCCACGATTCGTTACGTACACGAACTTGCCGTCGGCGCTGACCAGAATCTCGGCCGTATTGTTTGCTCCCTCGAAGCCCGGCGGCCGGGTGCTCACTGTCTGCAATTCTTTCAACGCGGCCGAGCCCGCGTCATGCGCAAAGACCGTGACGGTCGACGACAGCTCGTTGTTCACGAAGACGTACGTGTTGCTGGGGTGAAACGCGAGATGGCGCGGACCGCTTCGCTTGGGGAATTGGCCGAGTGACGATGCCGTACGCGTGGGTTTTCCGCTGGCGCTATCGACGTCGTACACCCGCACTTGGTCGACGCCGAGATCGGCGACATACACGCGGCCACGCCGTGAAGACTCGGCGATGAAGTGGGCGTGGGGCCCCTTCTGATTCGCGTGCGGACCCGAACCCGTATGCTGAAGGTTGGACGCTGCCGAAAGCGTCCCATTGTGGGCGATACCGTAGCTCGCGATGCTGCCGCCCCCATAGTTGGCGACGAACGCATGCGCCCGCTGCGATCGACCGACACGTAGCAGGGCTCGGCGCCGAACGATGAAACCCGACTGATCTCGGTCAGCTTCCCGGTGGCCTCCACGCGAAACGCCGTGAGCGATCCGGTGGATTCGCCGCCGACGCTGCCCACTTCGGTGTCGGCGTAGACGAACGCTCCACCTGGCTGGACGGCGATATACGAGGGGTTGACGGAGGTCGCGACGATCTCGGGAGGAAACAGCGTCCCGGTCGAGGCGTCAAACACCGATCAGTAGATCCCGCCACTCGTGCACTCCTTCTTTTCGTTGCAGGCCCAACCCTGCGTGTACGTCCCGATACAGAGCGAATAGCTGTTCATGCTCTGTGCCGGCGGCGCACTCGACGGTGATTCGTCAGAGCGGCAGGCGACGACCAGCGCGATCAGCGCCGCGGGGAGCACAAACGTGCGCATAGCGCGACGTCACCCAACCTGCTTCACCCATCACTTTGCCCTGCGTCGGCAGTCGTCTCACAAGCACGATCATCGCACTCGCGTCGCGCGCTACGCACTCCGAAACCACGTAGCCGAAGAGGGTGAACGCGGAGTGACGACCAAGGAACGGTCCGCGGAGCTGGCTGCCATCTGGGCGCGCGCGTTCGACAGCTGTGTTGAGGGACATCGCGTGGTCGCACTTCCGGAGGGGTACGGCGTGGCGCGACTTGGAGGATCATCCGATGAGGACTGCACGCCAGCGTACAGTCAGGAATTCGAGACGGCTCATCTCGGCATCGGCGCGCATCTGCTGAAGTTCTCGGACAGCTCGCTGATGCTCCTGGCCGCCGCGAACCCCACGGTCCGAACGCGATTCGATCGGCTGCAGATCCGCTACGCGTCCAAACTGATTGATACTCCCGAGCTCTGGCAGCAGTCCATCGATTGGGTGCGAGCTGCAGAATCGAAGCCAGCACGTCCTTGATTGCGGAAGACATCATCACCGCGCTTCGCAGCACGACGATCAAGGGGCGGCGTGTGCTGGTACGGCGGGATCGGAGCTGAAAGCGGACGACGATAATGAGACATTCTGCGATCGCTTGATCGCACAGCGACCGTTGCAACAAGAGGCTGGCCCCGTACATCGGTGCCAGCCTCTTCTTGATTCGCGCCGCAAACGATGACGCAGCCTCAGTCGAGCACGCTCGCTGCGCGCTGGTACATCGCGGAGATTCTCTCGGACCGCAACTCGTAATTGCGAGAGGACCGATGTTGTCGCTGCGTCACGGCGCAGGGAGGTGTCGCAGCGGCAACGACGCGTCAACGTGGAATCGACGACGAGTAGAGGCACAAGCGCACAGGAACGTCCTGCGTCGCTCATGGTCATGCGTGACCCCACACCGGAGTGACTCAGTGTTTGCGATCGGTCGAATGGTAAGCTGGCTCATGATCCTGCTGATGCTGGCCTCGGCGGTGTACGCGGCCGCCATCGCGCTGCTGAACTGGCGCACGATCGGCGTCTGAATTCGTGCACGCAGCGTGGTGCCTGCATCCGCAGGTGCCATCCCCCGCTCGTCAGAGAGGTTGGGAATGACCAAGCGACATACGCGACTGTTCTTCATCGGCGGCACTGTATTGTTCGCTGCCATTTTCCTCGGGATGACATTTGACAGTCATCGCCAGTTTGCGAAGCTGACCAACTCCGATCAGATCACGCCCGCCGTCAGCGCCGGCAAGGATGTCTGGCACAATGGCAACTGCATCAACTGTCACACGCTGCTTGGCGAAGGTGCGTACTATGCGCCCGACTTGACCAAGATCACCGAGCAACGCGGCTCCGCGTATCTGACGGCATTCCTCAAGGATCCGTCGCAGTTCTATTCGGAGAAAGTGCATCGTCGACTCATGCCGAACCCGAAGCTGAACGACGAAGAGATTGCGCAAGTCATCGCGTTCCTCGGTTGGGTCTCGAAGATCGACAATCAGGGGTGGCCGCCCCGTCCGATTCTCGTGAGCGGCGGGACGTTCCCGGGCACGGACGACGCCAGCGGCAGTGCGCCGGCCGTGATCGCGACGAACTCACCGATGGCGCAGGGGCAGACGGTATTCCGTGGCACGCCACCGGGGTGCGGCGCCTGCCATTCGGTGGTCGCCGGAGTGAATCTGGCCGGTCCGTCGCTCGCCGCACTCGCGGCGCGCGCCGGGCAATTGGTCGGCACGCCGCAGTACACCGGCACGGCAAAGACCGCCGAGGAATACATCCGCGAAGCCATCATCGCGCCGAGCGCGCACGTCGTGCCCGGCGCAATGTATTCGGCGGCCGGACGTTCGTTCATGCCCGACAACTTCCGCCAGTCGCTCACGCCTGAACAGCTCGAGCAACTGGTCGCATATCTCATGACCCTCCGGTAGGAAGAGCCATCATGCGCTACCGCTCCCAGTGGGTCGCCTACGCGTACTTCGTCGTCGCGTTGCTGCTGTACGGATTGCAGATGGTGTTCGGATTGCTGAGTGCCGCGAAATATCTGGGCCCCGATCCGATGCTCAACCTGCTCGCATTCGATGTCACGAAGGAAGTGCACACCAATCTGCTCATCGTGTGGGTGCTTACCGGCTTCATGGGCGCAACGTACTACGTCGTCCCTGAGGAATCACGCACCGAGTTGTACAGCGTGAAGCTGGCGTACTGGCAGCTTGGTATCTGGACGACCAATGGCGTAGTAGCCGTCGTCGGATATCTCTTTGGCTGGACCGAAGGCAACAAGCTGCTCGAACAGCCGGTACCGGTCAAACTCACGATCGTCGTCTGCATGCTGATGTTTCTGTACAACATCTTCATGACCATTCGCAAAGCCGGCCGATGGACTACCACTGAAGGCGTGCTGGTGTCCGGTCTGGCGCTTGCCGCGATTCTCTACCTGCCGGCGTTGCTGCAGTTTCACAACTACACGGTGAGCATCTTCTATCGCTGGTGGACGGTGCACCTGTGGGTGGAAGGCGTGTGGGAGATGGTGCAGGCAGGGCTGCTGGCGTACCTGCTCATTCGTTTGTCCGGTGCCGATCGCGAGCGGATGGAGAAGTGGCTGTACGTCATCGTGGGACTGGTTTTCATCGCGGGGATCATTGGGACGGCGCACCACTACTACTGGGTGGGCGTGCCGAGTTATTGGCTGCCGATCGGTGGTGTATTCAGCGCACTCGAGCCACTGGCGCTCTTCGGCATGGCAATCTACGCCTACTCCGCCATGCGCCGCGCCGGATTCGCGCACCCCAACAAGCTTGCGATGCACTGGACGGTGGGGAGCGCGGTGTTCACCGCGTTCGGTGCCGGCCTGCTCGGCCTTTCCCACACGTGGCCCGCCGTCAACAAATGGACACACGGCACGTTGATCACACCCATGCACGGTCACGCGGCGTTCTTCGGCGCCTACGTGATGATCGTGCTGGCGGTCATCACGTATGCACTACCACACTTCGCCGGGCGGGAGGACAACGCACGCGAAAGCGCGGTGGGCTACTGGGCATTCTGGTTGCAGATCGGCGGGATGTTCGGCATGACGTTGGCGTTCGCCACGGCCGGCATCGCGCAGGTCTACCTCGAGCGCATCATGGGACTCGGCTATCTCGATACGCAGCTCAAGCTGCAGGTGCATTTCCTGATGCTCATCGGCGCCGCGATCATCTTCACGGCGGGGGTGGCACTGTTCATCTGGGATTTCTTTCAGGCGGTGCCGGTGCGGAGTGCGCTCATCGACGAACCGAGCGTCGATCTGCATAGTGCTGCGGTGGCCTGATCGATGATCGCGGTCGTCAAGGAAGTTGAATCACATCCGTTGGCGATGACGTCGGGTGGTCAGACGTTACGACGTTTGGAGAGCGAACCGTATTATGTGCCGGTGGGCGACGAGATCTCGATCTTCGAAACCTGTCACCACCGGCAGCTCGCCGTCATGCTGAAAGGGCCAACGGGGTGCGGCAAAACGCGGTTTGTCGAGCATATGGCGTGGCGATTGCAACGACCGCTGGTCACCGTGGCGTGTCACGATGATCTCTCCGCGAGTGACCTCACCGGTCGATATCTCGTGCGCGGTGGCGAGACCGTGTGGCACGATGGTCCGTTGACGATGGCGGCACGGGATGGTGCGATCTGCTATCTCGACGAGGTGGTTGAAGCGCGACAGGACACGGTGGTGGTGATTCATCCGCTCACCGACGATCGACGCATCCTGCCGCTCGACAAGACGGGCGAGCTGGTCGAGGCGCTGCCTGGGTTCCAGTTGGTCGTGTCGTACAATCCCGGCTATCAGCATGTGCTCAAGGATCTCAAGCCGAGCACGCGTCAGCGGTTCGTCGCGATCGATTTCGATTTCCCACCGGTCGAAGTGGAAGTGCGCGTCGTTGCCCACGAAGGTCATGTCGACGAGCCCACGGCGCGCGCGCTGGTGAACATTTCGCAGCGCGTGCGCAACCTGCGGGATCGTGGACTCGCGGAAGTGCCGAGCGTTCGGCTGCTGGTCGCCACGGCGCGACTGATTTCCAGCGGCGTTCCGGCGGTGGAGGCGTGTCGCGCCGGGATGATCGCGCCGCTCACGGATGATCCGGAGCTGCTGCGTGCGATGAACGATCTCGTCAGCGCGGTGCTGGGCTGACGAGCCATCATGTCCGAACCCGAGGATGTACTGCTTGAAGGCGCGCACGCGGCGACCACGTTCGTCCATCGTCTCTGGCGCCGCAATCGAGCAGGCCCTCGCGAGCTGCGCCTGGTGGATGTTCGTCGGCGCCTCGAGTTGTTGGTGGGCGCGCTGTATGGCAGCGCCGCGCCCATCGTCGTCGCCGATCCACCCGCCCGACAATCGTTCATCGGTCGGTTGGTGCGTCGCGTTCCGCGACATCTGATCGACCTTCGCGCGCTGTCGGGCACCGACGGCCAGCGCATTCGTCTGCCACGCACGCTTTCATCGAGTCGTGGCGATGACGTGGCGTTCGATCTCTACCGACTGCTGGCGGTGGAGCAGGCCGCGCGTGTCACGCGCGGGACCGCGCTGCAACTGATACCTGCACTCGAGCCGCTCACGCGCGATCTCTATCTGCTGGCCGAAGCGACGTCGATCGATCACGAGATCTGTCGCGAGCTGCCTGGCCTGCGCGTGGATGTCGAAGCTGCGCGACGGAGTGCGCGCCGGGAGCGACCACCGCCGCGCGTGCTCTCGCCAATCGAACGTGAAGTCGAGCGTTTGCTGATCGAGGTGCTTGAAACGGATCCGACCGATAGCCCGCGCGCTGTTCCGCTGTGCGCGTCGCGCGCGGCGTCGATTGCGTGGGCAGCTGACGCGGCAGCGCTGCTGCGTTCCACCATGGCCGGTCGCTATCGCGGTACGCTCGTGGTTTCGCTGTGGGGGCGCGTCGAAGCCGCTGAAGGGTCGATCGCAGGGCGTCGAGCGAATGACGATGAGGACAACGATCAGGACAACGAGCAGCGCATTCGACCCCAGCGCGTTCACAACCTCACGCGGCGTCCGCGAACGCGCGCGGCGTCGGAGGATGAGGACGACGGGCCGGTGGGCATGTGGATGATGCAGCTGGATGCACCACAGGAGCACGCAGAAGATCCGATGGGACTGCAACGTCCAACCGATCGCGATGATCTGGCCGACCCCGCCGCGCTGGCAGATTCGCTCTCCGAGCTACCGGAAGCTCGACTGGTTGCGTCGCCAGGCTCTCCCGCCGAAGTGCTCGTCAGCGATGATCCTCCTCACACGCACGCAATACTGCACGCATCGCCGCATTCGATGCGCACGAAGTCTGCAGGCGTGTCGTACCCCGAGTGGGACTATCGAGTGAATGCGTACCACGAGGCACGTGCGATGGTGCGTGAGCACACGCCACTGGTCGGTGCGTCGGCGTGGGCCGACACCGTGCTTCGGCGACATGCGCAGGAGGTGCAACAGATCCGACGCCGTTTCGAACGGTTGCGACCACAGCGCACGCGTCAGGGCCGACAGGCCGATGGACCCGATATCGATCTGTCGGCCTACGTGACCGGCTACGCCGATCTGCTCGCCGGCTGTGCACCCGACGGTCGTCTCTACGAAACGACTCGGCCGGCCCGTCGCGACATCGCCATCATGCTGTTGGTCGATGTCAGCGGTTCGACGGACAGTTGGGTAGGCGATACGCGTCGCATTGTCGATGTGGAGAAGGAAGCGTTGCTGCTCGTGTGCGAAGCGCTGGATGCGCTGGGGGATCGCTACAGCATCGTCGCATTCTCCGGCGAAGGACCGAAGGCTGTCTCGACATCCACGGTAAAAGCGTTCGGGGAACGCAACACCGCGACGGTGCGCCAACGCATCGCGGCGCTGGAACCAGACCGGTACACCAGAACCGGCGCCGCCATTCGACATGCGACAGCGGCACTCGTGCGAGAAAAAGCACGGCATCGCCTGCTGCTGGTTCTCTCGGACGGCAAGCCAAACGACGTCGACATCTACGAAGGCCGTTACGGAATCGAGGATACGCGACAGGCGGTGGCCGAAGCGCAACTGCAGGGATTGCATCCGTTCTGCATCACCGTGGACCGCGAAGCACCGGCGTACATCGCCCGCATTTTCGGTGCGGGTTCGTATGCGGTGCTCCGACACGCGCGCACCCTGCCATTGGTGCTGATCGAGGTCGTGCGCCGGCTCGTGAAGACATGAGGCGCGGCGTTCTCCCGCTACTCCGCCCTGGTATCCGGATAGATGCCCAACAGCATGTCGACCTCTGCGGTCGCTTCCACGTCGTGCCGCACACGGGGGGCGAGTGACAGGATGTTGCCAGCGGTCAGCTGGTGTTGCGCACCTTCGGAACGCACGGTGAGCGTGCCCCGCAACACCTGAATGGTCACCCAACCAGGTGCCGCGTGCTCCTTCATTCGTCCACCCCGTTCGAAGGCCAAGAGCGCGAGACGTACCGGCCCCTCGTGCACCAACGCGATCTGCCGATGTCCGCTCTCACCGCGCAGCGGTTCACGTCGCAGGTCGGCAAGCGCGGCGGCACTCGTGTGAGTCGAAGGAACGCGTCGCCGAATAACCCGGCTCGCCGGCGGCGATGAACGATCCGTCGGCCGGTACGTCGTGTCCGCGTGTCGGCGCATTACTGAGGTATGGCCACGGTGCAATGAGCGGCACTGCACGCGCGGCCAGAAAGACGGTGCCAGGGAGCACATCAGCGACCATGAGATCGGTCTGCGGGAACTCCTGCGTCAGGAACAGGAATTCCGTTACGCGCGACGAGCCCGATCCGCCTCCCACTCGGTGAAGGGGCCGTCGAAATCGACAAGGCGGGACCCGTCGAACCACCACACACGCGTGGCGACCTCGCGCAGGAACGCACGGTCGTGGCTCACGAGCAGCACGGTGCCCTCGTACTCGTCCAGCGCGTCCTCGAGCACCTCGATGTTCTCGACGTCGAGATGATTCGTCGGCTCGTCGAGCACCAGCAGATTGGCGCCCGACAGTGTGATGAGCGCCAGCGCCACGCGGGCACGCTCGCCACCACTGAGTGTGCCGATCTCGCGGAACACCTCGTCGCCGGTGAAACCGAACGCACCCAGATGGTTCTGTACCTGACCGCGATTCCAGAGCGGCCGCTGGGCGTTGATCGCGTCCGACAGCGACATGCGGAGCGGCAGGTCGGCCAGGTCCTGCCTGAAATAGGCGGGCGTGATTGAGCTACCGACTCTCGCTTCGCCGCTCGCCGGCGCGCGATCACCAAGGAGCGTGGAGATGAATGACGATTTCCCCGCGCCGTTGGGGCCGACGAGCGCGACAAAGTCGTTGCGTCGTAGTACGGCGGTGAACGCTTCCACGAGCACGCGTCCGGGTACTTCCACGCGCAGCTCGTTGATCGCCACCACCTGGTCGCCGCCGCGTTCCGCGATCCTGAACTCGAGCGACATCGCCGCCGGATCGCCCGGAGGCGGCGCAAGACGCGGCAGTCGCTCCAGCCGCTTGCGCTTGCCCTTCGCCTGAAACGAGTTCACGCCCGCGAGGTTGCGCATGATGTAATCCTGTTCCTTCTTCACGTACGCGCGCTGCTTCTCCAGCTCGCGCTCGCGTGTGAGACGGCGTTCGGCGCGCTGCGGCACGAACTGGCTGTAGTTGCCCTTGTATGACTCGCTCGACTTCGCCTCCACATGCAGGATGTTCGTGCAGATCGAGTCGAGGAATGCGCGGTCGTGCGACACGACGATCACCGTCTCGTCGGCCTCGGTGAGCCACTCCTGCAGCCAGCTTGTCGTGTCGAGGTCGAGGTGGTTGGTGGGCTCGTCCAGCAGGAGCAGGTCGGCCGGCGCGATGAGCTGCGCCGCCAGACCCACACGCCCGCGCTCGCCGCCTGAAAGGGACAACACCAGGCGCGCCTTCGACTCCTCAGCGTCGAAGCCGAGCCCCTGGAGCACCGCGTCGACACGGGCGTGGTAGACGTAGCCGCCGAGGTCGGCGTAGCGCTCCTGGTCGTGTCCGAACCGTTCGAGCATCTCGTCTGTGACCCGATCACCGAGTTCCCCGAGCGACGTCGCCTGTTCGGCGATGCGTTGTTCGAGGGCCATGACATCACGCCAAGCGGCCGCACCCGCCTGCCACACGGTAGTGGCGCCTTCGAAGGCCCGGTGCTGGTCGAGCAGGGCATGCCGAAGTCCTGGCTTGCGGGCGACGGCCCCCGTCGTGGGCTGGAGGTCGCCGGTGATGATGCTGAAGATCGAGGTCTTGCCGGCGCCATTGCGTCCGATGATTCCCCACCGCTCCCCCGCGGCCACGGTGAACGTGATGTTCTTGAGGAGTTCGGTCGCTCCGAAGGAGATCCCGATGTTGGAGCAGGAGAGGAGAGTCACGCGGGAATGGAGGAGGCGAAAGGAGTGCGTCGGAGCAAAAAACTGAACGCGGGGCGGATCCCGACAGCGCGGATGTCCTCGCGATCGTCGATCATCCGTCAGACCAGCACGAGAACTCGACCTCACCGAAACGTTGGACTCATCGCCTCGATGCCCGGCGGCGGGACGGCTGGTGGGTGGTTCCTCGACTCCCTGCTTACTCGTCTTCGCGACGAAGCGCATCGTGCCGGCGTGCCATTTCGGGCGCTGTTGCATCGCGTGATGGCACGTCGAACATTTTTCGGTTCGTCGAAATGCGCATTTTGGAGCGCTGTCGCTCGTCGGCACACCAAAGCTGCTCCCGCGCGACGGGGCCCCTAGCCGATCACCCCGCTGACCATCACGGCGCCTCAGCGATGCTCTTCATGTTCACCAAGGCCGCCTCGAACTGCTTCCGACGACGCGCAACGTCCGCATCCTTGGCGGCCTTGTCGGCCAGATTCGACACGTCGTACAGCAGCGTATAGATCAACTTGGAGGTCGTCGCGGACACCGGCTTCGCTTCGAGAAACCCGTGATACAGGTTGTAGAACTGTCCCTCCCTGGCCGGCTGGGCATACCCGTACGAAAGATCAGTCTTGGCAGTGAGCACCTCGAGCACCGCCCCGTTGTTGATGGACCGGACGGACCCCATCTCGCCGTCCCCGCTGGTGACGGCACACGGAATCGTTCGGCCCGTCGCAATCCACTTTCCGAGATCGCAGTAGCCACCAACTTTCGACCACGTGTCGGCGGCGGGCCTGTTGACGACGATCTCCATTTTGATCGTCGTGTACTCCGGCTCAGCGGCGCGTACGTGACCGGTCGTGGTGGTCAACGCGAGTGCGAAACCGGCGGCTGTCAGCACGATAGGAAGCACAGGAGCTCCGTGATCGGTGTGAGGATCGATGTGACAATCAATCTGAGGAAAGCAACCGCGTGCCGGTCACGATGAAAGACCGATCCAGCGGCCGCCGACCGAGACCGTCGTCCACAGTGCCATGGATGCCATGGCAATGACTCGGCTCCGCCAGCCGGTGGCAAAACCTTCGCGCGACGCAACGCGCTGACGCACCAGGAACGTGAACGCGATCGCGACGGGCAGTGTCGCCATCTTCACCCAGAACGCCTGGTTGTGATAACACTTGACCGCTTCGGAAATGAAGAGCAGGAAGCCGGTCGCGAGCATCAGCACCACGCTTCGCACCAGCCACGGCTGCACCCCGCGCGCCAGCGTGGCAATGGGCTGGTCACGCAACGCGATGCCCAGCATGCGCAGGTCGACGATGAGCATCAGGCCACCCAGCATCGAGAGCCCGAGCAAGTGGACCGCCTCGACCACCGGAAACATCCACACCGATGTACGCACGAGCTGCCCAAGCCACGACGCTTCACCCCATTCAAACCACGGCAGGAAGTCCACGCGATCAGGGTGCCGTTACGGGGCAGCTGGCCGCCCAGTTGATGAACGCCGACTGCGGCTGCAGGTCGCACTGGAACCAGTTGTAGGCGATCAACCGCCCACTCACGATGACCCCCGCCCACGCGAACAGCGAGACGGCGGCGGCCACGCGCGCGGCACGAGGCGGGAACACATCCGCGCTCCATTGTTCGGCAGACTTGTGCGTCCGCGCGTGAAACACGAACACGTTGACACCCGCCAGCCCAAGCAGGATCAGCTTGATGCGGAAGAAGATGCTGTAGTAGTACGTGAGCGGCGTCGCATAGAAGAACATCACACCGGTCACGACCATGATGAAAAACCCGAATCGCGTCCACGGCAGCAGACGCGCCGTCAGCGCGGTCACGGGGACCCCGGTGAGCGCGAGTCCGAGCAGGCGCAGATCGAGCACGGCGGCTGTCCCGGCGAAGATCGTCAGCGTCAAAACGTGCAGCGATTCCGTAAACGGCCACATGTACTGCGATTCGTGCAGCGCGATGCTCCACGGCGTCTCACCGAGCCAGGTCAACCACGATACGAGCGGCATCCCGGTGACGTCCGTCAGTCCATCACCTGGCAGGAGTCACATCCGGCATCGGGTACTTCTGTACCATGTACTTCGAGTGACAGTTGACGCACGAGTCGTACAGCTCCGCACCGGTGTCGAACACGCGGGTGCGGTCGTGCGCGGCCGCCGCATCGCGCGCGCGCGTCGCCGCGGTGCGCATCTCCGTCGACAACGTCATCCACTCGGCTCGATTGACCGCGCGTCCGTCCATCATCATGAGATTGGCCGCCTCCGCGAGAACCGTGGCCTGATTGCGCACGGCCGCCCACTCCTCGTCGGTCCTGGGCGCATGGTCCACCGTGCCGTTCTTGTCGGAGGTGGAGCCGACGGCGTTCCAGTAGTGGTCGGCGGCAGGTTCAAAGACTTCATCCATGAGCTGCTTCATGGTGACCACGGGAGCCATCGGCGCCGCCAGGGGCACCGGAGTGGTCGGTGGTGTTTCTGCGGTGGACGCGGCTTTCGGCTTCTCACTCGTACACGCGGCGAGAGCGATCAGGATGGTGACGGCCGTGCAGTGTTGCCGCACACGCCGCGCTGCAGGGCTAACGCTTTGCATCACTTGGCCGGTGCCGATTTGGGAAGGGAGAACACGACAATGGTCGGCGTGCCGGGGAGTGCTTTCGACCAGTACGGCGATGGTCGCCCCGACGCGACCGCGATGTACTGCGTGCCACCGACCTCGTACGTCACGACGCCCGCGCCGATGGCGCCGCCGGTATTGAATCGGTACCGCTCCGCACCGGTGGCCACATCGAACGCGAGAAAATCGCCCGTCAGTTCGCCGGCGAACACCAGTCCGCCCGCGGTCGTGGTCACGGCGCCGATCATCGGCGACGGCGAAGCATACCGCCAGCGCACTTTGCCGGTCGAAGCATCGACGGCGGTGAGCCAACCCTTCCACGTCGGATCGGTATTCACGCGCCCGCCCAGGTACTGCTGGCCGGGAACGTAGCGCACGGTATCGTCGAGGAAATACGTGGTGCACCAATCCACCGACGGCGTGACGAGGACGTTGGCGGCGGGATGATACGCCGGCCCATTCCACTGCACGCCGCCGAAGATCCCGGGGCAGACGTGGGTCCCCTTGGTCGTTACCGGCGCTTCGATGTTGTCGAGTGTCGTCAGCGGTGTGGCGAACACGCGCGCATGCGAATCGCGATCGACGACGCGCAGAAAACCGTCCTTGCCGGCCGTGGCAATGAGGTTGCGCATCGAACCGTTCACCGACGCACGATACTGCGGACTCACCTGCGTGAGATCCCAGTCGTGATCATCGTTGGGCACCATCTGGTCGTGCCACGCGAGCTTGCCGGTGCGCAGGTGCAGCGCGAGCATGGAGTTGGTGTACAGATTGGTGCCGCCGCGCATGGCCACGGGGAAATCGGGCGCCGGGTTGGCGGCCGCCACAAACAGCAATTCGTTCGCCACGTCGAGCGAGAGCGGGGTCCAGACGGCGCCGCCACCAAGCGGCAACTCCGAGTTCTGCTTCCACGTTTCCGCGCCCGGCTCGCCCGGTGCCGGTACGATGTTGAAGCGCCAGACGCGTTCACCGTTGTCGATCCGGAATGCCGCCACCCACCCGCGTACGGCGAACTCACTCACCGCCGGTCCGAGAAACACGAGGCTGTCGTACACCAGCGGTGCCATCGTGAACGTCTCGCCCTTGGTGGCGTCACCGGCGCGTCGCGCCCACAACACCGTGCCTCGCTCCCGATCGAGTGCCAGCAGGTAGCCATCGGTGGTGCCGCGAAACACGCGACCGTCCTTGATGGCCACGCCGCGGTTGTTGACGGGGATCTCCGGCGCGAGTGGCTTCCACACATGGCGCCACTTCTGTCGGCAGGTGGCCGCGTCGACGGCAATGGTGGCGTAGAGCGTGGTCAGATACAGCACGCCGTCATGGACGACGGGACCGGTCTGGAAGCTGCCCGGCTCATTGACCTGAAACAGGCACGACGGCCGCAGCGCAGACGCGTTCGCGCTGGTCACCTGCGCCAGCGGCGAGTACCGCGTGCCGGCGTAGTCACGGGTATGGGACAGCCAGTTGCGTCCATCGCTGGCCGCGGAGAGCAGCTGTTGCTGCGTGGGTCCGATACCCTTGGGTGTCAGACTATCGCCACCGCGAACGAAGTCTGGCGCGGGACGCCGTGCGCCTGAGGCCAAGCGCGCATCCGCCGCCGCACCGGGCGGGGCGGGCAGGCGCACCTGCGCGAGTTGTGCCTGCTCACCGGTCAGCGGCGTGTCGCCCGCCAAGTAGCCGTTGCGCTGCAGCATGTAGGCGGTGACGGCGAGGTAGTCGGCGTCCGGGAGCGTGCGACCTTTGTTCTTGGGCATCGTGGTCCGCACGATGTAATACAGGTCGTCGAGCGTCTTGCTCCCATTGGCCCACTTTTGCGCGAACGTCGGCCCAATGAGCGGGATCGCGTTCCCGTCGTCGAGCCGAGTGCCGTGACACGACGAACAGGTTTCGGCGTAGACGGCTTCGCCGGCGTCGACCTGCGCCTTCGTGAATTGCACGCGGGCCGCGCCCTGCGCCGTGGCGGGTGATGGAAGCGTGGCGAGCGACGCGAACGCGATTGCGAGCGATCGCATGTACCTAACGGTCCGTAGGCGGCTTCTTCGCCGGCATCTCGGTCGGATCGCGACCGTCCTTCGGCGCACCGGTGCCTGATGAGCCGAGGAAGAATTTTTGTCCGTTGGTAAACGTGACGTCACGTCCGTTGGCGCGCTTCAGCGAGTGGTCTTTGGTCTGATAGCCATCGACGATCAATTCGGTGCCGAACTTGAGCGACTCGCGCTTGAGGCCTCGACGCAGGAGGGTGTTGGGCGTCCCGCCCTCGACCATCCAGACTTCCTTGGTGCCGGCTTTGGTCACGATCTCGATGTGGATCCAGGCGTGCGGATTGACCCACTCGAGTTTTACGACTTTGCCCTGCAGGCGAATGGGGGCGTTGGGGTCGAACTCCGCCCCGAACGCGTGATGGGCCCACAGCGGCGCGGTGGCCGTCAACAGCAGGCCGACGGCGACTACTGCGATTCGTGCGGTGCGCATGGAATCACTCCGGAGGGTTGGACTTCTTCTTCGCGGCGGCCTCGCGCTCCATGGAGCGCGCGCCGCTGAGCACATTCGACATCGCGTAGTTGCCTTCGTGACAGGCGTATTCGTAGATCTGCTCTTCCATCGCGATCATGGGCAACTCACCACTCCACGGCGCTGTGAAGTTGAGTGGATCGTGGACCGTGAAGCGATAGAGGATGACGTTGTCGCGGGTACGCGTGAACTTCTCAACGACGCGCAGGCTGTCGTTGGCCCCCCACGCGCCGCCCAGTCCGACCGACTGCGAGAGTTCCTGCAGCGGATAGAAGCCCGTGGTCTCGACCACGAGCGTGTCCCCTTCCCAGCGTCCCCACGATTCGCCCATCCAAGGCCGAACCAGCGGCGACCTCGGCACGGGTTTGCCCAGCTTGATGATCCGCACGTCGTGCACCATCTCCGTCATGATCATGACGTGATTTTTGGTCTGCACGATGGTGTAGTTGTTGTTGTAGAACCCGTTCGGCAACATCGGTGGCCCGGCATTCGAGCCGAACGACATGAGACAACGTTCGGCCAGCGGGCGGTTTTCGGGGTTGTCGTACTGACCGAACCGGCGGTTCCTGGCCCCGCGCTGCTGCGCCCACGCGCGCGCCGCCGGGGTAAGCGGAGGCAGGCGGCCGTTGGCCGGATCGACGATGAACGAGCTACGCAGCTCGCCGTTCACGAAAGCCACATGATCCCCAGCGTCGATCCACACGTAGTTGTATCCGCCGACGTTGCCGGCGGCGCCGGTGGAGCCGTCACCACCCACGGGCGGTGCGGTGCGATTCGGATCGCTGGGCTTGGCCGTGCTCTCGACGGTATCGGCACGGACCTTTTCAAACGCCGCCGCCTGCGTCTTGCTCAACGCGCGCGGCAGTCCGGCCGGTCGCTCCAGCGGCGTGAGTGTCGCGTTGGTCCAGTTGCCCTGCAGATCGGGATGCCCGTCTGGCGTGCGCGGCGCCACGTAACGTGCGCGTGCAGGAGCCGACTTCGACGTCGTCGCCGTGGCGGCCTGCGCGTCCACGAAGCGCGGCACGATCGACGCCAAAAGCACCGCCGCCAGCGGGAGGCGGCGAAACAGTGGTCGAACCAGAGACATGGGATCCGTCACGGTTTGATGGGAGCTTTGCGCAGGTGACCGTACAGCAATTCTTCCACGAACTCGACGCACTTGAACTGCCCCAGCGTCGCGTCGGGTTCGACATTGCGATACAACGTCGTGCGAATGGTCCACGGACGCGTGAACGTCTGCGGATCATCCATCGTCGCTTCGTAGCGGATGTGATCGGGCCCAAGCATCGTGTAGCGCTCCACCACCTTCATCGCTTCGGTGTGGTGGTTGCCCGCACGATCGAACCACGTCTCGGCGTTCATCCCGGTCACCGTGACCACAAACGTGTCACCCTGCCAGACGCCAACCGACTGACCCATCCAACTGTCGGTTTCGGCCGGACCAGGATCCCTGAGATACACCCGTCGCGTGGCACCGGCGTACTCGTACGCCATGAAGAACGCCTTGGTGCTTTGAATGATCTGAAACGAGTACGGCATGTAGTTGGCGCGCGGCACGCCCGGCAGGTAGCACTTGATTTCGGGATCACGGGTCAGCCAGTTCTCCTGATTCTCGCGCTTCTTTGCCAGTGCTTCGGCCGTGTAGGGAATCGGACCACCCACCACGATGCCGCGCCCCGACGGCACGGAGCCGACGGCGCCGAACGCGAGGACTTCCTTGGCCGGAACGGGGACCACCGGCCCCGGTCGCGACGCCAGCGCCGCGCGGGCGTTGTGCGGTTCGATATCGTAGTTGTCGTTGCCGTTGGCGCGCCAGATCCCGTTCATATCAGGCTTGCCGTTGGCGAGCCGCGGAATCGTACCGCGCTGCGCGTGGAGCACTGTGGGGGCCAGCGCGGGGACGCACAGCAACGCCACAACAGCGAGCCGACATACAATCGAACCGAACGCAGCCAACCGGTCGCGCATCACCACAATCCTGACTCCGTTCGTCATCGGTGGACGTGTCTGAACGACGAGAAACTACGGCGCGACGCGCAGGTGCTCAACGCTTTCGGCTCGCGCGGTACGCCGCCGACTGGCGACTGACGATCTCCAGCAGGTTACCGATCGACAGGTTCACGTCGACGAGGTGCAGTCCCCACTGGGCCTGCGCGGGCGTGCCCGTCCCGATGTCACCCGGAATATTGTCGGCGCGCGGGTCGGCGGAATCGGGGTGTACGGTGATCGCGAGACGCGAACCGTTCGCATCGTTGATGCACTCCGCCGTGAGCAAGCCCGGCACGCTCACGAATGGCGTCCCCAAGGCCGCATCCTGCGGAAGCCAGCGGTGCGCCTTGGGCGCTGCACCCACGATGAGGCTTCCGGTGGCACTGAAATAGGCGCGCAGCGCGCCGCTCCCACCGCCCAGTGCGGCCGGGTTGGTGCAGCCTGCTTCCATCCCGGCACCCGGCACACGCCCAAAGAGCGCACGCGCCGACGGCGGCACCGCGCTGCGGAACGATCCGTACGTGATCACGCAGCCAACCTGGTCCGCCCGTCGGCAGAGCGGCATCGACTGAAAGGCGCCCCCCACGTCCTTCCCCGCGGGCACCGCGATATTGGCGCCAAGGAGCACCGCCGACACGATCAATCGCTGCTGGGCCTTGCCGTCGATCTCCCGCTTGATCAGCTCCTCGAGCAGGTAGGATCCCTGCGAATGCCCGATGAGCACCACGCCGCGCCCGTTGTTGTCGTGCGCGAGGTAGTGCGCCCAGGCAGACGCCACGTCGTCATACGACAGGCCCCGATTGAGCGCGGCAGTTGCGGGCGCCGCCAGACGCTTTTGCAGACCGCGCAACGTGACCTGACGATACAGCGGCGCGAAGGGGCGGCACTGCGACGCGAAGCGCGCGAACTGCTGGCGCACGACATCGCGCTCTTCGTCGCCCGCGACCATGTCACTGACGTCTGACGTATCGCGTGAGACCGTCGGGTACACGTAGAAGCAGTCGATGGACGGGTTCTTCGCTGCCGTCCATTTTTCCGTGGACGTCGAGCCGTTGCCCTGCAGGACGGTCGTGGTCAGGTCGACCGCGCAGGCGTCGGAGCGTCCGGGCCGACAGAGCCAGGACTCGGGCTTCGTGTAGACCGAGTCCTGCGCGAGAAGCACGAATGCGGCGAGCACGAACATGATTGGGAAGTCCGGTGGAGAGTGGATCTGCGAACCACGGGGGCGTCCAAGGCACTCCGCCCCACGATGGTGTCACGAGAATCCGCCACATGCCAGCATCGCGCGGGGAAAATGTCGGCCGAGCGAGTGAAACGTTGTGCTCTCAAGTGAGGGGACAAAGCAGCACGTCGTTCCAGCAGGAAGCTATGTGAACGAGTGACAGCACCCGCCACCCGCGGCAGGAGCAAGCATGTATGCATACGTGAACCGCCCGGGCGCGGTCGAGCCAGTCTTGGCGCGCCGGGGAAATTTGCGATGACATTCATTTCACGAGAATCGGAGATGCAATTGCTGCGTCGCGCGCGGGGCGCATTGCGCGCAGCGCATTGCGCGCAGCGAGACGTCGCTCGCCGCCGGTCGGATGACGATTGCCGTCGGGAATGGCGTGTGCGAGGGGAACGTCGCCGGATCCGGATGCCCCGCGCGTGAACTGTTGCCCTTCGTTATCGACGTAGCCGGATATCACGCTCTCCGGCTCGTTTGAGTTGGCCATCGATGCTGGCGGGCGGGCGACCGGCGACGGTCAGGAGGCCGCCGTCAAGGTGCGAAGGCCTGATCGGCCCACCGGAACCCGTCGACAAGTCCGGAGTCTGTGAACACACGCTACGACAGCTACGAAAAGTCCGAAGACATCATCTCTGCGCTACGCAGTACGACGATCAAGGGGCGGCGCATACTCATATGTCGCGATCGGAGCTGACGCCATCGGCGTGGCCGACCGATTCGACAGTGGCTCGCCACGCCGCGCCAGCAACGCCTTCACATGATCCCGCTGCAGCAGATACAGCCAGCCGCCAAACGCGCTGGCAATGGTGGTGAAGGCAAGCATGAGGAGGCTCGCGCCATAATCGGGGTGCCAGCCTCGTGTCGCTTCCAGCGTGAGGGAAATGCCGCCGCCCCAGCCGACGACGTGTGGCGCAATCTCGCGGTAGTGATATCGATCGCGTCCATGAAATTCCCCCACCACATAGCCGACGAGCGTGAACGCGGCGATGTGCTCCAGCATCACGTAGATGAGGTGATTCGTGAGCGGGGTGCCGGTCGGCAGCAGCGTCAGCGAGCCGCGCCACGGTATCGGCGTTTCGTTCAACGGCCAGAGCGACGCAAGTGTGAGATAGGCGGCGAAGAGTGGCAGAACGAGCCGCAGCGTGGGGAGCTCGAAGCGGCGGTTGACGAATTCCGCGCGGTAGCGCGAGGTGGCGATGCTGCGCAGCCAGGCGGTGCCCACCGTCAGCGAGACGGCCGCGACGAGGAGGTGCGGATCACCGATCGTCGCCGGGACGAGCGCAACCGCACTCCAGGCGAGTGCGGCGAGCGATAGCCAGCCGCGGGCGAAGCCATGGGACGGCGCGAGGTACGCGGCGTGCACGGTGCCCAGAATGCCGCCGGCGAAGACGGCAATGGGAAGCACCAACCAGGCGCGCGAGCCACCCGCGCTCGCCAGCCCCAGCAACCACGACAGCGGCACCAGCAGGTAGATGAGCGCCGTGAGCGGCAGCTCCAGCGCCAGCGTGCGCACCGCATGTGCGCTCTGCACGCGCTTGAGGATGAGCGAATAGACCGCCGCGCCGAGCATCGCGCCTGCGGCGTTCGTCACCACGTCCACCAGCGAGGTGTAACGGGTGGCCTCGAACAGCTGCGCCGTCTCCACGCACGCGCTGAGCAGCGCGCCGAAGAAGAACACGCGAAGCAGCGACGCCGGTGCGCCCGAGGGTCGTGTGAGCTGATAGACGAATCCAAATGGCAGAAACATCAGCACGTTCATCACCACATCCTGCCAGTACCACAATGCGGTCAGCCCGTGCACCGGGGCCGACGCGAACTGAAACGGCGCCATGGTGATGATGCCCATCATCGCGGCCAGATACGCCAGCGTCGCCCGTCCCAACCTGGCCGCCGTGATGTCCGACGCGCGACGCCGGCGGTGCAGCGGCGGCAGGATGACACGGGGCACGGCCGCCGGCGGCGTTGTCGGGTGGAGATGGTGCATGCAGCGGAGTATCGGCAGCAGGCGCTATGTTCTGTTTGATCGCCTCTTCCCGCCAATATCCGCATCATGCCGACTCGCTATCCTGCTCTCTGCCTGCTCTCCGGCGCCCTGCTGTTGGCCCCCGCCGCGCCGATATCGGCGCAGGCCGCCCGCGCGAACGCCGCGCCGCCGATGTTGCCGCTCGATTCCACCACCTTCAGCACCATGGGGTGGCGCAATGTCGGCCCGTGGCGCGGCGGTCGCTCGGTGGCGGCGGCCGGCATCCCGTCGCAGCCGATGACGTACTTCGCTGGCTACACGGGCGGCGGCCTGTGGCGCACCGACGATGCCGGCAACAACTGGCGCAACATCTCGGACGGGTACTTCCGAAGCGGATCGGTGGGCGCAATCGCGGTGGCGCCGTCGGATGCAAACGTCATCTACGTCGGGATGGGTGAGCACGCGATCCGCGGGCAGTCCTCGACGTATGGCGACGGTGTGTATCGCAGCACGGATCAGGGACGCACGTGGACGAATGTGGGGCTCGGCACCACGCGACAGATCTCGGCGGTGCGCATTCATCCGAACAATCCCGACGTCGTGTACGTCGCGGCGCAGGGTGATCGCTGGAAGGGAAGCGCGGATCGCGGCATCTATCGCACGATGGATGGTGGAAAGACGTGGACGATGGTGCTCAAGGGAGACAACGCGACGAGTGGCGCGTCGGACCTGTCGATGGATGCCACGAACCCGCGCATTCTGTACGCCGCGTTCTGGGATCATCAGCGCACACCGTGGATGGTGCGGAGCGGTGGCGCGGGCAGCGGCATCTGGAAGTCGACCGACGCCGGCGACACGTGGACGCGGTTGATCGAAGGACTACCCAAGCTGATGGGCAAGATCGGTGTCGCGGTGTCACCCGCCCATCCCGATCGTGTGTACGCGATCATCGAAGCGGAAAACGGTGGACTGTTTCGCTCCGACGATGCAGGCAAGACGTGGCGGTTGATGTCGGGCGACCGATTGATCCAGACGCGCTCGTGGTATTACATGCACATCACGGCCGATCCGAAGAACGCGGACGTGGTGTGGATCAGCAACGCGCCGCTGCTCAAGTCGATCGATGGTGGCCGCACGTTTCAGAATGTGCCCGCCACGCACGGCGACAATCACGGACTGTGGATCAACCCCACCGACAGCCGCTACCTGATCAACTCGAACGACGGTGGTGTGTCCGTGTCGCTCGATGGTGGCCGCAGCTGGAGCACGCAGGACAATCAGCCCACCGCGCAGTTCTATCACGTCGCGGTGGACGACGCATTTCCGTACAAGCTGTACGGCGGGCAGCAGGACAATTCGTCGGTGATCATCAGGAGCCGCACCGAAGGCGGCGCGATCGGTATGCGCGACTGGAGCGAAGGACCCGGCTGCGAGAGTGCGAACGTGGGCGTGAGTGCGAAGAATCCGCGCCTCGTGTACGGCGGTTGCTATCAGGGAATCATCGACGAACTCGACACGCAGAGCGAAGTGTCGCGCGCGATCATGCCGTGGCCGGAAATGAACCTCACCGAGCCGACCGACAAGACGAAGTACCGCTACAACTGGACCGCGCCGGTATTCGTGTCGCGTTTCGATGACAAGGTGGTGTATCACGGCGGCAACGTGCTCTTCAAGACGACCGATCGCGGCATGAGTTGGACGCCGATTTCGGGTGACCTCACACGCAACGACAAGTCGCGGCAGGGGTGGGGCGGTGGTCCGATCACCAACGAAGGCGCCGGCGGCGAGGTGTACGCCACGATCGTCGTCATCAACGAATCGATGCACGATGCGAACACGCTCTATGTGGGCACCGACGATGGACTGATGCAGCTGTCGCGCGACGCGGGGAAGACGTGGAGCAACATCACGCCATCCGCGTGGGGCGACGGTCTGGTGAACGAGATCGAAGTGTCACCCTTCGATCCGGCCACGGTGTACGTCGCCTTCCGCAAAGATCGTCTGGGCGATCCGACGCCGCATGTGTTCCGGTCGACGGACTACGGCAAGACGTGGACACGCCTGGTGAACGGCTTGCGCGATGGTGAACCGGTGCGCGTGGTGCGCGAGGATCCCGAGCGTCGCGGGCTGTTGTACGCCGGCACGGAAACGGGTGTGTACCTGTCGTACGATGCGGGCGCCAAGTGGATGCCATACGTCGGCTTCCCCGTCGTACCGGTGACCGATCTCGAGGCGCGCCACGGTGATCTCATCGCGGCCACCGAAGGTCGGTCGTTCTGGATTCTCGATGATCTCTCCGTGGTCCGACAGCGCGCCGACTCGATCGCGACCGCTGCCGTGCACCTCTATCAGCCGCGCAGCGCGGTACTCGCGGGTGGTGACTCCGGGCCGGCGCGCAACGCGGGGCGCAATCCGGCGTACGGTGCGACGATCTACTATCGACTGGCGGGAGTACCCGACAGCAGCACGACGGTGAAGGTCGAGTTTCTCGACAGCAAGGGAACGGCACTGCGCACGTACGTGAGTCGTGGCGATTCGACCGATCGCATCACGGTGAAAGCAGGACTCAACAGCGTGAACTGGAACCTGCGTCGCGCCGCGCCGACACGCATCCCCGGCATTCTGCTCTTTGGTGCGCCCGGCGACGGTGGAGCGCGCGTCGCGCCCGGCACGTATCAGGTGCGACTCACGCAGGGCACCACGGTGATGATGAAGTCGTTCGAAGTGTTGCAGGATCCGCGCATCGATGTGCCGCGCGCGGTCGTCGCCGAACGTGATTCCATCGCCAACCTGTTGTCCAATCGCATCACCGAAATTCACGACGCCGTGTTGCGGGTGCGTGACCTGCGCACGCAAGTCGCCGGCTTCACCACGCGCAGCAAGGACGCCACGAACGCCGACACCATTGCCAAGGCGGGCAAGGCGCTGGGCGACAAGCTCTCCAAGATCGATCCGCGGCTGACCACGAAGGCCGGCAACGGTCAGGATATCATCAACTACGCCAACGGCATCAACGGACAGTACGGCTTCCTGCTCGGCCAGGTGGAAGGCAATCCCGGAGTCACGAAGCCGGTGCGCGATCGACTGGTGGAATTGGAACGCCTGTGGATGTCGTTGCGCAGTGAAGTGGAGCTGATCGAAACGCAGGATGTCGCCGCGTTCAACGCACTGCTGCAGGCGGGCAAAGTGCAGGGTGTCATCACGCCGACGAAGAAGAAGGGGCCGATTCTGTGATGTCGCGAATGACGCGAACAACGGCGCGAATCGACGCGAAGCAGGTAGCGCGCCTGGTGGGCATTGTCGCGGGGTGCGCGTTTGTTGCCGGGCGTGCGCAGGCGCAGGCTTCCTGGCTCGTTCCTGCCAACTCGTACTACCCCGGCGCGGGAAACGACTGGCAGCATCGTCGTGCGGCGCAGGTAGGGCTCGATTCGGCGAAGCTTGCTGATGCGATCGCGTTCGCCATCACCAGCGAGAGCAAGAACCCGCGCGATCTCGAAGTCAATCACAACCAGACATTCGGGCGCGAGCCGAATGGGGCGGCGATCGGACCGATTGCGCCTCGTGGTGACGCGACGGGTGTGATCCTTCGCGGTGGATACATCGTCGCCGAATGGGGCGATCCGGGCGCGGTGGAGATGTCACACAGTGTGACGAAGAGTTTCCTCAGCACGGTGGTCGGGCTCGCGTTCGACAAGGGACTGATTCACAGCGTACAGGACACGGTGTCGAAGGCGGTGGGTCCGATCCTGCTCGCAAATGCGCCCACGGCGGGTTTCGTTGTCGATGCGCCGTCCGCCGGCCGATGGTTGCGACCTTTCGACACGCCACACAATCGTCGTCTGACGTGGGATCACCTGCTGCGACAGGTGAGTGACTGGGAAGGCACACTCTGGGGAAAGCCCGAATGGTCCGATCGCCCAGCGAGAACGCCGACGCCGTGGGCGCCGCGCGCACGTGTGGAGCCGGGCACGGTGTACGAGTACAACGACACTCGCGTGAATGTGCTGGCACTCGCGGCGCTCAATGTCTGGCGGAAGCCGCTGCCGGAAGTGTTGCGCGAGCAGATCATGGAGCCGATCGGTGCGTCGAGCACGTGGCGCTGGTACGGCTACGACAACGCGTGGATCGTCCTGGACGGGCGCGTGGTACAATCGGTGAGCGGTGGTGGTCATTGGGGCGGCGGCATGTTCATCAACTCGCACGACATGGCGCGATATGGACTGCTGACGCTGCGACGCGGCATGTGGAAGGACAAACGTCTGCTCTCCGACACGTGGGTGACGCAGGCGCTCACGCCGACCGCTGCGCAGCCGACCTACGGCTACATGAACTGGTTCCTCAACACCGATCGGAAGTACGTGCCGAGTGGACCGGCAACAGCGTTCCTGCACCTGGGCAACGGTACGAACATCATCTACGTGGATCCGACGAACGATATTGTGGCGGTGGTGCGCTGGATCGAGAACGGCGCGGTGGACGGTTTCGTGCAGCGGCTGGTGGCCGCGGTCTCGGCGCCGATGGACGCCGCTGCGCGTCGTTGATCGCTTGCGCATGCGTGAGATTAGGGACGGCGTGTTGCGCGCGTTGACGACCGCGACGACGGCGTGCGTCCTGCTCTCAGCGCGCGCGCTCGACGCGCAGGGCATCGGACGGTTGCGTGGTGCGCTGTTCGACAGTCTGGCGAAGAAGCCACTCGCTGGCGCAACGGTGCTGGTGTCGGGCTCCGAGCGCATCGGTGACACCGATCTCGATGGACGGACCGTCGGCAGTCAGCGCAGCAGCTGGCTTTCGAGGAGCGTCGCAAGACTGGATTCGGACACTACATTGGGCCCGATCAGCTGGTGGGACGACCGGACTTCAGCAGCGTGCTGCGGAATGTGCTGCGGAATGTGCTGCGGAATGTGCTGCG
>Ga0163144_10006638_pt1 | contig 25489 bp, 20 predicted proteins | sample OliLak19BULKMAT1_FD_123175 | JGI IMG/M metagenome (GOLD analysis project Ga0163144, IMG submission 123175) | Freshwater microbial mat bacterial communities from Lake Vanda, McMurdo Dry Valleys, Antarctica - Oligotrophic Lake LV.19.BULKMAT1 | ecosystem: Environmental > Aquatic > Freshwater >... | reverse complement strand
GTCCACTTCCGCAAGCTCCGCCGTGAGCGCACCCAGGTCACTGTGCTGCGCCGCCATGACGTCCAACCGCGCCGCGGCTTCCAGTGCAATGGCCTTCTCGGCGGCGGGGAGCTCAGCGCTGGTGGCCAGCAGACGCATCTTTGCGGCGTCCAGCGTGCCACGCGGCATGCGGTGAACCAGACCCTCCACGGTGGACACGTCACGGACGCGGTCTGAGGCGGCAGGCACCTCAAACAGGATCACCGGACGCTCCGTCACCGGGTCTCTTTCCACCGCATCCACACCCGTCACTGTGGCGTTGCGGCCAATCTCCAACATCAACGCCAGGGTCTTGGGACGGCCGCTGCGGTTCACAATCCGGTAGCGCAGCTTTTTGGTCTGGACAAAGTGTTCTTCCATCGTGTCGTCGGAAAATCGCAGGCGGCGGGTCACGTTGCGGACCTGGCTGCCATCCAATGTCAGCTCGGCATCCGGGTCTGCACCAAACGTGATGAAGCGGACCTCTTTGGGCTTGAGCCGGTCCAACGCGGACTCGCCGGCAAATCCGCCGTCAGCAAAGAAGGCAATGGGACCCACCGGAAGTGTCTGCGTGGTGGAGTTGGTGAACCGCACCGCACTGCGCGCAACCAGGCCCGGACGTTCCATCAAAGAGACCGCACGCGCTTCCACAGCCTGCTGCATGAACGGAACCAGCGTTGAGGAATGCGCCGCAAGCTCCACCATGGCGGGCAGCCGGTAGATGAACAACGCGCCGGATTCGACTCCTTTGGCTTCTTCCGCAGCAGCAAGGTTTCCCACTGCCAACAGACTGCTTTCCGAGTCCGCCGCCGCCGCGCCCCTACTCCCCAGCGTCACACTTCCGGACCCGCTCCCATACCCATACCCGGACCCGCCGGTGCCAATGCCGGAGAGGCCAAGCCCCTCCTGGCTGCTGTGTCCTTCCACGGGATCCCAGAGTTGATCCGCGGACGTCCCCAGCAGTTGCGGCACGGTGGAGAGTGGCTCATCCGGATGCACCAGTTCCCGGCGTGCGTAGCGCGGCGCGGCAAGTGGAAACAGGAACGAGTCCGGACGGCCATTCACCAGCTCCACCTGCACGTCACGCCAGTCCTCATCCGTGTCATTGTGCAGCAGCGCCCACGCTTGCAACACGGCACTTTTTCCGTCGTCACGGAAGACCATCCGGTAGGTGGTTCGCCACAGCGGGGTCTCCGCCATGTAGCCCAGCGTCACCGGTCCCGTGCCGGCGCCTTTGAGCTCAAGCAGCTTGGACGCCTGCTGGCGCTGCGCGGACAACGAGTCCACTGCAGTCTGCAACCGCCCCGCTTTTCCGGCGTCAAGAACGCGGACACTTTCAACCTCCGTGGTCCGGACACGCACAATCTCCGCGGACGGAGTCAGCAGGATCAGCGTCAGCCAATGCGCCGGCTGCACCGGCACTGGTGCCGCGCCCAGCAACGGCATCACCTGCGGCGGTGCACTCTCCTGCTCCACGTCCATCAGGCGGCCTTTGATGGTCCTGCGCGTGGCCCGCACTTCCACCAATGCGCCCTTGAGACCCGCCATCAGATTGGCATGGGTGATGGCGGATTCTCCGTCGTGGGGAAGCCCCGCAAGCGAGCGCGCCATTCCCGAGCTCACGCTGCTTCCAAACTGCACACCCTGCACTGTGGCTTTGCCGTCCGCGGAGAGGACCACCAGACTCTTGAGCGCGTCATCCAGGTGGCCCGCGGGAACCGGCAGCGCCATACGTGACGTGGAGCTGGGCGTTCCCACCCGCTCAAAATAGCCAATGCCGGTTTCATACAGGCGCAGTTTCTTTAACGGGAGAATGGCCGGAACTGCGGCCGCCCCCGTTGTCACCACACAGATGGCTCCCAGAATCATCAGCCGCGCCCGCATGCCTGCCCACCTTCCGGTCAACGCCTGCGGGATGGACAGCGGGTGGCAGGGAAGGTTCCCCAAAAGCCCGTGGTAGGGTGGCTGCCGTGACTGCAACCCCGCCAGGCCCCGGAACAACCAACACGCGCACGCTGCTCACGCTGGTGGCCATCTTCATTGCGGTGGCGTTGCTGTGGGACACCATGCTGGTCACGCCGCTGAAGATTGTTGTGGTGCTGCTGCATGAGCTCAGCCACGGAATGGCGGCGGTGATCACCGGCGGAAGTATTGACCACATTGAAGTGAATGCTCAGCAGGGAGGCGTCTGCTGGACCAGTGGTGGCAACCGGTTTCTGACGCTGACCGCGGGCTACCTGGGCAGCATGACGTGGGGCGGGCTCATCCTGGTGGGCGCATCCCGCACGCGCTTTGACCGTCACATGAGTGCGGCCATTGGCCTGTTTGTCGTCGTCATGACGGTCTTCTATGTGCGCAACATGTTTGGCTTTGTGTTCTCACTGGGCTTTGGATTGGCCATGCTGGCCATCAGCCGCTGGATGTCCGAGCAGTTCAACGACCTCTTGCTCAAAGTGATTGGCCTGACCAGCTGCCTCTACGCCATCCTGGACATTGTTGATGACGTGCTGAAGCGCCCCGGCATTGGCTCGGACGCGGACATGTTGGCGGAGCTGACGCACATTCCAACCCTGGTCTGGGGTGTGGTCTGGGTGGTGGCGGCGGTGGCGGTGGCGGCGGTGTTCCTGAAGCTGAGCTCACCAGGGGAGTCCGCCGTCAGGCGCTGATCTGAAGATCCGCTTGACACCCGGTTGATGGACACGGTCTAGACGGCGGACTTCACCACGGGGAGGACGTCATCGTGTCCAAGAATGTCCGCAAAGCGCGTTGGGCTTGCATCGCCGGGCTGGCAGCGTTGGCAAGTTGGGGCGTGAGCGCGCAGGAAGTGGCCGCTCCGGCGGAGACCGTCACCGCCAGCGTCACGGAGCCCGCGCCCACCAAGGTTGATGAGGCCTCCGCGCTGCCCGTGCAGGTGGCCCCGCCGCCGGAAGCACCCGCCGCCGCCCCCGCGCCCTACCCCATGGATGATGAGAAGGCGGCCATGGCGTGGTTGGATGAGCGGCTGCTTGCGGCACGCTACGTGGAGCTGTTTCCCATCATCATGCAGAACGCGGAGCGTGAGGCGCGCCCGGAAATCCAGTGGCGCTACAGCCGTGTGCTGATCAACGTCTATGAGATCAAGCGTGAGGCCCCGGATGACGTGAAGCTGAAGGCCTACGCACTGTCTGAACGCCTTGCGCGCGAGTGTATTGCCAAGGAGCCCACCAAGGTTCCGCACTGCTACCTGCAGCTGGGCATTTCCATTGGCCGCGTGGGTACCCTCAAAGGTGTCCTCAAGAGCCTGCGCCTGGCCAAGGAAGTGGAGGCCGTGTGGCTCAAGGGACTCGAGCTCTCCAAGGGCAAGGGCTACAAGTTTGACGGCGACCCGCTGGAAGCGCAGTTCTATTACACGCTGGGCATCTTCTACCGGATTGTGCCGGACTGGTTCATTGTCCGCGTCATTGCCGGCACGCGCGGTGACAAGCGCAAATCCGTGGAGCTCAACCGCAAGAGCGTGGAGCTCCGTCCTGACCCGTCCACCTGGCTGGAACTGGGTGTGGCGCTGATGTGCCACGGTGACAAGGCGGATGAGCCTGCGGAAGTGACGGAAGGCAAGACGTATGTCCAGAAGACGCTGGACTACAAAGCCAAGAATGACCTGGACCGCGTGGACCAGCGCAACGCCAAGAAAATCATGGCGGACAACTCGCTGGCGTGTGGCTACAGCCGGGACAAGTTCCAGAAGGTGGAAGAGAAAGACATGAAGAAGTGAGTGTGGGGAGCCATGGCCCGCTGGAAACAAAGCTCACGTTGGATTGTGTTTACCGCCGTCATGCTGCTCCTGCCGGCGGGCAGCGCACGCGCCGACGCGGGGGAACCACCGCCGCCGGCAACCGCACCGGCGGAGAATGTCCCGGAGAAGCCCGCAACGCCTGACCCCGTCCCGGAGCCACGCTCTGAGCGCCCTTCCCTCAAAGGTATTGCCGCCGCCACCAGCATGGCCGCGGTGGTGATGGGTGCCATCACACTCTTGGAGTGGGTGCTGGCATCTGTCACACTCTTTATTCCCTTTGGAATTGTGGCGGGTATCTACGCGGCGTCCGTGGGCGGCGTTCAATGGGCGCAGCAATTCATCACGGAGCTGGCGTGTCTTGCGCTGTGCCTCATCCTCTGCTTCCCGGTGATTGGACTTACCCTCATCGCCGGATCCCTGCTGACGTGGACGCTGGAGTCCTTGCTGGGCCCCCTGTCGTCGCTGGTGGCATCAGGATTTGCAGGGTTGCTGGGGTACGGTTCGGTGTCTCTGGTGGGTGAACGGCGCGCGCCGCTGCTGCCCTTTGTGCTGGTGGCCATGCTTCCCAACATGGCAGCCGGCGCGTTGGGCTGCCTGGCGCAGGGTGCCGCCATGGTGACCATGGTTGGTCTCTGCGCCGCCACGGAAGGCAAGCTTGACGTTGAGACCAACCAGGGAAAGGCAGTCCTGGGTGTTCAGGTTGCGGCGTTCTTCACATTCATCCTGGCCCCGCTGGTCACCTCCACGGCGGGCAACGCGGCGTCTGTGGTGGCTACCGGCGTTGGCTCGGGGTTGATTGGCCGCAACAAGGCACCCGCGGAGACCTACCAGTTGGACGTCTTCACCGCGGCGGACGCCCCCGAGCCTTTGTAAAGGCACACTCAGAACTGCAGCGGCCGCTCCAGATGCAACGGCGCGTCCTGCAGCCAGCGGGGAAATGCCATGGCACGCAGGATGGGCCTGCCACGTTCCAACACCGTGCGCTGCGGTGACCGTTGGAGCTGGAAGACCGCGGGCAAGGCGTGGAACACATCCGTGCGAACGACGCCGCGCAGCACCTCAAACGTGACGCCGTCAATGCCCTCCAGCCAGGTTGAACATCCGGGCGGCGTCACACCCAGCGCCCACGGTTTGACAAAGAAGTACGGCTCACCCGGTGGATGCAGGTTGGCGTAGCGCGTCAGGTACAACATGGCCCCTGGCGACGCACGGAGGGCGTCCGCGCCAAAAACGTCAGACCATTGTTGCTCCACGGCGCGCGCGCCTTCCGCAAGCTGCGCAGGGTCCAGGGTGACATCCACCGCGTGCCCGTCATAACCGGCAGACAGTGCAACCGCATTGGAGAACGTTGCCACCTGCAGCAGCGTTGGAGGCGCTGGTCCCAACGTGCCGTCATCCTTCACCAGCGGTGGGCGGTAGGACACCTCCACTGCCTGTGGTCCCGCCAACACCACATCCAGTGCCGGCGCGCCGTCCGCATGCTCCGGAGTGGCCGCCCGAACGTGCCGGCGGTACCGCGTGGTCACGCCACCCTTCTTCTCCGCAAAGTAGTTCTCGTCGTAGAACTGGAGATGGGCTTCTCCTGCGCTGCGGTGCGTATCCAGTGCGTGGACGCTGACGCGCGTGCCGCTGCTGAGCGGGACCAGCGTGGCAATCTCACCTTGCAGCCGGACCTGTGGCTCCGTGCTCCGCCATTGCAGACGCAGCACCAATGGAACCAGGCGGTCACCTGGGGGAATCAACATCTCCTCAACATCAACCGCAGGTGAACGCCGGTTCTTGGCGTTGGTGCACCAGGCCACAACACCCGGTGCCGCACGCACCAGCAACCCCGTCCACAGCAACAGCGCACCGGATTGTTTCTCCGCGGTGACAACGTTCCGCAGCACCTCGCGGTGCCAGCCGCCATCAAAACCCTGCTCCGCCAGCCACGGTTGGGCAACGCGGAGTGCGCGCTGGAGCTCCACATCTGCATGACCCGGTTGTTGGCTGCTCCGCGCCAGGGCGAGTGGCCGGGTCAGCACCACCTGCAGACCCAGCGCATTTCCCTCAAGGAGTGGCAGACATCCCTGCGCCGCGCGCATGGGAACCTGGCCATCCAGCGTGCCACTGCGCCGCACAACGGTGCACAGTCCCAGGAGGTCAATCACTTCCAACGCGGACCGGCCCATGTCAGCTGCAACCACCACCGCCGCCACATCCTCCGCCGCCACCACACCCGCCGCCACCACCACAGGAAGATGACGAGGAGGAACAACTGCTGCCGCTGCTGCAGGAAGACCCGGTGTTCTGCGTGTTGTACCAACTGTTCGTCACGGTCACCGGCAGCGGCGGCATGAAGGCCATGAGCGCCACCGCAGCGGGAGAAGCAAACACCGTGGCCAACGCCACCGCGTCCGCGTTGTTCCGCCGCCCCGTCATGGCGTCCTTGCGCACCGAGTGTGTGGCGTCCTCCAGCCACGTCAGATACTTCTGACGCCGTGGATTCTTGATGGCCTTGCTGGACAACCAGCCGCTCATCACCAGCACGCCCACCATGCCCAGGATGAGGTAAACGGGGACCGGCGCATGCGGGTCCATGGCGTTGCGCACAAAGATCCGGATGAGTGCGGCGGCAATCAGCACAGCGCCCAGGATGCGCGGCATCCACGCCAACTGCGCAGCCGCTTCCAGGTTGTGGCCCAATCCCGCCTGGTTGAGCTGGGTCTCAATCTCCGGCTCCATTTCCGTGGCCACTTCCCGGCCAATGGCATGGGTCTCTTCCGCCGTAAGCGTGTCCTGCTGCCGGGCCATCATGAGATCATGAAAACGTTTCAACACCCCGGTGACGTCGGGCGCAGCGCTGGCCGGCGTGACGGTTCCGCGCTTCTGGGTGAACAGCTTGTTGGCACCCGCGGCTCCCACAATCGCCGTTGCCAGGCCGTTCAAACCACCCTTGAGATACGCCACCGCCCACGCCGTCTCCCCGCGTGGCAACGCGCCAATGCGCAGCTTGCTGACGGGGCGGCCTGCAATGATGGACCCCGACGGACCCGCCACCGCCGACCCACCCGGGTCCAATCTCCCAGCCATGGCGGTCATCATCAACCGCGTCACGGCAAACGCGCCAAGGGCCGCTGCGACGTAAACGGAGATGAACGCGGGTCCCGCGGGCATGTTGAACGGCCAGAAATTGAAGAGCTCCATTGCCTTCCCCCGTTGTCACTTGAGGCGCGTTTCCATTTCATCCGCGGCGTTGATGGCGGCATCCAGCAGTGCGCGCAGTGCCACCAGCGCTTCTGCGGGACGCTCGCGCACGGCGCGCAGCGGAGCCAGTTCCAGTTTCAACACCGCACCACAATCCTCAAGCACGCGCGCCAGGTCATCTGATCCGTCCCGCCCGGACAACCGCAACAACGCGTGCAATGGACTGCGGATCTGCTTCAACTTCCGCTCAATGGCCGTGGCCATACGTGCGGGAAGCCCCTCATCGTCGACGACAATCCGGCGCAGACGGATGCGCGCATCCCGCAACTCCTGTTCCGTGCGCAGGCGCACGTGCGCATCCTGGAACGTCAGGCCCGCAAAGGGATTGGTGCCGTGCAACAGCGCGTGGCAGCGCTGGATGTCCGCATACATCAGCGGGAACACATCCGCGGAGCGGGCAATCTCATCCGTGCGCAGCAGAATGGCTTCAATACGTTGCGCGGAATACGCCAGGTGCAACGCGGGGCTGATGGTGGCCAGCGCCTCCGGTGAATCATCCGTCAGGACCACCAGAACGTCGATGTCACTGAGGTCCTCGCGCCAACCACCGCGCACCGCGCTTCCATGCACCATGACCGCCGTGAGCTTGTTGCCCAGCGTCTTTGCCAGGCTGGCCACCAGCTCCTTGAGTGCGGCGCTGGTACGCGCGGGAATGCGCTGGTGAAATGCTGCTGCATCAAGTGTCATCACGGTTTCTCCATGGTGTAGACGCGGGACTGTGCACCGGGGCCTTTGACGGCCCACAACGCGGCGCCCGGCAGGGTGCCAATGAAGGGCATACGCCGCGGTCGGAACGTGCCGTCAGCATCCGGACCGGCAAACCGCGCTCGCAACGCCAGAAGGTCCCGCTCCGCCGCTGCGGCCAGTGGACCATGCGTGCGGCAGACCCCGGCCAATGCAAACGCGTCCGCCAAAGCCACCGCGCGGCGTGCACGGGCCATGCGGGTGAGTGTTACCATTCCAAGATCACGCACGGGCATCCCTAACGCGCTCAGGTTCGGCAGCAACGGGAGTGCCTCATCCAGGCGCTTGCGGAAGAGAATGGCGCGCGCACGCGTGAGCTCTGCTGCGTCCAGGCCCGCATGATCCGCCGGCGCCACCACCGATGTGAGCGCGGATGCAATCTCCCGCTGCCGCGCTGCAAGGTCCGGTGCACCCCCGCCGTGCAGCTCCGTGACGACGGAGGATGGCACCACGGGGCGTGCGGGCGCTGCTTCCACCAGCTGGCGGATGGTGTTCAGTTCGGCCGCCAGGTCACTGAACGGCGGGAAGTCATGATCACGCTCCAACAGCACCGGACGCGGACCAATCAGTCCAAACAGGTGCTGCAAGAGTGACAGTGTCTCCGACGCCACGGGATGCGCGTGGGTATCCAGGACAAAGCCGTGCTCCGCCACACTGCCTGCAACGTGCACCATGGCCACGGCATCCAGCGGGTATCCTTCCAGCACACGGAAAGGATCACGGCCTTCATTGCGGGCATTGGCTCGCAGGTTCCCAACATCCAGCAGCAACCCGCACCCGGAGTTGCGCACCACAGCGGTGATGAACTGCTCCTCGGTCAGCTCATCCTCCGGCCAGCGGAACGTCCAGGCCACATTCTCCACAAGAAACGGGACCGGAAGGGCCGCCTTCACCGTCCTGGCGTTGTGGGCCAGCGTCTCCACGGCGGCGGACGTGCGGGGTAGTGCGGTCAGGTGGCCAATCTCAACGCCGTGCGCGGCGGGACCGGCGCGGGTGAAGCTGAGGTGCTCACTGACCACGTGGGCGCCAAGCTGGGACGCCAGCGCCGCCAACGACCGAACGCGTTTCCCATCCAGTCCTTCCGCGCTGCCCAGGGACAATTTCACCCCGTGCAAGGCGGTGGGCCACGCACGGGACACGGCAACCGCCTCCCGGTGCGCTGGTCCACTGGCCAGGCAGGACTCCGCCATGACTTCAACAAAGTCGACAACGTCAGGCGTGGAGAGCAGGTCCCCGGCAAGCTCCGGCCGGTACCCAATGCCCACGCGGCAATCCTGCAAGATGCCCGCTGTCATGTGAGCGCAACGCTAACCCTCAAGCGCGTCGCGGCTCAAGCCCCGTGACAGCGCGGACGTCAGAACCCCAGGCCATCAAGCGCAAACGCGCGCAGTTCTTTCTTCCCGTCGTCAAGAACGTAGAGGATCCGCTGGTCTGCATCCACGGCCACCCCGGACGCATCCAGCACACCATCCAGCGTGCGCGTGCCAAGCACCTGCCCTGCCACGGTGAACGTGTGCAGCTTGTTGCCCGTCACCACCAGGAGCTGGTTGTTCCGGGAGTCAAATGCAACACCTTTTGCCACAATTCCGGATGCCGTGATCTCCGTGCTCTCCGTGGGCGTGCCATCATCCTGCCGGTATTGCGAATGCCAGCCGGCCACAAAGCTCCCGTCACTGACGGAGTGCCACGTGGGCGCAGCAATGATGCGGCCGCGGGTCTCATCCAGCGTGACAGCGTGGTTGGCCAGGATGATCTCGGAATTGAAATTGGGCTCCACACAGAAGTGGGATTGCAGCGTGGCGGTCATGGGATTGTAGCGGAGGCCTTCACCCAGCGCGCTCAACACAAACGAGCCATCTGGCAGGCTGACCACGTCCGTGAACCCATGGTCCACCAGGCCCCGCTCACCAAACGCCAGCGTGTTCTGGCGGGTCCCGTCCTGGGCAAGCTCAACAATACCCACACCCGGAACCAGCACGTGCAGGTTGCCATGGTTGGCATCACGCGTGAGCCCAACAAAACTGGTGGCGCCGGGAACCACTGCGGTCAGGGCAATCCGCTCAAACGGAAGCTGGTGCCCGGCAGAGCCCAGCGGGGGCAAGGGGTTGGTTGCACCACAGGCCAGCAACGGAAGGATGAACAGCGCACTGCTTGTTCGCATGGAGCACTCCAAGGTGGGACCTGGGGCCTCCGCAAAAGCGGGGCCAACCCGGGCGTGCCATCCTTGTCGACGGGAACCTTGGCACGGAGCACTGCGGATCGCAGATTTCCGATGCGGGATGACCCGGCGCCCCTCAAGAAATTGCTTCAGCCAAGCTGGAAGAAGGCCGTGATGCGGGAGAACAGGTTCTTGCGCGTCTCCGCAAGCTGGGCGTCCGTGCTCTCCGGTTCATTCTTCCGGCGCCGGTCACGCTCCTGGATTTCCGCCAGCGCATTGGAGAGTTTCTCCACGGCGCTTTTGTCCTCCATCAGGATTCCCTGGAATGCCGGCTTGTCTATGACAAACACCTCGGTGTCTTCCGCGGCGCGCACGCTGGCGGAACGCGGCTCACCGGTGAGCAGTGAGCGTTCACCAAATCCGGCGCCCGCCTTCAATGACGCCAGGAACTTGGGGGAGGTGTTGACGTTGTCACTGTTGATAAGCAGGTCCACACTGCCGGAACGGATAACGTAATACGAATCACCCGGCTGCCCCTGCCGGAAGATGTCCTCACCGCGGCCCCACAACTCCAGGCGCGCCATGCCGGCAATCTGCTGGAGCTGTTCCGGCGCCAGTGCCTGGAAGATGGGGAAGCGCCGCAGGGATGCCACCACTTCCTGCTGGGTACGTTCCTCCCGGTGACGCTGCGCCGTGGCGGCGGCCGCCACCGGGCCCAGCGCGTAGGCGTGGCCCTTGCGGCGCAATGCATACCAGGCCAGCGCAATCACTTCCGTCTGGATGCTGGTGTTGTCCGTGTAGTCCGCAATGTAGAAGTTCAACGAGTAGACGACCGCGCCCTCCTTCACCTTGCTGACGCGCGCAGACGGCTTGGGCTCCTTGAGAACACGCCGGCAGGAGCGTGCGGCTTCTTCCAAGATGGACAACACCTGGAACGGCGGGGCCAGCGTCTCCACGTCCAGCTCCAGCTTGGAGCGGTGCTGTTTGCTGGGCCGGTAGAAGTTCACAATGGACGCATCAGCAATGCGGTTGTTGGGGATGGTGACAATGTCCTGGTAGTCACTGCGCAGCTGCGTGGTCCGCCAGTTGGTGTCCACCACCCACCCCGTCCACTCCGCCACTTTCACGTAGTCACCCACCTGAAACGGGCCCTCCACGCTCAGCGCAATCCCGGCAAACAGGGAGCTCAGGGTGTCCTTGAGCGCCACACCCAGCACAATGGACACACTGGCCGCCGTGATGGCCGCGCCGCTCACATCCACATCAAAGTATAAGTGTAATACTGACAGGACCATGGCCGCCAGGAACAGGAAGCGCAGAATGGTCTTGATGATGATGGGGACGTGAACGCCGCGGACACGCTTGAAGTACCCCTCAAACAACACCGTCAGGGTCACGGACAGCAGCAGCCAGCACAGGCCCAGCGTCTGGACAATGTTGCCCGCGCGCAGCAGGGAAGCCGCCTCCGGCACATCTGCAAAGTTCACACGGAACACCAGCGTGGCGGGGAAGAAGACCGCGCCAAATTCCAGCGCCGCCGCGCTGGGCTCTACCAGCGCCCGGACGCGCGGCACCTGCCGCAATGCACGCATGATGAGCGCCAGGAGACCCCGGCAGAACACCACGCTGACAACCATCTGGAAGATGACCTGCGGGAGTTGCTCAGAGAAAGACACAGCCGCAGCATAGAGGCTGATCCACGCCGCCAGAACAAAGTGCCCCGGATTGATGCATGCCACACGGGCTCACACTGCAGCGTCATGGAAATGACCTCCGGCCCGCCACCGCTCGACGAGGTTTCCCGGGTGCGCTACTCCCGCCGTTGATGGCTCTCCCCCGCCCCGCAACCACCCTTGGCGCGCCGCAGGTTGCGGAGACGCTGGGCACCGCCACCACGGAGGATGAGGCCCGCGCAGTCACCCAGGAAGATCCGGACCGCTACGTGATGGCCAGCAACGCGGAGCTTGGCCGGGGAGGGATTGGGCGTGTGGTGCTGGCGTTTGATGAGCACCTTGGACGGGAGGTTGCGCTCAAGGAACTGCTTCCGCCCCAGGAGCTCTCCAGCATTGCGGTGACGCCGGGAAGGACCTCCGCCGCGTCCACGCGCTTCCTGCGTGAGGCACGGCTCACGGCGCAGCTTGAACACCCCAACATTGTCCCGGTGTATGAAGTGGGCCAGCGCGCAGACGGCACGCTGTATTACACCATGAAGCGTGTCCGCGGCCGCACGCTGGCGGATGCACTGGATCAATGTCATACACTTTCCCAGCGCATGCACCTGCTGGGGCATTTTGTAGACATGTGCCAGGCCATGGCCTACGCGCACAGCCGTGGCGTCATCCACCGGGACCTCAAGCCGCAGAACGTGATGGTGGGCCAGTTTGGTGAGACGGTGGTCCTGGACTGGGGACTGGCCAAGGCGCACGGGAAGACAGACATCCGCAGCAATGAGCTGGCGCGCGGACTGAAGCTGCTCACCCAGCCCGGAAGTGCGGCCACCCTGGACGGGAGCACGCTGGGAACACCGGCGTACATGAGCCCGGAGCAGGCGGCCGGGGACATTGACGCCATTGATGAACGCTCAGATGTGTGGAGCCTGGGCACCGTGCTCTTTGAGCTGCTCACCGGCCAGCCGCCCTTTGACGGCACCACGCCGTATGAAGTGGTGAACAAGGTCCTGCGTGACAAGCCGCCGCGTGTGCTGGCCGTTGCGCCGGACGCGCCACCGGACCTGGCCGCGGTGGCAGACAAGGCACTGCAGCGGGACAAGCAGGAGCGCTACCAGACCGCGGGCGAGCTGGCGGATGACGTGGAGGCGTTCCTCACCGGACAGCAGGTCAGCGCGCACCGCTACTCCTCCGCGCAAATGGTCACACGTTTTATGGAACGTAACCGCCGCGCCCTGGCCGCCGTGCTCACCGCGGGTGTGCTGGTGCTGGCCGGCGCGGTGCACCAGCAGGTGTCGTTGCAGCGGGACTCCGCGCAACAGTCTGAGCAACACGCACTGGAGGACGCGCGCAAGCAGGCAACCTCCGCTCTCTCTGCCCGCGCTGCGCTGGCGTGGTCTACGGGGGACGCACTGGCAACGCGCCTGCTGGCAGCCAGTGCGCTGGCGTTGGATGAGCGCGCGGAAACACGGGGCCTCCTCCTTGCGGCCACAGGTCAGGCCTCGCCGGTGCTGGCGTGGCAGAACCGGGTCATCCACCGCTGCGTGAGCCTGGCGTGGTCCGTGGACGGCAGTGTGCTGGCCTGCGGCGCGGATGGTGGCGTGGTGCTGTTTGACGGCGTCACCGGCCGGGAGCGGCGGCGTATTGCCAAGAGCGCTGGCACAGCAACCTCGCTGGTGTTCGCAGCTGAGCACACCCTGTTGATGGGCACCGCTGCAGGCGCACGGCTCTGGAATGTGGAAGCGGACCACTCGGTGGACCTGGCGCAGGACGGCGCGCAGGCCGCTCGCAGCGTGGTGGTGAGCGGCAACCAGGCCGTGATGGCCATGCTGGGTGACAACGGTGCACTGACGGTGTGGACGCTGGCGTCACGCACGCCCCACCTGAAGCTGGTGAGGCCGGAGGTGGAGTCCCTTGCGCTCAGTGCAGATGGTGGGACGTTGCTGCTGGGGACACACACTGGGGTGGTTGAGTTGTTGGATGTGAAAGTTGGCGGCCGCGCCCAACGCCCGCGTCACACCTCTCCCGTGCGCGCCGTGGCCCTCTCCACCTCCGGTGAATCCGCCTCCGGTGACCTCCAGGGAGACATCCACCTGGGCAATGCCCACGTCATCCACGCCCACCGAGGCGCAGTGACGTCGTTGGGCTTCTCCGCCAACGGCAACATCCTGGCCTCTGCCAGCGTGGATGGCACCACCGCGTTGTGGGACGTGGCCCGCGGCACCCTCATCTCCCGCATTGGTGGCCATGACGCTGAGGTGGCCGCCATGGCCTTTTCCACTGTTGGCAGATTGGCGGCGGACAGCGGCGGCAAGATGGTCCGCGTCTGGCAGGCGCCCCCCACCCGTGATGAGGGGAACACGCCCGCCCTGGTCTACGGCCGGCTCATGCCGCAGGCCCGCGCAAATCTGGTGTTACACTTATCAGACCTGCGCGTTGTGGCCGCCACATCCACCACCACCGTCGCCAGTTCGGGAGGGTCCATTGTGGTGGATTCGGCAGAGACCCGGAACATCAAAGCGGAGGGTGTGGTGGGCCTGGCGTTGTCACGGAATGATCAATGGCTGCTTGTTGGGAGCACCACGCTGCAGCTCCGCAGCATGTCCGCGCCAGATGAACCGGTGTTCACAGATACCTCCATGCCGGCGCGTTTGCTGGTGATTTCCGACGACGGTTCCCGTTTTGCTGCCCAGGGTGAGCGCGGGCCACTCCGCATCTACACGCGTGTTGGCCAGCAGGTGACCACGCACAATGGAACGCTGACGTGTGATGCGCTGGCCATCCATGGCGCCGGGACCCACGTGGCGTGTGGTGATGCAGACGGTTCAGTGCAGATGTTGGACGCAGCAAATGGCACGCCGCTCTGGCGCGCGGCGGCGCATCAAAGAGCGGTGCGTACGCTGGCTTTCTCGACGGACGGCGCGCTCCTGGCAAGTGGTGGGCGGGACCAGGCGGTTCGCATCTGGGATGTCCGCACCGGCGGACTGCTGGCCGTGGTGGAGGAACACCACGCGCCGCTGGTGGACGTGATGTTTGCCGGTGCCGTGCTGTTCTCAGCGGCGGAAGACCATCAAGTCCTCCAATGGGACACCGCGGTGTTGACGCTTCTGGCCTCTGAGCTGGTGGCCTCTGCCCGTCGTGACTCCGGGTTGCTGGTCACCCAGGCCAGGCTGGTTCCGGACCCGGCGTGGCAGCCCTGACTCACTTCCCGGTGCGCTTGCGCGGCCCCTGCTTCAGCGCTTCAGCCTGCTTGCCGTAGTCACGTCTCACCGCGCGTTTGGGCCCAGCCCAGCCAAACAATTCCAGCGGCACCGGCACACCCAGCTCCACCGGAACACCTTCCAGCCGCAGCAGCTTGACCTGCTTGGGTGGACGGCGCGCATCCCCCTTGCCGGCCACCATCCCGTCGCTGCGGATCACGCGTTGCCAGGGAACCTCACGCGCCAGTGACGCCGAGAGACCACGCAGCGCATTGCCCACCGCGCGCGCCAGCCGCGGTGATCCCAGGTACGTGCCCACCTGCGCGTAGGTGGCCACCTGGCCCTTGGGAATCTGCTTCACCAGCGCGTGGACTTCCTCTGCAAAGGTCAGTCGCTTTTGAGCAGCCATGAGACCATCCAGCTTCCAACGGAGACCAGGAGCCATCCCGCCAATGCCGCGGCCATCCCCGCAATGCTGAAGCCGGGGACCAGGTACGCCGTCAGGCCCATCACCACTGCGTTGATGACCAGCAGGAACAGGCCCAGCGTCAGGAACGTCACCGGCAGGGTGAGCAGCACCAGGATGGGCTTCACCAGCGCATTCATGAGCCCAAAGACCACCGCCGCCAGCAGCGCCGTCTGGAACGTGTCCACGTGGAATCCGGGCAGGAAGTGGCTGACGCCCAGGAAGACGCCGGCGGTGAGCAGGAGCCTGAGGACAAAGCGGATCATGGGGCAACTCCGGGCCGCAACACGTGCGGCAACCTCTCAACAATAGGAACCCGTGGGTTTTCCGCAATCCATCCCAGGGTCCCGCGTCCCAGTCACGACGGAAACCCCGGGCAATCCGCAAGCGGATGTAGGTGTTTGCAGCCCGCCTTGATTCCTTTGACGGGCGCAGATGCTGGTGTCATCGTCGTCATTCGCCCACTGAGCCCCGTTGTCCGCCGTGTCCAACCCAACCCCTCCTGCAGTGATTGACGGTTCCGCAACGCGGGTCCTCGTTGTTGGGGGGCGTTTTATGGTGCGCGCGCATGTGCATGATCAGCTGCGCACGCAGTTCACCGTGTGGGGCGCGGAGAACCCGGAAGAAGCGCGCGGCCAGCTTGAGACGGATCAGGAAAGTGGTGACACACCGCCGCCAGTGGTGGTGGTGCTGGCCGCGGATCTCAAGGAGGGGATGGAGCTGTGCACCGCGCTGCAACAGGATGCGCTGTCCGTCCCGCCGCCGGTGCTGCTGCTGGTGGAATCACCAGACGTTCCCAAGACGCTGTCCGGCCTTCCGGAAGACGTCATCCGGGGACGTTATGACCGCACGGACCTCTGCATCCGCGTGCGTTCATTGGGCATGCTGGCCAAGGCGCGCTGGGAAACCGCGCGGCGGGATGCGCAGGTGCGGGAAGCGTTTGAACGCGTGGAGCAGTGGCGTCAGACGCTGGAGGAAGAGCGCGCGTTCCATGAAATGCTGGCGCGGTTTGTCTCGCCGGCGGTGTCAGACGCGGTGCGCAGTGGAGTGGCGTTGCAGCCGCCCCTGCGGCTGGAGCTCAGCGTGCTCTTCAGTGACATCCGGGGGTTCACGGATGCCACGGCGTTCTCCTCGCCGGATGACACCATTGACCTGCTCAATGACTACCTCCCGGAGGTCAACCGCATCATTGCCAACCACGGCGGTTACCTGGACAAGTTCATGGGTGACGGCATCCTGGCCTACTTTGCGCCACGGCCGCAGACGGCCCATTCCGCGGAGCGTGCGGTGCGCGCGGCCATTGCCGTGCAGGAGCGGCTGGAAGAGCTCAAGGTCACCTGGTTTGAGCGCGGCTTTCTCCCCGTGGGTATTGGCGTTGGCATCACCACCGGAATGGTAACACTGGGCACCATTGGCGCGGGTGAGCGTCTGGACTTCACGGTGATTGGCAGCAGCGTCAATCTGGCGGCCCGGCTGCAGGGCCTGGCGCGCGGCGGGGACATCATCATTGATGAGCCCACCTACCAGCGCATCAAGCAGACCATCACCGTCCAGCAGGGACGCAGGGTGCCCGTGAAAGGCTTTGAAGAACCGGTGCTGGTCTACAGCGTGGCGTACCTTGAGAGTTCGCCCGCGCCGGCCGGCTCCCGCTGAGAGCGCAGGACATGTCTGCATACTGGAAAGAGCTCCGCGCGCAGGTATCGCTGGCTGCCCCCCCTGGCTGTGACCAGCGCGGGCCAGCAGCTGCTCAGCGTTGTGGACACGGCGGTGGTGGGCCGTCTGGGTGCCGTGGAGATTGGCGCGGTGGGGATGGGTCACGCCGTCTTTGGTTTTGTGATGGTGCTGGGTATGGGCGTGATGCTGGGACTGGATCCGTTGATGAGCCAGGCAGTGGGCGCGGGCCAGCCCATCCGAGCGCGTATGCTGGTCTGGCAGGGCGTGTGGCTGAGCCTGGCGGTGGGCACGCTGTTCTCCACGGTGCTGGTCCTGACGCCGTGGGTGCTGCCGCTGGCGGGTGTTCCCATGGGCACCACGCGGCTCACGGGTGTGTACCTCTGGTCCCGTGCACCGGGCCTGTTGCCCATCCTCACCTTCATTGCCCTCCGAGGCTACCTGCAGGCCTTTGACTCCACCCGCCCCATGCTGATGGCCATGGTGCTGGCCAACCTGTGCAACGCGCCGCTCGCGTGGATCCTGGTGCACGGCGCAGAGTTTGGCGGATTCACCGTTCCCGCGCTGGGCGTGGTTGGGGCCGGCGTGGCGACGACGCTGTGTTCGCTCTTGCAGGTGGTGGTGGTGGCACGCGCGGTCCAGCGGCATGCGGTGGATGGTCTCCCCAAGGACATCCGAGCGCTGCGCATGGAAGACGTCCGTCACGCCTGGCAGGTGGGCTTTCCCATCAGCCTGCAGATGGGCGCGGAGGTTGGGGTCTTTGCGCTGGTGGGTGTGCTGGCGGGACGGCTGGGTGAGCAGGAGCTGGCGGGCCACCAGATTGCCCTGACGGTGGCATCCATGAGCTTCATGGTGTCCCTGGGCGTGGGGACGGCGGGCAGCATCCGGGTGGGACGCGCAGTGGGCGCCAAAGACCGCATGGGCGCCCGTCTGGCCGGCCTGGTGGCGTTCACCTTTGGCGGCGCGTTCATGACGCTGAGCGCGGCCGCGTTGTGGGCCAATCCCCACTTCTTTGCGCGGATCATGACGGACCAGCCGGACGTCATTGCCATGTCCGTGCGCCTGCTGGCCGTGGCCGCGGTCTTCCAGCTTGCGGACGGCATCCAGGCGGTGGGCGCCGGTGTGCTGCGCGGCGCGGGAGACACCACGTTCCTGTCCCGCATCAACATTGGAGCGTATTACTTTATTGCCCTGCCGGTGGCGGCGTGGCTGGGGTTTGGGCTGGACATGGGCATCATGGGCCTGTGGTGGGGATTGTGCGTGGGGCTGTTTGTGGTGGCGGCGGGGTTGTTTGTCCGGTTCCTGCAGATTTCCGCGCGGGAGATTGCGCCGCTGCAGCGGCCGGACGTTCCGCTGCACTGAACGCGGTGGTCACGCTGCAGCGGCGCCTGCCTTCGCCATGGATGATTTTCAGGACTTGCGGGCCAAAGGAGCCGGAGTTCCATGCTGGTCCTCCAGTTCTCTGAAGCATGCCAGGACGGCGTCCACCTGGTGAAGAGCCTCAGCCGCTGGGCGGGACGCAGACCTTGGTGTTGGTGCCGGCCTCAACCAGGGTCACGTTGCTCACGCAGTTGGATTCATTTTCTGCACTGCGTGCCCGGTTGCATTCCGGTTTGTCCGTGCACTTGAGGAAACAGTAATTCGTTCCGTCGTCATGGCGGACGCAGACCGCGTCCGCATGGCAGTCTTCATTCTTGGTGCAGTCCTTGTCTCCGCAATACCCGCCCTTGAATTCCGTCAGACAGCTCTGATCTTCAGGGCAGTCCCGGCTTTCCCGGCACTCTGAACCTGCTGAGGGCTGTGGACAGCCCGTGAGCCACAACACCGCCGTCAACCCCATCCAACCTGCCAAGTTGCGCATTGTGTTCCTCCGCGCCCACTTCATTGCGCAGGCCGCCTGGAATTGCGAGCACCGGCGGTCAGTCCTCGTCAGCAACCCGTGCCCGGTACGTTCCGCCATGGCCGCCAAGCTCACCATCACCACTGCCAACACCATCCAGAGCATTGCGTTCACGGGGTTCTCCGCTGCGCCGTTCCGTTTGCCCGTGAACTGCGTTGGGCTCGCAAAAGGTTCTGTGGGCGCGCGGATGCGGAGTGTGCCCAACGTCACAGGCGCTGGAACGTCCGGCTGTCACGCCCGCGGAGCCTCCACGATAAACACCTCTGAGGTCCGGAGGTTGGCCTGTGCGCACCAGACCATCCGGCGCGTATAATGTGTGTGACTTTTGTCCAGGACGGCATAAAATGCACAGGTCCCGCCCCTGCACGGTCCTTGCAGTGCTTTTGATGGGATTGCCCTGCCATTGGCGGCACCTCGCGAAAGCGCTCGACCGGCGGGGCACCCAACACCACCTCACCCAACGGACTCCAACGCCGCAATCAACGCCTGGTGCGGCTCCGCAATCCCACGCGCCCGGAGGGCCATGGCCAGTGCCCGTGGGAGGTGCAGCGCGGCGTTCGACTTCCGAGCCTGCCGGTACGACTCGGCATAGCCAGGTGGAACGCGAAGCGACCAGTTGTCGTCTCGGATTGTGCCCGGACGGTTGAACGGCTGGTCCATGCCCAGCAGGTCCGTGAAAAAAATCTGCACGTTCTCCGCGGGACACGCCAGCAGGTTGGCCAGGTGCGCCTGCACAAGCAAGCCCGGCTCCTCCGTCAGACGCAACCCAAGTTGTCGACGGGAATCCGCCTTGGACTGGAGACAGCCCGCCACATAGTGCGCCTGCGTGGCGAGCGCGCCTGACGCCTCCCAGCGCTTCACCACGTCCCAGATGGGCGGCGTGTCGTGGTTGCCAAGCATCACCCAGTCAGGCGTGCGCGCGTTCTCGCACCGGTAGACGTCGTCAGGGTCAGCGAGGTTGGCCTTCTGCGCAACGCGGAAGCGGCCAAGTCCGTGGCGATCGATCACGTGACGCAGCGGCAGCGGTTGGGTGCTGAGGACCTCACAGATGAGGCCATTGGCGCCGTGTCCGGCGGCTGACGCGGAGTCCACCAGCACATCGAAGAGCATGCTGAAGCGGCTGACCTGTTTCTCGTCGAGAGAACGCACCCAGCCATCCGCGAAGCGCGCCTGTGATCGATCGAGCTGCTCGCCGCGCGCAATGCCGTACAGCGCGAGCAGGGGATGCTCCGGCAGGTCCACGGCGGAGAAGAGGCGCGCGCCTTCCCGGACGGCCTTCAGCGCATCCAATGCGCTTGCGCGGTACACCCACGGATCGACAAGGCCATGCGGATGATCAACGCGGATGCCGTCGAATTCGGCGAACAGCTTGGCCGTCCGGGCGCGCAGGAATGCCGCGGCTCCGTCGTGGCGGTCCGGATCGAACACCGCGTAGTCCCACGGCTGTCCCTCGGGATTGGTGCGGCTTGGTGGCGCGCCCATGCGGTAGTCACGCAGGAAGAGTCCCTGGTGGCTCCACGCATCCCGGCCGGACACGCCCACCTGCAGGTCGCCATACAGCGCAAGACCGTGCGCGCGCGCCACGCTTCGAAGCGCGTCATGGCCGCGGTGAATCAGCCACTGGATAAACGCGTAGCGCTCGAGCTCCAGCGCATGCGCGGTCAGCAGCGCAGCAAGCCGTGAAGCACACCGGGCCTCCTGCCCGGGAAGCGGATCGAACAGGTGCGCGTCTGCGAGCGCGTCCTCATCCGTGCCCCAATCCTGGTGCCAGCAGCCGCCGTGCAGTCCGCACAGCACGTCATAAAGCGCGTCACGCCGCAGCCAGGTCTGATGGGCGCGCTTGAAGGTCTCGAACGCGCCGCCGGAGACCGGACTCCGGAGGTGGGAAGCCCAGGCCTCGTTGAGAATCTTCGACTGCGCGCGCCATACGTGCGCGTTCTCCGCATGCCGTGCGGCCGCGGCAGGCGTGGTGGCGGCAAGCGATTGCACGGTCCGGACGTCGACAAATCCGTGCTCCACGAGCTCGCGCGGGGCCACATCGAGCGGATTCTTTGAGAACAGCGAGCCATCGTACGGCGACGGATTGGCGGCGGTGGTGGTGCCCATGGGCCCAAGCTGGATGCCGGTGAAGCCCAGCCCCGCGGCAAACTCCAGAAAGCGCGTGGCGCCGGTGCTGCCCGGGGTGCCTCGGCCAAGGTCCTCTCCGTCCACGGCGGGGAAGCTCTGGCTGAACACGCCCAGCACCAACCTGCGCACGCCCAGCGCTCGCAGCGCGTCCTGCACCAACCGGCGTTCATCCACTGTCATCACGGCCCTCCGGGATGACCGGAATACCCCGGTTGGGGTGCGCGGTCCCAGCCCGTTCTGGTGTGATCAGCCCGTGACCGGGGACCCGCTGGTGACGCCGCCACGTCGAGCCGCCCCCCGGGAAGGTACCAACCGCCGTCCAGCTGCTGCCGCGCGGCGCTGAAGAGCACCAGTGCAAGGAACAACTTGGCCAGGCACTCCATGAGGTCCACGAGCAGGTGGTCCCACGCAACACTGGTCACGGGCGTAATCCGGCCAAGCGGCGCGGATGGATGCTCACCTACCGCTGGCTTTGCGGCGTTGCGATGCCGGGGCGCCAGGGTGTAGCCGCAGAGCCTGCCCTCCTCTGCGCGCCAGCAACTGCATGCACGCCTGCGCTCACTGGCGTCGGCAATGGACGCGTTGCGCACACTCCCGGGCGCGGAGCTGGCCATCAGCGCGCGGACGCGCTCCATCCTGCACTCGTCGCCGCCACCGGTGGCCGCCAGCACCATGCTCATCGCGGAATCAGACGTGAAGCTCCCCATCGTCGACGACCAGGTGGCCACACTGGATGACCTGTGCGGCTCGTTTGGCGACGCGGTGGCGCGCATCACCAGGGGCGCGGTGGCGGAGTCGGCGGTGGAGGTTCGTGAGCTCTGAGCCGGGAGGAAGTGGGGACGCACGGACACAGAGGTTGGGCGGCAGGCGGCGCGCCTTGCCCTCCATGACGACGTGACCATGCTCCTGATGACATTCCCGGACGCCCAGGCTGCTGCCACAATGCCACGGGTGCCAGTGCGTGCCCCATTTCAAATGGCTCGTCACCACGGGTATCCACGTCTCCCCTGCCAGGCTCGCCGGTGTCGTTCCGCCCCCAGCATTTGCGTGTGCCATCATCAAGCACAGCGCAGGTATGTGTGTTACCCGAACCGATGGCGGCCCCGCGCCGGCAAGTTCCGAGCTCGGCTGCGCTGTGGAGTTTGCTCAGGAGGATTTGGAAATACCCTGAACCGAACCCACGCCCCAGCTGGCCGTAGGACTCACCAGGGCTTGTCAAAATAGAGCTGGTAGGCGCTGACGTTGCCGCAATCCCGGCAGAGGAAATGGAAGATGTCCTCATCTCCCAGGGAGAGGTGCGCTTCCACGTCACCCCAGTACCGTCCACCTACACTCTCGCGGATGGCCGTCTTGCGCTCCTGCTGGCCCTCACAACGGGGGCAGAGGCTGGGTGGCCGTTTGCGCGGTGCCGGCTTGGCGGCCATTCAGACTCCAACGGGGATGTGCGGGGACGCGGGAAGTTGCTACCTTGCAGATGCCGTTGTGCCAGCCCACTGGCATCCGCCGCAAGAGAGAGCGAGGCCACCGTTGAACGACATCAAACGTCCCGCGCCGCAGGGGGGGGCTGAGAGCCTGGGGGCCCATTCGGCCCGGGATTTCAACCGCGGGTTCATGACCAAGAACATCATCAAGGGCGCGGGCGGGGGCGCCCGCGGGGTGGATTTCCAGGACGCGGAGGCGGATTTCCTGTCCCGCGGGGAGAAGCCGGCGGCGGGGGGCCCCGTGGTTGCGGAAGCGCAGGCTTCACCCCAGGGCAATGACGCAGAGGCCCGTGCGCTGGCGGCACAGAACGCGGAGCGGCTTGCCCAGGAGCTGGCTGCAGAGTTTGCGCAGCTCCAGCGGGACAAAGTGGAGACGCCCCAGGAGTACAAGGACGAGGAGAAAAAGAAGAAGAAACTGGCCCTGCGTGAGGAGAACCACAACTCAGAAAATGAGGCGGCGGCCATCCCGGATGAAGAGGTGCTGGCAGAACCAGTGGATGATGATCACCGGGCGCATCTGTTGGCCAACATTGCGCGGTTGCTGCAGGACCCCACGGCGGAGCGGCGCGTGCTTGGCGCGTTGGCGCTCACGGACCCGGAGCAGATGCGCAAGACGCTGGGCTCCCCGGTGCGTGTGGCCAAGCACCTGCTGGTGCTGGCCGGGCGCATGCTCAAGGAGAAAGAGAAAGAGCGCGGTTACGTGGTGGAGTACCTGGCCAACACGTTCCTGGCGCTGGGACCGGAATTTGGAAAACGCGCGTTCAAGGACTTCTCCGGCGCCATTGGGATTGGCTCCATCTATCCCCTGGAGGTGCATGAGCGGCTGCTGCTTACGGATGACAAGTTCCTGCCCACCTTGAAATGCCGCTTCACCAGTGGCCGCCGCGTCCTCAAGGGGATGGTGCGGGAGATGATCCTGCTGGAATACCCGGCGGACATGCGCATCACCGAGTTTGGCGTGAAGGGCGGATGTAAGACGGGCTACCAGCTCACGCCGCTCAAGGAGAGGGGCAAATACGGCCTGAAGTTGTTTGAGCCGGGTGAGTTCCGGCTGCTCATGCTGGGCGTGGACACCATGGGCTTTGAGCGGCTTGAGGAACTGCGCATCCAGGTGGAGCCCAACCCTGTGGCGGCGGTGCCCAAGCCCGGTGCGCCCAAGAAGTCTGGCGTGCTGGGTCTGACCCGCCCGCCGTCCTGACGGTGCTCAGCCCTCAGCGGTCAGCTTCATGAACGCCTGCGCCAGGCTGTGGTTGTAGGTCCGGCGCTCCTGGGGATCCAGAAGGATGCGGCCCGCTTCTGTGCGGCGCGCGCGGATGATCTCCAGGTACGTCTTGGCAGGGCCAAGGTCTGCATCATCCAGGACCGGCGGACCAAAACGCTGGGTGGCGTCATGCAGCGCAATCCGGATGGCCGCGTCTGACGCGTCCGGCGTCACACCCAGCACGTCATACGCATTGCGGCCGCCGGTACGGACCCACTCAGCGGCAACGGATTCACGGATGGCCTGGGATGTGGCGGGAAGGTTCTCCGGCGTCCACTCCGAGGGGCCGGATGAGAGGACAGCAGTGCGCTGCACCTGCCACTCCACGGTCTCCGGATTCCCGGCAATCAGCGCCTGGCTGAGAATCAACGCCAACAACTCCCGCATGCCGTCCAGGCCGCGCTTGCCAACCCGCGCCAGCACTGTGGCCAGCTGGGGAAAATCCATGACGGCGGAAGGGATGCCGCTCTGCGGGCAGAGCCGGGAGAAGATGAGCACGCGCTCATTGAACGCATCTCCCGCCATAAGCTGCAGCTCCTCCCGCACAGACAGTTCCTCCAACACCAGCTCCGACGACGCCGCGCGCAGACACGCCACCTGGATGAGCTCCAGCGGGTCCAGCCGGAGCGCGCCCGCCAGCACCGCGTTCTCCTTCCAGGGATGGACTTCATAGCGGCCCCGCGCGGTGATCAGCGCCTCCGTGGCCACGCGGCGCGTCTGCCGCTCCAGCGCCTCCACAATGCGCGCTGCGGGCATGCCCAGCAGCCGTGCCGCCACCTCACCAAAACGCGCGCCGGCGGCCTGCACAGCGTCCCAGACCTGGCGCGCGCGCAGCTCATCAATCACGCCGTCCCGGACCAGCTGGTTGGCCAGACTCTCTTCACGCAGCGTGGTGGCCACACTCACCACCAGGCCGTCATGGAAGTACAGGCTGCGCCGCGCATCACCGTCATGCACGTGCATCACACACTGCGCGCGCTGATCAAACGCGGCCACCATCACCGCGCTGACGCTGGCCAGCGTGGCCGCGCCGTGACGCACCAGCACGCCCAGGTCCGTCAAAGGACCCGCGGCCTGCAGCGGCGCAGCAATGGACGTTGAGCTGGGGACCTTGTCTGCGTCTGCGGTGGAGCCGGGCGTGAACTCCGTGACAATGTCCGGCACGGCGCTGAGGCGCGGCGCGCCATCCCAGGACGCGGGGACCGGCTCCGCCTTGCGTTGCAGTGCCACCCGGCCAATCTGGGCCACCTTCAGGGTTGGCGGTGCTTCCGCCGTGGCAGGCGGCGTGACCGGGGTGGTGCCGCGCAGGGTGCTCCCCTTGCGAGCCCGCCGTGCGTACTCCCACGCAAACCCATCCATCTGCTTGAGCAGCTCTTTGAGCGCCAGCGGTTTGCGGAACGCCGCGTTCACGTCCAGTTTGCTGCACAACTCTGTTTCAGCGTCTGCGTCATGCAGGCCCGCGCTGATGACCACCACGGGCGTGCGTGCGTTGTGGTGGTGGCCGCGGATGCGGTGGATCAGCTCACTGCCGCTGAGGCGGGGGAGCATGAGATCACACAACACCAGGTGCGGCGGGCTCTCCTGGAACTTGCGCCACGCCGTCTCCCCATCATTGGCCACATCCACAGACACGTTGCTCATGGTCAGATAGCGCCGCAGCAACTCCGCCACGTCCGCCTCATCTTCAACAATCAGGGTCCGGTAGCCACCCGGCTGTTGCACTGTTGACGTCATGGTCCCTCAAAACGGCATGGCCGGTTGGACAACAGTGCCAACCG
>Ga0163144_10006636_pt1 | contig 25496 bp, 22 predicted proteins | sample OliLak19BULKMAT1_FD_123175 | JGI IMG/M metagenome (GOLD analysis project Ga0163144, IMG submission 123175) | Freshwater microbial mat bacterial communities from Lake Vanda, McMurdo Dry Valleys, Antarctica - Oligotrophic Lake LV.19.BULKMAT1 | ecosystem: Environmental > Aquatic > Freshwater >... | reverse complement strand
GTAACGCACCCGAGAAGTGGGCGACAAACCCAAGCACCAGCGCGCTTTGTGCCGACAAGACATCGCGTAACGCATGGGGGTTAGCTGTGCGCAGTGCAAGCACTTGCGGCATCTGTGGCGTGTCATGAAACGGCTCCAGGAACGAAGCGTTCATGATGCGCCGGGCGCCACTTCCAGACGGAAGAAAATCCAGAACTGAAGAAACTGAAAACAGCGGAAGAAGATTTCTAATTTGAATCGATTGAAGAAAACGGAGGCGAAGAAGACTACATTTTCAAACCGGCTGATTCCCTACACTTTCGGATCGGCGCTGACATTCAGACTTACTAGTTTCAATCCACGCCCCCGCACGGGGGGCGACCCTGAGTTCGTCATCGGATTTCTTCAATCAATTCCTTTCCACGACCGTAAGGCACGATGATCGGTTGCCCGTCTTCTTTAATCACTCGGGCCTTCTCCGCGACAGTTCGAAAGCGTAACTGCATGCGGTCGTCCTGAATATTCTCCTTGTCAGTTTTCGTCTGCTGAAAGAGCGAAGTAAAGTATCGTTCAAAAAGATGCGCATCAGTCGCCAGGGACTCTAGGGATATGCCTTCCAAAAGAGTCGCGGTATGGGCTGTTGCAATCTTATAAATCCCTGGTGGCACTGCCGCCCCCTCAGCTTGGAAGATCACCACTCGCCCGCGCTTTGGATTGCCGAATTTGTCCAGTAGTTTCCCTTCTCGATTGCAGCGCCCTGCGGCCTGCACGATTGAGTCGAGCGGTCCCAATGCGCGAAAGACGACTGGAAAATCCAAGTCCACGCCCGCTTCAACGACCTGCGTGGAGACGACGCGGCAAGGTTCGCCCCAGAATAGGCGCCAGCGAATGCTATTGATACCCGGCTGTTTAAAATCACCGAGCACCTCAGCTCTTTGCTCCGCGCACATCGCTGATGACAGATGAAATATTCCGTTATGATCCTCTTTCGGAAGGCAGTTGCGCAGTTCTTCCCATAGTTCAAAAGCGTGTTTGCGAACATTGACGATACACAGCGCCTGCGGCTCGTCGGCGATTTTTTGCGCCAGCGTTTTCCAATCCCAAGGCCCTTCGCGCTGGTATTCCACCCGCTGCAAAGCTTTAAAAGAATCCGCCGTTGTTTGAGTAAGTTCGGTTACTTCGTCCGCTTTAAATCCTTCTTTCAAGAACTGTGAATATTTAAAAGCGGGCTGCGTGGCAGTCGAAAACACAAACGTCACACCGTAGTTCTCTTTCAGTTCCCGCAATACGCTCAGCAGCGGTTGCAGCAAATGTGTCGGCAGTGTTTGGACCTCGTCCAGAATAACCACCGTCCCGACAATATTGTGAAGCTTCCGGCATTTTGACGGGGAACTGGAAAAGAGCGACTCGATGAACTGAACGGATGTGGTGACAATGATCGGAGCATCCCAGTTTTCCGCCGCCAACTCCGCTGTTGAGGGCCGTTCATCCTCCGTGCGCGCAGCAACTATCACCGAAGAATGGTGCTCAACGACAATTCCACAATCTTCAGGATCGAGAACTCGCCGATATTCGCCCGCGTTTTGTTCAATGATCGAGAGATACGGAATCACAACGATAACGCGTCGAAGGCAGTGTTTTTTGGCATGTACAAGAGCAAATGCCATCCCCGAAAGCGTCTTCCCTCCGCCAGTTGGCACGGTTAGAGAGAAAAAACCCTGTGGATGGCGAGCGCATTCGATACAGCGTTCGAAAATTGTGTTGCGGATTAAATTTACCGCCCCCTCAACGGGTAGTGTGCGCCGCTTCTCGAATAATCGAGCGAGCAGTTTATCGTTTATTTCGGCAAGCTGAACGCCGGAATTTCGCGCGCCCTGGTAGTGTTCTTCTGTGTCCAGAAAATCCGCATCCACCAAGCACGAAAAAATCATTCGGGTGTAAAATTCCATGGTGCAATCATTTCGCTGGGCGAATGGCGGCGGCTTCACAGCAGCCGGAAGTGGCCCAATAGATTTTTCGTATTGTTGAATGAGCAATTGGAGGCGTTCGCTGGCTTTGTATTTTGGATCGTCCACCAAATTCTGTAAATTTCCGCGATCATGAAGTCCCGCGTGATGCCCGGCGATGACAAATGCGGGCGCAAGCCATTCGCGCTGAAACGCCAAAGCCGCACCGTACACAGCATGATGCGTTTCCACACTCTTGCCCCGTTCCTTCCGCAGGTATGCTTGAAACTCATCGCGGAATTTTCCCAGATCATGCAATAACCCGGTTGCGCGTGCCTCATCCGCTGCACCAAATTCTTCTGCGAAACCAGAAGCCTTCTCGGCAACGCCGCGAAGATGATTCGCCAATGTTTGGCATACCCCTTTCGCATTTTCGCTGTGGGCATTAAACATATCTTGCCTCTTTCAATTCTAAATTTTCAATTACTTCTGCCAGAATATTTCCCAAGCTGACATGCAAACAAAGTGGGAGATCGATTTTCTATACGTTGTCGCGTAATCCTCCGACTGCTGCTCGGTGACGATGTGCAATCAACTTGGCCAATGCGGCAGGTTTTTCCACCACGACCTGTTCGCCCCAGCTCAAAATCCACGCAGCAAGCTCAGCCCCCTGCGAGCACGTCATTATCAGCCGGACCGAGCCGCCAGCAATGTCTTCAAGCGCCTGTGTCGGATGCCACTGCCTTTCCCGAATCAGCCCAGCGACTTCTTTACAAAACCGCAAGCGAACCTCAGAAACGTTTTTCTCGGCCACGATTCCAAACGCCGTGCAGAAATGCTTCTGCGGATCGAAGTCTTTCGGCCGTTCGAAGGTTTCGTTCAGCACTCTCAATTCCTTCATCCTGGCCGGGACGAACGTTCGAATTTCTTTTCTTAAATGGCAATAAGCGACCAGATACCATTGCCCTTCGCAGCGAGTCAGATGTATCGGATCAATCTTGCGCCGTGTCGGTTCGGCGCGTCCTTGACCCGCGTACACTACGGAGACGCGATGCCGTTTGACGATCGCGTCATAGAGCACGTTCAGCGTCTCCCGATCGCCGTCGCTTACGGCCGAGGCCCGGTCTGAGCGCAGTGAGAGTGCATCCGAAAACTCACTGAGAGTAATGTCGCAGCCCGCAGGCATCATCAACGACAGCTTATCAAGAACGGACTCCAGAACTTTCTGGACCGGTGATCCGGCCAAATTGCGCGCTGCCTGTTCGATTAAGAAAACGGCGGCGACTTCATCTTCGCGCAGCCGCGGGACCAAGGGTGCCCGGCCGACGTTTTCGTAGAAATATCCGTGGCGGATTTCGTCGTACTGAGGATTCGTTCCGAATAGGTCGGCCAGCAATGCCACGTATTTTCTGGCTGTCTTCGGACTGACGCCGAGCTTCTGGCCGAGCGCCGTCGCGTTCGGAAAGGTGCCCGAAACGATGTCTCGGTGAATCGTAAGCGCCCGGGTGTATAGACCTGAATCTTTTGGACACTCCGGAAGCCACAAGGCAACCGGGGAAAATGAACGCACTATCCAGCATCAGTAACTTGGGGCTCTGCCCCAAACCCCGGTTCGGGCTCCAACGGGATTTTCAAGGCATGGCCTGCAATGGATCCTAAAGAAATTGGGTGAAGCCCGACCATTGAACCGGGTTTCACACTTTCGATCCGTCACAGGATCCGATTATCCCTCGGCGGGTCGCTTCCCAGCGAAAGCCCGCTTCCGTTTCACCGGACGAAAGGAACAGTACGTTTTTTCTGCTCTTACGTCAAGCCGCCGCTTTCTTGGTGGCCTCACATTCTTCACGCACCGTCCACGGCGCTCGATAACCATGCCGCTCGATCGAGCCATTCACGGTTGTATGTTTCCATCCACTGGCCAACAACGTGTCGCGCATGCTCCGCATCCTGAAAATCATAAACCCACAAACATTCTTCTTTCAGGGTCCGAAAAAACCGTTCGATCACACCGTTGGTTTCCGGCTCATGCACAGAGCCCGGACTGTTGCCCAACCCCAGGAAAACCAGCTCTTTCCTGAAATCAGCAGCGGTGTATTGCGTCCACCGGACGTGGGGAAGGTCAACACCAACAATCAGGCCGGCGAGGCACCCAGTGCCAGTAACCTAGAAACCACAATCTCGCCCCCGTCACTTGCCTTCTGACCTCTTGCGGCTAGGTTTTTGAAAATGTCCTTTCGACCTTGCAGCCCTCTCCGCCGGTGTCCGCGTCCGCTCGCGTGGTGACCCTCTCACGTTCCCCCATTCGATTGGTCGACGCAACCGGTACTTCCGGAGACTGTGAGAATTTTTTGTGAGCATCACACCTGATCTTAAAACCTTCATCCACTTGGCGGCGCATCATCCCGGTCAATTGATCCCCGTGACCAAACGCTTTCTGGCGGATGGTCTCACGCCGGTGGCGGCCTTCCGGCGCATGCCTGAAAGCGTGTACGGGTTTCTGCTGGAGTCCGTTGAACGCGGGGAGCGCATCGGGCGCTACAGTCTGGTCGGCAGCGCGCCGGAAGTGATTTACCGCGGCTTCGTTTTCCCAACACCGCATTACATCATTGAGCGCCCCGACGGCGCTTCGACGCGGCACGAGGGCGACCCGCTCGCGGCGCTGGAAAAATACCTGGGGATGAATCGCGCTATTCCGGCGGACGCGGCCGCGTCGGCCGCGGTGCCGCCGTTTGCGGGCGGTGCGGTCGGTTACCTGGGTTACGATGTGATCCGCCTGATCGAACCGCGGCTCAATGCGCGCCCGCCGGCAAAGGCAGGCGTGGATGGCGTGCCGGAAATGTGCGTGCCGATCTACAAAACGATTCTCGCCTTCGATCACGTCTTGAAAACGCTGACGGCCGTGCACTACGCGGACGTGCGGCAGTTCGGCAATCCGCTCGCGGCCTACGAGCACGCCACGGCGCAGATTGACACGGTGGTCGAACGGCTGCGGCAACCCATGGCCGAGCCGCTGGATGAACTGACGAATTCCAGCATTCAGGAGCCCGGAAATCTGACCAGCAATATTGACGCGGCCGGTTACGCAAAGGCCGTCGCCAGGGCCAAAGAGTACATCACGGCCGGCGACATTATCCAGGTGGTGCTCTCGCAGCGTTTATCGAGCCAGACGCGAGCCCACCCGTTTGAGGTGTACCGCAGCCTGCGCGCGATCAATCCCTCTCCTTATATGTTCTACTTGAGGCTGGGCGCGCTGCATCTGGTCGGCAGTTCCCCTGAAGTGATGGTGCGCGTCGAGAAGGGTCTCATTACCGTGCGGCCGATTGCAGGCACGCGCCGGCGCGGCAAGGACGCGGCGGAAGACGTGCAACTCGCGACGGAATTGCTCGCAGATCCCAAAGAGCGTGCGGAGCACGTCATGCTGCTAGACTTGGGGCGCAACGATGTGGGCCGCGTAGCGGAGTTCGGCAGCGTGAAAGTGGACGAGCGCATGATCGTCGAGAATTATTCTCACGTCATGCATATCGTCTCCAACGTTTCCGGGCGCATGCAAAAAGACTTGAATGCCTTTGAAGTCTTCCGCGCGTGCGTGCCGGCGGGAACCGTGTCGGGCGCGCCGAAAATTCGCGCCATGGAAATCATCGACGAACTGGAGCCGGACCGGCGCGGCGCCTACGCGGGCGCGGTCGGCGTGATGGATTTCTGCGGCAACCTGAACACGGCGATTGCCATCCGCACGTTCGTGATGCTGGAAAAGCCGAACGGCGTGTTCGACGCGCACGTTCAAGCCGGCGCGGGAATCGTCGCGGATTCAGAGCCGCAGAAAGAATTCGAAGAGACGCTGAACAAAGCGCGAGCCCTGCTGCGCGCGCTCTCAGCGGCGGAGGCGCGGCTCTCCGCTGTTCCCCTTCCCCCCCAGAAGAGGGCGGACACGAGCGCAGCGAGCGCCGGGTGAGGCCATATTCCGGCGAATTGCGCGTTTTCCATAGGCACTTCATCTGATAAGATCCAGACATGAGTGAACTGGCGCAGGAGATGTTGAGGCTGGCAAAGGAGGCGCGGCAAGCGGCGCGCGTGCTGGCGACGGCGACGACGCAGCAGAAAAATGACGCGCTGCAGTATGCCACCGAAGCGCTGATGAAGGAGCGCTCCGCGATCGAAGCGGCCAACGCGGAAGATATCGCGCGCGGCAAAGAGAAGGGTCTCGCCGGACCGATGCTGGACCGCCTGCGCCTGGATGTACGCGTCATCGAACGACTCGCGGAAGGCTTGCAGCAGGTCATCGCGCTGCCCGATCCTGTCGGACGCGAAATCAGCCGGTCCACGCGGCCCAACGGTTTGCTGCTGCGCCGCGTGCGCGTGCCGATCGGCGCGATATTGATTATTTTCGAATCCCGCCCCAATGTCACCGTCGAAGCGGCGTCACTCTGCTTAAAGAGCGGCAACGCTTCCATTCTGCGCGGCGGCAGCGAAGCGATCAGCAGCAACCGCGCTCTGGCCAAAGCGCTGCGCGGCGCTTTGGCGAAAGCCGGATTGCCCGCCGCTGCGATCAGCGTCGTCGAGACCACCGACCGCAACGCGATCCATGAATTGTTGCAGCTGAACGGGCAGATCGACCTGGTCATTCCGCGCGGCGGAGAAAGCCTGATCCGCATGGTGGCGGAGAATTCACGCATCCCCACGATCAAGCACTATAAGGGGGTCTGCCACGTTTATGTGGATGACGAAGCCGATCTCGATCTGGCAAAAACCATCACGCTCAATTCCAAATTGCAGCGCGTCTCGGTCTGCAACGCGGCCGAGACACTGCTGGTGCATCGCGCCGTCGCGGACACGTTTCTGCCGGAAGTCAGCCGCATCCTGCTCGATAAAAATTGCGAAATGCGCGTCTGCGCGAACAGTAAAAAGATCCTGACCGCGTCGGGCTTGTCCTCCGCGCGGATCGTGGATGCCGACGAGACGACCTACGACAACGAATACCTCGATCGCGTCATTTCGGTGAAAGTCGTGGACTCTCTGGAAGCCGCTACCGACCACATCGAGCGGCATGGGTCGCGCCACACCGAAACGATCGTGACCACCAACGCCGCGCACGGAAAACGGTTTCAGGACAGCGTGGACAGCTCGTGCGTTTTTATAAATGCATCGACGCGGCTCAACGACGGATTTGAATTTGGACTCGGAGCCGAGATCGGGATTTCCACGGACAAACTTCACGCGCGCGGCCCGATGGGACTCGAAGAATTGACGACATATAAATGGCTTGGCGACGGCACCGGGCAATTGCGAACGTGAGACGTGAAGCCGCGATATTATCGGACGAGTGCAGCCTTGCTTAAAAATTCGTGAATCGGCTGAGACGGAAAAGTACGTTTAACGTATAATTTTCACCGTCGTGCGTGAATTAGCAAGGCGTATTAAGGTGAGGCCGTACCCATGTCAAAAGCTATTTTTGGTCGTCCGGTAAACGCAACGTCGCAAGGTGGAGCGCATATCGGCGTTAATGTCGTGACGCTGCATAAGGGGAAAGTGGTCCTCTTTGAGAAGCCAGGATTGCCGGGTGGCCAGGAACTTGGCGACCTGTGGTTTCCGTGGGACTACTTGGAATATGGTGAATCTCCAGAGGTCGCCGCCAAGCGCGTGCTCAAGCAGTGGGGCAAGGCCGAACCCAAAGAAATGAAGCTGGTCGAGGTGTTTTCGATGGTGCCGCCGGGCGAAGATTGGCAGCTGGATTTTCAGTACGTTGCCGAATTGAAAGCGCCGCCTAAAAACGGGGACAACGTGAAAAACATTAAGATCATCGAGCATGCCCAGTTGCCGCGCATGGTCGGAGCGCTCCGGCGCAGCGACGTGAAGCGTTACCTGGCAGCCGCTGAACTTTAATCTGAACTATATTTGGTATGACAATGGGCCGCAGGCGACTGCGGCTTTTTTGTTTCTCCGCCGAACGGCTGGCGCACGATTCGCAATCCGAAACTCAGATTGCAATGTGGGCATCTCCCCGGGAGGCAGTTATGCAATACAGGGAACATAAAGCGGTGATCGATTCGTGTACGCGCTGCGCCATCGAATGCGAAATGTGTCTCGCGCACGACATGGAAGTCGGCGACCGGATGGATTGCGCGCGCGCCAACATGGACTGTGCGCGGGCGTGTTGGGAAGCGGCATCGGCGTTGGCGCGCGACTCCGGATTTTCGGTGCACTATTGCGGGCATTGCGCGGCGCTCTGCGACGGCTGCGCGGAAGTTTGCGGGCAGTACCAGGACGAGCACTGCAAGCGTTGCGCGGAAGCCTGTAGGGATTGCGCGCGGGCCTGTCGCTCTCTGGCGCACTCGGAAGTTGGGGCGTAACAAAAAACTCCTTGGCTTGCGTACGGGCGAGTTCCGTTTCTAATGGAGCATGGAAACGGAACTCTGCGGCATGCTGGATTATTCGGAAAAAGTCGTCGATCATTTTCTGCATCCGCGCCACCTTGGCGTCATGTCGGAAACCGATCTTTCGGCCTCAGAAAAACTTATTATCGCTGATGTCGGCCATATCACGCGCGGCGATGCGCTGCGGCTCTCGTTGAAATTACGGACCTCAGACGAAATCATTTTAGATGCTCGCTTTCAGAATTTCGGCACGGGCATGCCCATCGCCAGCGCGTCCTATCTGTGCACGCTGATCATCGGAAAAACGCTCGCCGATGCGTTGCGCATTTCGGCGGAGGACCTCGATCACGACTTGGGCGGGCTTCCGGAATTAAAGCGCCGCCAGCCGATTCTCGTTCTGGACGCGCTCGACACCGCCGCGCGAAAATTTCGCGGGCAGCCGCCGCGCGAGCGGGCCGCCGCCGGCGAAGCGCCGCTCTGCACCTGTTTTCAAGTCTCTGAATCCGTGATCGAGCGCGCGGTAAGATTGCGCGGACTCACATCCATCGAGGCGGTCACCGCCGCCACCAAAGCCGGCGGAGGATGCCACACCTGCCATCCCGATCTCGAAGAGATTCTCAAACGCTGCGCGGCCGGAAATTACAAAATCTATATCTCGCTCGACGATTACGAGGCGGCGCGGCGGCTCTATGGCACCCCCCCGCCCCGCCCTGATGAACTCGCGCGCAACGAGGCGCTGAAGGCTCCCGAACGCACCGCGCGGGTGGCCGACGACGGGTTCGTCTATCCGGATCAGTCGCCCGTCGCGGCGATCGTTTCCAACAAAACGCGCGCTCACAAAAAGAGTGACGCGCGCCCGTGGAACGAGCTGACTTACGTGGACCGGATCCAGCGCATCGAAGAGGTCCTCGAGTACGACCTGCGCCCCGCAATTCGCACCGATGGCGGCGATATCCGTTTGCTCGATTTAAAAGAGAACCGCGTGCTGGTATCGTTGCACGGCCATTGCAAAAAGTGCCACAGCGCTACCAGCACGTTGAAGATGGGCGTCGAAAAACGGTTGCAGGAAGCCGTGTGGCCCGAGCTTGAAGTCGAAGAAGTGTTTGATGGGATGTGAAGAAAGAAGTCTAGGAGTCTGGAGTTCAGAGTTCGGAGTCGCATTTGATAAAGTCGGATCGGTGGATTTCACGCATGGCTCGCGAGCACGGCCTGATCGCTCCCTTTGAGCCGGCGCAGGTCAAATCGGTGAACGGCAGCCCCGTCGTCTCGTTCGGTGTCTCCTCGTTCGGATACGACGTGCGCGTGGCCGACGAGTTCCGCGTCTTCACCAACGTCTACAGCAATATCGTCGATCCCAAAGCCTTCGATCCGCGCGGACTCGTGGAGTTCAAAGGCCCGCACTGTGATATTCCACCCAACAGTTTCGCGCTCGGCATCACGCTCGAATCCTTCAAAATTCCGCGCAATGTATTGACGCTCTGCGTCGGAAAATCCACGTATGCGCGCTGCGGCATCATCGTCAATGTCACGCCGTTTGAGCCCGGCTGGGAAGGCCGCGCGGTGCTTGAAATTTCCAACAGCACGCCGCTGCCCGCACGCATTTACGCCAATGAAGGCATCGCGCAGGTTTTGTTTTTTGAGAGTGATGAGCCGTGCGACGTGTCGTACGCGCAGCGGTCCGGCAAGTACCAGGGGCAGCAGGAAATTACGTTCCCGAAAGTGTGAGGTCTCAAGCGTGGGTCGCGTCAAACTTTTTACCGTGGATCAAGCCGAGCGGGCGCTGCCGCTGGTGCAGCGCGTCGTCAGCGATATCGTCGACCGTTTTAAAGAACGCGAGACGCGGCTGGTCGAGCGCCAGAGATTGCCGCTCACTCCCGCGCCGGGATCGAGCGCCGAGGAGAAGGCCTTGAAGCTGGAGCAGGAAATGGAGAATTACGAAAACGAAATTCGCCGCTACCATGGCGAACTCGAACAGATCGGCGTGGAGTTGAAAGATTTTCAAAGCGGCCTGATCGATTTCTACTCTCGTTTCGAAGGCCGCATCGTGTACCTCTGCTGGAAGCTGCACGAGGGCGACACGCTCGCCTGGTGGCACGATCTGCACTCCGGCTTTCGCGGCCGCCAGCCCATCACGCCCGTCAACCGCAGCCGTTTTCGCGGGCTTGAGCCCGGCGAACAATTCATCGAGATTTCCTGACATGCGCATCATGGCCGGCAGCTCGCGCGGCGTTCCGCTAAAAACCGTTCCGGACCTGGACACCCGTCCGATCCTCGACCGCATCAAGAAAAGTCTGTTCTCGATTCTCGAATCCTCCACCCTCATTCTGGATGCGCGCGTCGCCGACTTTTATGCCGGCGCCGGCACGCAGGGCATCGAAGCACTCTCGCGCGGCGCGGAACACTGCGTCTTCGTGGAGCGCCGTCCCGAAGCGGTCGCGCTGCTCAACGAAAATCTGTTGAAAACCCGGCTGAACGACAAGGCCGATGTGCGCTGCTCCACCGTCAGCGCCGTGCTGCATTCACTGCCGCCGACTCAGAAATTTGATCTCATTCTCTATGACCCGCCATTCAGCTTCAGCCGCGAGGAGGCCTCGCGCGCGGACGCCGAAAAAGAGATGGCCATCGCGGGAACGTTTCTTTACCCCGGTCACGCCCGGCTCGTTTTGCGGTTTGAGAAAAAAGCGGCTCTGCCTGCTCCCGCTGGAATCGATATGGTGCGGCACTGGACCGACGGGCCGCACGCGTTTGCGTTTTATCAGCAGCAGGCCGCGGCGAAATAACGATCACACCGCCGGCAGTAGCACCGTAAATATCGAGCCCTTCCCGAGCTCGCTTTTCACTTCGATTCGGCCGCCATGCTGATCGACGATTTTTTGTGAAATCGACAGCCCCAGTCCCGTGCCCGTTTCTTTCTGCGTAAAAAACGGATCGAAAATCTTCTGCATGATTACCGGATCGATACCGGCGCCGGTGTCTTCAATATGCGTGGCCAGCTTGCGCTGCGCGGGCACGTTCGCCGTGTTCTGCTCTTTCGCGACCAGCATCGGTTCGTCGATCACGGAGAGCCGGATCATCACTTTTCCGCCCGGCTTGCACGCCTGCATGCCGTTCAAAATAATGTTGCGAAAGACCTGCCGCAGCTTGTCGCAATTGCCCAGAACGCTCGGCCAGATCGCATCGCCGTCGCTCACCAACAGCTGCACTTCTTTCTTCTGCGCGTCCGGCTGCATGGCCTTGGCCAAATCGTGCATCAGACGGTCGATCTGCACCGGCGCGAGCGTCAAATCGCGCTGCCTCGAAAAATCCAGCAGGTCCTGCACGATGCGGTTCATGCGGTCCACTTCTTCAAGAATGATCTGCGAGTACTCTTCGCGCGACGCCTCGGGCGTGGCTTTCTCCTGCAGCAACTGCGCGAAACCGCGGATCGTGTTCAACGGATTTCGGATTTCGTGCGCGACGCCCGCGGCCATCTGCCCCAGCGCGGCCAAATGCTGGGAGCGCCGAACCTGTTCTTCCAGCTTGCGGATCACCGTGAGATTTCTGAAATTCGCCACCGCGCCAATAATCTTGCCCGTGTGGTCGCTCAGCGCCGACGTGCTTAAACCCAGCGGCAGCGTGCCGTGCCCGACCTTCACCGGCACCTCGTTGCGGTCCTCGGGCGATCCGGTCATCAGCGTGGTATTGAGCACGCGCGAGAGTTCAGCATATTCCGGAAACTCACTCAGCTTGCGTCCGAGCATCTGCATGTCCGTCTTCTGCAGAATGTCCTGCGTCGCTTGATTCACGCGCAGAATGTGGCCGGTGATATCCATCACGATGATGCCCGACTGCAGCGATTTAAGAATAGAATTGTTGAATTCCGCCGCGTCCAGCAATTCGCTGTAGAGTCGGCTGTTTTCGACGCAGACCGCCAGTTGCACCGCCATCGCCGTGCACAGCCGCAGATCCGTTTCGGAGAACGGATTGGCCGCGCCGACCGTGTCGAAATAAATCATGCCCGTCACTTTGTCTTTCACTTTCAATGGCGCGCCCATGATGGATTTAACCTTCATGTTTGCCAGCGAAGCGGACCCGACGAGCCGCTCGTCGCTGGCCGCGTCCATCGAGACAAAGCTTTCCTTCTTTTGCAGCAGTTGATGCGCCATCGTTCGCGAAATCAGGATGTTGTCGTTGTCCACAACGCCTTCGCGAATCTTCGACATCTTGTAGCCCGGCTCGCCATCCACCGTCAGCAGCAGGATCAGTCCGCGGTCGGCGTGAAAGGCTTTGAAGAAATGCGTGAGCGCCCGTTCCAGCAGCGCGGGCAGATGCAGAATACCGGCGATGTCCACCATGAATTCGTACAGCGACGTGAACTGCCGCTGCGCATCATTGATGGACGTGCCTTCTTTGATCTCCAGAAATTTCGTGTCGTTTAGACTGATGCTCATCCGCGCGCTGGCGGGCCGCTGTTCCTTCGCGAAAATAATCTGCGGCGTCGGCTTCTCTTCGACGCCCTCAAGCTGCAGCAGCAGCATCGTGTCGCCCACCGCGATGCGGTCGCCGTTTCTCAAGCCCAGCTCGGTTATGCGCGAATCGTTGACGTACGTTCCATTGGTGCTGTGCATGTCGCGAATGATGAACTGATTGCCTTTGCGCGCGATTTCGGTATGCACGCGGCTGGCCGCCTCATCGTCCAGCGCCAGTTCGCAACTGCGATCGCGCCCGATGCGCACGACTTCCTGCTTGATGGGCACGCGATGTCCGCGGTAACGCCCGGAAATAAATACCAGCTCACCTTTTAGATCCGACAAATGCAGGCCTCCAACGCGTGCGATTTCTGTTTCGTACCACTTCTGATCCCATGTGGCAAGCTACGGAGTTCATTTGCTCCCGTTTATTGCACTTCCTCGAGTTCCTGGAGCCAGGAATAGAGCGTCTTGCGCGTGACGCCGAGGGCGGCGGCGGCGCGGCTTTTATTTCCGCGCGCGTCTTTCATGGCGCGGCGGATGGCTTCATACCACGCGCTGCTTTTGGCACCGCCACCGCTGACCATCACGGGCATCTGGTGCGCGGACGTGACCACTTCAAAATGGCGGCCTTCGAGCAGGGGGCCGTCTTCACGCAACGCGGCGTGCAGGATGGCATGCTGCAGCTCCCGCACGTTGCCCTTCCAGACGTGCTGCTGCAGTTTGTTCATGAACGCAGCCGAGACACCGGCCAATTTGCGGTTGAGTTGAATTTCCAGACGCGAGAGAATGTCATCGATCAGCAGCGCCAGGTCCTCGCGGCGCTGGCGCAGCGGCGGCACGGTCAGTGTAATCTGATTCAGGCGATGAAACAGATCGGCGCGAAACGAGCCTTCTTCGACAAGCTGCGAGAGGCGCTGATTGGACGCGGTGAGAATGCGGACGTCGACGGGAATGTAACTCTCCGCGCCGACGCGCGTGATTTCGCGCTGCTGAATCGCGCGCAATAAGGCGACCTGTCCGTGAGCGCTCAAATTGGCGATTTCATCAAGAAAAAGTGTGCCGCGATGAGCCAGTTCAAATTTGCCCAGACGCCGGCGGTCGGCGCCGGTGAACGCGCCCTTTTCATGGCCGAACAGTTCGCTCTCCAGAAGTGTATCGGGAATCGCGCCGCAATTGAGCGTCACGAACGCCTGCTGCGCGCGCTTGCTTAATCGGTGAATCTGCGTGGCGACGAGTTCTTTTCCGGTGCCCGATTCTCCTTCGATGCAGGCGTTGACGTCGTACGGCGCGATGCGTTTAATCAGCGTGTACAATTCTTTCATGGGCTCGCTGCGGCCGATCATCTGGCCCAGTCCGCCTTCGGTGGTGCGCTGCCCGGAATCCAGCGCCACGCTCTTGAAGCGCCGCACGGTGGAACTGATGATGTCGCGCATCGGCAGGCGCTCGAAGACGGTTCCGCCGGCGAAGCCATCAATGGTGCTGAAACGGAAGAGCTGTTCGAGATCTTCCGGCGACGTGATGGGGCCGCCGTAGGCCAGGCACGGCAGGCGCCGCCCCGTCAGTTTCACCTCGGCCAGCATGCCATTGAGGCGCGTGATGGTGTGCTGCAACTGGTCGCGTTTTTCACGGAAATCGTCCACGCTGCGCGTGACGCCCAAGACCAGCATCAGCGCATCAAAACCGGCGGCGACGAAATCCTTGATGTCGTCGCTGTGGTGAACCCACGCGAGCGTGGTGAAGCCCATTTTCTGAGCCTGCGCCAGACGCGCTATCTCCTGCTTGACGGTGAAACCTTCCTCTTCAAGCACCTGGCTGACGGTGCCATCGTACATTCCGACCGACGGAAAATTCGTGACCCCCTCGACACCCAGGCGCTGCAGCCGCTTGAAGTACGACGTGATGCTTTGGTCGTCCGCCCCGGCAAACATCCCGGCGACCACCGGCACGTTTTTGCATTGCGGCAAAAGGTGGTCGATCAGGAGTCGCTCGGTCTGAGCGTTAGCGTCTCCGTAGGCCATGAATGCGGCCAAACTGCCGCGCCCCAAATTTCGGTAGACGCCCGCATTGAGCGCCACGAGGACATCGCAGTCAGCCTGAACGGCCGCGCGAGCCGCTTCGCCCGAGCCCGCCACGACGCCGATGAGCGGCGCGCTTTCTTTTATCGCGGCATCCAGTCGAGCTTTCAGTGTCGAAATCATCTCGGATCCTAAGGTGTTTCCTTGTTTACCAAAGGTATACACCTAAGCGGCGGGATGTTCTGACATTATGTTTCCGGATCGGGCTGCCAGACGTATTTTTCGGCCAGATTCAGCCGGCTTAGCAGCGGCGCGAGAGCGAATCCGGCGATCAGGATGTAATGTTCGGTCCGTGCGCCGCCAACAATGCGAATCCCGCCATCGGCCGGCGGCGGCATGGCGGCCTCAAAAACGGCGTTGAAAAGGAGTTCGAAATCAGGCTGCACTTCGATCAAGCGGTGTCCGGCATCGCGCAGATGGTACGCCCAATCCGGAACCTCCAGGAAGCCCTGCTGAACACAGAATCTGTAAGAGGGCCCGTTTTCCGGACGAGCCGCCAGGATGCCATCCCGCAGCCACGAGGGCGCGTCAAGTTTCACCATCAATCCCCACGGAGTCGAACGCAGAACAGATGTGAAAATATAGCACGATGCGCCGCCCTGGCAACGCGCTCCATTTTGAAGCGCGCACTAACTTGCCACTGGACAGAGTCAACGAGAGTCGATGAAAGGCACACTGCTGCAACGGCCGATTGAACGATTGGCGATAGTTCGGCATTCCAAAAATTTGAGAACATGAGTACAGTCGCTCGCATGTACCGACCATCCGATACCGTCGAGAAGTTGATGGGCCGCCGCTTCACCAGCTGCCTCGGTTACGTCATCGTGCTGATCACGCTGCTGCTGCTCGCGGTGCTGATCCATCAAAAATACGACGCAAAACCCGAATCGCTCAAGCCAACAGATCCAGCGCCGAGCACCGTCCCGCTCGCGCCCGTAAACTAATACTAAAAGCCGTTCTCTGTGTCCTCTTGATTTGCCGTTAGTGCACGAAACTTTTCTCGTCTTCGGGCAGCGGCTGGTTGACCGTCTCCGGCGCCCAGATCAGCGCCACGATGCCGATGATGTACGCGAACGAGATCACCACGGCCGCCATTCGGAAACCCGAAAAATTCGTCGTGCCATGCAATTTCATGGCAAACCACGGCAGGGCAAAGGGCCCGAGCGCTGAAACGAAGCGCCCCACGTTGTAACAGAATCCCGTGCCCGTCGTTCTCAGGCGCGTCGGGAAGAGTTCCGGGAAATACAGCGCGTACCCGCCAAAGGGCGCGAGAGTCCCGAAGCCCAGCAACGGATACATCCAATACACCTGGCTCGGTTCGTTGAAAAACAGGAATGCATTCACGACGCTGATCCACGCGATAATAAAAGCGAACAGGAACGCCGGACGCCGTCCCATGCGCGCCGCCAGCGTGGCGTAAACAAGGATGCCTAAAAACGCGCCGCACTGCTGCAAAATCAAGCCCCACGCCTTCAGGCTGGTGTGCTCCTTTTTGGGAAGCGACTTCTGAATGAGGACATTTAAGTGCGCTGTCTGATCCGGATTCAGCGCGGTGACGAACACGTTCTCTTTCGCAACCGACAGCGCGGGCGGGAAACGCTTGGTCAGAAAGTTTTCATAGGTCGTCTTCTCGCCCCTTTTATCCGCGTCGGTCAGCGCCGCAATCGCCACGAGTTGTTCATTCGCGCTTTTGGAATTCACGATTTTTTCAAAACTGACCCGCGCTTCGGCCGGCAGCATGGGGATGGATGCGTCCATCAGTTCCGGGCTGAAAAACCCGGCGCCCCAGAGACCCAAAACGCCCGATATTCCAAGGCACAATCCAACGATTGTATTACGGCGCAGGGCGGGCCCAAAAAGCTGCTGAATGCCGCCCATGGACTTCTTGCCGCCGTCCGCGCCGCTAGCGGCTGCCGCAGCCGCGGCGGCTTTTGCCGCCGTCCATTTCTCAGGCTCCTTCAAACCGGCTCGCACGACGACCGACAGAAGGGCCGGGAATGCGCCCACAAAATAAAGCGCTCTCCATCCCCATACCGGTTCGATGTACCAGAAGAGCAGCGCGCCGGTGACGTTTCCAACGGCCGAGAGCGCCTGCAGCCAGCCCAGCGTTTTCGCGCGCGCTTGCTCGGGCATCACCTCCGAAAGCAACGCCGCGCCCGCTGCGAATTCACCGCCGACGCCCAAACCCGTTAAGAATCGAAATACCGCGAAATGCCACCACGTCGTTGACAGTCCGCTCAGCCCGGTAAAGGCGGCGTAAATAAAAATGGTGAGCGCCATGGTCTTGGCGCGGCCCCAACGGTCGCCTACGACGCCAAAGATCAGCCCGCCTGTGGCCCACCCGAGCAGAAATAAGCTCGTCACCACGCCGCCATAAAAGCCGCGATCTTCCGGATTTGTGATAAGATCGGCCATCGTGATCGAGCGCGAGGCCGTGAAGATCATGCCGTCCATCGTATCGAAGAGCCAGCCTAAAGCGGCCAGCGTGAACACGTACCAATGGTACTTGTTCATGTACGTCCACCACGGTCGTCGTTGAGTTGCCGGAGTTTCGCTCATGGAACGGGTTGCCTCATGCCGTGGGTTGACATGAGTGTGTACAATTCGCAGCATGGAGAAGCAATAATAAATAATTGAAAAGTAAGAAAAAGAAACCGCTTCGGTATCGGCTCTAGCTATGAAAATGGATCTTTAGTCTTTCGTTTCGAAAGCATTTCCGCGTGAAATCGGCTTTCGTTTCGACCCAGTTGACGAGCCTGTTCATAAATGCTGACGCCGTATCTTTTTTCAAAGATACGGCGTCAGCAATCAGGCCTGTACGTTTTGTTAGTCTTCGGAGCGGCGACCGCCAAAGGCCATGCCGGCCAGAAGTCCCAAACCCACGCCAACGCCGAGCACCATCAACATCGATGAGAACGGCTTTGCATGAATCTGTTCTTCTGTCTTTTCCTTCGCCTGCTTTGCGTACTCGCTCGCCTTATCCTTCGCTTGAGTTCCGTAGCGCTTCAAGGCCTCTTTGCCCTGTTTGAACTTGGCCTGGTACTCTCCCATCTTGTCCTCGGCGATTTCCTTACCCTGATCGATCGCTTCTGAATTATTCATCGTGTGTTCCTTTCTCGCGTGAGCAGCCTGAACGTTGCAATCTGCGGCGAAGCTCGCCGCGACAAAGTATGGTTGGGCGCAAGTGCGATACCTCGAAATTCTAGAACTAGAATTTTGCAACAAAACGACACTGGAAAATTGTGCCTACCGCTGTTCAGCGGTGATTTTATTCGTGCCCGTTACGGAATCGCGGACCGACTCGGAACCGGACTGAACGAGCGTGAGCATTTCTCCACAGCAGCAGCGTGGAGCCATCGCGTGCAGTGGGTTAACTTTGCTCTCTTGTATAACCTGAATTTGCAACAGGCATTGCATGCATTGGTAAATTTCGCCATGGCGCATCAGCATGATAGGGTAAACTCAGTCCGGTTTAAAAATTGTGCGCCCGAAGACTGATAGTCTTCGAGCGCCAGGTAGGATGGTGTAGGCGGGTGTCGGGCACGGAGTAAAGCTGATGAAGTCAGCCCTATCGTGCCGGCGGGTCCTGCCTTTTTCATTGCAATCGTTATGCCATTCGAAACGAGCGACACATTTGAAAAAGAGTTGCTTCGTTTACTCATTAGCGTCCGCGTCGCTTTTTCTCATTCACCGTCTAAAGGTCGAAATCTCTACGGCCGCCACGGACGCCCCGCCAGTAAACTCACGACGAACAACACCAGGAACACGACAAAAAAGATTTTTGCAATCCAAGCCGCCGTGCCTGCAATACCGCCAAAGCCCAAAATTGCTGCGACAATGGCCACAACCAAAAACGTCAACGCCCAATTAAGCATGTTCAATTCTCCTGAAATCGGAAGCGGCCTGCTAACTTCCGCACCTCCGCACATGTGATTAAGGAGCAAGACCAAGGCCACCGAGTCGCAAAGCCGGCGGCGATTTACAGCCAATGGTGCGCTTGATAGGCGAGCGATTCGGCCAGTGCTTCGTTCCACGGCCGGGATTTATGGAATTGAAGCGTCACTTCCCGGGAGCGCCGGATGTCCGCCAGAATCTGCTGGCGCAGCGCCTTGGCGAACGGACGGTCCAGAAGAAAAACGCCTGCTTCCAGATTGTGCACCAAACTGCGATGATCGAGATTGTAGGAGCTCACCACCGACCACGTGTCGTCAATCACCGCCACTTTAGAATGGAGCATCGCCACGGGGTATTCAAACAAGCGAACTCCGCTGCTCAATAAGTCGCCGTACAAGGCGCGCGATGCGAGTGCGGCCACATGAACATCGCTATACATCGCCACCACCACGCCCACTTGAACGCCGCGCTTGACCGCCGTTCGCAGTGCGCGCCGGATGCCGCGGTCGGGGATAAAGTAGCCGTTTTCAATCAGGATATATCGACGGGCTTTGTGGATCGCATTTAGGTACGCGTGTCTAATGCGTACCCGTTGCAGAAACTCTTTGTTGCTGAGAATCTGAACCGGCACGTTCAGACTGGTGTGCGGCGGTTCCTCCACCGGCATGTGCGGCGGCGGTTCAGGCGTTTTCTGCAATTGCGAATGCTTCAGCGCGTTTTTTACATCCTCCGACACAGGCGCCGACAACTTTCCCGCAATGACCGGCTTCTGTTCATTCAACGTGTATTCGTGAGACCGCCGCCACGTCTGGGCCATCAGCACCAGTAATGCTCGCGCTGGCTTTTCGCCCACCAGTTTCACATGCGTATCCCGCCAGCCGCCCCCACCCTCTTCGGCCGCGGCGTACTCGTCGCCAATATTCAGCCCGCCGGTAAACGAGACGGTCTGATCGATGACCAGCATCTTGCGGTGATTGCGCCGGTTCATCCGTCCCAGCCCGAGGCGCCAGAGCATCGCGAACGGCCGGTAGATCGCGACTCGGACACCCTCGCGCAAAAGGTCATCAATATACTCCTGCGGCACGCCCATTCCGCCTACACCGTCGTAGGCCAGACGTACGCTCACCCCCCGTTTCACCGCGCCTTTCAGGGCTTCAGCAAAACGCTTCCCGGTGCCGTCCGGACGCAGGATATAGGTTTCCATCTCCACGCTCTGGCGCGCCTGCTCGATGCCGCGCAGCATCTCCGGATAGGCCTGCCGGCCATCCACCAGCAACGTTGCCGAGTCGGCTTTGACATAGGTCTGCGGGCGCACCGCGTAACTTAAAACGGTCGATGCCTCCGGGTCCGTCGCTTCATCGTGAATCTCAAGAAACCCGCGTGGCGGCCGCAGCCCGATTCCGCGCATCGCGCGCCGCCGCACACGCTCAGCCTGCAGGTACGAAATGAGGATCAAGCTGACCGGATACGCGACGGCAGCCAGGAAGGTTCCCGTCACCACGACGCCAATCATCAAGGGACCGCCGATCTCAGATCCCAGCTCCGTCATGGCCTGTCCGAGGATGCCGACCGATGACTTCGGATCCGACCACGTCCACGCGTCACTGGCCGTGCGGAGCGTCTGTACGGCCGCGTCGACATCGCCGACGCGCCCTGGCCAGATTTTCATGCCCAGCCACAATTGCAGGTATGCCAGTGGCACCATCGTTCCTGCGTTGGATAAAAATTGCGGCATCACCGCCACCGCTTTGTTGCCGCGTACAGCCCACGCCAGCAAAAAGCTCAGCATGATCTGCAGCCCAGGCAGGGGCACGGCGGCCGCGAAAAATCCGGCCGCGATACCGCGGGCGATGCGTTCCGGCGGATCGTCGCGGTTGACTAGTTTTCGGACCACGCGGCGGATGCGAATGCGAGAGCGAAACAGCATAGTTTAGAGTGTGTCCTGGTTACCCGGAGACGGCAAAAAAGTAGCATCGCCGTGGAATCATTTCATGACTGTCGTACTGCGCTGAAGCTCTCGCATGCCGCGGACTGGCTGGCTAGGTGCCACATGTCCAGCCGCTGATAAACTTCCGTCCCACCCCTAAGCTATGGCAAGAGACTTGCCCCGTCGTTAGCGATGTTTTCCGCAACCTACGTTTAGCATAAACGGACCTTGATTCAGGCACATTTTTCACGCCTCGCGTACGCCGGATTATGCCGCGGTGGCAAGCGCAATGCTGGAAAACCGGAGGGTTTCCAAGTGAGACAGGTTTACGAACCAACGTGTGAAAGCTATTTCAACTTGGAGACGCTGAAACATTCATTCTTCACGGACAGGTTGGAATGGCGCCTACCCCCAGGAGAGTTATTCATGAGCATGGACACTGCGCGAGAGATGTTTATTCACGAGCTGGGCGACATCCGGGATGCCGAGATGAAGCTAGAGACCCAACTTGGTAAAATGGAAAAGAAAGTTACAGACGAAACGCTGCGTCAGCTCTACGAGCAGCACCGCGAGGAAACTAAAGTCCATATCGAACGTCTCGACCAAATCTATGAAGGCCTTGGCGAAAAGCCCAAACGACAACCGTGTAAGGGCATGAGCGGTTTGATCGAAGAATTTCAGACCTTTGTCAAAGAAGAGAAGCCCGACGACGCACTGCTGGATGTGTACGCTTGCAGCGCCTCCATTAAAGTCGAACACTACGAGATCTCGGCTTACGAAGGCCAGATCGCCATGGCCCGCAAACTGGGGCTTGAAGAAGCCGCGAAGCTGCTCGAGGAAACCCTTCAGGAAGAACGTGAAACCTTGAAAAAACTGGAGGAAGCCGGGCAGGAACTTTTAGCGCAGCTGCCAGTCCAAGAAGATGAGGAAGCGGAAGAGGGCGAGGACGACGAAGGCGAAGAGGAAGAGGAAGAAATGGCCGCGCCCAAAAAAGGCCGAACTAAATAACCTTTTCGGAAAGTTGACTCGTGGTGGCTGGCCAGCGCAGAACCGACACTGCTCAAAACCCGCACTTCTATTGAAGACAGGCTGCCTCGCGTGCAGCCTGTCTTTTTCATCCCCCTAACAGTGTGAATTTGGTATGGGAGTTAATTATGGCTATGCGCATCGTCCGCAAGAAACATCCTGGGGCGCGGGTCTCCGCGCCCGCGAAAACAAAGGTGCGGGCGTCTCTGCGTGAGATCGTCCCCCGATCGTCCCTCCCCCGGCGCCGCTTTATTGCAATCGCTGGCGCCTCCGGCATCGCCCTCGCGCTTCCGGGCGTCGGCACCGGTTCCGTGGCGCACGGTGAAACAAAGATGCAGTACCGTCCGCTGGGCCGCACCGGCGAGCGCGTCTCCATCGTCGGCCTCGGCGGATTCCATCTCGGGAAGCCCAAAGAAGACGCGGAAGCCGTTCAAATCGTCCGCGCCGGCATCGACGCCGGCATCACGTTCATGGACAACTGCTGGGACTACAACGGAGGCAAAAGCGAAATCCGCATGGGCAATGCCTTGCGGGATGGCTACCGCAAAAAAGTATTCCTGATGACCAAGATCGACGGCCAGGACCGCCGATCCGCAACCGAGCAACTCGAACAATCGCTGCAGCGCCTCCAGACCGACATGATCGATCTCGTGCAGATTCATGAAGTGATCCGCATGACCGACCCCGATAAAGTGTTCGCGCCTGGGGGGAGCGTGGAAGCGCTGATCGAAGCGCGCAAAGCCGGAAAGATCCGCTTCATCGGATTTACCGGCCACAAGAGCCCCGACATCCACGTGAAAATGCTCCAGACCGCCGCGAAGCACCACTTCAGGTTCGATGCCGTGCAGCTGCCACTTAACGTCATGGATGCGCACCACGACAGCTTTGAAAAAAAGGTCTTGCCGCTGCTAATAAAAGAGGAGATCGGCGTGCTGGGAATGAAGTCGATGGGCGGGCCTTATATCCTGGAAAGCAAAACGGTCACAGCCGTCGAATGCCTGCACTACGCCATGAACCTGCCAACCAGCGTCGTCATCACCGGTTGCGATTCGATGCCGATTCTGGAACAGGCCGTCAACGCCGCGCGCGATTTCAAGCCCTTGACCGGCGCGCAAGTCGCCGCACTGCTTGAGAAAACAAAGGAAGCATCAAAGAATGGCAAATTCGAAAAATATAAAAGCACCGTCGAGTTCGACGGCACCGAAAAGAATCCACACTGGCTGACCGGCTCAAAGGTGTGAACGGTAATTATTAATTCATAATGCATAATGCATAAACTACACGAGCGTGCTTAAGGGTCAGGGTAACAATCGCCATCGAACGCGCGCCGTTTATGCATCATGCATTAGCATTAATCTTCAAAAACTCTCTTTCCCGAAAATAAAGGTCTTTGCTATGATGAGCGTGGTTCACTAATCCAGCATTGAGCGGAGATCTTCGTCATGGCGTTACGCGCAAAGAAGGTTGTCAAAAAACAGGAAGACATTCAAAAGAACGGGATTTTTATGGGCACGGCACAAGCCGGTGCCGCCCGGCCCAAGCGTGCTCACGCGCTGGCTGAAGAACTTCTGGCGCGCGGCTGCGTCTACATCCAGAAGCAAGTTTGGGATGAAGCCGCTCGCGAATTCCGCAAGGCCCTGAAAATGGAGCCCGATTACGCGGAGGCTTACAACAATCTCGGCCTGTGCATGCTCTACGCCAACAAGCCCGCCGAATCCATCGAATGCTTCGAGAAGTCGCTGGAATTTTTCCCGAGTTGGGCCGTGGCTGAAGCCAATCTCGGACTGGCTTACCAGCGCACCAACCAGAACCCAGATGCCATCGCTTGCTTTGAAAAATCGCTCCTGAAAAATCGCAAGCAGCCTTCGGTTTTCCTGGCGCTCGGCGATGCCTGCGCCTCCATCGGCCAGATCGACAAAGCGCTCGAAGCCTACAATCACGCCATCGGCCTGGCGCCCAAATACGATATGGCGTACTACCGCATCGGCATGCTGCAGGCGCGCCGCAACAAGATCGACGAAGCCGAACACGCCCTCTGCCGCGCGGTGGAACTCGAACCCGACAACGTGGAAGCGATCGCCGTCCTCGGCGCGATTTCAGCACGCAAAGGCAATCTGAATTCCGCGCGCGATTATTTTTCGCAGGTCATGGAATTGGAGAAGGTGCCCGCCCCCGCCGTGCGCGGCATGAACCGCTTGCACGTCTTCCGCAAAGGCCTGCGCAACGCCTTCAACGAGTGGAAAGCCGGCATGCCCGAGACGCAGCCGCTGGCGATGTGTTTCTACCAACTCGGTCTCGCGCAGCTAACCGCCGGTAACCAGATGGAAGCCAAGGACGCCTTCCGGCAGGCCGCGGATCTCGATCCCAACTGGCCGCTGCCACCCATCTGGTTCGGTTTCTTCGCCGCACTGGATGGCGACGCGATGGCCGCGCGAAAATACTGGGAAGGCGCGCTGAAGCTCGAACCCGACAATGCCCTCCTGGGCGAGCAGCTCGGATACCTGGCGATTGCGATGGGCTTGCAGAAAGAAGCCGACACTCATTTCGCCCAAGCCTTGAAACTCGGCCGCGACATTCCGCAGGAAGACATGCAGCCCGACGCTGGCAGCCGCGTACAGAAGGCAGTGCAATAACGGCTGTCAGTTGTTCGTTGTCATACCAATCGCAGTTGTTGATCAGACAACAGTTCGTTGTCAGTTGTTTGTTTTCGTCGCATCGGATAACCATGCTTCTCTCGTGCGAATCACATCCCGCGAGAATACACTCCGTCATGATCAGAGCTGTTAAAATGGGTTTGGTGTTTAACGTCTCGACAACGCAAACATAACCTCATCTCACCGAGTCTCTGGCCTCTCTTGTTGCTTCATAGTGACTTAAGGGGCGGCATAAAGCCGGTCGCTACCCTTCATTAACAAATTCGACAATCTTCCGCGCCAACTCCTCCCGCCACGCGCGCGCATAAAAATTGTGGTTCGCGCCCTCAACGGTGTGAAATGCCGTCTTCTCCCGCGCGCCCATTCCCGCCGCATGCAACGCCTCAAAATGCGCGCGCGACAGCGCCGCCTCGTCGTCGCCGCTGCCCCAGATAAACAGCCCCCGCCCTTTCCAGCCGAGCAACTCCTTTTCGATATCCCGCGCGCTATCTTTTAAATTGCGCTCACCGGCCGCCGGCTTCTCCGGCGCGCTCACGTTTTTCTTCACGCGATCGACATTGATCTCGCCCTTCAGCAGCCGCATCCACGTGTTCGGCGCGAGCGCCTTCGAGGCATAACTCTTCAGATTCTTCCAGCGCCGTTTCTGCTCAAATTCTTTCGACCGCGCCGGTTGAAACGGCAGCGTGGAAATGGCGATCAGGCCCTCGACGCGTGGCGATCGGCCGGCGACGAGTGACGCGGAACCAAGCGCGACATTCCCACCGGAACAAAGACCCAGGATAAACAGAGGACCGTCATACAACGTCGTCTCCACTGACGTGGCAATCATGTCGTCAAAAGCCACGTTGCCGAAAACGTTTCCGTCGTCTCCGCGGCCGGGCATTTCCAAACGCAATGCTTCCCAGCCCGCTTCCGCCAAGCGGCTTGCCAGAAACACAAGCAGATCCGCCGGCCCCGCGCGCGTGCCGCTCCAGCCCGGCAGAAGCACCACGCGCCCTTTCGGCTCCCTCAACGGTCGATGCAGCGTGATGGGAGTTTTTGAACCGCTGACGATCACGCGCCGCTCGGTCCCGAAGTCAGCGTCCGTGGTGATATCTGTGTCAGTTTGCGCCGCCATAATTTTCTCGCCGCACGACACCTTCGTGTCTTTGAGTCTTCGTGTCTTTGAGTCTT